>Ga0105044_10000750_pt1 | contig 41007 bp, 28 predicted proteins | sample MAT01_FD_78092 | JGI IMG/M metagenome (GOLD analysis project Ga0105044, IMG submission 78092) | Freshwater microbial communities from Lake Fryxell liftoff mats and glacier meltwater in Antarctica - MAT-01 | ecosystem: Environmental > Aquatic > Freshwater > Ice > Liftoff microbial mat | place...
TTCAACGTTCGTTTGGGACACGACGGTCTTTGCAACACGACTTCCGTCGTTCGCGCTTGGACATCAGTGGGGCGCAGCAGATCTGGATAAGCTCAACACTGCTCTTCAAATGAACGTCACCGCCGATCAATTCGGTTTTCTCAATCCGACAACGCACATTCGTCAACTCAAGCATCTTGGCCGCGGCAACAACGACACGAACTATCTGGTATGGACATCGCCACTTGCTAATCTGTCCGACTCAAACATGGCCTTTCTCGGCTATTGGATGGGTATGCGCTGGGAGCCCGCCGAAAATGGCGGCTACGCGCGTACATGGAAACCACGCGATGCCGATTCATGGCCGCTGTCGTTCACGGCTCGACATTACGGGACCGTTTCGTCCGTGACGAGTGACGTGAACTATCGTCGCTACAAACTGGACCCCGATACAGCCATCACATATCCAGTGAAGGTACTCGATTCCGCCGAGCCGAGAAACAGATTGTACAACACCACAGCAGTCGACTGGAATACGCCACTAGACACGGAGTTTCCGCCTGCCGACAGTGGTGATTGTAGGCGACTGCAGCTTGTGATCAACTTGAGGCGTGTTTCTGCCGTGGACACAGCCTCTGACACCGCCGCTGTTGTCAGCGTTGTCGTTCAGTATCAACTGCGTTGGAAGGATCATGTCGACACGAATAGGACCGTTGATTCAATTCGTTATCGCATGCCCTTTAGGCGTGTGCCCAATGTGATAGCCGGCGCGCACCAGCTCCCCAACAGCCGTGGCACGGAGATGCATATGCGCGACGTTGATACCAATGAGTACGTAGACTCGATCGTGATCCGGCGTAGCATGCTGCCTTTGCATTCAAATGCCAATGGCCCCGACATCACTATAGTGGCGGAGTTCAGAACTGATACGATTTTCGGCATCGAGATCGTTGACACAGACACCACGTTTCACATTCGCCGCCCCCACATTCTCAAATCCTCCGCCTTCGACTTTCCCTCTCGCAATGCGGACACACTGACGTTGGCCGACACCAACATGCGCTACATGGCCATCGACACGCTTGGTGTGACGGTATGGTATCACGGCAACTCATCGGTGGCTATTCGTTCGATTTCACTCGTGACGCCTCAGACGAAGCATGCCACGAGCGGATATCGGGACGCTCACTGGGCTAGCAAGATGAAAGATCATGTGGCTACCATGAAAAGCAAGCTATCTGCCTATCACGACTCAACAGGACGCACCTACAAGGTGCTCGGGTTCTACATGTGCGATGAGTTTCGAATCGAGCACTTGCTCGGTATGCGCTACCGGTTGCAGCTCCTTGATAGGCGTCTGACGTCGGAGGCAGGATTTGGCGGGCCGCTGTTCACCGGCGATAATGAGCACGGAGAGTACGGTCATCAGAAGTTGCAAGGATTCCCAACGAAGTTCCCGTGGATGGCAGGCATGTCGCAGCCGGGCTTCCAGGATGCGGCACCATACTTTGCGTTTGGACATCAGGGAAATCCTGATACGAGCAATCCCATGCCCACGCCATCGATGGGACTCAAGAACGGCTATATCCGAGACGCCGTCGTCTCGAATCCGCTGCTTTCTGAAGCAATGGTGAAGACGAACTTTGCACGTTCAGGCTATGGAACCTATGGCCTCCCGCTCGACTCGGCCTATCGCACGGGCGTTGCGTACCAAGAGTTCATCAACTCCGACCGAGGTCCGGCGGCCTGGTTCGAGAACATTGCCTTTGTGATGATGTATCAGACGGGCGATATGTTCTTTGCCAAGCGCCGAGACTGGTGGGCGAACTTCTTCTATCATATGACGCCGCACTATAAGGTGGACGCAAATGGCCGACCATATTTCGAGCACACCGACAAAGTACCACAGACGGGAGAATGGGTTCGGCTCGAGCATGGTTCATCACTTGCGATGGGCTGCCGAGGATTCATGTACGACAAGTGGCGCTACGGATATGAGAAACCACCTTCTACAGATTCGTTCGATGTGCTGGCATTCAAGGGCAGGCAAGTTTTCCCAACATCAGACACGTCCATCACGAACCATACGCTTCACAGAAGTGATGCCTTTTTGCCCGGCTACATCTGTGCCGATTCCGTAGCAATGGCCTGGGATTTGGATGCCACAGTGTCCGTGGATAGCCTCATTCAATCCAATCACTTGGGGAGTGACTACCTTACGGATGACGACGCCTACCGTATTCAGTCCTATAACAACCTCGATACAATGTCGGCCCTTATGGGCATCCAGCGGTGCATGCCAGGAGATTCTTCGCAGCACGTCTACGTTGGCAGACGCTCTATGCTGATGGAGTCGAAATGGTGGCATGATCTTGTCACCGATACACAGTCTGTTTTTAAGAACTCCATCGACAAATCCAATGCATACTACTTTATGCGAACCCGACCTGTTGGTTGGTTCGGTAAAGGCTACAAAACGCTGATGAACGGCGATACATCACGGCTCCGAAGCTGGGTAGATGCCTATAAGGATTCCGTGCACGTGTATCGGTGGGAGCGGACGTCGCCTGCCGACACCACCCTGATTCTTCGAGAAGAGTCCTCGGCGCAGCACTTGTACGACTTCTTCCTCATGGACACTGTAGAAGCCGGAACCACCGACACGTTCTGCATTCTAGCCGTAACGAATAGACGAACTCTGCCGTGGCTCTACAACACAAGTCTTCCAGACTCCATCGAGTTCATGGCATCCTACGATTTTGATACTCTCTCCCGGCATAGTCGCCCCGATCTGCGGTACAAACAAATTGGTGCCCGCCGCATCGAGATTCCCTTTCAATACCACCTTGGTGGTAGTAGTCCATATCTGCTGAACATTCGCAGTATGATCCCGCGTGCCGATTCCGTCTGGGCTCTCGATACGACCGTCTCTCCTACTGCGCATCTGAGCATCGATCTCCGTCCCGGCGAAACACGCTTCCTGCGCATCAAGTGCATTCGTGCCGCAGACTCCATTGCCAGTGGATACTTGGCCTATTCGACGCAGAACAAATTGATTGCCTATCCGATAGCGAAGTCCGATTCGTCGGGCTACACCGATTCCATCCGCTATCACATGGTCTTCCACGCACGCGAGCCAAAAGACTCTACACGCTTGAACGTGTGGACCGTCTACTATGCAAGGTCGAAGCCCTATCACCGCAGCACTGTTCCGGGTGTAGATGGCATTGCTTGGGAACCGGCCATTGCTCTTAGCAAGAAGACCTATCTGAGCATTATTCCGACCGACAATGCTACCGGCACCCGCTACAACAACCATGCAGACTCTGCCGGATACTATGCCAATCTCAGCTCGCCAGTTACTGCACTCAACGACTGTTCGTGTGGCTTTCCAAGCATAGTCGTGCGTGAGGTTCAGGCAAATGTCCCGAAGGTCTTCGTTGTCTATTCGTGCGAAGACATGTGGGAGAATTCCACCGCTCGAAATGAATTCTTCCACGTAGTAGAGAACGCCTTCCTCGACAACTCTTACATCGACACTAATGTTGTTGCAATCAATGGCCGCTCGCTTGTCATCTGCCGCAAGAACATCAATCACGACGGCGGCACGGATACGCTCAAGAGTCTCGCCCGCTTTGGCACCCCGGTGATCAATGCCAGCGGTGACGCAAAGATGTACTACGCTTGGAGCGCCTATAACGTAGGCATTGGTGCCGGCATCAAGACCAGCACGCAACCTTGGTTTCCGGCACAAGCTGCCATAACAATCGTGCCTACGGTAACCATCATGTCCGGTGCCGACACGCTCGCGGGAGGCACGGCAAAGTATCCGAGCCTGAACGTCTACTCCAACATTGCTCAGCAGCGCACCGATGCTACCCTCGTGTGGCAAGAGGGGGCAACACATCCGCACATTCGGTACACACGCCTCAAGCCCGGCGCCGGAAGTGCCATTGCAAGAAGTCTGCCTCGGTTCATAGAGATGTCCTACGACACCAGTGCGCCGCCGTCCATCCCCACCGACATGGTGAACAACATTGCCGTTGTGGGCGCCAAGGAGTCTGATGCACTGGCTGAACTGCCCGTAGTTGTTCGGAGCTTGCAAACAGACACCATGGGGATGTTCATTCGAGATGCCGACGGCTCTCCAAACACCTCCTTCAGCTATAATCACGAAACGGTTGCGTGGTCTGAATACATCACCTCGCAAGGTCGGTCGAGAATACGCTACAACCACTTCATCGACAGAACAGACACAACGCCGTCACAGTTGCACTACTGGTGGACCAATACCACCTATGGCAGTACGGCGAGTTTGTTCCATCCAGTGCTGACGAACGGTCTGATGAAGATCGACTCACTCACGTGGCAAGGCATTGTAGACGACACTCTGGTGACGTATGACGACAGCCTACACATTATCCGCGGCGACGTATCGGACTCGTCGCTTGTGGTGAACTACTGCGTGCTCACACCCGCACAGTATGATACGATGCGCGTGCAGCGCGGCGCAGGCAACGCAACCTATTGGACGGGTCTTGTGCAGTTCCCGTCAATTGCAACACAGCAGATATTCCTGCGAAGAACGCCGCGGCCACCTTCATCGTCGGGGCTGATCTTGCACTACAACTTCCTTACGGCCAGCGGCGCATGGCCGCACCTGGCTATGCGAATGCGAGAGAACAGCCCCGTAGGTATTCCGCCCATTCGGCGAGTATTGCAGTACACCAACGATTCTCCTCCGCATCTGTTTGCGAGTGCAGAGGGATTCTACAAAGCACCAACATTTGAAACGCCACGAGATCCCGTCATGCGTGCCGGCTTTGACCAGCAAAACACAAACGTCACCGTGCGTGCCGTTCTCGATGACGGTACAACAATCTCCTTCCACCGGTATGCAGATTCCAATCTGAGCACCGGCTACTCGGGAAGCGTTGAACTCGTGCGGCAGCACCAGGCAATCATGAGTAGAACCGACGTTCTTGTTTCTGACGAATTCACGGTGGCCGATGTGAACGAAATCGACATTATCTCCGGTGGGCCGCTGCGGCAAGACATCCACCTGGCAGTCGAAGAGTGCTCCTCGCAGCTTCCGTCGGCGGCACAGTTGGAACTTGCAGATGTGAACGAAGCAGCACCCGAGAACGAAGTACACCAGCGCTACTACTTGACCAACGGCGAACAGCGATGCTATCGGTTGAAGCTATTCAATGCCGGCACCGATCCGGCCGTGTACCGCGAAGATCTCGATATCGATCCGCCTGCCGTGAACTTCTCCCGCGCTGCCACAAGTCCCGGACGCGCTGTAGACCTGCACTCCATGCGCTCCGTCAACCTCTCCAACGCATCGACCCTGCGCGTCTATCCGAACCCATCGCACGATGTGGTCTCTGTGATTGTCGATGGAATACAAACCTCAGAATCGTTCGGAAAGAACGAACACTTGCAACTTGAAGTTGTAGATGCAATAGGCACGGTGTGTATGGTTGCCCATGTACAACGAGGTGAGATAGTTGAGCTCCGAAGCCTGCCTACTGGCACCTACGTAGTGGCAATTCGGAATGAAGTTGGAGCGACGTCGGCCCTTATCTCTCGAGGACTCTTCTCCGTACTACGTTAACTTCCTTGGCGCAGTCGTAGATTTGCGGTATGCTGAATCTCATAGCGCGCGTCGGACGGATGGTGATGAACCTCCTCTCCGAGATCGGTCAAGTGGTATTACTCCTTACACAAGTAATCCGCTATCTCCCTCGTGTGTTCAAAGACCGCGGCCTGGTGATTGAGCAGATGAAGATCGTTGGCTCCGACTCCTTGCCCCTTGTTATCCTTGTTGGCGCCTTTACAGGAGCGATTGCGGCACTACAGGCCACGAACCTGTTTGCGAAGTTCAACCTGATCGGCATTGCGCGACCGTTCATTGGAGGGTCGATTGCAACCGTGGTGTTCACAGAACTCACTCCCGTCCTCACTGCCTTGGTGATTGCCGGGAGAGTTGGTGGTGCTATTGCCGCTCAAATCGGTACCATGAACGTGAGCGAGCAGATTGATGCGTTGGAGATGATGGCCATCGATAAGAATCGATACCTGAGCATGCCCCGCCTCTTTGCCGCCATTACCATGATGCCTGTACTAGCCGTGTTCTCGAACATTGTGGCCCTGGTTGGTGCCTATGTGCTCACAAGCTTCAAATTCGACTTTACCGCCGAGACCTTTTTTAACTCCATTCAGCAGTATTTCCGCGTCTCCGAACCTAGTATCGGCATTCTGAAATCGGCAGTTTTCGGCGGATTTACCGCCCTGATCGGCTGTCACGTTGGCTATCAAACGGTTGGCGGGGCGGAAGGGGTAGGCCAGAGTACAGTGCGGGCCTTTACCATTGCTGCAGCCAGCATTCTCGTTATTGACGCGCTCTTCGGCATTGTGTTCTGATAACGTAGACGTTGCTGAAAATGATTATTAGCACTCAAACACGAAGAGTGCTAATTTTGCGTCCTATGCCCATCTCACGTCCACATCAACACAACATTGAGGAGCACACCTATGAATTTGACGCCACTACACGATCGTGTGATCGTGAAGGCCGCTAAGCCAGAAGAAGTATCAAAGGGCGGCATCATTATTCCGGACACAGCAAAAGAGAAGCCGATGCAAGGCGAAGTGATTGCTGTTGGAACCGGAAAGCAGTCGGAAGAGGGTAAAGTAACGCCAATGGCTGTGAAGGTTGGCGACACTGTCTTGTATGGCAAGTATGCTGGTACGGAAGTGAACGTGGATGGCGAGGAATTCCTCATCATGCGTGAGTCCGACATCTTCGCCGTGGTCAAGTAAGACCTGCTGTTCGACGACCAATCAATTCCTACCACATCAACAACTCCAAAGAGAATACTATGGCCAGTAAGATCATTTCATTCAATGTTGACGCCCGCGCAGCTCTCAAGCGTGGAGTAGATCAGCTTGCCGATGCCGTGAAGGTCACGCTCGGACCTAAGGGACGCAACGTTGTTATCGACAAGAAGTTCGGCGCCCCAACGATCACCAAGGACGGTGTTACCGTTGCGAAGGAAATCGAACTCGAAGATCCAATGGAAAACCTCGGCGCCGCCATGGTTCGCGAAGTAGCATCAAAGACGAGCGATATCGCCGGTGATGGCACGACAACTGCAACGGTTCTTGCACAGGCCATCGTACACGAAGGACTGAAGAACGTTACGGCTGGCGCAAATCCGATGGACCTGAAGCGTGGTATCGACCTTGCTGTAAAGTCCATCCACGAAGGCCTTCGTGAACTTTCACGTCCAGTAAATGGCAAGAAAGAAATCGCACAAGTAGGTACGATCTCTGCGAACAACGACTCCACCATTGGCAACCTGATCGCCGATGCAATGGAACGCGTTGGAAAAGATGGCGTGATCACGGTTGAAGAAGCAAAGGGTACAGATACATCCGTCGACTTCGTCGAAGGAATGCAGTTTGACCGTGGCTATCTCTCTCCGTACTTCGTCACAGATGCAGACACAATGGAATGCGTTCTCGAGAACCCATACATCCTGATCCACGATAAGAAGATCGGCGCCATCAAAGACCTTCTTCCGATTCTGGAGAAGACGGCTCAAAGCGGTCGTGGTCTGTTGATTATCTCCGAAGACATCGAAGGCGAAGCCCTTGCCACCCTCGTTGTAAACCGCCTCCGTGGTACCCTGCGCGTTGCTGCTGTCAAGGCCCCAGGTTTTGGCGATCGCCGCAAGGCTATGCTGGAAGACATTGCCGTTCTCACGAATGGTATGGTGATCTCTGAAGAAAAGGGCTATAAGCTCGAAACAGCGGCTATCACAAGTCTTGGTACTGCAAAGCGCGTTGTGATCGACAAGGACAACACCACGATTGTCGAAGGTGCTGGAAGCTCAGACGATATCAAGAAGCGCGTGAACGAAATCCGCGGTCAAATGGAAAAGACCACGAGTGACTACGATCGCGAAAAGCTTCAAGAGCGTCTGGCCAAGTTGAGTGGCGGCGTAGCCGTCCTCAAGATCGGTGCGGCCACCGAAGTTGAAATGAAAGAAAAGAAAGCCCGTGTCGAAGACGCCCTGCACGCAACGCGCGCAGCCGTCGAAGAAGGCATCGTGCCTGGTGGCGGTGTTGCCTACCTTCGTTGCCTTGAGAAGCTCGATGCCATAACGGTAGAGAACCCAGACCAACGCACAGGTATTCAAATCATCCGACGCGCCGTCGAAGAGCCAATCCGTCAGATCCTCGCCAATGCAGGTCTGGAAGGTAGCGTGGTGGTGAATAAAATCAAGGAAGGTACTGGAGCGTATGGCTTCAATGCGTATTCCGAAAAGTATGAAGACCTCTTCGAAGCTGGCGTAATTGATCCTACGAAGGTGTCGCGCGTTGCCCTCGAAAATGCTGCATCCGTTGCCTCGCTCCTGATTACCACCGAAGCCACAATCGTGGAACGTCCGGAGAAGAAGGAAGCACACGCACCACATGGTGGCGGCGGCGGAATGGACATGTATTAAAAAGTGAGAAGTGAGAAGTGAAAAGTGAGAAGTCAAGTGAGAAGTGAGGAGTGAGAAGTTAGAAGAGAGACGAGACCAGCGTCACGAATCCTATCGCTATCAGAATTGGGCCCGCACACGAAATGTGATGCGGGCCTTTTTTTGATATATAACTTGCAACTAGTACGTGTTTATACGTATATCGCATTCAGGAGTACACTTACATCACTAGACGGAGCTACCATGAACCGTACCATTACCGCACTCGTATTGGCGGCACTCCTTGTCATCGTTGGGTCCGCGAATACTCTTTCCTCGCAGACCATCCAGGTACCCACCAGAGTGTCGTCCGACGACATCTTTGGATACCGACTTCAGAATTTCGCCAATGCAGCGGCAGCGCCCGGGATCTATAGCGGCGTGCCAGACCTTACGCTCGACGATGGTCGTAGTACGCTGCGCTATGTGCAGTGGACGCCGGGCGACAATGAAGTGGTGATCACCTACGACGCGAATGGAGAGGGGATGCTGAGCGTTGCAGTGGTGAACGGCAATGGGTCGAACTACTACACAACATACTCCAACATTGTTGGTGCCGTAGACTATTTCAAAGCAAGGCCAATTGCGGATGCAAATGGTCTCACATTAGCTATTGGAGTCCAAGATCCGGGCGTTGTCCTTACTCTAAAGAACTTCACGGTAGACGGAACGAACCTGGGTACTCTGGTTGGAGGCGGGGGAACATCAACGTGGTCTATTGGGGATGTGACCATGAACGATGGATTCACGATCACCACCACCTTGAACATTACTGGAGACGTTTCTCAAACACCAGCAGCATGTAGGGTCGATCTTCTCGGAAGCGTGCTGCCGGCAGGGCCACCGCCAACCGCATACCTTGCTCCCTGCCCCCTTACAACGTCGCCTGACCTATTTGGATGGAGACTGCGGTCGTTCGGGAACACGGCGAGTAAGGAAGTGTATGCGGGAGTGCCAGACATTACGGTAGCATCAAACAGAGCAGATGCAGACGCAACGTGGACGGCGGGCGACAATGCCGTGATGCTCGTCTACAATAGCAATGCGCATACGTTGTTCGCAACTGTCATGAACGGAAACGGAGAAACAGGAACGTGCACGTACACCGGAGTTGGGGCGGGCGTCGCGCCAGACGTGCTGTCGATCGCAATCGCGGCAACAGACCCGGGCTCAACTATTACACTCAAGAATCTAGTGGTAGATGGTGCTTCCATTGCCAACCTTGTTGCAACGGGTGGCACCACTTCGTGGTCGGTGCGAGGCATTGACTTTACAGACGGGCTCACAATCTCGGCCGTTGTCTCGATCGTAGGTACAATGTCTGCTGCACCAGAAAACTGCTCCGTCAAGTTCATGGCCGGCACCATCGGTCCGGCAAGCAAATTCTCTGTTGCAGAATGTGTGAACATGATCAAGCCATGCACCATGGCAAGCGTTGCGGGATCTGCCGCGCCGACGTTTGATGCAACGGTGACCATTCCGAAACGAATTGTTGTGGGGACGCGCACAGATGGCCTGCCCGGCGCATGGCTTGTCAACCAAGATTGCACAGCGCAAGAAATGGTCGATGGTGGCTACACACTACCAGAAGTACAGGCGTTTCCTTCGTCGATTGGTTGGGAATACTCCGTGCAATCCATCTCTGCAGATGGGAAGTGGGCCGCAGGATGTGCCACAATGCGAAACACCAGTACAACAGACGGATGCTTTACCGGGTATCAGTATCCAATCCAGTCTTCGAACCATCGGTGGATTCGCATACCAGATGGCACGGTCGTTGGAGTAAAGTGGCAGTTCATTGCGGGTAGCGGAACAGGTACGGTATCGATGGCCGTTCCAATGTTGATTGGTGATGCAGACGAAAGAACGGCTACAAATGGATTTGTTGTGGCCATTGGCAGCTCCGTTGAATTCTGTCCGACCACGATTGTGACTACCGCGTTTGGCGACTATCTGGGACTCAAAAAAACACGAGCGTGCGTTATCGAAACCGTGCCCGGCGGCGACAAAACATTCTTCACCTATGCGGGCGGCGTGTGGGCCAACCGTATGTACAACCTGAAGACGGTGCGCCCCGCAAATGCGCTCTACATCTCGTCCGTTGTCCCCATTCAGTTCTTCGGACCACAGCGAAACACCACACCGTGCAATTGGTACATCGTAGGTTTTGCAACTGGTGTGGCGAGTAACGGTGAAGGTGGACTTTGGCAGATCCGTCATCAGAGCGCAACAAATCAACTTCGGTACGACTATGTACTTGGCGGCGAGCAAGAGCGACTGCCTGAAGTTGACGACAAGCTTGAACGAGAAGACGGATGGATGTTCATGGTCGACCACACAAAGTCTGCCGTGTATAACGCAGCAACGCAAAACACTACTGTCTACGGCTATGCCCTCAACAAACGCGGCAACAAGAAAAAGCCATTCACCAATGGTTACGAAATCGAAGCAGGTACCACCGTCAATCTCATTTACACGCTCAACGTTGGTCTTATGGTTGGCAACAATTGTAACGGCATGTACGCTCGAAGTGTGGTTGATTGCGTGAAGCCACTCCGCACGCCCAAGAAAAACTTGATCGTACGATGCGACGATGCAAAGCCAATCTTTGGCGTTCAAGAAGAAGAGGTCGTAGAGCCGATGGATCCGATAGCAGGGTATGGGCAAGGTGGCGAGGTGGCCGTGTATCCAAATCCGGCGTACGGACGCACCACCATCGAAACCGAAGGGCTAACCTTGAATGCAGCGATGATCACCATTGTTGATGCCACAGGCCGAACCATTTCAATGGAACTCGTGGAAGCATCCGGTTCGGTGATCTTTGACGCCTCCCGCCTCGCTCCCGGTCTCTATGTGGTGCGGGTTGATGCGGGCTACCGTCCTCGTATCTCTTCGTTCGTCGTTCGGTAATCGCTACTGCCATCTGCGTTTGTCTACGCCCGCATCACCATGTGATGCGGGCGTTTTTGCATCTTTGCATATGCGATTCATCGATGTGCATAAACATCTGGATGACGCCCATGCTGCCGTCGGTCCGGGCTTCTCTGTAGGCGTTCATCCGTGGATGATCGACGACAACAAGGATGATGCTCTCGACGACGTCCGAGAACACGCACCCGATGCAGATGTTCTTGCCATTGGCGAGTGTGGACTCGACCGTGCATGTGACGCCCCTTGGCATCTGCAAGTACGAGTCTTCGAAGATCAGATTGCCATCAGTGAATTCGTCTGTAAACCAGTGATCGTGCATTGTGTGCGAGCGCACGACGATGTGATCCGTATTCGTAAAACGATCATGGCTACGCAGCCGTGGATCATGCATGGTTTCAACAAAGGTGGTATGACCATCGAACGTGTGCTCGCCTCCGGCTGCCACGTTTCGTATGGAGCAGCACTCTTGCTCGAAGGAAGTCCGGCACGTGAAGCTTGTTCGAGAACACCGCTCGACAGCTTCTTTTTAGAAACAGACAATGATGCCACGATCAGCATCGAAGAGGTGTATGGCGCCGCGGCGACCATGCACAATATCTCGATCGACGAACTATGCTCAATCCAGCAGAAGAATTTCGACACCGTCTTCAACCCATGACGGATTCGTCGTGGACCTCTCGAACACGACTCCTTATTGGTGACGAAGCTGCAGACAGACTCCAAAAATCTCATGTGTTGATCGTTGGACTTGGCGGTGTGGGCTCCTACGCAGCAGAGTTCATATGTCGTGCAGGTGTTGGTCGCATGACCATTGCCGATGGAGATGTGGTCGATCCCAGCAATCGCAACCGTCAACTTCCTGCTCTTGCGAATACGCACGGACAGTACAAGGCCGACGTGATGCGTGAACGCCTGCAGCAGATCAATCCCGATGTGCAACTCATTGCGCTCAGAGAGTTCATGACGCCCGTGCGCGTAGAACGTTTGCTTCTCACGAAGTACGATTACATTGTTGATGCGATCGACTCGATCACACCAAAGATCTGCCTACTCGTGAATGCCCACGAGCGAGGTCAGCGTATCGTGAGTAGCATGGGCGCTGGGGGACGGCTCGATCCAACGCAGATCAGTGTTGCAGACATTTCCGAAACGCACAACTGCAGACTCGCACGCTACGTGCGAAAACGATTGCAGCGCAAGGGTATTCGCACCGGCATCAAGGCCGTCTTCTCGCCAGAAGGTGCTCTCACAGATTCCCTGATGTTCACCGATGGAACGAACTTCAAGAAGAGTGCCTTCGGAACGATCTCCTACTTGCCTGCTGCCTTCGGTGGCGTGTGTGCGAGTGTAGTTGTGCGCGACCTTATCTCTGCGCCCCGATCATGACGTCTCCCACCATCGTGGGTCAGGGTCTTGCAGGTTCTCTCCTAACATGGGCCTTCCTGCAACGTGGTATCGTGCCCGCGGTCTACGACCCGTATCCGCCGAACACATCGTCACGCATCGCCGCGGGTGTGATCAACCCTCTCATCGGAAAGCGGAAGCTCCAACTCTCATGGAATGCAGAGCTCCTTGCCCCTTTTGCCTTTGGTACCTTCCAACACATGCAAGAAGAATTCGGTGTTCCCATCATTCGCACCGTGCCCATTCTTCGTGTGTTCGCAACACAGGAACTTTGTGAGCAGTGGAAGGGAATGAAAGGCGGCAAGGCTATGGCTTGGCTCAACGTCGAAGATGTACCACCGGGTTCCTACAACGGTATCGACGTTCCCTTTGGAGGATATCTCTTGCACGATGCGGCTATTGTTGATTTTGGAGCGGTGATCGATGGCGTACGTACGCGAGTGCAAGAGCTGGGCGTTGTGCACTCGCATGCCTACGACGGTAGCGAGCAGCAAGGTGTTGTGATCTGGTGCGAAGGATGGACGATGACGCACAATCCTCTCTGGGACTGGATTCCAATGGAGCCAGTGAAGGGAGAGGTGTTGGATGTGCAGATCAGCACGCTTTCTACCGAGCAGATTGTTGTTGGTGAGTGCGCCATTGTGCCATTGCACGATGGAACGTTTCGCATTGGGTCTACCTACGATTGGGACGATCTCACAGAGGCTCCCACACAATCGGCCCGTGAAGCACTGTTGTATCAGTGTGCCAAGGTGGTACATGGGATGGTGCACGTCGTCGATCATCGAGCAGCGGTACGCCCCGCGGCACGTAGCAAACGACCTTTCGTGGGCGTGCATCCCACGCAGTCGCAGCACGTGATATTTAACGGACTCGGAACAAAGGGCGGTTTGGTAGGTCCGTACTATGCTCAGCATCTCGTAGAACATCTTCTCGATCGGGCCGCTATCGATGATGATGTGGATGTTCAACAATGGTGGACCAAATGACGTTGTACTCAACCCCGGTTGGATATGTACACATGCTCTTACGCGCCCACGTGCACGAAGCTGATGTGGTGATTGATGCAACGCATGGAAATGGTGGAGATACTCGCCTGCTACGCTCGCTCGTGGGACCGAAGGGCTTTGTCTATGCATTCGACGTACAACTTCCGGTTCACGCACATGTGGATATGACGGATGTTCTGCTTGTGGGTCACGAGAGCATGGCACGTCATGTTGCAGCATCACATCATGGGTCGGTCCGGGCGGTGGTCTTCAATCTAGGCTACATGCCAGGCGGAGATAAAGGGCTCACCACGCATGCCGATACAACACATGAAGCCGTGAAGCAGGCTCTCGACCTGATTGCACCTGATGGCATCATTATTCTTGTGTGTTATCAGCACGAAGAGGGCCGGCGGGAACTCGCAGCACTTCGAACAATGTTGAGCACACTTCAGAGCGGTATGCACACAGTAACTGAAACTTTGTTTTTGAATCACGACGCAACAGCGCCAATCGTCATAACTATTGCCGGAGTACAGCGCTCATGAATGTCTTCCTCACCTCCCTTTTCTTACTTGGAACCATGTTTATGGAAACATCTGTGGCCCCATCTGTTTACACCGGAACAATGAACGATATCAATGGCAAACCTGTGGATCTTGCCAAGTATCAGGGACATGTTGGGCTAATCGTCAACGTTGCCTCGTATTGCGGATACACGAAGCAATATGCAGGTCTCGAAATACTATACAGGAATTTCAAGGACCAAGGTTTTGTGGTGCTTGGATTCCCGGCTAACGACTTTGGTGCGCAGGAACCTGGTACGGATACAGAGATCGCCGAATTCTGTCAGTCCAAGTATGACGTAACGTTCCCCCTGTTCTCGAAGATCACCGTCAAGGGTGAGGGGAAGTCTCCGCTCTTCACCGTATTGACGAATGGTCGTGGTGACCGTGCGTTGGCGGGCGAGATTGGCTGGAACTTTGAAAAGTTCTTGATCGGTAAAGACGGACAGATCATCAAACGGTATAAGAGTACCGTTGAACCCTCGAGTGATGAGCTCAGACAAGACATCGAAGCAGCCTTGAAATAATCTTCATGAGTCCCCGATTGGCCTTGGTTCAGTAACTTCGTGCCGGTTCACTCATTTACCGGGGACTGTGACCTTGGCCGTGCCTAGCGACCCTATTCATGCTGTCGGAGAACAACTCCGTGCGGCAGCGAGCGCGATCGAGCTGAATACATTGCTTCGACTTCCGTTGCCCCTTGTCCTTGCGTCTCAATCACCACGGCGTCAGGCATTGCTGCGTCATGTGGGATTCACCTTTGACGTGGTCGTTCCAAACATCGATGAAGATGCCGTTTCAACGCAGATGGAACCCGCGGAATATGTTGCGCACTTGGCAACCCTCAAAGCGCAACGCGGCGCAGCGCTTGTATTGCGACCATCCATTGTGATCGGAAGTGATACCACCGTTGTGCTCGATGGCATGGTGTTGAACAAACCCACCGACGCGGCAGATGCAGTACGTATGCTCACAATGCTGAGTGGACGTACGCATACCGTTTATACCGGCATCGCCCTTCTCGACTCGCGCACCATGTATTGCGCGACAGCAGTGCGCGCCACACTCGTAACCTTTCGAGACCTCGATGCGATAGAGATCCAGTCCTACGTGGATAGCGGGTCGCCGCTCGACAAAGCGGGCGCCTACGGCATTCAGGATGATTTCGGGGCGGTGTTTGTGAGTAGGGTGGAAGGGTGTTATTACACGATCGTTGGACTCCCACTCGAACTGCTCTACACGGAACTCCGCGCATTTGTGGCCAAGGACGATCATGCATAAGCGGTTCAAAGATCCCGCCATGACGTTGGCGCTTTTGAGTCCGTGGATCATCACACTCTGCGTGTTTTGGATCTATCCGCTGATCTATGCCCTCGTGTTGAGCTTCTCTCAATACTCTACGCTCAACAACACCTTTACCTTTATCGGCGCTGAAAACTATTCTGCAGTACTGCAAAGCGGTTCGTTCTGGCAGGCATTGAAGAATACGCTCGTCTTTACCGCTGGAACCGTGCCACTCACCACCTGCTTTGCCCTTGCACTTGCCGTGGCCTTGCAGCGACGTGGTGCACGGTTTAGTTCGGTACTGCGGGCCTCGTACTTCATGCCGAGTGTTACGTCACTGGTCGTGATAGCGCTCATCTTCTACGTGCTCTATGCACGCGATGGGTATGTGAATGCCCTGGCCTCGCTGACGGGCATACCATATCCGGAGCGTGGGTGGTTGCAAGAGCCAAGCACAGCACTCGCATCGATCATGGCCATGGACGTGTGGATCAGCACTGGGTACTATATGGTACTTTTCCTTGCCGGAATGGAGGCCATTCCAAAAGATCTGTACGAAAGTGCAGAACTGAATGGCGCCACCAGGTGGCAGCAGTTCTGTCGAATCACCCTGCCAATGCTTCGGTCGACGTTATTGTTTGTGATCGTGATCAACACGATCAAGAGCTTTCAGATCTTTGTAGAAGTGTACGTCATGACGAAGGGTGGACCGGTTGGAAGTACGATGACCCTTGTGTATGACGTCTACATTCACGCATTCGACCGTTTCGATGCCATGGGCTATGCATGCGCGCTTGCCTACGTGATTTTTGTGATTCTACTCCTGCTGTCTTTTGTTCAAATGAGGGTGCTTCGCACTCGCGACGTTTAAGGGGATTTTGTATGCGTATTGTTTTGCTGTGTGCAATCATTCTGAGCACCTTCACCGTTGTACATGCCCAACAACGCGTGTTGTTGGAGGATGACTTCTCGAATAACGACGGAGAGTGGTTTGTGGGGTCCACAGACGACGACGAGGCAGAGACCGAAATTGACGACGGCGTCTATCGCATCGAACACAAGCCCGAATCTGGCTACCGCCTCTTCTTTAAGTCTGTTACAATCGACAACAAGAAGAACTGGTCGATCAAAGCAACAATCAAGGAAACAAGCGGCGACACAGAACATGGATTTGGAATCGTGTTCTGGTCGCAGGACGCGAACAACATGTATGAATTCCTGATCTCCAACGACGGCTTCGCGCGCATAGGACATTACAAGGCTGGTGAGTACCTCGATGTTCGTAAATGGGTGAAGTTTGATGGTGTGAACGAAGGGTCAGCTACGAATGTGCTCGAACTCAGAAAGGTGAATGATGCTTTGGCCTTCTTCGTGAATGGCAAACAATTCGCAGAGGTCAGCGCCTCATTCTATGCGGTGCACGGATCGCGTGCAGGCTTTGTGCTCCACAAGAAACGAACGATCGAGATCGACAAGCTTTCAATCACGGAGTCGAACGCCGAAAACGTGAACCTTGTGAAGGACTACGATCCAAACGTAAAACGCATAAATCTTGGTCCCGCAGTGAACGAGGCCTCAAGCGAACTCGTAGACGCTATCTCTCCAGATGGATCGATGCTCTTTTTTAGTCGAACCGATCACGCCGATAACATCGATACCGCTGGTTCAAGCGATTGTTGGGTAAGCACTCGGAAACCTGACGGTTCGTGGGGCAAGTCCGTGAATCTTGGCCGACCGATCAATAACCGAGGAAGCAACTTCGTGATCGCAGTCACCCCCGATCTAAACACGCTCATTCTTCAGAATCGATATGATAGTAATGGGCAGCCTGAAGGGCAGGGAATGTCGTACTCCACTCGCACGAAGAATGGTTGGTCGAATCCAACGAACATCGAGTTCGACGAGTTTTCAAATGATGCGGACGTGATCAGCTCCTACCTTGCTCCGGATGGTATCACGATGATCATGTCGATTCAACGAAAGGATTCACGCGGCTATCTTGATCTCTATGTGTCGTTCAAGAAGCCCGATGGAACCTATACAACGCCAAAGAACATGGGGCCTGTGTTGAATACTATTGGGAAAGAGGTTGGTCCATTCGTTGCTGCCGATAACAAAACGCTGTACTTCTCTTCGGACGGGCATCCTGGATATGAGGGCACGGACGTGTTCGTTTCGACGCGGCTCGATGACTCATGGATGAACTGGAGTCAGCCGTTGAACCTTGGCAAGGGCATCAACACAGACGAGCACGACGACTTCTTCCAAGTGCCCGCCAAGGGTGATTCCGCCTACATTTCTTCGCGAAAAAATAGTGTGGGCGCTTCGGACATCTTCTCCATTGCTCTCTCGAAACAGGCTCGCCCACAACCGGTAATCATGATGCGTGGACGCGTTCTGAATGCCGATACAAAGGAGCCCGTAGAGGCTCTCGTCAAGTATGAGTTGCTGCCAAGCGGAAAACAAGTTGGTGTTGCGCGAAGTGCTCCGTCGGATGGACGCTACAGGGTGTCGCTCCCGCCAGGCGAGCAGTATGGTGTGCGTGCAGAAGCCAAGGGCTTCTATGCACTCAGCGAGACATTCGATACCAAGGCACTTGGCGAGTATGCAGAGGTTGAGCGAGATCTCTTTCTTACGCCGATCAAAGAGAACATGACGATCCGCTTGAACAATGTGTTCTTCGACTTTGGAAAGTATGATCTCCGTCCGGAATCGTATCCGGAGCTCGACCGCCTCGTTCAATTCCTTTCGGACGAGAAAACAGTGATGATTGAGGTTGCAGGACATACCGATAACGTTGGTGACGATCGCAGTAATATTACGCTCTCACAAAACCGCGTGAACAGTGTTCGTGCCTACTTGGAGTCGAAAGGTGTCACCACCGGCCGCGTTGTTGCCAAAGGATACGGTAAGACAAAGCCCGTTGCACCAAACGATACAGAAGAAGGACGTCAGCAGAACCGTCGCGTTGAATTCGTCATTCTCAAAAAGTGATCACATGTTTGTTGCCTTGCTGGGAGCTGCTGTTCTAGGATATGCCATCGGACTTATTCCGGTGGCATATATCCTCATGAAACTCACGAGTGGAAAAGACATTCGTAAAGAAGGAACAGGTAACATCGGTGCCATGAATATGTACGAGGTAACAGGCAAACGATGGATTGGCATCCTCACATTCCTCCTTGATGCCATCAAAGGTGTTGCTACTGTTCTCCTTGCACAGCTCTTGTTCGGTCATTGGTTTCTCGCAACAGCAGTTGCAGGCGTGGCCTGTGTTGCCGGACATAACTACAACGTTTTGTTGGGTGGGAAGGGCGGCAGGGGATTGGCAACAGCTACTGGCGTGTTCGCCATCGTGAATCCATTCATGATCGTGCTGTGGGACATCATGTACCTTACCGGATTCTATGTGATTCGCCGTGATGTTCGTGTAGCAAGTATGGTGGCGACACTTGGTAGCGGCGTTCTGATCTTCTCTACGCCGGAGCGCGTACTACGACTTACGACACTTCTACCAGAAGTGTATTCGGTAACAGAGCTCAAGCTCTTTGCCGCAGCAACGCTCTTTCTGATCTTCGTTCGATTTGTTGGACCCATGCGTGAATTCATGGGAGAGGAACACGAGAAGCATTACTCGGACGATGCGGAGTAAAGAACGCCGTGAACGGCGCGAACCGTTTCTAACGCGTGCTCATCTGCAACCACAAGAAAGGTTGTTACCTCGCTCGATCCCGAAATGATCATGCGCGCATGCGGCGCAACGGAGGCCAGAGTGCCTACGCTCGATGCTGCTTGCGCGCGAGGACCGCAGACAGCGATGAGTGCAACATCGCTTCGATTGACGATTTTTCCCGCAACAGCCACATCGATGGCCACGCGTTCTGCATCTGTACGCGCCGGGAGAATCAGAACCGTAGACTCGGCCGTTGATGTTCGGAGCAGGACGTGCTCCTCAACTTCGTTGATGAACGTGATCGGCTCTGTGGTGTGAATGGCAACGCACGATCGGATTACCGACACGGCGTGAAGATCTGCATCGAGTGGCTGCTCAGCCGTGATCGTTGTTCCCGGATCGTGTTCGCGAAACGTATTCAGCACGTGCACGGGGATGTTGGCATCTATAGCAGGTGCGATCGTGTCTGGGTGTAGCACCTTTGCGCCGTAGATGGCAAGCTCGCGAACTTCTCGAAACGACATGTGCGGTATCGGCCGAGCTTCGGTTACCATACGCGGATCTGCTGTGTAGACACCGCTCACGTCCGTCCAGATCTGAATCTCCTCTGCACCACACGCTGCGCCAAGAATGGCAGCAGTGTAGTCCGACCCACCACGTCCAAGCGTTGTTGTCCGACCGTCGGCAGTTGCGCCAAGAAATCCTTGCGTCACAACGATAGACTGCGACGTCAGCATTGGTAGCAGCGTGGCACGACACTGGATTCGAACGATGGCATGGTCTACGCCGGCATGCGTAAACTCTTCGTTGGTGCGCATAACGGTTCGAACATCAAACCACGTGGAGTGGAGACCTGCCGCCTTACATGCGCCCTCAAAAATCGTAGTGGAGAGACGCTCTCCGAACGATGCTACCATATCGAGCGACTGCGCCGTGCATTCTCCGAGTGTTGCAACGCCATCGCAATAGTCTGTGAGTTGGTCGCACAGTTCATGCACTTGTTGAATCGTTGATTCCCGGAGAACGGCTTCGGTGATCAAGGTTGTGGCAATGGCAATGTGTCGGTCCCGAACACCTTGCAAGAGCGGTTGCATCACATCTGCCGACGCATGTGCTGCCGTACGTGCGATATGCAAGAGCGCATCCGTGGTCGTACTCGTTGCCGAAAGCACAACAATGATTCCGTTGCGCGTATGGGCGTGTGATGCAACAATGGCAAGTACACGTTGCAACGCATCACTGTCTTGGACGGACGTGCCGCCGAACTTCATCACGAGCATGTTAGCCTACATCGAAGTATTGTGCCAGGTGCTCGGCACTGGTCACGTGAAGCAGAATGCGGTCTTCAACCAGCGTGACAACGGCCTTCTTTGCGATGGCAAGGTTGATGTTATATCGATAGGCAAAGTGCCAAATATCGACGTTGCCAACGCTCGCTTCGAGCGTGAGGAGCTGACCAGGTGTCATCGAAGAGCGTTGTGTGAAACGTCCTCGTACGGCCTCGAGAAAATCCGTCGACTCTTTATCCAACAACAGGTCCGGAGAGAAGAAGTAGTTGTCGACGTTTACCAAGTCGCAAATCACAAACTGCCCAATAGTAGCATTCGCCCCCGAGAAGTCGGCAGAAAACGCAAGGCTTACCAGATACGGTCGTTCGTCATTCGCCCAGATATCATTCCACACCGCGGTGTCGGCTCCCTTGAGCCATTCAAAGAATGCAATCTCGTGCTGCGGAAGCTGCATGAGCGTGCGCGAACTGAATCGTGTGCGGATGCCGTCGATGAGCTCAGGAGTGAGTTCTCGAAATTGCTCCTCCGTAAAAACGATTACGCCTTCACGTTCGATGCACTCTTCGCAGTATGTCAGGATTTCTTCTTGCGTCATACGGTTGTTGTCGCGTTCTTTCTGCGCTGCATAAACCAAAACGCCATACCAACGGCGCCAATCAGCAACGTAATGCCATTGGCCGCCATGCTGATGGTACGTCCGCGTTCGAATGCAGGGCTGATGAAGGAGAATTCGATGGTGTGCGTTCCGGGAGGAACCACGATTCCGCGAAGCAGATAGTCGGTCTTATGAATTGGTACTTCCGCGCCATCGATTGTGGCATGCCATTCGGGGTAGTACATCTCGCTCACAACAAGGAAGTTCGAGGCCTGCGTTGTGGACTTGAGTGCAAGGTGCTGATTGCCGCGCGCCGTGATCGTTACGGTTGGGGGCTGTGTTGAGTCGATGGGCTGAACGCCACTCACCGGCTCCGAAACATAGGCCACAGCACGAGGATCGAAGGTCCCATCGCGCAGCGCCTCGAGGATCTTCATCGGTTGTTGCTCGACCACAACGGCATTGGCAAAAAAGGCGCGTGGGAGCATTGAGCGATTCTTGTAGACGATCTGTGTGGATTGTTGTGACGTGAAGTCAGGAGTAACACCATCGTAGATCGGACGCTCGGACACGATGTACTTCACATTGAGCAGGTTCCACAAGAATGGATTTGCGATCACCGATCCGCCTCCCTTGCCTGCGACGTCAAACAGATCTTGATATGAGCGAAGCTTTGCAGAAGAATATCCGTGCACGTTCTCAACGAAGTGATAGGCCCAAGCATTTGCAGGTGTTTGCGACAGATCGCAAATGCGAAACACACCAGGGTCCTGCTTGATGTAGTCCACCACATCGGTTCTCAAAAACACTGTCTTCTCTACTTTTTCCTTCGACGGCGCATAGCCGCGCTTGTCCACTCTCCAAAGGTCAATCACCAACAGAACGATCATCACACCCATGCCCACCGTAGGTGATATCTTCTTATTCACGATCAAGAACATGCCGGCGCCAAAGAGAATTGCAAGGAAGCCAGTTGCCATCCAGTCGCTCTGCATTTCGTCGAACATTGGCTGCGTAGCCGATGCGGGAACTTGCGCTGCATCGGGAACGCGATCGGGCATCTTTTCGTGGAACGACTGAGCTACACTGTCACGGAAGCCTTCTTCGAACATGTTCGTGTACACCACACCAATCAGGAAGAATGCTGCCCCAGCTGCCAACATTCCAAGAGCCCACTTCTTGTGCTGCTTCGTGGCATTCCCGCTCCATCCAACAATGCTACTCAAGCCATATCCTGCAAGAACAGGAGTAGCGAATTGCAGTAAGCACAATGCAATACTCGGTGCTCTGAACTTGTTGAATGTGGGTACGAAGTTGTAGAACACGTCGTAGAGCAACGGGAAGTTCTTCCCAAAGGAAAGAAGTAGTGAGAAGGCGGAAAGGATGACAAGAAACACCACGAACGGGTCGCGCCTATACCACCAAGCACCAACAATGGCAAGGAACAGTACGCCAATGCCCATGTAGTTTGCGGCGTCCGTGAATGGCATCTGTCCCCAATACACCATGCTCAGTTGTTTGTTGGGTCCCATCTTCATTTTGCCAAAACCATAATAGTTCGGGACAAAGAAGGTGATCATTTCCTCTGGACTGAACGACCAATTCGTTGCGTACTCGTAGTCGTTCCCACCACTTTGGTCTTGCTTGTTCCGCTCCGACTGAACGATTGGCGCAGACCCGCGGGTAGAATAGGCCGTGTACTCACGGGTGGCAAGAAACATGTCGGCATGCGTTGCAAGCGCCAACGTACCGGCAATGGCCAATGCTCCACCGGCACGCATCACGCTCATCGCATTGTCTTTGGCAATAGCGCGGAACACAAGTTCAACACCAAGGTAGAGAGCAAGGGCACATCCTATGTAGAACATCATCTGCGGGTGCGTAGCACTTACGAGGACGATCATCGGAAGCGTGAGCAGGAACAAGTTCAAGAAGGAGAATTTTACGCGAATGCGTTCAAGAGCAAGCAGAATGAACGGCAGACTTGCAAAAGAGACTGGCTTGGTGGAGTGACCGATCATCACCCATGTGATCACCCATGTAGAGAAGATTCCGGCAAGGGCCACGAACGTTGAGATGTCCCGGCGGTGCTTCTTGCTGCGCATAAGGGCATACATGCCCATACCATAGATGGCGTACCACATGGCAAGTCGACCCGTGTCGTTCGAGAAAAGATCTCCGATCGCACGCGGAAAGGCAAAAATTACTTTCGAGATAATATCCCACGACCGATCGCCGGCAGCGAGGAACGATGCAAGAGAGGGCATGCCGCTGAAAATGTACGGCACCCACAACGGAAACTCACCGGTGGCCTTGGCTTGGTCGAGGTAGGGAACGAAGCTCAAGAAGGCCACGTTGTCGCTCTCGGCCAAGAAACTCCTCCCGCCAAAGATGGCATCTCCAAAGAAAATGAAGACAGAAAGAAGGATGCACGCACAGGCGATCACATCGCGCATGTTGTCAGAGATGTGAAGGCCGGTGGAAGGGCCTGTTGTTACCGTTGCCATGGACGTCCTTTAGAAATGCATTCGTGGGCAGTTCCAACAAATCTACGAAGTACGCTATTCGAGATTTCTTCGTTAAGTTTTGCAGAATCGAAGTATCACATCGGAGGACTCGTGGCAACTGACCTCTCTACCAGAACGCAACCGCTTACATACGCGGATGCCTTGCATCTTATGCGTCGTGCAACCCTGCACCCAACGCACGATGGTGCCATGGCCCTCGTAGGGAAATCGCCAAGCGATGCCGTGCGAGATTTGTTGGATCGCGGCACAGACCCTGTGCTTCCCGCTTGGGCGTCCATGGCGCCGGATCCGAATATCACGTTCTCCGATGCTGCCAGGCGCTGGCCCGAAATACAGCTGTGGTGGGCAGACAAGCTCGCAACCGAGCCGTCTGTTCGCGAGCGGATGGTCTTGTTCTGGCACAATCACTTCACGTCGGACTACATCACCGTCTATTACGGACAGTTCAGCATTCGTCAGAATGCCCTCCAGCGAAGCTATGCCTTGGGCGACTTCGCAGAGTTCTCCAAGAAGATGATAGGCGATCCCGCCATGCTGATCTTCCTGAATGGAAACTTGAGCGTCAAGGGAAATCCCAACGAGAATTTTGCACGCGAATGGTTCGAGCTCTTCTCACTTGGCATTGGCAACTACACAGAGAACGATATCGTCGAAGCGTCTCGTGCATTTACAGGGTGGCGCATCAGTGGGTTGAATGGAACCTATACGTCGCAACTCTCGGATCTTGGAGCGAAGACGATCTTTGGCCAGACCGGTTCCTGGACCTACGAAGATGTCGTTCGAATCACGCTTGCCCAGCCCGCATGCGCGCGATACCTCGCCACGAAGCTCTTGCGAACATTTGTACAGTACTATCCAACTGACGACGACGTCACGGCGCTCGCCGCAGAGATCACAGCAAAGAATTTTGTGATCAAGCCTGTGTTGCAAACACTCCTGTCTTCGGAGCTCTTCCTCGACCAACGTGTTCGCGGCGCCTTGATCAAGGCACCTGCCGATCTCGTGATTGGCCTCGCCACCTCGCTGAGCTACAATGCCATGCAGCGCGACCTTCTGATCTCGTCCATGGCAAAGTTGAATCAAGAGCTCTTCTATCCACCAACGGTGGAAGGGTGGAAGGGGCATCACGCCTGGATCACCAGCAGCACGTTTCCTTCTCGACAGCGGTTTGGAGAGAATCTCGTGAACGGCAAGGCCACCGATGGAACGCAGATCGAAGACACGACGGGGAAGGCTATCACGCCGGATCTTGTTGCTCTTGTAAAAAAATTGTGTGTAACACCCAACGACCCCGTGGCCGTGGTGGACGCGCTCACCACGTATCTCTTGTCGGTACCAATCACATCAGAACAGCGTGTGGTATTGAAAGAGATCTTGTTGCAGTCACGACCAGACTACGAGTGGACGATCGATGCTGCCTTCGCACCCACGTATCTGCGCCTGTTCATGCAGGCAGTTGTTCGTATGCCAGAATTCCAGTTGATGTAAGGAGCACACCATGGACAGAAGAAAATTTATTGCTCGCGCCGGGAAAACCGGACTTGCCCTTGCCACCCTCCCTAACATCATTGGCAATTTTTCCGTGCAGGCATTGGCCCGTGTAGACGGTCCACTCCAGCAACTCCTCGATGCCACCGATCGCATCTTGGTATTGATCCAATTGCCGGGAGGAAACGACGGGTTGAATACGGTGATACCGTACACCAATCCTATCTACTATGCGAATAGGCCATCGATTGCCATTGCCGCAAAGGACACCTTGAAGCTAACGGATACCCTGGGGTTGCACCCGGCACTTTCCGGTTTCCGAGACCTGTACAACGATGGGTCGATGGCCATTGTTCAGGGTGTTACGTATCCGAATCCAGACAGATCGCACTTCCGTGGAACAGACATTTGGCTAACGGCAACAGATGCAAATGTGTTCGCAGGCACGGGCTGGGTTGGACGATATCTCGAGACGTTGGCACCAGATTTTCCGACCACACTCCCAGCGAATCCGTTGGCCATTCAAATCGGCACGAGCCTATCGCTCGGATTGCTTGGCAACAAGGGCCCCATGGGCGTTTCGTTCCGAGATCCCGACGAGTTCTACCGATTGGTGAACTCTGGTGTAACAGAAGAAGTGCCGTCGAGCAATCAGGGCAACACTCCTGCCGGTAATGAAGTGGCCTTTATGCGCACTATTGCGCGAAGTGCAGATGTGTATGCCAAGGTGGTGAAGGCGGCCGCAGATAAGGGCACGAACACCGTTACCTATCCTCAAACAGACCTTGCCTCGAAGTTGAAGATCGTGTCGCGGCTTATCTCTGGCGGACTCAGCACACGCATCTACTTGGTGTCGTACACGGGCAACACTTTCGACACGCATGCAGATCAAGGCGGAGCGAGCGGACAGCACGCACGACTCTTGCAGCAACTCGGCGATGCCGTGTCGATGTTTATGCAGGACATGCGCAAGCAAGGACTCGCAGACAAAGTTGCGGGCATGACGTTCAGCGAATTCGGTCGACGCGTTGCCGAAAACGGCAGTCAAGGCACCGATCACGGTACCGCGGCGCCTCTCTTTGTGTTCGGTAACGACGTGCGCGGCGGACAACTCGTTGGCAAAGATCCCAACCTCACGGAACTCGATGAGCGCGGAGATCTGCTGATGGAGAACGACTTCCACAACGTGTATTCGTCGGTGCTCTTGCAGTGGTTTGCAACGCAAACTTCAACGGCGCAACATGCACTCTTCAAAGACTTCTCTGGCTCTGCACTCCCGCTCTTCAAAAGCGCACCCGTATCCGTGCGCGACGCATCACAAACAGCACCTACCGTAGCCGTATCGCCGAATCCCGCAACGTCTGTAGCAACCGTCACGTTCGATGCCGTGCATGCGAGCTCTGTGGCCATCGAAGTACACGACATGCGAGGCCGTCTCATGTTCGCGCAATCCGCGCATGCATCAGACGGACGTGCCACGATCGACGTTTCCGCCTTGCCACCTTCCACCTATGTTCTCACCCTGCGTGCAGACCGAGCAGTGGTGAATTCCATTTTGACTGTTACTCGCTGAGATCCCTATGAAGCTTCGATACGTTGTTGTTCTTGTACTGCTCTGCGCAACACATGCTATGGCGCAGCCACTTCTTTCTCCGTACGAGTTCTCCTTGCCCGATGGCCTCAACATTGCAACACCACTTTCAATACCGAGTGGTGAGGTGGCAGGGAGCAAAGGACGTGTTGGAGTAAAGGACGGACACTTGGCATTCAAGGATGGCACCAGACTACGTCTGTTTGGTACAAGCGTTCAGTGGAGTGGCGTCTTCCCAGATAGTGCACAGGCAATCCGGATCGCAACACGACTCCGTCAGCTCGGCTTTAACGCAGTGCGCATGAACACGTTCGACGTTTCGTTTTGGGATGGTGGAAGTGTATTCGCACCAGGCGCGACAACATCGGCGCTCAGTGAGCCGCAGATGAAGAAGTTCGATTGGTTCATCTATCAGCTCAAGCAGAACGGCATCTACCTGGTGTGGCCCATGAGTGGCGTGTATCAACCACGTCCGGGCGATGGAGTACGTCAGCCAGACTCTGTTGGATGGGCTTCCAGAGTGCCGCTGTACTTCGACAAGAAGCTGCAACAACTCGTACGACAGAATATGAAAATGCTGCTTACGCATGTGAATACCTACACAGGCACTGCCTATAAAGACGAACATGCCATTGCTTACTTCGTGGTGGCGGACGAGAATTCGCTGATGCAAAATTGGATGTATTCGCAAGACATCATCAGACCGAACCGCCAAGGCGGAACTCCGAGCGTAGGCTCTCAACATTTGCGCATGATGGACTCACTCTTCCATGTGTACCTGCTCTCGCTTGGCTACGCAACGTCATCCGACGTGCAGCGTGCATGGAGTACGACAGTTGCCGACACGTCGAACATGCTTCGGAACGGTGGGTTCGAAGATCCGTTCAGTGCCGCATGGGCACTTGCTGTGGGCACGCAGCAGGGCGCCCAGGCACTGATGCAGAATAGCGATGCGGATAAGGTAGAAGGGGGCACGGCTCTTCGCGTGCGCATTGGTAAACTTGCAACGCCATCCTACCAATTCGCCATTCAGTTGTATCAGAATCTTCCGATGGTAAAACGTTTGCACAAGTACAAGCTCTCGTTTTACGCCAAGACTTCTACGCAACGTGGCAACCGAAGCATACACTTGTATCTCTACAATAACGGATATCCGTACAACGACTACGGACTTTCGCAATCGGTAGATCTCACGTCGGCGTGGAAACGCTTCGAATACAACTTCACCAGCACATCTACCGACTCTACCAGCGGTGCACTCGCATTGCAGATGGGCAATGATAGTGGCGACGTCTACCTAGATGACGTTCGATTGCAGGAGATGCCATACGGTGGACTGCAGTCTGGTGAATCACTGGAGAACCGCACCATTCGTCGCGATCAGCTATGGGCAAACCAAACCTCGCCTGCGCGTGCAAAAGATCAAGCGGGATTCATGTTCACGAGTATGCGCGACTTCTATCGTTCCATGAAGTTGCTCTTCCGAGACACGCTAAAGTGCGATGTGCTCATCGCTCCGTCTACCGTTACTGTTTCCTACATGGAACAGGCGGCTGCGGAGGAGCTGGACATTCAATGTATGAGCGAGTATCAAAACAGTAGCCAATCGATCCTGCTCAATCCCGGTGGTGGTTCGGTGCCAGCGCACTCACAAGCGCGCATTGCGGGCAAGCCCTTCATCATCAATTTTGCAGCGATTCAATATCCACGCTATTATCAAAACGAACTCGCAACCTACTTGCCGGCCTATGCTGCGCTGCAAGATTGGGACGGCGTGTTCATGAGTTCATTTACAGATCGTCCAACGTCAGGCGCTACGTCCATCGACTCCAACATGGCATGGGAGATCATGAACAAGCCGGGAGTTCTCTCGTTGATGCCGTCCGCTTCTGCGGCCTTCCGCAATGGCCTTGTGAAGACCACCGATAAAGTGATCACCATCGACCTTACTTCAGAGGCGCTCACCTATCCGCGCATTCATACACCGGCGCTCTATTCATTGAGCACTCCGGTTGATGGTCGATTGCCGCTCTTCCGACGTGTGGAAACGTCGATGAAGCCCGCAGCAACAGAGTCGTTGCTACCACATCGCGAGATCTCAGCACTGGCGGCAGACGTAATAGATATCCGAACGCTCGATGCAGAGAATGAGCAGATATTCCTGAACGCACAAGACGGCATACTGCAAGTGATCACGCCGCGCTTCATCAGTGTTAGCGGAAACTTGAACGCACAGGTTATCCAATTGCCAAGCATACTTGTTGAGCAAACAACGAATACGCAACACACCGTGGTGACGCTTGCATCTGCATCAGACGCACCGATCACCGAGGCAGCCACAACCATGCTCACCGTTGCAACACGTCAGTTAAACAAAGACGCAACGTGGAATGCAAACAATACAGAGCTCAATGCGTGGGGGAAGGGTCCCATCATGATGGAAGGCGTAACGGTACGTATTTCGATTACCGCAATATCAGATAGCATGATCGTACGCCCACTCGGCGCAGACGGAACGCCAACAGCAGACGTGATCAAGCCCACGCGTTCTGTGAGCGGTCGATACTCGTTCACCGTGAACACGCAGCAGTACAAAACGCCATGGTATCGCATCGAGCTCTTGTCCGCATCGGGCGTAGACGGCCAATCCACGACCTCGGCATCGTGTGCGCCGAATCCGGCATCGGATCACGTCACGATTCGTTGGAATGAATTCAGTGCGCCACAGACGATCACCATCTGCGACATTCTTGGTGCCACGGTACTTGTGCAAGGGATTCAGGAGGGCGGCAGGGATGCAGTCGTGAACACGTCCATGCTTGCGCCGGGCACGTATATCGTTCGACTTGGGAATGAGACGCTTCGCTTCACGAAGCAATGATCAATCCATGAAGAGATACGGTCGCCACGTTTCGTCGATCTTTCCCACGTAATGTTTCAAGAACATCACGTGATGTGGCTTCCGAGGTCGAATCAACAAGCGCATGTTCGCTTCTTCGGGAGTGCGATTGCCTTTGCGGTTATTGCACTGCTTGCAAGCACAGGCAAGATTCTCCCACGTATCTGCACCACCGCGTGAGCGGGGGATGATATGGTCTACTGTAAGTGGCGGTGGTGTATTGCCACAATACACGCATCGGAATCCATCGCGTCGGAGAATATTTTTTCGTGACAGTTCAATCTTCTTGAATGGTACGCGCAGATAGGCGCTCAGGCGAATTACGCTTGGGAAGGCGAACTGGGTTCGAACGGAGCGAATCGACTGTGCCGGGCGCTCCTCGATCATCTCTGCTTTGGTAAGCAGGAGAAGAACAATAGCTTTCTTCGTAGAGCAAATCGAGATGGGTTCGTACGATTGGTTCAGGACCAATACTTTCGCGTTTAGCGACGACACCACACCCGTCAACTGACGGGACTCTTGCTGAAGGCGGAGATGCGCAACGTGAGTGCTGAAGGCAGTTACTCCTAGTTGGGGGTCGGGCACCCAGCCCAACGTTTCCAAAATAGCATAGAAACGGTATTTTTGTTCTATGAACAAACCAATGGCTACCCTCGCGCTCGAAAACGGTACTACTTTTTCTGGACGGGCCATAGGCCACATTGGCTCTGAGACGAGCGGAGAGCTCGTATTTAACACGGCAATGAGTGGATATCAAGAAGTGCTAACAGACCCTTCGTACAAGGGTCAGATTGTTACGTTTACCTATCCGCACATTGGCAACTACGGCACAAACGAAGAAGATGTAGAATCAAGCGGGGTGCAGGCCTCGGGATTGGTCGTGCATGAGCTTTCGCGTTTAGCATCGAACTACCGCAGCACGAAAAGTCTCCAAGACTACCTAGACGACAACGGTGTGGCAGGTATCGACGGCGTGGACACGCGCATGATCGTGCGCATTCTTCGGACCGAGGGAGCGATGCGCTGTGTGATATCGCACGATCCGAAGGCAGACCCACGTGAACTTGTTGCGAAGGCGCAGCAGATTCCGTCTATGAACGGCTTGGACCTTACGGGACTGGTGTCGACAACCGAACCCTATCAATGGACCGAGGCTTCGTCGTGGTCATACGGCGACGTGCCACCGTCTACACGTCGGTACAACGTTGCAGCCATCGACTACGGCATTAAGCGGAACATCCTTCGTCGGCTCACAGCGTATGGGTGCGACGTGACCGTCTTCCCGAGCACAGCAACGGCGGGAGAGATATTGGCCATACAACCGGACGGAATCTTCCTTTCGAACGGACCTGGCGATCCTGCTGCAGTCACCCATGGAATAGACACTGTGCGTGAACTGCTCGGAACACGTCCGCTATTCGGCGTATGCCTTGGGCATCAAATTCTAGGGCTCAGCGTTGGAGCCTCTACGTACAAGCTCAAATTCGGTCACCGCGGCGCCAACCACCCCGTAAAGAACCTCCTCACGGGCGCTGTCGAGATCTCCTCACAAAACCACGGCTTTGCCGTAGACCCTGCCACCCTCCCCCCAAATGCCGAAGTCACTCACGTTAACCTCAACGACGACACCTGTGCGGGCATCCGAATAACAGAAAAGCAGGCATTCAGCGTCCAATACCACCCCGAAGCATCCCCTGGCCCGCACGACTCTGATTATTTGTTCGCCGAATTCATTGCGATGATGGCCAAATCCTGAAATCCCCGCCCCCAGATTCTCACCATTTGTTTGGATAGAATCTTCCCGTCCCCTATCTTTGCAGGCTCTACTGACCGGGCAGGTACTCAAGCGGTCAACGAGGGCAGACTGTAAATCTGCTGGCATAGCCTTCGGAGGTTCAAATCCTTCCCTGCCCACAAGAGTGTTCTTGGAGAACACTGGTCATACGCGGGAGTAACTCAGTTGGTAGAGTCACAGCCTTCCAAGCTGTTGGTCGCGAGTTCGAGTCTCGTCTCCCGCTCAGATAACGGACCCTGGCCCGTGCGGATTTACAATTCGCTGCGGGGTAGGGCTTTGGTGTCTCTACAGGGTAGGTTGCTGATGTAGCTCAGTTGGTAGAGCACCACCTTGGTAAGGTGGAGGTCACCGGTTCAATCCCGGTCATCAGCTCGGCAAATGGATACGGGTGTAGCTCAACTGGTAGAGCAGCGGTCTCCAAAACCGCAGGCTGCGGGTTCAAGTCCTGCCGCCCGTGCAACACGAACGATTTCAGGAGCGATTGATGTTCGGAGCAACGAAGAACTTTTTCGAAGACGTCTCCAAGGAGATGAAGAAGGTCTCTTGGCCGACGCAAGAGCAACTGCGCGAAAGCACGGTTGTGGTGATTGTCACGTGTTTGATCATTACGATCATCGTTGCGATCATCGACGCTGGTATGGCGAAGATCATGGAACTTTTGTACTAAAGAGAACGGAACGGCTCCATGTTGGAAACACCGCAGCAGCTCGCTTCTATCGAACCCAAGTGGTATGCGATTCGCACATTCACGGGGCACGAGGCGCGTGTCAAAACGTCCATCGAAACAGAGATGGTGCGGTTGAACATGCAAAGCACGGTCAAGAACATCTTGATCCCGCAAGAGACCGTCTATGAAGTCCGCAATGGGAAGCGCCGCACGAAGGTGAAGAACTTTCTTCCGGGATACATCCTGATCGAGGCGCAATTGTCGAAGCGTTTGAAGGAGATCATCCTTTCGCTACCGTCGATCGTTTCGTTTGTAGGAACAAAAACAGAACCGCAGGCGCTGCAGGCGGAAGAAGTCGATCGCATTCTAGGGCGTGTAGAAGAGCGCAAAGATGTGACCACGGTAGAAACGGCTTTCCGCGAGGGAGATCCGGTAAAGGTGATCGACGGACCGTTCTCGAACTTCTCTGGTACGGTGAAGGAAGTGAACGTTGAAAAGCAAAAGTTGAAAGTTGAAGTTGGCATTCTCGGACGTAAGACGCCGATCGAATTGGACTTCAATCAAGTTGAATTGGAAAACCACTAATAGCAGAGCAGACCCATGGCAAAGAAGATAATGGGCACATTCAAGCTCCAGCTCAAGGCTGGAGAGGCAACGATGGCCCCACCGGTTGGTCCGGCGTTTGGTCAGCGTGGTCTTGCCGGTATGGAGTTCGTCAAGCAATTCAATGCACGGTCTGCCAAGCAGCCGGGCATGATCTTGCCTGTTTTGGTCACGTTCTTCTCTGACAAGAGCTTCACATTCGAGATCAAGTCTCCTCCTGCTCCTGTGCTCCTCAAAAAAGCACTTGGCATTGAGTCGGCCTCGAAGGAACCAAACCGCATTAAGGTTGGAACCGTGAATCGTTCGCAGTTGGAAGAGATCGCCACGATCAAGATGCAAGACTTGAACTGTAACGACATGGAATCGGCCGTTCGCATGATTGCTGGCACGGCACGTTCAATGGGAATTGTTGTCGAAGGATAATTGAATCACGCGTTGGAGGCTGACAAGCCGTTTGCACAACGAAACAAGGATACATGCCATGAAGAATCAGGGCAAGCGGTACACCAAGGCCGCGAAATCGTTCGACCGCACAGCGGTAAACGATGTCAAGAAGGCGATCGATATTGTCAAGAGCACGGCAGCTGCCAAGTTCGACGAATCGTTCGACATTTCGATGAATCTGGGCGTAGACCCACGGAAGGCAGATCAGCTCGTGCGTGGCACGGTAGCATTGCCTCACGGAACTGGTAAGAGTGTGCGCGTTCTTGTGGTGGCGAAGGCCCCCAAGGACAAGGAAGCCCTCGAAGCCGGAGCGGACTTTGCAGGATTCACAGAATACCTTGAGAAGTTGCAAGGTGGCTGGGCGGATATCGACATCATCATTGCCACGCCTGACGTTATGGGTGAGTTGGGCAAGTTGGGTCGTGTTCTCGGACCTCGCGGTTTGATGCCGAATCCTAAGAGCGGAACCGTAACGTTTGACGTTGCCAAGGCCGTGAATGAAGTGAAGGCTGGTAAGATTGAGTTCCGTGTAGACAAGGCGGGGAACGTGCATGCATCCGTAGGGAAGTGCTCGTTCAGTGCAGAACAGCTTTCAGACAACGTCAATGCCTTCCTCGGAACAATCTTCCGTGCCAAGCCAGGAACGGCCAAGGGCAAATACGTGAAAAGTGTGACATTCTCGTCAACGATGGGCCCTGGGGTTCGCGTAGACGAAAACAGCATGGGTCACGATTAACAACAACGGTTATTACGCACGCTGAACGTTCAGCTTCTAGCACGTCACACGATGTGTTGAACGGTAGGCATCACTAACAGAATCAACGGGAATCATGGTAACGAAGGAACAAAAGCAGGCCGTAGTTGCTGAACTCGTGGAGCAGATCCGCGAGGCATCGAGTTTGTACTTCGTGAATTTCACCGGCATGAGCGTAGCATTGAACCATGCGTTTCGCAAGGAGCTACGGTCAAAGGAAGTGACGATGCGAGTGGCAAAAAACACTCTCATCCTTCGCGCCCTTGCTGAAGTGGGAGGATACGAAGACATCGATACAAAGCGACTCTTCGGTCAAACCGGCATCATCTTCGGAGCCGCGGATCCTATCGCACCTGCCAAGATCATCCGCCAATACTTTGATAAGGGGCAGAAGCCTTCACTCAAGGTGGCAGTGGTCGAAGGGCAGATCTTCGATGGTTCGCAACTCAATGCCGTGGCAGAAATGCCTACGCGCGAAGACATGATCGCAGGCATCATCGGCTCCATCCATGCACCGATCTCGGGCATCGTTGGAAGTATCAATGCAGTGATGCGCGACGTTGCATCGCTCGTTGAAGAAGTTGCCAAAAGCAAGGCAGCGTAACACATTTTTTTGAATTCATTTCTCTCGTTTTGGAGAACAACATGGCAAACAAAGTAGAAGACTTGGTAGAAGCAATCGGATCGCTTACACTCCTCGAAGCATCTGAACTCAAGAAGGCACTCGAAGACAAGTTCGGTGTAACAGCTGCAGCTCCAATGATGATGGCTGGCGGTGGTGCCGCAGCAGCTCCTGCAGTTGAAGAGAAGACAGAATTCGACGTTGAACTCACCGAAGGTGGCGCTCAGAAGCTGAACGTTATCAAGGTTGTTCGCGAAGTAACTGGTCTTGGTCTGAAGGAAGCAAAGGACCTTGTAGAAGGCGCTCCAAAGATCGTCAAGGAAGCAGCACCGAAGGCAGACGCAGAAGCTCTCAAGAAGAAGCTCGAAGAAGCCGGCGCCAAGGTAACCTTGAAGTAATCAATGTCCTGAAGTACGTCCCGGGATGGTCCTGTACCGTCCCGGGCTTTGTTGTTTCTGTCTATACGTCTCTTTTTTAGAGCAACAACGGGAGCTCCCCCCTATGAATGGTACCCCGGATAATCTGTACACTTCCGACCTCATCCGCCTACGCGAGCGCATCTCGTTCGGCCGGGTCGAGAAGGAACACTCGTATCCCGATTTGCTGGGTATTCAGCTGGATTCGTATCACGAGTTCCTCCAAGAGGATGTGCCATCGAATGAACGGAAGAATACCGGTCTCCAACTGGCCTTCACGGCCAACTTCCCCATCGAGGATAACTCTGGTGTCTATGAATTGAGCTTCCTCGAATACAATGTCGAGAAGCCCAAATACACAGAAGAAGAGTGTCGTGAGCGCGAGCTTACGTATGCCAAGACGCTGAAAGCCAAGCTCCGCTTGAGCTCCAAGGCCGATCCCAGCTCCGAAGACTACATCGAAGCGATCGACCAGGAAGTGTATCTCGGTAACATCCCTGCGATGACGCCGCGAGGCACGTTTATCATCAACGGCGCAGAGCGCGTGGTAGTGGCTCAGCTGCACCGCTCGCCTGGAGTGTTCTTCGATGATGCCATTCACCCGAATGGTACGAAGATCTTCTCTGCGCGCATTATTCCGTTCAAGGGTTCGTGGGTGGAATTCACCACGGATATCCACGACGTGATGTATGCCTATATCGACCGGAAAAAGAAGTTTCCTGTGACCATGCTTCTTCGCGCGCTGGGATATTCCAGTGACGAAGAATTGTTGTCGTTGTTCGACCTAGCGGCAGAAGTGCCAACAGGCCAACTCACAGACGACTATCTTGGTCGCCGTGTTGCTGCAGACGCCATCGACATGTCGACAGGCGAGATCGTGGCCACACGCGATATGATCTTGAGCGAAGAACTGATTGCGACGCTGATAGCAGCGGACGTATCAGGAGTGAAGCTCTACAAATACGAAAATCAAAACGACGAACCGATCATTGCGAAGACACTTGCCAAGGACACGTCGCGTACGCGCGAAGACGCCTTGGAAAGCATCTATCGTCAGCTTCGTTCGAGCGATCCTCCCGATCTGGAAACGGCTTGGGGCCTGCTCGACAAGCTGTTCTTCAACGCCAAGCGCTACGATCTTGGTGTTGTAGGTCGGTATCGCATCAATGAAAAATTGAACATGCAAGTGCCGATGGATACGACCACGTTAACCGTGGAAGATATCGTTGCCATCGTGCGCTATTTGATCGATCTGCGAGATGGCACGGTACCAGTGGACGATATCGATCACTTATCGAATCGTCGCGTGCGTACCGTTGGCGAGCAACTCACAGCGCAATTCAATCTTGGCCTTACGCGTATGGCGCGTACAATCAAGGAGCGTTTGAGTGTTCGCGATAGCGAGAACATCACACCAAGTGAATTGGTGAATGCTCGTACCATCACGTCTGTGATCAATCAGTTCTTTGGAACGAATCAGCTATCGCAGTTCATGGATCAAACCAATCCGCTTTCCGAGATCACGCACAAGCGTCGTACATCGGCACTCGGACCTGGTGGACTTACCCGTGAGCGCGCAGGCTTCGAAGTACGCGACGTTCACTACACGCACTATGGTCGCCTCTGTCCGATTGAAACTCCAGAAGGTCCAAACATCGGTCTGATCTCGTCGCTCGGTATTCACGCTCGCGTGAACAAGTTCGGCTTCATTGAAACGCCATACTATCCCGTGAAAAACGGAGTGGTGCAAGAAATGGTTGAATACTTGGCTGCCGATAAAGAAGAGAACATGACGATCGTTCCTGCATCTACGCCAACCGAAAAGGGTGGCCGGATCGCTGGCGATCGTGTGAAGGCTCGTTGCAGTGGCGACTTCCGCGTGGTGTCTCCTACAGAGGTGAACTACATGGAGGTAAGTACAGATCAAATTACTTCCCCTGCCGCCTCCCTTATCCCCTTCCTTGAGCATGATGATGCAAACCGTGCGTTGATGGGTTCGAACATGCAACGTCAGGGTGTGCCATTGGTACGTCCTGAGGCGCCGCGTGTTGGAACGGGCATGGAAGCACGTGTTGCACGCGACTCGCGCGCACTGGTGCTTGCAGAGCACGATGGTGTGGTGGAGTATGTGTGTGCGGATTACATCCGTGTGCGTTACGACGATAAGCGTACGGCATCGGATAAGCTCGTGAGCTTTGACGAGAGCACGGTAGTAACATTCCCACTGCTCAAGTTCTATCGCACGAACCAAGACACAAGTATCAATCAGCGTCCGGTGGTATTGGCGGGTCAGCGCGTGTTACGCGGACAGCCACTCATCGACGGTGCGAGCACGGAAATGGGCGAACTCGCCCTAGGTCGTAACGTGATGGTGGCCTTCATGCCATGGCGCGGGTACAACTTCGAAGATGCTATCATCATCAGCGAGCGCTTGGTTGCGGAAGACGTGTTCACGTCTATCCACATCGAAGAGTACACGCTGCAAGTGCGCGATACAAAGCGCGGCGAAGAAGAGTTCACACGCGAAATTCCGAACGTTAGCGAAGAGGCAACGAAAGACCTTGATGATCGAGGTATCGTGCGTCTTGGAGCGAAGGTTCGTGAAGGGGATATTCTCATCGGTAAGATCACACCGAAGGGTGAAACAGATCCAACGCCGGAAGAGAAGTTGCTTCGCGCCATCTTTGGTGACAAGGCCGGAGACGTGAAGGATGTGTCGCTCAAGGCACCTCCCGGACTCAAGGGTACGGTCATCAACACGAAGCTCTTTGCACGTCGCGTGCTTACAAGCGATAGCGAATTCCGTGCAGAAGAGAAGAAGCGTCAAGACCACATCACGAAGCGCGAAATGCAAACGCTTCGCACACTCGATGCAGAGGCTGTTGATCGTATCGGCGACCTGCTCGAAGGCGAAGCAAGTCTTGGTGTTCGTTCTGCGAACGATACGGTGGTCTTCCGCTCTGGTGTGAAGATCTCCAAGAAAGAAATCCAAGCGAAGTTCGAAGCCGGCACGTTCGTTCCGAACATGATGGACTACGATCAAGACTGGATTGCAGAAAAGAAGAAGATGGGTCTGCTCCGCAGGCTTGCAGAAAACTTTGCAGCACGCAGAAATCACATCCAAGCAGACGCTCGCGTAGAGCGCAATAAGATTGCCGCTGGCGACGAGTTGCAACCGGGTATCCTTCAAATGGCGAAGGTCTATGTTGCCAAAAAGCGGAAGCTGCAAGTAGGTGATAAGATGGCAGGGCGGCACGGAAACAAGGGTATTGTTTCCAAGATCGTTCCGTTGGAAGACATGCCATTCTTGCCAAACGGCGCACCGGTCGACATTGTTCTCAACCCACTCGGCGTACCATCGCGTATGAATCTGGGTCAGCTCTACGAGACCGCTCTCGGATGGGCTGCCAGAGAACTAGGCGTTCACTTTGCAACACCGATTTTCGATGGTGCAACGTGGGACCAAGTAGGCGACTACCTCGAGAAGGCCGGTCTGCCTCGTACTGGTAAAACGATTCTGATGGATGGCCGCTCCGGTGAGCCATTCGAGAACGAGGTTACCGTTGGTATCATCTACATGCTGAAGCTAAGTCACCTTGTCGAAGACAAGATTCACGCGCGTTCTATCGGACCATACTCGCTCATCACGCAACAACCGTTGGGTGGTAAGGCGCAGTTCGGTGGACAGCGTTTGGGAGAAATGGAAGTATGGGCGCTCGAAGCGTATGGCGCAGCGCACACACTTCAAGAAATGATCACGCTCAAGTCGGACGACGTGACGGGACGTGCCAAGATGTATGAGGCACTGGTAAAGGGCGACAACTTGCCTAATCCAAACATTCCGGAATCGTTCAACGTGCTTGTGCGCGAGTTGCAAGGTCTGTGTCTAGACATCAAGATCGATTAAACGAAAAACATCACTCCTCGGAGTTGACATGCAGTATCAATTCGTACCGAAGCGTGGCTTCCAACAGATCACGATCAGGATCGCATCCCCGGATGATATCCTCAACCGTTCACACGGTGAGGTTACCAAGCCGGAAACGATCAACTATCGATCGTTCCGTCCTGAAAAGGACGGTCTGTTCTGTGAGAAGATCTTCGGACCAATCCGTGACTGGGAATGCGCCTGTGGTAAGTACAAGCGCATTCGCTATAAGGGAATCGTCTGCGACCGTTGCGGCGTAGAAGTAACTCAGAAAAGTGTGCGTCGCGAGCGCATGGGCCACATCATGTTGGCCGTGCCCGTGGTACACATCTGGTTCCTTCGCTCGCTTCCAAGCAAGATCTCTGGTGTGATCGGCATGCCTACCAAGGATGTCGAACGCATCGTCTATTATGAATCCTATGTGGTGATCCAGCCGGGTAGCACAGGCCTTCTGAAGAAGGACTTGCTCACGGAAGATCAATACCTGGAAGTGTTGGCCAACCTGCGTCCGGAAGAGCGGGCCATGGACGACGACGATCCTCGCAAGTTCATTGCTCTCATTGGTGGAGACGCCGTGAAGGAGCTGCTGAGCCGCGTGGATGCAGACGAAGATTACTACAATCTTCGCGAGCTGTTGCGCCAGGACATGTCGCAGCAAAAGAAGGCCGACATTCTAAAGCGCCTTCGCATTCTCGAAGCCTTCCGTAGCAACGAGACCAAAGAGCCTAACCGTCCTGAGTGGATGGTGCTCGACATCATTCCGGTGATCCCACCAGACCTACGTCCGTTGGTGCCACTGGAGGGCGGTCGATTTGCAACGTCTGACTTGAACGACTTGTATCGTCGCGTGATCATTCGTAACAATCGCCTGAAGCGCTTGATCGACATCAAGGCTCCGGAAGTGATCCTGCGCAATGAGAAGCGAATGCTGCAAGAAGCGGTAGACGCATTGTTCGACAACTCACGTCGCGCCGTTCGTAGCGAATCGCAACGCGCTCTCAAGTCGCTTGCCGATACGCTCAAGGGCAAGACAGGTCGATTCCGTCAGAACTTGCTCGGTAAGCGCGTCGACTATTCAGGTCGTTCCGTTATCGTGGTGGGTCCTGAATTGAAGATCCACGAATGTGGTCTTCCAAAGGACATGGCCGTTGAGCTCTTCAAGCCGCTCATTATCCGTAAGCTTATTGAGCGCGGACATTGCAAAACGGTGAAGAGTGCAAAGAAGCAAGTAGAGAAGAAGACTACCGAGGTGTGGGATATTCTCGAGCGCGTGATCGACGGACACCCAGTTCTTCTGAACCGTGCTCCAACGCTTCACCGCCTTGGTATCCAAGCCTTCCAACCAAAGCTGATCGAAGGGAAAGCCATCCAGCTGCACCCACTCGTAACGACGGCCTTCAACGCCGACTTCGATGGTGACCAGATGGCTGTGCACGTGCCGCTGAGTCATGAAGCACAACTCGAATCGTTGTTGCTCATCTTGTCTGCACACAACATCATGCACACGCAGAACGGCGAGCCTATTGCCGTTCCATCGCAAGACATGGTTCTTGGTACCTACTACCTCACAAAGGTGCGTCGTGGTGCCAAGGGCGAAAACAAGCGCTTCTCCTCCGTTGAAGAAACGATCATCGCCTATAACTGCGGTCAAGTAGACCGTCATGCAAAGGTGACTGTGCGCATCGATGGCGAAATGGTGGACGCAACCGTTGGTCGTATCCTCTTCAACGAGATCGTACCAAAGGAGATCGGCTTCTTGAACGAGTTGCTTACGAAGAAGCGCTTGCGTCAGGTGATTACGTTGTGCTTCCGCAAGGCAGGCCTTGCGAAGACCGTGGTCTTCCTGGATCAATTGAAAGAGATTGGATTCATGACGGCTACTCGTGGTGGTTTGTCTGTTTCCATCGCCGACGTGGTGGTGCCGGCTGAAAAGGTCGACATCATCAACAAGGCTCAGAAAGACGTAGACAAGATCGAAGACTACTATCACTCCGGTGTTATCACCGAGGGTGAGCGCTACAACAA
>Ga0105044_10000751_pt1 | contig 40999 bp, 48 predicted proteins | sample MAT01_FD_78092 | JGI IMG/M metagenome (GOLD analysis project Ga0105044, IMG submission 78092) | Freshwater microbial communities from Lake Fryxell liftoff mats and glacier meltwater in Antarctica - MAT-01 | ecosystem: Environmental > Aquatic > Freshwater > Ice > Liftoff microbial mat | place...
AAATCGCCACTCTGCTCGGCGTGCCACAACCCAAAGTCTCGGCACTGACAAACTACCGCCTCGACCAATTCTCCGTCGAACGCCTGATGCAGTTCCTCACCGCCCTCAATCAAGACGTGGAGATCATGATTCGGCCGCGCGCGAAGAAGAGCGGGGCGGGACATATTTCGGTACTGGCGGCGCCGTAGCTTTGACCGCTCCGTCACGGCGCTTGCGATAACCCCTGCAAGCCCCGCGCCGTCGCTGCGCCTGCGCGTGCTCGACCGCTGCCAGCGCGCATAAACCCGCGCCCTGGCTCTATGCCTTCGTTTGGCGCCGTCCCTGCTAACCCGCCGCCGCTTCGCCACTGCGGGCTTCATGCTGCGCATCAAGCCCTTGCGGCTCACAGGCGGCTACCGAGGTGCGTGTGCCAACGCGCCAGAGCGCGGAAGACCGCGCCCTGGCTTTGCGCGTTGGGCATGCGCTGTCCCGGCACCACCGGCTTCTGCTCTGTCCTGGCGTGAACGCGTGCTGCCCGCCGCCTGCGCTGTCGGCCATAAAGCCGGCCCACGGCTTCGTCGGCTGGTACTCCAATCGCGCACGCGGTGAGCAGGCGAAGGCGCACAAGACTCTGGCTGCGCCGGTCCCTGTGCTGGACCTGTACGCGCCGACCATCGAGCCCGCGAAGGAACCCGTGAGCGCGTTCGCCGCGCGTGCCAGGTCAGCCTGGGCGCGGCTGATCCGCAAGGTCTACGAAGCCGATCCGCTCGAATGCCCCCTAGACGGGGGAGGGGCCCTGTCTTCCCCCCTGTGTCACGGCCCGCTGCGCATCATCGCGCTGATCGACGATCCGCCCGTGGTGCGGCGCTGGGGCTGTGGCAGCCCGAGGCGATGGAGCGCTCGCTGCCGCTGCCTCCTGCAGCATGGTCTGTGAACAGCCTCCTGCCAATGACGTACCACCCCGTACCCGACATCGCGAAAAAGGCGCGAGGCCCGCGGCTGGCCAGCCGCGGGCCTCGCGCGCTGTGCGCGCATCACATCAAGCCCAGGGGCGGGGTTTGGGGATCGCCGGGATTGCGAATCGTGCGGCATCGGGCGCAAACTCTACCCGGACTCGTTGCCGCAAGCTCGACATTGGGGCTATGCAGACAGGCACAGGCGGGTGCTCGGGGTAGGAGCGGGGTTGATTTTCCTATCCGTCTTCAGCACGGCAAGCCATCAGGGGAGGCATTGCGATGGAAAAGTTCATTCGTCTGCTCGCTGCGAGCGGGATGCTGGCGCTGTTCGCGCACGCGGCCATCGCGCAGTATCCCGTCCGACCGGTCCGCTTCATCGTGCCCTTTCCGGCGGGCGGAGGAGTCGATATTGTCGCGCGCGCGCTCGGGGATAAACTGACCGTGCAGCTCGGCCAAACGATAGTCATCGACAACAAACCCGGCGCCGGCACCACCATCGGCACCGAGGCCGCGGCGAAAAGTACGCCCGACGGCTACAGCCTGCTGGTGGGCCCGATCGGCGGGCAGGCGATCGTGCATGCGTATTACCCCAAATTAGGCTTCGATGTTCGCCGCGACTTCGCACCGATTTCGAAGATCGGCTACGGCACCATCGTGCTGGTGGTGCCGCTGAATCTCGGCGCGAATTCGGTAAAGGAACTGATCGCGCTCGCCAAGACGAAGCCCGGTCAGCTCACCTTTGCCTCGTCGGGCACCGGCGCGCTGATTCACCTGACCGGCGAACTCTTCAGGCAAATGGCGGGTATCGACATCCTGCATGTGCCATACAAAGGCACGACGCAGTTTCTGCCCGACCTGATCGACGGCAGAATCTCGATGGCGCTCGACAGCCTGCCGGCGCATCTGCCGCAAATCAAGGCGGGCCGTCTGCGCGCGCTCGCCGTCGCCAGCCGGCAGCGCACCGCGCAATTGCCCGAGGTGCCGACCATCGCCGAGGCCGGCGTGCCCGGCTTCGAATCGGTAACCGATTACGCGGTATTCGCCCCGGCGCGCACGCCGAAAGACGTCATTGCCAGACTCAATCGCGAAATCAACACGGCGCTGCAGCAGCCCGACCTTCGCGCAAAGCTTGCAGCGCAAGGCATCGAAGTCGCCGGCAGCACGCCTGAGGCACTCGGGGCGGAACTCCGCGACGAGATCGCCAAGTGGGCGAAAGTCATCCGCGACGCGAACATCAAACCGGAGTAGTGGCCGCGCCGGCGAGAATGTCGCAGCGATGCGGCAGCGCCTGGTTGCCGCAGGCGCATCGTGTTTCGCTTCAGCGAAACGTATCCGAGAGAAGGAGGTGCATGCACCTCAACGCCTGAACGAGGGCAGAGCTTGCCTTTTGTTTAAGTCTGAAGTCGCGTTGAGTAATCCGGGTCAGTGTAACTTTATCTTGATTCGAAATAAAAATCCCACACTGGCTCTGATTATCCCTTCACCTTTCTCTCCATCAGGGCCACGACGGTTCGATACCGGCTCACTGTGCCGCGTCCTTGACGCGACCCATCGGATAATCGCGCTGCGATTGCTGGACATGGGATGCCTCATGGCTTACTCTAATCTCTTATGTAAGGACGGAAGGAATTGCCCATGACATTCGCGATAGTCAGCATCAAGGGCCAGACGACCATCCCCAAGGACGTGCGCGCCGTTGCGAATCTCAAAGCGGGCGATCGTATCCATTTCACCGTATTGGCGGACGGCACGATACTCGTGCGCGTCAAGAACCGCAGCATTCGGGACATCGCGATAAAACCGCCAGGCCGCAGGCGCGTGTCGATCGCGCGGATGAACCGCTAGGCGCTCGGCGCTCGGCGCTACGCGCGTGCTCGTCATCGACACCAACGTCGTCGTGCGGCTCCTGATCACGGACGATGCCGGGCAGGCACGCCGCGCGCGCAGGCTGGTCCAGGATGGGGTCAACCGGGGTGAACCAGTGCTCGTCTCGCTGCCGGTTTTGATCGAGGCCGAGTGGGTACTGCGTAGTCGTTACGGCTTTGACCGAACCGCGGTAACCGGCGTGTTCCGCGCTGCGCTCGAAACCCGTGAACTATCGTTCGAGGACGAACCCGCGTTTGAGGAGGCGCTGATGCAATGGCAGGACAGCGCATGCGGGTTTGCCGACTGCCTCATTGTCGCGCACAACCGCCGGTTAGGTTGCCGCGCGACGGCGACATTCGACCTCAAGGCCGCGCGGCTTCCCGGCGCCGTCCTCGCCTAGCCTGTCCGATGCTGGCTCGCAGTACCGCTTTGCAGTCCTTCCTCAAGCGCTCGTGAGTTGTGTAGAAGGGCTGCGGCTTCACGCCAATGAGCTGGTCAGCGAGCGCGGGCAAACAGAGGCCTCCCGCGAATTCGTGCAAGGCGAGGTACTTCTGCCCGAGCTGCCAGCAGAAGCGCGTGCTGCTCTACTCTGATTGGGTCGAGGCGATGGAGCGCACGCCACAGATGCCCTCTAGAGCATGGCCTGTGAACAGCGTTCTGCCGATAACCTATCACCCCGTCCCCGACATCGCGTAGCCAAGGTGCGAGGCCCGCAGCTGGCCAGCCGCGGGCCTCGCGGGCTGTAGGGGCATCACATCGGGCCCGGGGCGGGGTTTGAGGATCGCCGGGATTGCGAATCGGGCGCAAGCTGTGTCTGGACTCGTTGCCGCAAGCTCAACGTTGGACCATGCACGCGGCCGCACACCGATGTTCTGGCAAAGGGAGCGGGATTGATCTTCCTATCTGTTGAACGGCGCCGGGCTGTTCAGCCCGGCGCCCGGCATCGGACGATCAGTCGTGCTTGTGCTTGCCGACCGACCAGCCGTGCTGCGTGATGTGCTTCTCCGCTTTCTCGATCGGATGATCCTCGAGCGGTGTCGCCATGGTGTCATTCCAGCGATTCATGAAACCGAAGTAGGAAATCAGCGCCGTGATCTCGACGATCTGTCCCTCGTTCCAGTGTTTTATCATCTGCTCGAACAGTTCGTCGGTGACGTCATTGGGCTGCGACGCTGCAGCGATGGCGAATTCAAGCGCGACGCGTTCGGCGTCGCTGAACAGCGGGCTGCTGCGGAATTCCCACACCTTCTCGAGTTTTTCAGCGGGTATACCTTGCTGGAGAGACCCCCCAGCGTTGTGCGCCATTCAGTAATGGCAGCCGTGCGTGCGCGCCACCACATAGGCCAGTAGCCGCTTCAGCCCCAGCGATACTTCGCCCTCGGGGTCAAATACCGCGGCGGACAGGGTGCGCATCGCCAGCACCAGCTTGGGTTTGCGCTGCATGATGAGCTGGCTATTGGCCACGTAGTGATTGCTCTTGAGTTGCTTCTCGAACATCTCTTTCAGTTCCGGGGCTGCGCCTATGGGCAGCGGTGCCAGCCTTGCCATGGCTATCCTTTACAAAATTTACGTGGAGGGGTGAAACATAATGTGAACGGCAACCATTACTGAATCCCGCGGACGCCATTTTATAGAATCCTTGCGACTTTGATCCCTTTCAGCAACATTTGTTCAGAGCAGAAAAATCAGCGGTGCCGCCCAGCATCAATGGGTGCCGTCGCCCTTGATGCCGGCAATCTGAATAATGTGTTTCCATTTCTTGGTTTCCGCTTTCATCGTCGTCGCAAATTCCGCGGGCGAACTGGCTACAACCTGTGCGCCGGAAGGTTCAAAACGTTTGCGCAAGTCGGGCTGGGCCAATGCGCGTTTGGTTTCCTGATAAATCTTGTCGACGATGCGCCGGTCGGTTTTTGCCGGAGCGAGCATGCCATACCAGAGATCGGTTTCGAATTGCTCGAATCCGCGCGTTTCCGCCATTGCCGGAATTTCCAGTAAGACGGGGGAGCGCTTAGGACCTGTAACGGCTAGCCCCCGCAGCCGATTGGCGCGGATGTGCGGCGTGCCGGTCAATACCGTCGAAAACATGACCTGCACATGGCCGCCGATTGTGTCGATCAGCCCGGTCGCACCGCCTTTGTAGGGCACATGAATCATGTCGAAATTGCCCATTTTCTTCAGTAATTCCGCCGAGAGATGCGAACCGCCACCCAACCCGGAAGAGGCGTAACTGAGACGTCCGCCCTGTGCTTTGCCGTAGGTAACGAGCTCGGTCACAGACTTCGCGGGTACCGCAGGATTAACCAGCAGCACGAACGGTACGGTTGCCAGTTGGCTGATCGGTGAGAAATCGCGCACCGGATCAAAAGGCAGTTTGTAGAGCAACGGATTGATGGACATGGTTGCGTTGGTAGTGAATACGATGGTGTAACCGTCGTTGGGTGACTGTGCCACCGTGTTGGCCCCTATATTGCCGCCACCGCCGCCACGGTTGTCGACGATGACTGGCTGCCCCCAGGCCTCGCTCAGCTTTAGTGCAACCGCACGTGCAAAGGTGTCGGTGCCGCCGCTGGGACTGAAAGTGACAACAAAGCGTATGGGTTTGGCTGGATACTCTGACACTGATTTATCGGTTGTTTGGGCCTGTATCAGGGGCGTATGCAACAGTGCAGCCACCGCGAGCAATCCGGGCGCGATACGATTCAACATGATCATGCCTCCGGGGAAAGTGGCGCATCATTGCGTTTTAGTGGTTTTTGGTCGCCACTGTATTGCGTGAGCCAGATCAAGGTAACCGGACAACCAGCCGTCTGATTACGTCGATCTGAAACATCATACAGATCCGAACGCAGCGGATTTTCAGCAAAGTGCTGCTTCCAAAGCCAAGGCGTCAATTGAAGCAGGATGTTGCGCAACACGCTGCAGCACGTCAACCAGATAATCGTACGGATTGATATCATGAAGCCGACACGTCGTCAGCAGACTTTGCATCGAGGCAGGACGCTCACACGTTGGCGTTCGTGCCAACGCACGTCATTGCCGACTTGACCGCTTTGCCGCCGGTGGTTGAAGGATCATGCAGCGAGAACGACGACGTCAGCATGTCGGTGCGCGCCTTGCACGACGAGTTGGCAATGTTGAGTCCGGTCAACGGACCCCTCGCATGCTCAACTCACCTCGCTGCTGCTGCCAGGGATCGGCTTGCACGGCGCCGACGAACACAACGCGTAGCGGCCTTCGCAGATGATCTGGCCACCCGAGTCGGCCGCGTGACCTGCTAACGAAATAGTGAGGCAGCAATGGTCCGCCTTGCACTTACGCCAACTACCTGAATCGCAGATTGTCGCGCGAGAGCTGGCTGATCGAGGTGCGCCCCATCAGCTTCATTCCCCGTTCGACCTCTGCACGCATGAGGCCTAGCGCACGCTCGACACCAGCCTCGCCCGCGGCCGCAAGGGGAAATAGATAGAAGCGCCCGATGCCCACGGCTTTGGCACCAAGCGAAAGGGCTTTCAGGACGTGCGTTCCGCGCTGGATTCCCCCATCCATCATGACATCCAAGCGGTCACCCACGGCATCGACGACTTCCGCCAGCTGCTCGAATGCCGCCCGTGAACCATCCAGTTGCCTACCGCCGTGATTCGACAGTACAACGCCGGTGCAGCCGATCTCCGCTGCGCGCTTGGCATCTCCCACCGACATGACGCCCTTCAGGCAGAACTGCCCGTCCCAGTCCCGGACCATCTCGGCCACATCCGTCCAGTTCATGGAAGGGTCCAGCATCTCGGTGAAGTAGCGTCCGATCGACAAGGCACCCTTACCCATGTCAACGTGCTTTTCCAGTTGTGGCAGACGGAAAGGCTCGTGGGATGCGTAGTTCAGACCCCACATCGGCTTGAGCGCGAATTGAAGCATTCCGCCGAGCGTAAGTTTGAACGGAATCGAAAAGCCCGTTCGCAGGTCCCGCTCGCGGTTTCCACCGGTGATGCTGTCTACGGTCAGCATCATGATCTCGACCCCCGCGTCCTTGGCGCGTTGAAGCATGGCGCGATTGAGGCCGCGGTCCTTGTGAAAATAGAACTGATACATCTGCGGGGTCGAGTGGGCCTTGCGCAACTCCTCCATGCTGACTGTGCCGAGCGAGGATACGCCGAACATCGTCCCGTACTTTGACGCAGCGGCGGCAACCGCGCGTTCACCTTGATGGTGGAACAGGCGTTGAAGCGCGGTTGGAGAGCAATAGAACGGCACCTCCAGTTTCTGACCCATCACAGTCACGGACAGATCGACGGATGACACCCCTCGCAGGACATCGGGGACCAAGTCGCAACGCTCGAAGCTCGCAGTATTCCGGCGATACGTTACCTCGTCGTCCGCTGCTCCGTCGATGTAGTCAAAGATCGGACTCGGCAGCCGGCGCTTGGCCAGTTTCCGGAAGTCAGAGAAGTTGTGACAGTCGCCCAAGCGCATGTTTCGAAGGAGACCATTACCAGCGTGCCATCGATCGAATATTCGATCAAAGAGCTGGCTCGGGAGAGTGAGACTGAAGGATAGGTGAAAGACCGGCTCAGATGGGCGAGGATATCGCCCACAAAGGAGCGGTGCAAGGAGAAGGTCAAAACGGATTCACACGACGATGTTCAAGGCGAAACGAAACGCGGAAATCCGTCTAAATCAACCGAGCCAGCTGTTGTATCAGACGGTATGGCGGACATCTTTCAGGTGATGCCCGGCACCCGGTGGCTCGCGTTGCTGTGCCGGCATTTCCCGAATCGCTACGAGCACTTGGTGCGCTATCTCGGCTGGTACTCCAATCGTGCACGCGGGGAGCGGGCGAAGGGGCACAAGACTCAGGCTGCGCCGGTCCCTGTGCCGGTGCCGATCCTGTTCGTGCAGACCTCTGCCAGACCCCTGAGGAGTTCAAGGTGTGAAGCCAGAACCTGGGGCATGACAAGGTGCTAACGACTTTTCCGAGCTACGGGCAGGTGCAGAGCCCGCGCCAGGGAGAGATCATTCGCGGGCTGGAGCGCCGCCGCTTGCCGTGCAGGCGGATGTGAGCGCGCTGGCGAAGGCGCTGGTGCGGGCGATGCGGGATTCGGAGGGGGGCGGTGGGCAAGCGAAGTTCCCCCGAATGCGGCTTGCAATAGGTAGCACCTGGTGCCATACTTCGGCATGATCAAGAGCAAGCATTCGTCAACACGCGTATTCACGACTGGCGTGGTTTTCGAAGGCAGCAAGAAAGGCGCACATTGACGATGCGGAGTTGTGCGTGGCTATCCGCGAAGCGATGCGAGGACAGACCGATGATTTGGGCGGCGGAGTCTTCGAGAAGCGGCTCAACGACAACCTGCATCGCTCGATCATCCTGGCCAAAGGCGGGCGCTACTGGGTGTATGAGTACCTCTTTGCGAAAAGCGATCGCGACAACATCGCCGAGGATGAATTGGCCGGCTTTCGCGCACTGGCCAAAGCCTATGCCGGGATGACCGACAAGCAAGTTGAGCAACTATTGCAAGACACGGATCTGAGGGAGATATGCCATGCAGACTAAACAGAAATTCAAGAGCGATGCTTTTGCGGCGATTCATTCTTCGGCAGGGGCCTTGTTCAAGGTCGGCGCCATTGGCAAGACCACGCTGCGCCAGTTCGACGAATCTTGCCTGTCGGTTCCACCGGACATCAAGCCGCGGCAGATCAAAAGCATTCGTGAACGCAATCAGGTGAGCCAACCCGTGTTTGCCCATTACCTGAATACCAGCGAATCGACTATCCAGAAATGGGAGTCGGGGGCAAAGCGTCCCAGCGGCATGGCGCTTAAGCTTCTGGCGGTGGTCCAAAAGCACGGATTGAAGGTTCTGGCCTGAACCACGCCCGTGCGACTGCGTTCAAGCGGAACGACATTGAACGCCTAGCCCGGCCGACCTGCGAAACGCATTGCGAAACGTTTGTGGAAAGTGATGATATTTTCACTCGGCACAAACGCTGCTGCATCATCGGCGTGTGGCCGGCGAATGAGGGGCTGAAGGCGGTGGCGCTGCGGGTTTCAAGGCGGGAATTAGACGAGCGGCCTCGTAGTGCAGAGTGCCGGACGGAGGGCGATGCAGCCTTACGCGGCTTTGGATTTCAGCGCCGGCGTCAGGTGCGGCTGGAGGGCCGCCAGCAGTTCCGGAAACACCTTCGGCGTCGCGGCGACGACGTTGCCGGAGTCGAGATGGCCGTCCTTGCCTTCGAGATCGCCGATATGGCCGCCGGCCTCGATGATCATGAGCGCGCCGGCAGCGATGTCCCAGCGGGCGAGGCCGAATTCCCAGAAACCATCGAGGAAGCCCGCCGCTACGTACGCGAGGTCGAGCGCCGCGGAGCCCGCGCGCCGGATGCCGGCCGTTTCCTGCGTCAGCGTTTTGAACATCGCGAGGTAGGGGTCCACGTGCGTGAACTCCTTGAACGGGAAGCCGGTGCCGATCAGGCAGCCTTTCAGTTGCGTGCGCTTGGATACGCGGATGCGGCGGTCGTTCAGGTAAGCGCCGCGCCCGCGCGTCGCCGTGAAGAGGTCGTTCTTCACCGGATCGTAGATCACGCCCTGGGCGAGCACGCCGCGGTGCTCCAGAGCGATGGACACGGCGTACTGCGGGAAGCCGTGCAGGAAGTTGGTGGTGCCGTCGAGCGGGTCGATGATCCAGCGGTATTCGGATTTGTCCGCGCCGGCGTGGTCGGAGGCGCCAGACTCTTCCGCCAGGATCGCATGGCTGGGGTATGCTTCATGCAGCACGCGAATGATCGCGGCTTCGGCGGCGCGGTCCACTTCCGACACGAAATCGTTCACACCTTTTTCCGTCGGTTTCACGATGTCGAGGTTCTGCGCGGCGCGATTGATGACGCTACCGGCACGGCGCGCCGCCTTCACGGCAATGGTCAACATCGGATGCATGGCAATTCCTCAGCAGGATTCAAAATGCGAGAGTCGGGATACCGCTTAAAGAGCAGGGAACGATCGATGCCTGCGTGTATTCACGACCGTTCCGGAAGGGCGCGATTCTAGTGCAGAACGGGCAAAACGACAGCCGCCTCCAAAACCTCCGCGTGGTGCTCACCCAGACCAGCCACCCGGGCAATATCGGCGCGGCCGCGCGGGCGATGAAGACGATGGGCTTGACCGACCTGGTGCTGGTGTCCCCGCGCACGTTCCCGCACCCCGAGGCCGAAGCGCGTGCGGCTGGCGCGACCGACGTGCTGGCAGCGGCGCGCGTGGTGGCCACGCTGGATGCGGCGCTGGAGGGCTGCGTGCTGGCCATTGCGGCCTCCGCGCGCCGGCGCGAACTGCGGCACGAATTCGTGAGCGTGCGCGAAGCCGGGGTGCGCGCGGTGGCGTCGGCGGCTGCCGGGCGGGTCGCGCTGGTGTTCGGCAACGAGACCTCGGGGCTGTCGCGGGAGGAAGCGGCCCGCTGCCAGCTCTTCGCGATGATTCCCGCCGACCCCGGCTACAGTTCGCTCAACCTGGCCGCCGCGGTGCAGGTCTTCTGTTACGAAGCGCGGGTGGCGGCGGGCGCGAGCCTGCCCGACCTGCCGGCGGAGTTCGCGCCGGCGTCGCTCACGGAACTCGAGGGATTGCTCGCGCATGCGGAAGCGACCCTGATCGCGATCGGCTATTTCGATCCGGCCAATCCCAAGCGGCTGTTGCCGCGGCTGCGGCGCCTGGTGGCGCGGGCCAACCTGGAAGGCGAGGAGGTCAACATCCTGCGCGGCATCCTGGAAGCGGCGCGCCGCCAGGCCGAGGAGATGCGAAAGTCGAAAGACGCGAGATGAAAGACGACAGACGAGAGAGGAAAAATCGTGGTGCTGGACCGTGTATTTACTTCTAACCTCTTTCGCCTGTCGTCTCTCGTTATTTTGTTTCGGTCGCGATGCCTCAGTTGATTGTTTTACTCGGCCATCGTAGTCTGCGCGGCCCTGCCGCCACCCGATCTCCCTAGCGACGATGTTTGCGCATCTGAAAGAAGACATCGCGGTCGTCTTCGAACGCGATCCCGCCGCCCGCAACACCTGGGAAGTCATCACCTGCTATCCCGGGTTCCACGCGCGACTGGTGCACCGTTTCGCGCACGCCCTGTGGACGGCGCGTTTCAAGTGGCTCGCGCGCTTCGTGTCACACCTCGGGCGCTGGCTGACCGGCATCGAGATCCATCCCGGCGCGCAGATCGGCCGCCGGTTCTTCATCGACCACGGCATGGGCGTCGTGATCGGCGAGACCGCCGAGATCGGCGACGACTGCACGCTGTATCACGGCGTGACGCTCGGTGGCACCTCCTGGGCCAAGGGCAAGCGCCATCCCACGCTCGCGGACCAGGTGGTGGTTGGCGCCGGCGCCAAGATCCTCGGGCCCGTGACGGTCGGGCAGGGCGCGCGCGTGGGCTCGAACGCGGTGGTGGTGAAGGACGTGCCGCCCGGCGCCACCGCCGTCGGCATTCCGGCCCGCATCATTCCGCAGTCCGATGATCAGGCGCACGCGCGTTTCTCCGCCTACGCGCTGTCGGGGCAGGACAAAGACCCGGTGGTGAAGGTGATCCACGAGCTCATCGACCATGGCGTGGCCGCGGACAAGCGTCTCGATGAGCTGATCGCGCATCTCAAGCAATCCGGCGCGCTCCCGGAATCCGCCTGCGCGGACAAGGATCGGTTCGACGGGAACTCGCTGAACCGAATGGTTGACTAAGTTAGTCGGGATCCCTATACTTGACTAATTCCGAAGTGTATTCATCACTCTCTAATCAACAGTCAATAACTGCATGATTTAAAGCGTGAAATGGAGGTTTTATGCGCCTGACCACCAAGGGACGTTTTGCCGTCACTGCCATGATGGATCTGGCCTTGTACGGGGGCCGGGAGCCCGTCACGCTGGCTGAAATCAGCCAGCGTCAGAAGATTTCGCTGTCCTACCTGGAGCAACTGTTCGGCAAGCTGCGCCGGCACGCGCTGGTGACCAGCGTGCGCGGGCCCGGCGGCGGCTACCGGCTGGCCCGGGACTTGGGCGAGATGGCCGTGGCGGACATCATTCTCGCGGTGGACGAACCCATCGACGCCACGCAATGCGGCGGCAAGGAGAACTGCCGCGACGACGGAAAATGCCTGACCCACGACCTGTGGGCCCGTCTGAACGAGCACATCTTCAGCTACCTCGGTGCGGTGACGCTCAAGCAACTCGTGGAAGAGCAGCGCTCCAAGCCGTCGGGCGTCACGACGATCCAGGACATGCGGCCGACGCAGCCGGGGCGCGCGCCCGCGCCGTTGGTCTGACCGGCCACGCACGGAACGCAGACCCGACGGCCTTCATGTCGTTCACCTACCTCGATCACAACGCGACCACCCCGCTCGATCCGCGGGTGCTGGACGCCATGCTGCCCTTCCTGCGCGAGCAGTACGGCAACGCGTCCAGCCGCCACGAGATGGGCACCGTGGCGCGCCGCGCCGTTGATGTCGCGCGCGAACAGGTGGCGGCGCTGGTGGGCGTGCAGCCGGTGCAGGTGGTGTTCACCAGCGGCGGCACCGAGGCGAACAACCTGTTCGTGAAGGGCGCGGCAGCGATGTTGAAGCCTACCCAGATCGCCGTCAGTGCCATCGAGCATCCCTGCGTGGCCAGGCCCGCGCAGGAACTCGCACGCGCCGGCTGGAAGGTGCGCAAGCTGAAAGTGACGGCCGACGGCGTGACCGATCTGGCCGACGTGGCCGCCGCGTTGGCGGAACCGACCGGCCTCGTGTCGGTGATGCTGGCCAACAACGAAACCGGCGCGATCCAGCCCGTCGCCGCGATTGGGGAACAAGCCCGCGCGGCGAAGGCCTGGATGCATACGGACGCGGTGCAGGCGCTGGGCAAGATTCCGGTCTCCTTTGAAGCGCTCAACGTGCACGCGATGACACTGTCAGCTCACAAGCTCTACGGCCCGAAAGGCGCCGGGGCCCTGATCCTCGACAAGCGCTTGTCGCTGAAGCCGCTGTTGTCCGGCGGGGGCCACGAGCACGGCCATCGCTCGGGCACCGAGAACGTGCCGGGCATCGTGGGTTTCGGCCTCGCCTGCGAACTCGCGCAGGAACGATTCGCGGATCTGGCGCTGCAGCTTGAAGAACTGCGCGCGCGCATGGAAAAAGGCCTGCACGCGCTCGATGCGGTGATCTACGCCGAGCATGCGCCGCGCCTGCCGAACACCACCTACTTCGCACTCGACGGGATCGAAGGGGAGACCCTGATCGTCGAGCTCGACAAGGCCGGCTTCGGCGTGGCGAGTGGCGCGGCGTGTTCCAGCGCGAATCCGGAACCCTCGGCGACGCTGCTGGCAATGGGCGTGGACCCGGCGCAGGCGCGGGGTGCGGTGCGCGTGTCGCTCGGCAAGGACACGACGGCGCTGCAGGTCGATGCCTTCGTGGCAGCGGCCAAGGCGGTGGCGGCGCGCTTGCGCGCGCTGACCGCGATGACGGCTTGACCGCGCGAGAGACGAGAGACGAGAGACGAGAGATGAAAGAAGGTGAAGCGATGATGATCAAAGTGACGGAAAACGCGGCGAACCAGGTGCAAACGCAGCTCGCGAAGCGCGGCAAGGGCGTCGGCCTGCGCGTCGGCGTGAAGAAGGTCGGCTGCTCGGGCTGGGGCTATACCTGGGATTTCGCCGACGAACTGAAGGCCGATGACCGCGTGTTCGACGCGCACGGCGCTAAAGTGGTCGTCGATCCCGAATCGCTGGCGTTCCTCGACGGTTCGACCGTGGACTTCGTAAAGGAAGGCCTGAAACAGATCTACAAGATCGACAACCCCAACGTGGACGCCACCTGCGGCTGCGGCGAGAGCTTCAGCGTGAGAGAGAAGGCGTGATTGGGGATTCGGGATTTGAGATTTGAAATCAAAGTCGGGCGCCATTGCGCCCAATGCTCTCTAATCCCCAAACCCAAATCTCCAATCCCCTCGCGAAGCGAACCATGAGCGCCGTCATCCAGAACCTTGTCAACCAGCCCTACACGGCTGGTTTCGTCACGGACATCGAGTCCGAGACGGTGGCGAAGGGCCTCTCCGAAGACACCATCCGGCTGATTTCCACCAAGAAGAACGAGCCGCAGTGGCTGCTCGACTTCCGTCTCGACGCCTACCGCCACTGGCTCAAGATGGAAGAGCCGCAGTGGCCGAACGTGCATTACCCGAAGATCGACTTCCAGAACATCAGCTACTACTCGGCGCCCAAGCCGAAGAAGCTGAAAACCATGGACGAGGTCGATCCGGAACTGCTCCGGACCTTCGAGAAGCTGGGCGTGCCGATGAACGAGCGGGCGAAGCTCGCCGGCGTCGCCGTGGACGTCATCTTCGACAGCGTGTCGGTGGCCACCACCTACAAGGCGAAGCTTGCCGAAGTCGGCATCATCTTCTGCTCCATTTCCGAGGCGGTGCAGAACCACCCGGAGCTGGTGAAGAAATACATGGGGAGCGTGGTGCCGACCGGCGACAACTATTACGCCGCGCTGAACTCCGCGGTGTTCACCGACGGGTCCTTCTGCTTCATCCCCAAGGGCGTGAAGTGCCCGATGGAGCTGTCCACCTACTTCCGTATCAACACCCAGGACTCGGGGCAGTTCGAGCGTACGCTGATCGTCGCCGAGGAAGGCGCGACGGTGTCCTACCTCGAAGGTTGCACCGCGCCCAAGTTCGATACCAACCAGTTGCACGCGGCGGTGGTCGAGCTCGTAGCGCTGGACGATGCCGACATCAAGTACTCGACCGTGCAGAACTGGTATGCGGGCGACGAAAACGGCGTCGGCGGCATCTACAACTTCGTGACCAAGCGCGGCCTGTGCCAGGGCGCGCGTTCGCGCATCTCCTGGACGCAGGTCGAGACCGGCTCGGCGATCACCTGGAAATACCCGTCCTGCGTGCTGATCGGCGACCACTCGGTGGGCGAGTTCTACTCGGTTGCGCTGACGAATCACCGCCAGCAGGCCGATACCGGCACCAAGATGATCCACATCGGCAAGCACACGCGCAGCACCATCGTCTCCAAGGGCATCTCGGCCGGGCACTCGAACAACAGCTATCGCGGTCTGGTGAAGATCGGCGCGAATGCGGACGGCGCGCGCAACTACTCGCAGTGCGACTCCATGCTGATCGGGCAGTCGAGCGGTGCGCACACCTTCGCCTACATCCAGGTCCAGAACCCGACGGCGAAGGTTGAACACGAAGCGTCCACGTCGAAGATCGGCGAGGACCAGTTGTTCTATTTCGCCAGCCGCGGCATCGGTGCCGAAGAAGCGGTGTCGATGATCATCAACGGCTTTTGCAAGGACGTATTCCAGCAGTTGCCGATGGAGTTCGCCGTCGAGGCGACCAAACTGCTGGGCTTGAAGCTGGAAGGAAGTGTCGGATGATTCTGCAGGACGCAAAAACGCTGCTGGAAGTCAAAGGCCTGCATGCCTCGGTCAACGGGCGCGAGATCCTGAAGGGGCTGGACCTCACGGTCCGCGCTGGCGAGGTGCACGCCATCATGGGGCCCAACGGCTCGGGCAAGAGCACATTCGCCAAGCTGCTCGCCGGGCATCCGGCTTACGAACTGATCGCGGGTACGGTGCAGTTTGAAGGCAGCGACCTGTTCGCGCTGACGCCCGACGCACGCGCCAAGGCCGGCTTGTTCCTCGGCTTCCAGTATCCGGTGGAGATTCCCGGCGTCGCCAACAGCCAGTTCCTGCGGCTGGCTTACAACACCGTCATGGCGGGGCGCGGCAAGGACGAACTCGACCCGCTCGAATTCGACGACCTCGTGCGCGAACGCATGAAGCTGCTGGAGATGAACCCGAACTTCCTCGACCGCAGCGTGAACGAGGGTTTTTCCGGTGGCGAGAAGAAGCGCAACGAAATCCTGCAGATGGCCCTGCTGGAGCCGACCGTGGCGTTGCTCGACGAAACCGATTCGGGGCTCGACATCGACGCGCTGCGCATCGTGGCGCAGGGCGTGAACAGCCTGCTGAACAAGGACAACGCGGTGGTGCTGGTCACGCATTACCAGCGGCTGCTGAACTACATCGTGCCCGACTACGTGCACGTGATGGAGGGCGGCCGCATCGTGAAAACCGGCGACCGCTCGCTCGCGCTGGAACTCGAATCGCGCGGCTACGACTGGATCGTGGGCGCCGGCGCGGACAAGGCAGTCACGGCATGACGACGGTTGCAGCACCCGCAGCCCATCCGTACCTGCAGCACCTGCTCGAAGGCCAGAGCGGGCTGGCGGCGGCGCCGACGGATGCATTGAAGGCTTTGCGCGCGCACGCGTTGGAGCGCGTGTCGGCGCTGACGGTGCCGACGCTGCGCGACGAGGACTGGCGGTTCACGGACCTCGCGCCGTTCACCCAGAAGCGTTTTCAGCCGGCGGCTCCTGCACCTGTGCTCGACGCACGGGCACTGAAGGCGTTCGCGCCCGCCGAGGCCCTTACCCGGCTCGTGTTCGTGGACGGCACGTTCCAGCCCGAAGCGGGTGGCGCACCGTCCGGTGTGACCGTTACGGCACTGTCCAGCGCGGATGCGGCGACGCGGGCGCGTGCCGCGGCCCTGGGCACGCTCGCCGGTTTCGAGCATCAGGTGTTCCCGGCGCTCAATACCGCATTCCTGCGCGAAGCCGCGCTGGTGCTGGTCCCACGCGGCGTCGCAGCGGCGCAGCCAGTGCACCTGCTGTTCGTTTCGACACAGGCGGGTGTCGCCGTGCACCCGCGGGTGCTGGTAGTTGCGGAAGCGGGCGCCGCGGTGACGGTCATCGAGGACTACGTGGCGCTCGGCGGCACCGGCTATTGCAACAATGCCGTCACCGAGATCGCCCTGGGTGACGACGCGCAGGTTAAGCACTACAAGATCCAGCGCGAGGCGCCGGATGCCTTCCATTTCGCGACGACCGCCGTGCTCGTCGGCCGCAACGCCCGCTACGAAGGCACCGCGCTGTCCTTCGGCGCGCGCCTGTCGCGGCACGATCCGCTGGTGACGATTGCCGGCGAGGGCGCGGCCTGCGACCTGGCGGGGCTGGCGCTGATCGGCAATCGGCAGGTCGCCGACACCCATTCGACGATCGACCACGCAGTGCCGCATGGCGAAAGCCGCCAGTTGCACAAAACCATCGTCGCCGGCGGCGCGCACGCCGTGTTCAACGGCCGCATCGTCGTGCGCCCGGGCGCGCAGCTCACCAATTCCGGCCAGCAGAGTCGCAACCTGCTGCTGTCGGGCAAAGCGCGTGTGGACGCCAAGCCGCAGCTCGAGATCTTCGCCGACGACGTGAAATGCGCGCATGGCGCCACGGTCGGCCAGCTCGACGCGGACGAACTGTTCTACCTGCGTAGCCGCGGCCTCGACGAGGTTGCCGCGCGCAACCTGCTGACCTACGCGTTTGGCGCGGAGGTGGTCGAGCGCATCGCGCTGCCGTCTTTGAAGCAGCAGCTCGCGCAACTCGTGCTGGCGGGCACCTCGGGAAAATGACATGAACGCACCAACCCCGCTGGCGATGAGCCGCGCCGCCTTTGATGTCGACACGCTCCGGCGCGACTTCCCGATCCTGCGCACGCAGGTACATGGCAAGCCGCTGGTGTTCCTCGACAACGCGGCTTCCAGTCAGATGCCGTTACCGGTGATCGACCGCCTCGTGCGCTATCAGACGACGGAGCACGCCAACATCCACCGCGGCGTGCACTATCTCTCCGAAACCGCGACGCGCGAATACGAAGAGGCGCGGCGCAAGATCCAGCGCTTCATCAACGCGCCCGAGGAGCGTGAAGTCATCTTCACGTCCGGCACCACCGAGAGCATCAATCTGGTGGCGCACAGCTACGGCAAGGCCTTCATCCGCGCCGGCGACGAGATCGTGCTGACGACGCTGGAGCATCACTCCAACATCGTGCCCTGGCAGATGCTGGCGGAAGAGAAGGGCGCCAAGATAAAGGTGGTGCCCGTCAACGACCGCGGCGAACTGATTCTCGAGGAATACGAGAAGCTGCTTTCGCCGCGCGTGAAGATGGTCGGCGTCATGCAGGTGTCGAACGCGCTGGGCACGATCAACCCGGTCAAGCACATGATCGCGCTGGCGCACCGTCACGGCATCCCGGTTCTGGTGGACGGCGCGCAGGCGGTACCGCATCTGCCGGTGGACGTGCAGGACCTCGACTGCGATTTCTACGCATTCTCCGGTCACAAGCTGTGCGGCCCGACGGGCATCGGCATCCTCTACGGCAAGGCATCTTGGCTGGAAAAGATGCCGCCGTTCAAGGGCGGCGGCGACATGATCCGCACCGTGACCTTCGAGAAAACCACCTACGCGGAGATACCGAACAAGTTCGAGGCGGGCACGCCGCCGATCGCGGCAGGCATTGGCCTGGGTGCCGCCGTGGACTACATCACCGGCGTCGGCATCGCGAACATCGAAGCGCACGAACTCGACCTGTTGAACTACGCGCAGGACCAGCTGAACGCGATGCCGGGCGTGCGCTTGATCGGCACCGCCGAGAAGAAGGCCGCGGTGGCTTCGTTCTGGGTGGAAGGCGTGCACCCTCACGACGTCGGCACGCTGCTGAACGAAGAGGGCGTGGCCGTGCGTACGGGCCACCACTGCGCGCAACCGGTCATGGAGCGGTTCAAGGTGCCGGCGACGTCGCGCGCCTCGTTCGCGTTCTACAACACGTTTGCCGAGGTCGATGTGCTGATCGCCGGCATCCGCAAGGTGCAGAAGGTTTTCGGATAGAACGGCGATGAGCACCAGTTCCCTCTACCAGGAAGTGATCCTCGATCACAACAAGAAGCCCCGCAACTGGGGCCAGGTCGCGGACGCGAACCGCCGCGCCGACGGGCACAACCCGCTGTGCGGCGACCGTATCCAGGTGAGCCTGAAGGTCGCGGACGACAAGATCGCCGCCATCGCTTTTGAGGGCGAGTCCTGCGCGATCTGCAAGGCCTCGGCGTCGATGATGACGGCTGCCGTCAAGGGCAAGCCTGTCGCGGATGCCGAGCAACTCGTCAACGAATTCCGCGACATGGCGACCGGCAAGCTCGATACCGCTGCGCCCGGCCACCACCTCGGCCGGCTGACCGTGTTCGCAGGCGTGCGCGCACTGCCGACGCGCGTGAAATGCGCCGTGCTGCCGTGGCATACGCTGCACGCGGCGGTCAACCAGCGGGGCGCGGCCAGTACCGAAGCCGAGGGCGATCCCGCCCACGCGCCAATGGGCAACGCCTCCTGAACATCATCCATTAGCCGCAGAGACGCAGAGGACGCAGAGTATTCAATGATGATTATTTTTTCTATGCGCTCTCTGCGTCTCCGCGGCGATTTCTAGCCATGCCGAGAATCTCCGAAATCGAAGGCACGCCCAATCCCAACGCGATGAAGTTCGTGTTGAAGGAGCCGCTCACCTGGGGCGTCACGCGCTCGTACGACAGCGCGGTCTCCGCGGTGGACGACCCGGTCGCGAAGGCGCTGTTCGGCATCGAGCACGTGACCAACGTGTTCTACGTCGACAACTGGGTCACGGTCACGCAAGACGGGCAGGCGGACTGGCAGGACCTGATGCGTCAGATCGCCGAGCCGCTGCGCGAGGCGCCCGCCGCGAGCGTCGAATCGCAGAAGCTGGCCGAGACGGCTGCGGCGGGACTCAGTACGCTCAAGCCCGAGGACCAGGCGCGGCTCGACCGCATCAACGAACTGCTGGACGAGCAGGTGCGCCCTTTCCTGCAGGGCGACGGCGGCGACCTGTACGTGGTCGGCCTCGAAGGCGACGTGCTGCAGGTCCATTACCAGGGCGCCTGCGGCAGTTGCCCGAGCTCTCTCTCCGGGACGCTCGCCGGCATCGAAAACCTCGTCCACACCATCGAGCCCGATCTGCAGGTCGTTGCTGTCTGATTGCGCGCCCCGCGAGTGATGAGCGATGAGAATTGGGCAATGAGTGATGGGTGATGAGTGAGGGGGCGCTTTTCCACTCATTCCCCATCACCCATCGCCCATCGCCCATAGCCCATCGCCCATTACCCAGCAATGAGCGACTGGATCGATATAGCACCGGCGGCAGACCTGCCGCCCGGCGCTTGGCGCACCGCCGAGAGCGACGGCACGGCCATCGTCGTCTTCAACGTCGACGGCGCGCTGCACGCCATCGAGAACGTCTGCACGCACGATGGTGGCCGCCTCATGGACCCGATCCGGGGCGGCGAAGTGCTGGGCGCCGAGATCGTGTGCCCGCGCCACGGGGCGCGCTTCTGCGTGAAGACCGGCGCGGCGCTGTCGCCCCCTGCCTACGAGCCGACTGCCACGTTTCCGGTGCGGGTGGAAGGGGGCATCGTCCAGGTGCGCGACGACCGCTGGGATTGACACCCGGGCGCCGCAGTTGGCGTTGTCCGGGAATTCCGCTATTGTCCGTGACGCCAGTCCTCGCAGCAGATGCGGGCGGCCAACGGATGGTTCACCAGGAGGAGCGGATGAAACTGGGCACAGTTTGGCCTTTGGGCCTGTTGGCGCTGTCGGTCGTGTTGATCGTTCCGGCACAAGCGCAGACCTCGACTTTCAACCGGCCGGTGCAGATCGTCGCGCCGTTCACCGCAGGGGGCGATTCGGACCTTGCCGCGCGCGCGGTGGCGGCGGTCCTGCCCAAGCAGATCGGGCAGAACGTGCTGGTGGTGAATCGCGTAGGGGCGAGCGGCGCGATAGGGTCGGAATACGTGAAACGGGCCACGCCCGACGGCTACACGCTGCTGCTCGCGCGCGTGGGTTCGCAGGCGGTGCTGCCCGCGCTGAAACCGGACCTGCCCTACAAGTGGGACGACTTCTCCTTCCTTGGCCTGCTGGAGCTCAATCCCTACGTCTGCGTGGTGCGCACCGAGCAACCCTACAAGACCTTGCAGGACCTGGTGGAGGGCGTACGCAAGAACCCTGGCCGGCTCAAGTACAGCACCGCTGGCATCGGCACCATCCACGAGATGGGGCCGCAGATGCTGTTCGACATGTTCAAGCTGGGCAAGGACGCCGCGATCCAGATTCCTTACAAGGGCGGCGGCGAGGCATCCTTCGCGCTGGTGCAGCGGGAGGTGGACTTCCAGTGCTCCAACCTCGCCACGGTGCTGGGCTTTATCCGCAACGGGCAGTTGCGCGGCCTGGTGACGACCCTGCCCGAGCGCTACAAGGACATCCCCGACATTCCGACCGCCAAGGAGATCGGCTTCCCGCAGCTCGAGCGCATCGTTGGCTGGAGCGCGCTCTACGGCCCGGCCGGCATGAGCGCGAAGGACGTGGCGATGTGGGGTGGCCTGCTGGCAAACGTGGCGAAGGATACGCAGTGGGTGACCACGACCGAACGGATCGGCTCCGTGCCGCGCATCCTGAGCCCGGCCGATACCGCGCGCTTCGTGCGGGAACAGTTCGAGACCTACGACAAGCTCGGCAAGTCGCTGGGCCTCAAGCTGCCGTAGCCCGGCGTGAGGAGGCCGTGGACTGCGCAGGTCGCGTGCGCATTCTTGCTGTCCCTGTGCGCGCCGGCGGGCGTATGGGCGCTGACCGGGGATGCGGCACGCGGCGAGCGCGTGCACGACCTGTGTCTGGGCTGCCACGGCACCGAGGTCTATGTGCCGCCCAAGCGGGAAGTCACGTTGATGGCGACGCTGCGCCGGGAAGTCGAGCGCTGGAACAAGAGCATGAGTCCGCGGTTGACGGAACAGCAGGTCGCGGATCTGGTGGCCTACCTGAATGCCGCCTTCTACCGCTTTCCGCCGTGACCGTGGCGCTGACTCAGACGAATAGGTTCAGCACGCCGTCGAGCCCCGCGTGGTTGAGCGCGTGCGTGGCCTGCGCGCGCACCACCGGCTTGGCCCGGTAGGCCACGCTGACGCCGGCCTCCGCCATGAAGGCGAGGTCGTTGGCGCCGTCGCCCATCGCGATGATTTGTTCGCGGGCGATACCGAGCCGGTCGCGCGTCGCCCGGAGTGCCGCCGCCTTGGCTTCCGCGTCCACGATGTCACCGACGACCCGGCCTGTCAGCACGCCCCCTTCGATCTCCAGCACGTTGGAACGCGTTTCATCGAGGCCGTAGTGCGCCTTGAGCCGCTCGGTGAAGTAGGTGAAACCGCCGGACACCAGCAACGTGTGGATGCCGAGCGCGCGGAAGCGGGCCAGCATGACGTCCGCGCCGGGCGAGAGCTTCAGCCGTTCCTCGTAGATGCGGGCCAGCGCCGATTCCGGCAGGCCTTCCAGCAGTGCGACGCGCTCGCGCAGGCTCGCCGGGTAATCGAGCTCGCCGCGCATCGCCGCCGCGGTGATCGCGGCGACCCGGGGCTTCAGCCCCTGCAGGTCCGCGATCTCGTCGATGCACTCGATGGTGATCAGCGTCGAGTCCATGTCCATCACCGCGAGTTTGAAGTCCGCGAGCCGGCGGTTCTCCGGCACCCATGCGAAGTCGATGCCTTCATGTTCGCAGTGGACGGCGAGACCGTCGTGGCGGTGCGCCCCGCGCAGGCGGAAGGCGTGCGGCCCCAGCGGTTCCACGCCGGTGGCGTCGGTCAGCGCGGCGACGACTCCGGCCTCAAAGCGCGGTTTGGGCGCGCCCTGGATGACGAGCAATTCGTTCATGCTGATCCCGATGACATCGTATTAGTCACGCTCCCTTGCAGCAATGCTGCGGGGGAGGGCTGGGGAGGGGGGGCAGGGTTTCGACTGAGAGTGCCGCCGCTTTGCCCCCATCCCAGCCTTTCCCCGTAAACGGGGGAAGGGGTCGAAAAGACAGCCGCAGCGAACTCATGCCGCCAGCTCCTTGAACACTTTGCGGATTGCCTGGGCGCGCGCAGCCGCATCCGGCGCCTCCACGCTGACCAGTAGCTTCTCGGGACCGGTCAGCTTCGCTTTCGGCGTTCGCTTGAGATAGGCCAGCACTTTGGCGCCGTCAATCGGCGGGTTCTTGACGAACTGGAGCTGCAGCGCGCCGTCGCTGGCGTCGATCCGTGTAACCCCCAGCGCCGCGCCCGCAACCCGCAGGCGGTGACATTCGAGCAGCGTCTTCGCAGCGGGCGGCAGCGTGCCGAAGCGGTCCACCAGTTCTTCGTGCATCAGGATCAGCGCGTCTTCATTGTCGCAGTTGGCGAGCCGCTTGTACAGCACCAGCCGCTCGTGCACGTCCGCGCAGTAGTCCGACGGTAGCAGGGCGGGGGCGTGCAAGTTGATTTCTGTGGCCACGGTCAGCGGCGCGTCGAGGTCGGGCTCACGCCCGGCCTTCAGCGACTTCACCGCCGCCTCCAGCATCTGGCAGTAGAGGCCGAAGCCGATTTCCTGCATCTCGCCGCTCTGGTCGTCGCCCAGAACCTCGCCCGCGCCGCGGATTTCGAGGTCGTGCATGGCGAGGAAGAAGCCGGAGCCCAGGTCTTCCATCAACTGGATGGCGTCGAGGCGCTTGCGCGCATCCGCGGAAATCTCGCCTTCCTCGGGCAGCAGCAGGTAGGCGTAGGCCTGGTGGTGCGAGCGGCCGACGCGGCCGCGCAGCTGGTGGAGCTGCGCGAGGCCGAAGCGGTCCGCCCGGTTGATGACGATGGTGTTCGCGGCCGGTACGTCGATGCCGGTCTCGATGATGGTGGTGCACACCAGCACGTTGAAGCGCGCCTGGTAGAAGTCGCGCATCACGGCTTCCAGCTCGCGCTCCCGCATCTGGCCGTGGGCGATGCGCACGCGGGCTTCCGGCACCAGCTTCTCGATCGTTTCCGCGATCTGGCCGATGGACTCGATGTCGTTGTGCAGGAAGTAGACCTGCCCGCCCCGCTTCAACTCGCGCAGCAGGGCCTCGCGAATGAGCCCCTTGGCATGCTTGGCGACGAAGGTCTTGATCGCCAGCCGCCGCTGCGGCGCCGTGGTGATGACCGAGAACTCGCGCAGGCCCTCCATCGCCATCGCCAGCGTGCGCGGGATGGGCGTGGCGGTCAGCGTCAGCACGTCCACCTCCGCGCGCAGCGCCTTGAAGCGCTCTTTCTGGCGCACGCCGAAGCGGTGCTCCTCGTCGATGATGACGAGGCCGAGGTTCTTGAACTTCACGTCCGGCGACAGCAGGCGGTGCGTGCCGATCACGATGTCGACGGTGCCTTCCGCCAGTCCCTTAAGCGTTGCGTTCATTTCCTTGCCGGAGCGGAAGCGCGACATTTCGGCCACTTTCGGCGCCCAGTCCGCGAAGCGGTCGGAGAAGGTGTTGTAGTGCTGCTCTGCCAGCAGCGTGGTCGGCACCAGCACGGCGACCTGCCGGCCCTCCATCGCGGCTACAAAAGCCGCGCGCAGCGCGACCTCGGTCTTGCCGAAGCCCACATCGCCGCAGATCAGGCGATCCATCGGCTTGCCGGACTGCAGGTCCTTCAGCACCGCGCCGATGGCGGCGGCCTGATCCACCGTCTCGTCGAAGGGAAATTCGTCGGCGAAGGCGACGTAGTCGTGTTCTTCCAGGCCAAAGGCATGGCCCTCGCGGGCGGCGCGCTTGGCATACAGCAGCAACAGCTCGGCGGCGGTGTCGCGCACCTGCCGGGCCGCTTTGCGCTTGGCGCGGTCCCAGTCGCCGCTGCCCAGCGCGTGCAGCGGCGCGGACTCCGACGGGCCGCCGGTATAGCGGCTGATCAGGTGCAGTTGCGAGACCGGGACGTACAGCTTGTCGTTCCTGGCGTAGACGAGCAGCAGGAACTCCGTCTTGCCTTCGCCGAGGTCGAGGTCGGTCAATCCCTGGTAGCGGCCGACGCCGTGCTGTTCGTGCACTACCGGATCACCGAACTTGATCTCGGAGAGGTCGCGCAATACGGCATCGTTGGTCTTCGGCGACGCCTGGCGTTCGCGGTTGCCGGCGCCGGTGCGGGCGTGCGCGGCGTAGAGCTCGTTCTCGGTGATGCAGGCCAGCGCGTCATGGGTGAGGATGAAGCCGCCCGCGAGCGGCCCCACAGCCAGCGCGAGCTTGGCGTCGCCGCTAAGGAAATCGGCATAGCCGGAGACATTGACGGCCTTGAGGTTGTTGGTCTGCAGGAACTCGAGCATCGTTTCGCGCCGGCCCGCGCTGTCGGCGAGCAGCAGGAGGCGGCCCGGAAAGTTCGCCGTGAATTCGCGCAGGCGGTGCAGCGGGTCCTGGGCGCGGCGTTCGACGGCGAGTAGCGGCAACGGCGCGGTCGGCGCCATATCTTGTTGCGCGGTCGGCGCCGCCTCTACACTCCCGCCCCCTGCAAGGGGGAGGGCTGGGGTGAGGGTATGGTGCTGGCGTGTCGTCGATCCCTGACCCCCATCCCCGCCTTCCCCCTGAGAGGGGGAAGGGGTCTCGATCTCGACGCGCGTGTAGCCCTTGATCGCGCCGAACAGCTCGTCCGCCCGCATGAAGAGTTCGGCGGGCTTCAGCACCGGGTGGAGCAGGTTGCCGTCCAGCATCTGGTGACGGGCTTCGGTGTCGGTCCAGAAGTCGCGCGCCGCGGCTTCGATTTCGCCGTGCAGGCACACCGTGGCGTTTGGCGGCAGGTAATCGGCCAGCGTGGCGGTGCGCGTGTGGAACAGCGGCAGGTAGTACTCGATGCCGGCCGGCGCGATGCCGTTGGAGACGTCCTTGTAGAGCGACACCCGCGACGGATCGCCGTCGAAGCGCGTGCGGAAGCTCTGCCGGAAACGCGTGCGGCCTTCCTCGTCCATCGGGAATTCGCGCGCGGGCAGCAGCCGCACCTCCGGCACCGGGTAGATCGTGCGCTGGCTGTCCGCGTCGAAGCTCTTGATCGCGTCGATGGTGTCGTCGTCGAGGTCGATGCGGTAGGGCACCGCGCTGCCGGTGGGGAAGAGATCGATGATGCCGCCGCGGATGCAGAACTCGCCGGGCGAGACCACCTGCATCACGTGCGAATAGCCGGCCAGCGCCAGTTGCCGCCGCAGGTCGTCGAGCAGCAGCTTCTGTCCACGCTTGAAGAAGAAGGTGCGCGCGGCGAGGTATTCCGCCGGGGCCAGCCGCTGCAGCGCCGTATTCGCGGCGGCGATGACGACATCGAAGGCCTGCTGCGAGAGCAGGTACAGCGTTTCCAGCCGTTCGGAGACGAGATCGCTGTGGGGGGAGAAGCCGTCGTAGGGCAGCGTCTCCCAGTCCGGCAGCAGGTGGATACGGAGGTTGGGGTCGAAGAACGCGATCTCGCGCGTCAGGCGTTGCGCGTCGGCGGCCGTGGCGGTGATGACCAGCAGGGGGCTCGCCTGGACCGCGAGCTGGGCGAGGGCGAGCGCATCCCCCGAACCGGCGAGGCCCGCGAACTGTTGCCGTTGACCCGGCAGTAAACCTGAGACGAGATCCTGCATTGCTGCGAAAAGGGGGCGATTATAGCCGCCTGTTTCGGGCTTTTACTGCGGAATTAGCCGCCAAAGCGCCAAGACGTCAAGAAAGGCGGAATTAGCCGCAGAGGCGCGGAGAACGCAGAGAAAAGCTTGTCATTCTCTCGGCGGCGGGAATCTATGGACCACGTTTTTGTGCGCTCTGATAATTAACGCGGCAAAGCTTGCGCCACCAGCTTGACGCCCAGCGCGGCGCAAACCCGGCTGACGGTCTCGAAGCGAGGCTGTGCGTTGGGTCGCAGGGCCTTGTACAGCGCTTCCCGGGTGAGGCCGGAAGCCTTGGCGATTTCACTCATGCCGCGCGCGCGGGCGATGTCACCCAACGCCGCCGCAAGCATCGCCGGGTTGCCATCTTCAATCATTGCCGTCAGATACTCGGCAATGGCTTTCTCGTTTTCGAGGTATTCGGCCGCATCGAACTTGGGAAGGTCGGCTACGCGGATTTTCTTGGCCATCATTAACTCCTCTATTCTGGCCGCGAGGTTCACGGCCCTGGAAATATCGGCGGCTTATTTGGACTTGTCGCCGCCACCGAGCATCACGATCAGCACCGTGCCGCGTTTGAGGTATTACATGCGCCAACCGGGCCCGAAGTGTTCGCGCATCTCGAATACGCCAGCGCCAACGGGTTTAACGTCGCCCAGATTGCCCAATTGCGCCTTGCGCAAACGGGCTACCAGGCGCCGACGGGTCATGCCTCCAGAACCCCGGAAAACCACGCATCGAACTCGATCGTGCGCTTGATCGTGAACAGGGCAATACTGTAATCGAACGATTACAGCAGATCAATCCCGGCTGGTGATCCCGCTAGCGATTCCACGGCATCTTGGCCAGCACCACGGTCATCCCGCAGGTGTTGCTGAGCCCCGCGTAAGCCAGGCCCGCGCCGATGAGGCCCGCGAGCCAGTAGCCTGCGGGGTGCCACAGTGCACCGACGGCGATGCCGGCCACGATCAGCGCCCCTGCCGTGATGCGCATCTGGCGATCGAGGGAGATCACGTTGCGGGGGCCTCTTTCCACCGGCAGTCCGCCGGCCACCCACGCGTTGGTACCGCCGTCCACATGAATCACGTTCGTCAGGCCCGCGTTGCGCAGGCGGGCCGCGGCGAGCTGGCTGCGTGTGCCCGTCTGGCAGACGCAATACAGCGCGGCATCAGCGCCGAAACGCGAGCGGACCTCGGCCGGGTTGAGCCGGTCCAGCGGGATGTTGATCGAGCCCGCGATCTTCACGGTTTCAAATTCGGCGGGCGTGCGGACGTCGAGCAGGTTGACCGGTCCGGTCGCGATGGTCTCGGCGAGCTGGTTCGCGGAGGTGCTGTGCACCGCGGCGTCGGGCGCTCGCTCGTGTTCCGTATGGGTGGCAGCCTGCGCCGCGCCGGCGTCGAGGTTGGCGGGGACCGCTTCGTGGATGCGCTTCGGCGCGGGCAGGCCGAGGTTGTCCATGATGGCGATGAATTCCTCGCGTGTTTTTCCGGCGACGCGGGCGTTGAAACGCTGCTCCTCGCCGATGCTGCTGAGACGGCGCCCCTTGTAGTCATGGGCGGGGAAGACCAGCGTTTGCTCGTCGAGGGCGAACAGCTTGTCGGTGATGCTGCTCCACAATGCCTCTGCGTTGCCGCCCTGAAAGTCGGTGCGTCCGCAGCCACCGATCAGCAGCGCGTCGCCGGTGAACACGCGGTCCCGCCACAGGTAGGAAACACTGCCCGGCGTATGGCCGGGCGTGGCAATGACGGTGATTTCCTCGTGACCGAACAGGATGACGTCGCCGTCCTTCAGCAGGCGGTCGTAGCCGTGCGCGTTGCAGTCCGCAGAGACGACGGTGGCAGCACCCGTGGCGTTCTTCAGGGCCTGCGCGCTCGTGATGTGGTCGGCGTGGACGTGCGTTTCCAGCGTGTATTTGAGCTTGAGGCCGTGCTCGCGCACCAGCCTGAGGTCGCGATCCGCCTGCTCGAACACCGGGTCGATGATCACCGCCTCATGGGTGGTGTCGTCGGCGATCAGATAGGTGTAGGTGGAGGAGTCGGGGTCGAAGAGCTGCTTGAAGAACATGCGGGCCTTCCCCGTTGAGGGCAGTTATTGCGTGGGCTATGGGTGAAACACTGAGGCTCAGGCCGCTGTCAGTCGGACTTTGCCGACATTCCCCAGCTTGACGTGCCGTTTCGCTTGCCACAGATCGTGGTTGTACTGCATGGCAAGCCAGCTCTCCGGCGATCGTCCCAGGGCTTTGGCAAGGCGCAACGCCATTTCCGGGCTGATGCCGCTCGTGCCGGTCAATACACGGTTCAGGGTCGAAGCGGCGACGCCGAGCTTGGCCGCGAGCTCGCGGCCGCTCAGTCCATTCGGCTCCAGATAAACCTCGGTGATGAACTCGCCGGGATGCGGAGGGTTGTGCATAGGCATTAGTGATAGTCCTCATAATCCAGAATGAAAGCGTGTCCGTTCTTGAACCCGAACGTCAAGCGCCGGTTTCCATAAACCCATACGGACCAACGGCCATGCTCCGTCCCCTTCAGCGGGTGGAGACGGAACCCGGGCACGTTCATGTCCTCGATGGACAGGGACGTATCCAAAGCCACCAAAAGCATGCGCAGTCGCTTGGCGTGATGGGGCTGGATTCCCGCCATGCTTCCCGTCACGAAGTATTTTTGCAGCCCCTTGTGCCGGAACGATTGGATCATGGGCTTACAATAGCGTGTTGCGCATCGCGCAACAAGACCCGAACCCGTGCGTTTTCCGGCGACGCGGCGCTAGGATTTGGGGCCGGGTCGATGATTGTTTAGACTGGACTTGCTCCGGGATGATCGCGCCGGGCGGGCGCGGTGCCCTGCCACTAGCGGCGCAGCGCGGTCAGTGTCACGGCGCCGGACGGCTGCGCTCCGCTCTGATTCGTGATGATCACGCCACCGCCGGTGATATTGCCGCCGCTGATGATGTTACCGCTGGGCGCGCCGAAAGTTTGGGTGCCGATGACGATCACCACCCCCTGCGGGAGGAGGGTCGAGGCGCTCAGCACTGGTGCGCCCGGCTGAATGTTGAGCATCTGGTTGCCCTGGACGCTGATCGAGATGTTGCCGCTCGTCGCCGGCAGGGAAAAGGCCGGCATATTCTGCGGACCAGGCGCGCCAGTGGCCAGAGAAGCCGGCGAGGACGGTGAGGGGTCCCGTCCGCGCGGTACCGGTCAGTACCGATGAACTCAACACCGTGGTGCCGATGGCCGACACCGCGGCTGCGGTGCGCGTGGCCTCCTGCAACGCAGGATTCACGGACACGCCACCGTTCGACTGTGTGACGCGTTCCGCGGAGACGGTCACGCGGCCGCGGTCGAACAGGATGTGGCCGCCCGCCACCGTGATGGTGTTCGCGTCCTCCTGTGCGACGGACGGCGCGGTCGCAGGCAGTGACCGGAACAGCAAACGGCCGTCTTCCATGACGAGGGTGTTGGCATTCCGGTTTCTTTGTCCCAGGGCCGCGGATACGCCGGTCCTGCCGATGGCCGTGAGCAGGTCGTTAAGCGGCAGGGCTTGCGCGCCGGGCGCGACGATTTCGATATGCACGCCGGGATTCGCGGCATCCACCACGCTGATCCGTTGACCGGCGGCCAACACGATCAGCGTGCCCTCGTGGCCGGTTTGCGCGCATACGGGCGTGAGCAGGCCGCTGGCCGCAGCCGCTAGCGCGCACATCGAACCGAACCGCATCTCTGCTTTCATTGCTCCCTGTCCCTGGTGGGGCAGCCCCCCTGAATGCCTGAACCACTATAGCATCGGGAGCCGCCTGCGACCTGGTTCGGAATAGATCTCAGTGCGCCGCTGACACCCGCACCGGAATCCGCCTCGCCCCCAAGCCCTTGGTAAACGCCTCGTAGCGCCCTGCGATCGCCGTCCCGCAGTCCGGGCAATGCCCATCCGCCGTCACCCGGCAACTCCCAATCACATACCAGTCCCGGACGATCAGAGGCTTCGCGCAGCCGGGGCAGTAGGTCGAGCCGCCCGCGGTGTCGTGGACGTTGCCGGTATAGACGTAGTGCAGCCCCGCCTTGAGCGCGATCGCGCGGGCACGGGTGAGGGTGGCGACGGGCGTCGCGGGGATGTCGCCCATCTTCCAGTCGGGATGGAACGCCGTGAAGTGCAGTGGCACGTCCGGCCCCAGATTCTGCATGATCCAGTCGCACTCGGCGGTAAGTTCCGCGTCTGAGTCGTTCTTGCCGGGAATCAGCAGCGTCGTGATCTCGAACCAGACCTTGGTTTCGTGCTTGAGATAGACGAGGGTATCGAGCACCGGTTGCAGGTGCGCGCCGCACAGCTTGACGTAGAAATCGTCGGTAAAGGCTTTGAGGTCCACGTTCGCGGCGTCCATCTTCGCGAAGAACTCGCGGCGCGGCGCCTCGTGGATGTAGCCGGCGGTGACAGCAACGGTCTGCACCCCGCGCGCATGGCAGGCGTCAGCGATGTCCATCGCGTATTCGGCGAAGATCACCGGATCGTTGTAAGTGAAGGCGACGCTCTTGCAGCCGGCCTCCACCGCCGCACGGGCGATGGCGTCAGGCGAGGCGGCGTCCGCCAGGCGGTCCATGTCCTTCGATCGGCTGATGTCCCAATTCTGGCAGAACTTGCAGGCGAGGTTACAGCCGGCGGTGCCGAAGGACAGCACGCTGGAGCCGGGATAGAACTGGTTGAGCGGCTTCTTCTCGATCGGGTCGATGCAGAAGCCGGACGAACGGCCGTAGGTCGTCAGCACCATTTCGTCGCGCATTTCCCCAGACCCGCGCTGCCGCACGAAGCAGGCGCCGCGCTGGCCCTCGTGCAGCCGGCAGTCGCGCGGGCACAGGTCGCACTGCATGCGGCCGTCGGGCAGCAGGTGCCACCAGCGGGCGGGCGCATTCATCGCGCTAACTCCGTTCGGATTCCCGCCATTTGGTCACGGCGTAGCGCGCGAGTTTGACTTCGGGATCCCAGAAATCCGGCGGCAGACCCGCCTTGTATTTCAGGTGGCCCATGAATTCGGCGGCAGTGGCGAACTGTTCCCACACCTGCGGGAGGAAGGTGCTGCGGTGGTGGCCGTATTGGAAGACCACGCCGTCGGCGCCGGGCACGAGTTGCGCCAGTGCATCGGTTTCGTCACGGTAGGCGATCGTTTGCGCCGGCGACAGCAATGAGACTTCGACGGCGACCTGCAGCAGTTCGTCCACCGTCAGCGCGGGAAAGCGCGGATCGCGCAGCGCCGCGGCCACGGCGTTGGCCTGTACGTCCTCGCCCAGCGGACGCCGCGCTTCGAGGCTGCCGATGCAGCCCCGTAGCGCGCCTGCTTTGGTGAGCGTGATGAAGGTCGCGCCGGGTACCTTGAGCCAGGGTGCGTTGTGCGGGGAGGCGGCAGCGGCGCCGAGGGTACGCGCGATCGCGTTGCGGGCGAGCCCGAGCAGTACGGGACCGGCGTCGGCGGGGAGCGCTGGGAGATTCATGCGGTAGCCGTGTAAGCGAAAGCGCCATAGCCGACGACGCGCCGCTTGTCGCCCGCGCCGCGTGCAGCATCGCCGGAGTTGCGCAGATCGACCAGGCTGGGCGCGAGCCCGTGGCGGCGTGCGGCGAGCGCCAGGCCGTTGACGGGAGTGCCGCCGCAGGCTTCGGAGTGACTGATGTCGTCGCGCAGCGCGAGGATCTTGGCGGTGGTCTGCCGGTCCACCGACTGCGCGTCGGCATAACCGAGGAAATGGGACAGGTCGGAACTCACCACGATCAGTGTTTCGTCGCCGCCCCACAGGCGCTCCAGCACTTCCGCGACTTCCCCGGCGCTGGTGTCGCCGACGGCGAGCGGTACTAGTGTGAAGTCCACGAGCACGGTCTGCAGGAAAGGCAGGTGCACTTCCAGCGAGTGTTCGTGCGCATGGGCGGCGGCGCTGACGCAGACCTGCGGCATGTTCACGATGGCATTCATGGCGTCCACGTCGAGGGCCACGTGGCCAAGCGGGGTGGCGAAGCGGTCCGCGGCGGGCAGGGCGAGGCCGCGGACGGCCACGCGGTGCACCGGGCCGAGCAGGACGACGCGGCGGATGCGCTCACGGGCCGGCGCGAGGCGGGCGTAGATGGCGGCGGCGGTCGGGCCCGAATACACGTAGCCAGCGTGCGGCGCGATGATGGCCTTGGGAATGGGGCCGGTGGCGGCCGGCGCGTCGGCAAGCAGGGAGCGCACTTCCGCCGCCAGTTCTTCCGGGAAAGCCGGGTAGAAGCTGCCGGCGACGGCCGGCGGGCGGGTGTTGGCGGAGGTGGCGATCATGTCGGCAGGTGGGGACGGCGCCGTGAACCGGCAAGTCCATTATAGGCAGCCCCCGGCGGGCGGCTTGCGGTGGATCAAGCCCTGCCCGGATAATCCGCTCCCCGATCCTCAGGCGCTCTCCATGTCCCGCTTTTTTGCCCTGGTCCCGGCCGCCGGCACCGGCAGCCGCTTCGGCCGCGATGTGCCCAAACAGTACGTACCGCTTGCCGGCCGGCCGATGCTCGCGCATTCCGTCGGGGCGCTCGCCACGCACCCGGCGATCGAGCGCGTGTGCGTGGTGTTGGCGCCCGGCGACACGCGTTACCACGACATCGACTTCGGCCCGGCCAAAGCCAAGGTGGAGCCGTTGTTCTGTGGCGGCCCGGCGCGCGCGTCCACGGTCTACAACGGCCTGATCGCGATCGCGGACGACGCGGACGGCGACGACTGGGTGCTGGTGCACGATGCGGCGCGCCCCTGCCTGACAGCGGACGTGCTCTCGCGGCTGATCACCGAACTGGCGGAACACCCGACCGGCGGCCTGCTGGCCGTGCCGGTGGCGGATACCCTGAAGCGCGCCAATGCGGCGGGCGAAGTCGCGGCGACCGAGTCGCGCGCCGAACTGTGGCAGGCGCAGACGCCGCAGATGTTCCGCTACCAGATCCTGCTGCGGGCGCTGCGCGGGGAAGACCACGCCGCGCTGACGGACGAATCCTCGGCGGTGGAACGGCTGCGACTCAAGCCCAGGCTGGTGCTGGGCGATGCGCGGAACCTGAAGGTGACGCTGTCGCAGGATCTGGCGATCGCAGAAGCCATACTGAAGAACGCACGGTAACCGACGGTCATCACATCATGCGTATCGGGCAAGGCTTTGACATTCATGTGCTGGTGGAGGGCCGCAAGCTCATCCTCGGCGGCGTCACCATCCCTTGCGCGAAGGGCCTCGCCGGGCACTCCGACGCCGATGTGTTGCTGCACGCCATCTGCGACGCCCTGATCGGCGCCGCCGGGCTGGGGGACATCGGCAAGCATTTCCCGGATACCGATCCGCAATACAAAGGCATCGACAGCCGCAAGCTGCTGCGCGCGGTGACAGAGCTGCTCGCGCGCAACGGCTGGATGGCGGCCAATGTGGATGCGACGATCATTGCGGAGCAGCCGAAGATGGCGCCGCACATCCCCGGCATGGTGGCGAACATCGCCGCCGATCTCGGCATCAACGGCGCGTTCGTGAACGTTAAGGCGAAGACCGCGGAGAAGCTCGGCGCGGTGGGGCGCGGCGAGGGGATCGCCGCGGAAGCGGTGGTGCTGCTGCAGCCGGCGCCTGCCGACGTGAGCGTGCAGCGCCCGGACTAGTCCGGGTTATTTCTTCGTGGCTTCTTTCTTCGCCGCGGGTGCCGGCGCAGTGGCCGGCGTGGGTTGACGCAGGTCGGTGGCGAGCCAGATCGCGGCATCGAAGATGCTGCTGCCCGGATTGAGCTTGCAGTAGTCGTCGAGCGCGCGGTGCAGCCCTTCGTCGCGTGGCAGGCCGCCGGTGGGCACCTGCATGCGCGGATTGGCGAAGTTGTGGCCCGACATGAAGCCGCGGATCCAGACCTCGTAGTAGGCGCGCTTGTAGGCGTCGTTGCGCGACTCCGCCCATTTCTTGCAGGACGAGTCCTCGAACGCGAACAGGTTGAGCTGCTGTTTGGGCTGGGCCGCCGCCGCAAAGGGCAGGGCGGCGAGCAGGGTGGCGGCGAGGACGCGCTTGACCATCACGATCTCCAATTGAACATTCGGGTTCAGGCGGCGGTGCGGCCGGCGCCGAGCGTGCCGACGAATTCGGCGAGCTTGCGCGCGTCGGCGTCGAAGCGCCGGATGCCGTCGGCCAGACGGTCGGTGGCCATCGCGTCGTCGTTCAGCATCCAGCGGAAGCCGGCTTCGTCGAGCGGGATGCGCGGCGCATCGGCCGCGCGCGCGGCTTCCACGGTGAGCCGGGCCGGCACGTCGCCTTCCGTGGCGGCGAGCTTGTCCAGCAGTTCAGGGCTGATGGTCAGCAGGTCGCAGCCGGCGAGCCGCACGATCTGCTCGGTCTTGCGGAAGCTCGCGCCCATGACCTGCGTCGCGTAATCGTATTTTTTGTAGTACTGGTAGATGCGGGTGACGGAGGCGACGCCCGGATCCTCTTCCGGCGCGATGTCCGCCACGCCGCGCGCGGTCTTGTGCCAGTCGTAGATGCGGCCCACGAAGGGCGAGATCAGCGTCACGCCGGCTTCCGCGCAGGCCACCGCTTGGCCGAAGCCAAAGAGCAGCGTCAGGTTGCAGTGGATGCCCGCCTTCTCCAGCCGCTCGGCGGCGCGGATGCCTTCCCAGGTGGCGGCGACCTTGATCAGCACCCGCTCGCGCGCGATGCCGGCCGTTTCATACTGCTCGATCAGGCTCTGGGCCCGCGCGAGCGTCGCGTCGGTGTTGAACGACAGCCGCGCCGGCACTTCCGTGGAGACGCGGCCGGGGATCCGCTTCAGGATTTCACAACCGAAAGCGACGAACAGGCGGTCCAGGACCACCTCGGTGTCGCCGCCCGCGGCGAGCGCGGCATCCACCAGTGGCCGGAAGCGGGCGTCCTTCGCGGCCTGCAGGATCAGCGAGGGGTTGGTGGTGGCGTCCTGCGGCTTGAGGCGCGCGATGGCGTCGAGGTCACCGGTGTCGGCGACGATCACGGAATGTTGCTGAAGGGCGGTGAGCTGGTTCATGGCGGCGGTGGGGGCGTGCGACAGGGGCGGGAATGATACCGCCGGGGACGGTGTTGCGCCCATTCGCGCGGGTATAATCGCGCGGTTTCCGAGCCTCATTCCCGCCATGGATCCCATCGCCGTTTTCGCCGAATCACCCCCGCCTGAAGCCCCCGTGCGGATCGACCGCCTGGTCGTGCCGACCTGGCAGCACGCGGAGTGGGGCCGGGTGTTCCGGCACGGCGTGCGCCGTTCGCTGTCCGCCCACGAGGTGCTGATCCAGAGCGGCGCCACCGACCGCTCGCTGCATTTCGTGGTGGACGGGAATTTCGAAGTCGGCATCACCTACGTGGACGGCATGTCCATGAGCACCGTGGCCCAGATCAACGCCGGCACGGTGATCGGCGAGCAGTCCTTCTTCGACGGCCACCCGCGCTCGGCCAACGTGTGGGCCGTGAGCTCGGGCGAGATCCTGACGCTCCCCTTCGCGGCCTTCGAGACGCTGGCGATGGAAGAGCCGCCGCTCGCCCGCGACCTGACGTTCGCGCTGGCGCGCGTGCTGTCGCTGCGTCTGCGCAACACCACGGTGCGCGTGCGGCGCTAGGCCGCGGACCCGCCGCCATGCTCGATTTCTTCCGTTCAGCGTCCGGCGGCCACCTCGAGCAGTTGAGGGTCCTGTCGCTGTTCGCGGATCTCTCCAGGCGCGAACTGCAGATCGTCCAGGGCGTGCTCCACGCGCGCGATTACCTGCCCGGCGAGGTGATCTTCGACGAGGGTGAGGAAGGCTACGCGCTGTACATCGTGCGTACCGGCCGCGTGCTGATCTGCCGCCAGGGTCGCCCCGACAGCCCGATCGCCGAGCTGGGCGCGGGCAGTTTCTTCGGTGAGCTGGCGCTGCTCGACAGCGCACCGCGCGCCGCGCAGGCGCGCGCGCTCGAACCCTGCACGGTGGCAGTGTTCTTCGGCAGCGATTTCATCTCCCTGCTCGAAACCGAGGCCAAACTCTCGAACAAGATTCTGCTGCAGCTCTCGCGCCACCTCGGACGGCGGCTGCGCGGCGCCGTGCTCGGGCAAAGTACCGAGCAGCACCTGTGAGCGCCGTCAACGGCGCCTCAACGCCGGTGGCCGCCAACGGCGCGGCCGGCCCCGGTCCCATCGCGTGGGCGGCCATCTTCACCGCGACCTGCCTGCTGCTGCTGGCACTGAACCATATCCTGTGGCTGGTGGTGCCGGCGCTGATGGCGCTGGTGCTCTCCTACGCGCTGTACCCGCCGATGCGGCGGCTGATGTACGCCGGTGTGGCGCGCGAGAGCGCCGCGGCACTGGTGACCTTCGTCTTCCTGATCGTCTTGGTGGCCGCCACGCTGGCGCTGCTGTCGTGGGCCGGCGCGCGCGCCAGCGACTGGCAGACGGGCGTCGAGCGCTACCTGCGCGGCGGCGCGCTGTTCCTCGAGCAGACGCTGGCCGTGCTGGAGGCGCGCTGGTCGGTGCTGGCCCGCGCGCACCTCTCGTCCAGCGTCACCGCCTGGCTCAACGAATTCTCCAGCACCTTCATGGAGCGGCAGGTGCAGCCGCTCGCGGTGTCCATCCTGTCGTGGCTGCCGGCGGCGCTCTTGGGGCCGTTTTTCGCGTTTTTCTTCCTGCGCGACGGCCGGCGCTTCCACGGCTTCATCGCACGCGCGGTGCCCAACGCCTACTTCGAGAAAACGCTCGATCTGCTGCACGACATGCACCACACCGGCCGCGCCTACTTCACCGGGCTGGTGAAGCTGGCCGCGCTCGACACCCTGGCGCTGGGCCTCGGTCTGTGGGCGCTCGGCCTGCCGGGTGCGTGGCTCCTCGCGCTGATCGCGGCCATCCTCGCCTGGGTGCCCTTCGTGGGCTCGATCGCGGGCTGCCTGCTGGTGGTACTGGTGGCCGCGACCGACTTCCCCAAGGACCCGGGCATGGCCTATTGGGCGATCGCGCTCTTCGTGGCGGTGCGCATGCTGGACGACTTCGTGTTCCTGCCCGCTACCGTGGGCAAGAGCCTCAACCTGCACCCGCTGGTGAGCGTGCTCATGCTGTTCGTCGGGGGCGCCGTCGCCGGCGTGCCGGGCCTGGCGCTGGTGCTGCCGCTGCTTGGCGTGGCGACGGTGGTGGGCACGGCGCTGAGCGAGATTCTCACCGACCGCCGGCTGCTGGCGCGGCACGCCTACGCGCGGCGGTTGCGGACGGAACAGGCGGCGGCTGATCTGGCTTAACCGCATGGATCGGGGAATCTGGGCGCTAGGTTACGAACTGCCCGTCGAGCACGCCGCTGAGTATCTGCATTGGTTTCACCACGTGCAGATCCCCGACCTGTTGTCCCGTCCCGGTTATGTGTGGGCGGCGCATTACGCGCTCGGGCACGGCAGTCCCGGCAACGGCTACCTGGCCTTGTTCGGCGGCGTCACCGCGCACAGTTTTCTCAGCCGAATCTCTGGTCAACTCGGGCAGCAACCGCGCGCGGCGCGCGATCGCATGCTGGCCATGCGCCGGAATTCCTTTACGTACATCCTTGCGGAAGAGACTCGCGTGGACGGTCCCGACGTCGGGATGCGCGACGCCGATGGAACACCGGGGCCGGTGATCCAGATCGGCAACTATAACGCCGCGAGCCCCGCCGTCGAAGAGGATCTGGGGGCGTGGTACGCGCAACAGCGCTTGCCGTTGCTGGCCTCGTTGCCCGGTTGCGTGGGCGCGCGCAAGATGCTCGCCACCGTCGGCGCGTACAAGCACGCGATCGTGCACGAGTTTGTATCGCTGGAACTTCGCGAGCGGCATTTCGGACCGCATGAAGCCGAAGCGCGCGATCCCGGCACCTGGATGGGCCGGGTGCGGCCGCAACTCACGCATGCGCCCCACTCACCCGCGATCGGAACACGCGTGTGGCCGCCCTCGCACCCCGCCGGAAACCATTGACGGCGGTCCCGCTGATTCACGATCCCCACCGGACTTACACATGCTGATCCTGAAATGGCTGCTCATCGGCGGCGCCGTGCTGGCGCTGGCCGTCATCATCGCCGGCCGGCTCGGCCTGTTGCAGGGCAGCGCGCCGGCTGACCTCGGCGTCCGCGACGGGCGGCTCAAGCCGCCTTCGCTGTCGCCCAACAGCGTCAGCAGCCAGGCGCAGCTACACCCCGCGCATCCGCGCCGGGAGCAGGCGCAGATCGCGCCGCTGCGCTACGAGGACGACGGCGCCGCGGCGATGACCCGCCTGGAGGCGCTGGTGGCGGCCACCTCGGGCGCGCGCATCATCAACAAACGTAATCCAGACTACCTTTATGTTGCATACACAACGTCCCTGCTGCGCTTCGTGGATGACGTAGAGTTCTGGCTTGATCCGGTGGGTGGAGTCATTCACGTGCGTTCAGCGTCGCGCGTGGGCCAAAGCGATTTCGGCGCTAACCGGGCTCGTATCGAGGCCCTGCGCGCGAAGTTCGAACCGCGCTAGGCGCGGTGGACGGGCACGCGTGAACGCCCGACGCGTTCATAGAGTGGCGCCGCTTGGTGTTGCAACGACTTTAGCCTGGTCAACGCTCGCACGTCGTCATCACAAAAAAAGGAGTAGCCCATGGCCTCAGGTTCATACTCAGCGGTCGTTGTCGCCTCAGCAAGTCTGTTGTTGGTTGCCGTAACCGCCGTTGTTCTTGTGCAGGAATCCGCGCAGGCGCAGCCGGCCGCGCCGGCGCCCGCCGCCGCCGCTGCCCCAGCCCGCCCGGTGATCGCCACCACCAAGGTCGACGGCACGGATAACGTCTACGTCTTCCGCAACGGCAACCACCAGGCGATGTTCGTCGTCACGCCCGAGGGCGTGATCGCGACCGACCCGGTGGGCTACGGGCGCCAGACCGGCGGACAGGATTACCTGAACGAGATCCGCAAGGTCACCGACCGCCCGGTCAAGTACGTGATCTACAGCCACCATCATTACGACCACATCGCCGGCGGCCAGGCGTTCAAGGACGCGGGCGCCACCTTTGTTGCACACCGGCGCGCCAAAGAGCGGCTGGAGGCGATTAACGATCCGCACACGGTCATCCCCGACGAAGTCGTCTCCGACCGTGGCCGCACGATCACCCTCGGCGGCACCCGGCTCGAGCTGACTTACCACGGCCTGAACCACTCCGACTCCACGCTGGTCATGCGCCTGCCCAAGGAGCGCATCCTCTTTATCGTCGACACCATACCGGTGGGGCAGGTGCCGGGCCGCGGCATGATCGACTTCCACCCGATCGAAACCGAGGCCTTCATGCGCACGGTGCTGGCGATGGACTGGGAGCGCCTGATTCCCGGGCATCCCGGGCCGGGCGACCGCCTCGGCACCAAACAGGACGTCACCGACCAGTTGAAGCTGCTGCAGGACGCCTCGGCTGAAATGCGCGTTCTGGCGCGCGAAGGCAAGTGCTGGGACGCGGCCGAGAAAGAGTTCAAGCTTGCAGGCTACGAGAAGTGGCCCGGCTATGCGACCAACCTGGCGTTCGTCGCCCGCCGCTACTGCGGCTTGTGGGGGCGCGGGACCTGATTCTCTTGCGGGACCGCCGGCAGGGACCGGCGGTCGCCGCTTCGATCGGGAGCGTTCGCTTGTCCGCCCGTCCGCCAGCGCCGCGGCTCCTCGCCGCTACTTGCCGATGGCCCTGACCAGCTTGGCCTTGGACTCGATGTCCTCGTTGTAGAACACGCCGAACTCTTCCGGCGTCGTCGCCACCAGCACGCCGGCATCAGCCGCCATGCGCTTCTGCACGTCGGGGTCCGCGATGGCCTGTCGCAGCGCGGCGTTCATCCGGTTGATGGCTTCGCGCGGGGTCTTCGCCGGCGTCACGAGCCCGTACCATTGCGTGAACTCGTAATCCGGTACGCCGGCCTCGACCATCGTCGGCAGGGTCGGGAACATCGGCGAGCGTTGGCGGGACGTGATGGCGATCGCGCGCAGCCGGCCGACCTCCATGTGCGGCGCGGACGTGGTGGGGCCGGTGAAGGCGAGGTCCACCTGTCCCGCCAGCAGATCGGCGGACATCGGGGCCGCGCCGCGGTACGGGATGTGCACGATGTCCAGCCCGGTCTTGAGCTTCAGCAGTTCCGCGCCCAAGTGATTGAAGGCCAGCGGTCCCGACGAGCCGTAGTTGAGCTTGCCGGGGTGCGCCTTGGCCAGCGCCACCAGTTCCTTCACGGTCTTCACCGGCACGGACGGATGCACGACCAGCAGGAAGGGAATGCGGGTGAAGAGTCCGACCGGCGCGAAATCGCGCACGGGGTCGTAGGGCAGCTTGCCGCTGGTCGACGCGCTGATGGTCAGCGATGAGCTGGCCCACAGCATGGTGTAACCGTCGGGCGGGGACTTGGCGACGTGATCCGTGCCGATCATGCCCGATGCCCCGTCGCGGTTCTGCACCACGACCCGCTGGCCGAGCCCCTCGGTCATGCGGTTGGCCGCGACCCGCGCCGAGAAGTCCGTGGCCGCACCCGGCGGAAACGAGACGACCACGGTGACGGGCCGGGTGGGGAAGGCCTGGGCGAAGGCGGTGGTGGTGGTGGCTGCGGCGAGGAGCAGGGCGGGGAGGGCCGAGCGGGAGGCGATGATGCTCATGGTTGCTCATCTTACGCGTTGAGCAAAAGCGAAAAGAGGTTTTTTCATTTTCACGTGTCAGCAATCACGCGGCTTGCTGGTAGTAAATGACTCCTACGCGAATGGCACTTACTTAAGACTTAGGCAATTTTTTCGCAGATTCCCTCCCTTGCGCGAAGCGCGAGGGGGGTAGGGAGGGCAATCCCATCACCACGAAGTCCATCTTCACCCTCCCTTGCAGCAGTGCTGCGGGGGAGGGCTGGGGAGGGCAATCCCATCACCACGAAGTCCATCTTCACCCTCCCTTGCAGCAGT
>Ga0105044_10000752_pt1 | contig 40988 bp, 27 predicted proteins | sample MAT01_FD_78092 | JGI IMG/M metagenome (GOLD analysis project Ga0105044, IMG submission 78092) | Freshwater microbial communities from Lake Fryxell liftoff mats and glacier meltwater in Antarctica - MAT-01 | ecosystem: Environmental > Aquatic > Freshwater > Ice > Liftoff microbial mat | place...
CCGGGGACGCGGGTTGAGGACTACATCGACCTTCGGCCGTGCGACCCGCAGTGGCGGTGCATGTACGAGGACGGAACGCGCATCGACCTGTGTGGGAACGTGCGGCAGATGGCCGAGCGGCTGGGCAAACAGTTCGGGCCGGAGGTGGGAGCGGGATACGAGAAGTTCCTGACGTTCTCACGGCGGATGTACAAGCTGAGCGAGCGGGTGTTCTTTTACCGCGATGTCGGCTCGGCTCTTGATCTGATGAAGCAGTCGCCGATGAACGATTTCGGGCTGCTCAAGGATGTGCTCGCGATGCGGGCCCACTCGACCATGGCGGCGACGGCGCACAAGAACATCGCCGAGCCGCACGTGCGGCAGATGGTTGAACATGCGATGCAGTATGTGGGCTCCAACCCGTTCTGGGCACCGGCGATTTTGTCGCTTATCGCCTCGGCGCAGGCCGACCACGGCGTGTGGTACCCGATGGGGGGCACCCGCATGGTGGCGCGGGCTCTTGAGCGGCTGGCGGTGGAGCGCGAGGTGACGCTGATTCGGTCGGCGAAGGTGGCCCGGATCAACTCGGCCGAGGGTGTGGTGACCGGGGTGACGCTCGATGACGGGCGTGAGATCGGGGCGGCGCACGTGGTGAGCAACTGCGATGTGCAGCGGACCAACCGCGACTTGATTGCCGGCGGCCCGGGAAGACGAGAGCAGCAGGCGATCGCGGCGCGGTACACCCCTGCGTGCAGCGGCGTGGTGCTGTACCTGGGGCTTGACCGGCAGTACGAGCACCTGGCCCACCACAACTTTCTGTTCAGCTCCAGCAGCGACCGAGAGTTTGGCGACATTTACACGCGGGGCGTGCCCACCAGTGATCCGACGTTGTATCTCGCGGCACCGTCGCGGACCGACCCGACCCAGGCCCCTGCGGGTGGTGAGGCCCTTTACGTGCTCGTGCACACGCCGTTCATTCGGGCGGGTCAGCAATGGGGCGGGGAGGAGAAGGCCGAGAAGCTCATGGCGGAATACAAGCCGGTGATCATGGCCAAGCTCAAGCGGTTTGGCATGCCCGATATCGAGCAGCACGTGGTGGTCGATCGCTTCCTGCACCCGGGCATGATCGATCAGTGGTACAACGCCGAGGGCGGTGCGATTTACGGCCTTGCCTCACACGGCAAACTCCGGGGCGGGTTCAAGCCCAAGAACCGCAGCAGTGTGCTCAAGGGGCTCTATCTCTGCGGTGGAAGCGCGAACCCGGGGCCGGGCGTGCCGATGGTGCTGATGAGCGGAGTGACGGCGGCCCGCGCGGTGATGCAGGATGCGGGCGTACCGATGGCGTCGATGGCACAGATCATCGAGGCGAAGCCCGATGCGGTGCTGGCAACGCGGTGACGCGGCCGAGTTGTTTGAGCAAAGAAGCGGCGATTACAGCGTGGGCACCCACGCGGCGAGGATGTCGCGGGCTGCGGCAAGGTCTTTCTTATCGATCATCTCGGTGGTGGTGTGGATGTAGCGGGTGCCGACGACGATGCCGACAGCGCGGGCACCTTTGCCGGTCTGCTGGGCGGCGGCCCCGTCCTGACCGCCGCGGAGGAGGATGGTCCGCTGGTAGGGGATCCGGTTCTTCTTCGCACACGCCTCGATATCGTCAACGAGTTTGTAATCGGCGATGAATGACGAGTCCATGACATGGAGGCCGAAGCCCTTGCCTTGCTCGGTGACGGCTTCGTCAACGGGCACGCCGGGGGTGTCGCAAGAGAGGGTGACATCGATGCCGATGCCGATGTCGGCCTCGACGATCGCGCTGCCGGTCTTGGCGCCGCGCAGGCCGACTTCTTCCTGGGTCGTGAAGATGACGACAATCTCGCAGGCGTGCGGGGTCTTCTTCTGATCGATCTGGCGGATGGCCTCGATGCCGAGCCAGCAGGCGACGCGGTTGTCCATGGCTTCGCAGACGTACTTGTTCCCGATCTCAAGGAAAGGGTCGGCGTAGACGGCATAGTCGCCGATCTTGACGCGCTTCTTCACTTCGGCCCCGGAGAGGCCGGTGTCGAGCATCAGGTCCTTGATATCGGGGATCTTCTTCTTGTCTTCTTCGCTGGCGATGTGCACCGGGCGGCCGGCGGGGTTCATCACGCAGGAAATGTCGCCTGAGGATGTGACGAGGGTCATGCGGCGGCTGAAGAGGTTTCGGGTGTCGAAGCCGCCGGCGTTGCCGACGCGGATGAAGCCCTTGTCGTCAATATGGCGGACATAGAACCCGATCTGGTCCATGTGGCAAAGAAGTGAGACGCGGGTGGGCTTCTTTTTGGAACCGCCTGCAACGGGCTTGCCGCCGCTGGCGCGGGGGCCACGCCGGCAGATGAGGTTGCCCATGGCGTCGTCTTCGACTGAATCAAAGAGCCCTTTGATTTCTTTGGCGACAAGCGCGCGGACGCGCTCCTCGCGGCCAGAGACGCCGGGGGTGAGGCAGAGACGCTTGAGCAGATCGGTATTCATGGCCAGAGGATACCCGAATGGGCCGACGATCGGCGGGGGAGATGCTACGGGAGTTGCCGCAAACTGAGTTCTCTGTGCTGGGGGCGGAGCGGTTTCGCTACCCTGTCGTCATGGCCTCGTCGCCCCTTTCCCGCTACCACCGTCAGATGATCCTGCCTGGAATAGGGGCGGAGGGGCAGGCACGCCTTGGGGCCGGGCATGCCATGATCGTCGGGTGTGGGGCCTTGGGCACGGTGGTGGCGGATCTGCTGGCGCGGGCTGGCGTGGGGCGGTTGAGTATTGTTGATCGCGATGTGGTTGAGCGGACCAACCTGCAGCGGCAGGTGCTGTTTGATGAGCGGGACGCGGCCGAGGCGATGCCCAAGGCGGAGGCGGCCCGGCGACGACTCATGGCTGTCAATAGCGAGATCAGCATCCACGCGATTGTGGAAGATTTCTCGCCGGAGAACGCTGAACAACTGGTTCGTCCGCACCCCACGCCAACGGTGCTCATCGACGGTACGGACAACTTCGAGACGCGGTATCTCATTAACGATGTAGCGGTGAAGCTCAGCGTTCCGTACGTATATGGGGGCGCGGTGGGCACGGGCGGCATGTCGATGTCGATTCTGCCGGGCATGACGGCGTGTCTGCGGTGCGTGTTTCCAGAGCCGCCGCCGGCCGGAGCGGCACCGACGTGTGACACAGCGGGCATTTGGGGGCCGGTGAGCGCGATGGTGGGGGCCGCGCAGGCGGCGGATGCGATGAAGATCATCGTGGGGCGGACCGACCTGCTGTCGGGAACGCTTCTGAGCTTTGACGCGTGGAGGAATAGCAGCCGTCAGCTCGATCTGCGAAGCGCGCGGCGGGCGGACTGCCCGTGCTGCGGGGGCAGGGAGTTTGAGTATCTGGCGGGGAGGCACGGCGGGCAGACGCGCGTGCTATGCGGTCGCAACAGCGTGCAAGTGATACCGCGGGGCGAGGGTGTGGGCGGTTTTAGCCTGGGGCTGGCGGACCTGGCGGCGCGACTGGCGCGGCATGGCGAGTTCGCGCTCACCGAGCACACGCTGGCGGGGAGGTTTTCAGGCGAGCGGTCACCGGAGGGGTTTCCGCTGGGGATTACCGTGTTTGCCGATGGCCGGGCGATTGTGAGCGGGACGACCGATGCGGCGGTGGCGCGTGGGATCTACAGCCGCTATGTCGGTGGTTGACCGGCATTCATGGCGGCAATCCGCTTTGCTTCATCGTTTCGCCGATCACTCTCAATGAGGCCGTCGCGGAGCCGAACGACGCGCTGGCAGCGTTCGCCAATGGCAGGGTCGTGGGTAACCATGATGATAGTTTTGCCTGCGACGTGCAGGTCTTCGAAAACCTTAAGGATCGCCTGGCCGGTGGTGGAATCGAGGTTGCCGGTGGGTTCGTCGGCCAGGAGGACGACGGGGTCGGTGATGAGGGCGCGGGCGATGGCGGCGCGTTGCTGCTGACCGCCGGAAAGTTCAGAGGGGCGATGGCCGGCACGGTTGTCGAGGCCGACGAGTTTGAGCATGGCCATGGCGCGATCGTGGCGGTCTTTGGGGGGCACGCCCTGATAGAAGAGGGGGACTTCGGCGTTCTCGCGGACGGAGAGCTGAGGGATGAGATTGAAGGCCTGGAAGACGAAGCCGATCTTGCGGCCGCGGAAGGCCGAGAGGTCTTCATCGCTCATTTGGGCGACATCGCGGCCATCGAGGTAGTAAGCACCGGCCGTCGGCCGGTCGAGGCAGCCGAGGACGTTCATAAGCGTGCTTTTGCCTGAGCCCGAAGCGCCCATGATGGCGACGTACTCGCCGGCGGGAATGTCAAGATCGAGAGTTCGGAGCGCTTCGACGAGGATCGAGCCGTCGGGCTTGTAGTAGGTGCGTTTGACGCCCCGGAGCGACACGATGGCGTTGGCGGGTGGCAGCAATGCCGCGGCAGAGCGAGCGGTGGGACTGGGCATCGAAGGGGTGGTGGCGGCCAGCATGAGCGGCTTGTCTACAAGCCTTCGATCTGAAGGGTTGCAAGCGCAGTCATGGGATCGGGGGCGAAGCGGAAAACCCGGTCGAGCCCGGTCATGACCATGACGGACCAGCAATGGTCGCTCATCGAGCAGACCACAAGGTTGCGGCCGCCATCGGCGACCTTCTTGCGGATACGGAGCATTTGAGAGATGTGCGAGGAGCTGATGTAGTTGACCTGCCCGAAGTTCAGCACAACATGTTTGCTGACTTTGGGGCCGAGGGCGGCGAGCCGCTCGTACATGGCAGAAAGTTCCTCGGAGAGGCTGGGCTCGTCTTGGAGCTCGCTGATCAGGATTGTGTCGGACCATTCCGTGGGCATTGAAAGAATCATACGCCAGCCTCCGGGGGTGCTGGCGAACGTACCATAGCGACCGATGTTCCTCCTTGAAATCGTGCGATTAGGCCTTTCCAACATCGCCCGGCACAAACTCCGATCTGTACTGACCGCCTTGGGCATCATTCTGGGCGTGGCGGCCGTAATTGCCATGGTGTCGATTGGCGAGGGGGCCAAGCGGAAGGCCCTGGAGCAGATTGAGCGGCTGGGCGCCCGAAACATCATCATCCGTTCGCAGAAACCGCCGGAGAGTGCTGATGGCGGAGGGGGCAGCAAAGGCCGTCAGTCGTTCGTGAGCCGATACGGGCTTTCGCGCGAGGACGTGCGGCTGATCGAAGAATCGTTCCCCAACGCCGAGGTCATCGTGCCGCTGAAGGAGGTGGGCGGACAGATTTTGCGCGAGGACAAGCGGCGGACGAGCCAGGCGTATGGTGTGACGCCAGAGCTGCTGCGGCTGGCCAATCTCTCGGTGGATCGTGGTCGCTATCTGACGAGCGCGGACCTTGACGAGCGGGCGTCGGTCGCGGTGATCGGTCATGAACTGGCCAAGGTCATGTTTCCGTTTGAAGACCCACTGGATCAAACCATCCGCATCGATGCGCGGCCGATGAAGATCGTGGGGGTGCTGGCCCCGGTCGGGCTTTCGGGCGGTGCGGGGGCGGCGCTGGTTGGGCGAGACCTCAACTTCGATTTGCACATACCGATCACGACGGCTGTCGCCACCTTTGGCGACATGGTCTTCCGGTCGAGTTCGGGGTCGCGGCAGGCGAGCAACGTGCAGGTGTCAGAGGTGTATGTGTCGGCGGCGACCACGGCTGACGTGATGCCGCTGGCGAAGTTGATCGAACGGCTTCTTGAGGTGCGTCACCCGGGGATGACCGACGTTTCGCTCATTGTGCCGTATGAACTGCTCGAAAATGCCCGCAGAACCTCTCAGCAGTATGCGGCGATTCTGGCGGCGATCGCAGCGATTTCGCTGCTGGTTGGTGGTATCGGGATCATGAACATCATGCTGGCAACGGTGACGGAACGAACGCGCGAGATCGGCATTCGGCGTGCGCTCGGGGCGACCCGCAAGCACATTGTGCAGCAGTTCCTCGTCGAGACGGGCGTGCTTTCAGCCGTGGGTGGGCTGCTGGGCGTGTGGATGGGTATAGGGGCAACGATCCTGCTGGGCATGGTGAGCACCACGCTGCCGACGGCCATTACGGCTTGGTCGATCATCCTGGCGTTTGCGGTGGCGGTGCTCACCGGGCTGGTTTTCGGTATTTATCCCGCCATCATGGCGGCGCGGCAGGATCCGATTGTCGCCCTGCGTCACGATTGAGCCGCTTGGTATCCGTCGCTTGAACCAGTCACCGGCCCATCTCGATCCTCCGGCAAGCCACTCCGCTTGGTTGGGGGTGGTGGCGACGCTCGTGCGACTGGTGCGGCGGAATCGTGTATCTGGGATTGGGCTTGCGGTCCTCGTCATGATGTTTGCGGTGTGCCTGGCGACGCTGCCGTGGTCGCTCGGGCGGACCACCAGCGGTGCGCCGCGATATGACGAACAAAATCGGACGGCCTCGCTGGCTGCGCCGGGCTGGCACGAGGGCGGCGGGAGTGCGGGGCCACGAGGGTACTTGATGGGGACGGACGTGCTGGGACGCGATCTCTTTGTTCGCTGCCTTGCCGGGGGCGGCGTTTCGCTCACGATCGGCCTGCTTGCGGCCAGCGTAAGCGTGGTGCTGGGGACGGCGTACGGACTCATTTCCGGTTGGGCCGGGGGACGGCTCGATGCCGGGATGATGCGGGTTGTGGATGTGCTGTATGGCCTGCCTTACGTGCTGTTGGTGGTGCTGCTGGCGGTGGCGAGCGATGCGCTGCTTGACGAGTACATCTCGCGCTCGCGAGCGCGGCAGGCGTGGATGACCGATCGAGCCATGGAGGTTTTGGCGGTGCATGACCCAGGGGAAGTAACAAGATCAAAGGCGGGCGAGCTTCTAACGAACAACGTGGTGGTCGCGGAGGCGATTGCGCACGCGGCTGATGGTGAAGCGAGGTTGGCGCGGCGTGAGGTGTCGGCGCAGGCCCGCACTGGATATGACGTGTTGATGCTGCTGCTGGCTATCGGGAGCGTGAGCTGGCTGACGCTGGCGCGGGTGGTGCGGGGCCAGGTGATGAGCCTCAAGGCTCAGCCGTTCGTGGAGGCCGCTCGGGCGGTGGGGGCCCCGACGAGGCGGATCATTCTGCGGCACATTTTGCCGAATCTGATCGGCATTGTGATTGTGTACGCGACCCTGACCGTGCCGCAGGCGATTTTGCAGGAGAGTTTTCTGTCGTTCCTGGGAATCGGGGTGAAGCCGCCGCTTCCGAGTTGGGGGAACCTGGCGGCGGAGGGTATTTCGCAGTTGAACCCGGTCAAAAGCCACTGGTGGCTGCTTTTGTTCCCGTGTGCGCTCATTGCGGTGACTTTGCTGGCCCTGAACTTTGTGGGCGAGGGGCTGCGCGAAATGATTGACCCGCGCCGGCGGGACTGAATCCAAGGCCCGATTGCGCCGCGAAGTCGCAAACAGGGTATATTGAAGGGATTGAGTTCTTGGATGGCTCTGCGCCCAACGGCCCGCTCTTGTGGAGAAACGCGATGATCGAAGGACGAAGAATGCCTGGTTGTCGGATCCTCAGCATGGGGCTGGCCTTGGCGGTGTCGGTGGGTGGGGTGATTGGGGTGGCCGTGGGACTGGCGCAGCCGCCGGCGTCGGGTGTGCAGGAGGCCCGGACGACATGGGCTCGGCCGGGTGTGGCGGTGGTGACATCGAAGCCGCTTGGTTTCGCCAATGACCCGAGCAAGGAACCGGGCTTTAAGGCGGGGGGGATGTTCACGGAGTTGCTGTCGGGCGTTCCCGATACGCTCAACCCGCTCACGGCGCGCAAGGGCGTTGAGCGGCGGGCCGAGGGCCTGGTCATGCAGCCGCTCGCAAGGTATGATCCGATGACGCTGGAACTTCGGGGAATTCTCGCGTCGGCGTGGCAGATTGATCCGGCCGGGCTTTGGATGCGCGTGAAACTTAACGAGCGGGCGACTTTCAGCGACGGCAAGCCGGTGACGGCTGAGGACGTGAGGTTCTCGCTGAAGGACCTCTACGCAAACCCGAAGGTGATGAAGCCGGGGTCGGCGATTGATTTGAGCGAACTGAAGTCGGTCGAAGTGCTGGCGGGGGAGGTCGTCGAACTCACGTTTAGCGAGAAGCGGTTGACGAACACCATCGGCGTGCTTACGTCGATTGCGATTTTTCCAAAGCACATCTATTCGGGCATGAGCCCAGAAGAGCTGACCAAATCCACGGGGTTCCTCGTCGGCTCAGGGCCGTTTATGATGAAGGGACTGGGAACTGATCCCAAGAACCTCGGCGGGCAGTGGGTGCCGGGCACGACGGAGATTGTGCTTACTCGCAATGAGAACTACTGGGGCCCAAAGCCGCCGCTTGATGCGGTGCGGTTTGTGGCGGTGGCAGATGCAGGGGCGAGGCTCAAGCGGTTTGGCGAACCTGATGTTGATGCGATGATCCCGGATGCCGACCAGTTCCAGAAAGTGTCGGGCGACAAAGAACTGCTGAAGACCGTGTCCCCGCTGGCGGTCACTTCGGCGAACTCGCTTTGGATGGGCATTGCCTGGCAGTGTGGTGGCAAAGGCGGGGGCACCGGGCCTACTACGCCCTTTGCGAGCCAGGATGTGCGGCGAGCCATGGCCATACTTATCGATGGTAACGAGGTGATTCGCACCATCTTCAGTGGGGTTGGGTCGCCGATCACCGGTCCGGGAAACCCACGCCTTCGCTGGTATGACACGTCGCTCGCGGCACCGACCGGGCCGGTGGAGGAGGCCAAGAAACTGCTGGCCAGTGCCGGATGGAAAGATCGCGACGGCGATGGTACGGTGGAGAACGAAGCGGGCCAGCCGTTTGCGTTTGAGTTCATCTATGAGAACAGAGAGAGCTTCACAAAACTTGGGGAGTATCTGACGGCACGCTGCCGCGCGGTGGGGGTGCGGTGCACGGGCACGGGGCTGTCGGGCACGGAACTGACGGCACGTCTGAAGGCCCGCACGTTCGATGCCGCCACCGTCGGCGCGGCCGGTGCAATGGATTGGAATCCGGAGATGAGCTGGCACAGCAAGTCGGCGGCGGGAGAAGGTCGTAACTACTGGCAGTGGAAGTCTGGCGCGGCGGATGCCTTGATTGATGCCGGGTCGGCCGAGCTCGACATCACGATGAGAGAGGCGACGTGGAAGAAACTCCACGGTGTGATTGCGAGCGAGCAGCCGGTGACATTCATCCGTGTCTCGCCTTCGCTGATGCTGGTGAAGCAGACGGTCGGCAACGTGACCAAGACGCGGACTGGGGTGCTGACCGAAGAGTTCTTCAAGATGGCCGAGCCGGCGGCAGCGAAGTAAGGGCGCGAGACGCTCGTGTAGACTGATCTGCGGCGAATCGTGAACGACGGATGGACCGGGGCGTGCCCTATGCGTGCGTATATTCTCCGACGCCTAATTCTCGCCGTGCCCACGGTGATCGGTGCGACGCTTCTGGTCTTCGTGCTGATGGCGGCAACGCCGGGGGGCATCGGTGGTTCGTTGCGCGGCGATGGTGATAGCGGGCTTGTATCGTCGACTGCCTCGGCGGCGGCGAGACGAGAATACCTCAACGAGCGGTATGGACTTGAAAGCCCGGTATTGGTGCAGTATGGACGGTGGCTGGCAGGAGTTTTGCCGGTGAAGTTTGGCGGACCGCTTGGCGTGGTTGGTGTGGGGGGACCGGATTTGGGTCGATCGATGCAGAACGATCGACCGGTGGTGACAATTCTGGCTGAGCGTGTGCCCGTGTCGCTGGGGTTAAACGTCGCGGCGTTACTGGTGGTGTGTCTCATAGCGATTCCGAGCGGTGCGCTGGCCGGGCTTCGGGCCGGTGGTTGGTGGGACCGGCTGAGCAGCGCGGCGTGGCTGCTCTTGTGGTCGGTGCCGATCGTTTGGGCCGGGGCGATGGTGCTGCATCTGCTGGCGGGGCAATCGGCCGTGTTTGCGGGGTGGTGGGGAGAGAGTGGGGGCCGCGCGGTGTTTCCGATCGGCGGGATCCGCAGCAGCGACGCGGGTGAGTGGGCTTCGTTCTGGCCGGGGTCGGACGCTGGGGGGCGGTGGCGCCGCGGGCTGGCGCTTGACACACTCTGGCATGTGTGCCTGCCGGTGGTGTGCCTGGCGTATGCCGATATTGCGATTCTGGCGCGCATGACACGGAGTGCCACGGTTGACGGCGCCGGAGCCGATCATGTGCGGACGGCGGTGGCCAAGGGACTTTCGCCCGGGGCGGTCGCGCGGCGGCACGTGCTCCGGCCGTCGCTGGTGGCCATCATCACGCTGCTGGCGAGCAGCATGGGAGGACTCATTGCGGGCTCGGTGATCGTTGAGAGCGTGTTTGATCTTCCGGGCATGGGGCGGCTGGTCATGGAAGCGATCCAAGCGGGTGATCGCGAGTTGCTGCTGGGCACGGTGCTTTTGCTGACGGTGCTCAATGTGGGTGCGATGCTGATTGCCGACGTGCTGTACGCGCGGCTCGACCCCCGGGTGGAACTGCGATGAGCGAGGTGTCAACCGCCAAGGTTCGGCCGACATCGATCGTCCTGTCTGCGGGGTGGCTGTCGCTCGTGACATGTGCGGGGTTGTTCGCGCCGCTGATTGCGAATGAAAGGCCAATTTGGATTTCGGGTGTTGGTTGGCACGACAAGCTCCCGGCACTGGCTGCATTGTCGCCGCTTGATGTGCTGCTCCTCGTCGGCGGCGCGTGCCTGATGCTGGCGATCGTGGCGATGGGATGGCATCACGACGCTGCACGGCTGCGCCGGCACATGTTTTTCATTGTCGCGGGCCTTGCGACCGGCCTGGTTGTTCAGGGGATCGCGATGCCGGTCCTTTCGATGGCCGAAAGGCGCGATCCGGCGGAATGGGTGGCGGCGTGGCGGGCACGACCACGATTCGTGCATGAACTGTCCATCGCGGCGACGCTTATTGGAATCACTGCGGCGGTGATGGTCGTGGCGGCGGCGCGGGCACGTACACGATGGTGGGCGGTTGTCGCCATCGGGGGGCTGCTCGCCGGGGGCGCGCTGGCGCTGCACGGCAACGCTGGCCGCGTTATTGCGACGACGCCTATCCCGGCTGGGAGCATTGTGCTCTGGGCACCGATTGCTCAATCTCCGCAGACTAACGGGAACACCGCGACACAACTTGTGCGGGCCGAGCCGGGCAGTTTGCTGGCGCTTCCGTTGGCAGAATCGCTCCTGGCTCGCCGGCCGATCTCAACGAGCGGGATGCGTGACATGGCGCAAGGTCTTGCCGCATCGTCGCTCGACGTGTCGCAGCAGAAGGTGCTCGGATCGGTGCTGGCAGAGATCGTGGGCGAAGGCAAGCCGGCCCCAGCCGAGGAGATTCTGCGGCGGTATGCCGCGGAGGAGTTTGTACGGCCGCCTGCGGTGGTGGCGTTTGTCGAAGGGTCTTGGCGGGGGAGTTTGACTCCATCTGATTTGCAGGAAGCGCTGGGCGCCGTGTCATCAGCGCCGGATCTTGACCCGGCGCAGCGTGTCGCAGCGACTGGCACCTTTGGTTCACTCATGGGCGGCAATCCTGCGAACCCGGCGGTCACTGGAAGCGATCTTGCCGTTCGTATCGCCGTGGCGATCGGCCCACGAAGTCTGCTGGGGACCGACTCAGGCGGTCGCGATGTGGCAGCGCAGATGATTCACGGGGCACGAACGGCCATCGGAGTTGGCGTGCTCGCCGTGGCGCTGGCGCTGCTCGTGGGCGTGCCGGTTGGGGCCTTGATGGGCTGGCGGGGCGGGTCGATCGATCTGCTGGGGATGCGGGTGATCGAGGTGTTCAAGTCGATCCCGAACTTGTTGCTGCTCATCGTGGCGGCGTCGGTGCTGCCGCGGAGCGGCGTGTCGCTGGTGGTCGTGATGGCCTTGTGCATGTGGCCGGCTGCGGCCAAGTATGTGCGGGCGGAGTTCCTGCGGATTCGCGAGCTTGATTACGTCGCGGCGGCGCGGGCCGCGGGGGTTGGCGAGTTCTCGATCGTGGTGCGCCACATGCTGCCGGGCGCACTTGCGCCGGTGATCGTGAATGCGTCGTTTGCGGTCGGCGGGGCGATCATCTTCGAATCGACGCTCTCGTACCTGGGCTTGGGGCCTTCGGGCGTGGCATCATGGGGAGCGTTGCTGGCGCAGGCCATCGATTCAAGCCACAGGGTGTATTGGTGGCTGGCCATCCCGCCGGGGGTTGCGATCTTCCTCACGGTGTACGCCCTGCATGTGCTGGGCGACTATGCGCGCGAGCGGATCGATCCCCGTTTGGCGGGGTGAACCGGCGAGCTGCCGCAGTATTCAAATCGTGATCAGCCCGAACTCAGGCGACGCCCGCTGCCGCTTTGTCCTTCGCCTGACGGTCGGAGCGCTTGCGGGCGTTCTCGTCAAGGATGCGCTTGCGGAGGCGGATGCTCTTGGGCGTGATCTCAACAAGTTCATCATCTTCGATGTACTCAAGAGCCACTTCGAGCGACATTCTGCGAGCGCCCTTGAGCACCACGGTGGCTTCCTTGGCCGAGACGCGGAAGTTGGTGAGCTGCTTGGGCCTGGTGATGTGGAAGGGCAGGTCGTTATCGCGGTTGTGCTCGCCGACGATCTGGCCAACGTAAACCTTGTCGCCCGGAGTGACGAAGAGGATGCCGCGTTCGGAGGCGAGTTCGCAGGCGTAACCGGTGACGTCGCCCGGATCGGTAGCGACGAGCACGCCGTTCTGACGGTGGGGGGTTTCGCCCTGGGCCGGGGCGTAGCGGAGGAACGAGTGGTGCATGGTCGCCTCGCCGCCGGAGGCCGTCATGACGCGGCCGCGGAGGCCGATGATGCCGCGGGAGGGAATCTCGAAGGTGAGATGGGTGAGTGTGTCGGACCGGCTGTCCATGCTCTTGAGTTCGCCGCGACGGTTGGAGACCATCTCCATGATCGAGCCGACCGAGCTGACGGGGCAATCGAACACGAGGAGCTCGACGGGTTCGCACACGACGCCATCGATGAGCTTGATGATGACCTCGGGCTTGCCGACGGTGATCTCGAATCCTTCGCGACGCATGGTTTCAAGGAGGATGCCAAGGTGCAGCAAGCCGCGGCCTGAGACGGCAAACTCGTCGCCGTTGCGACCCGGAGCGATTCGCATGGCCACGTTGGTCTGGAGCTCGCGTTCGAGGCGTTCGCGGATCTGGCGGCTGGTGATGCTGGAGCCTTCGGTGCCGCCGAAGGGGCCGTCGTTGATGCGGAAGACCATGGTGATGGTCGGCTCGTCAACGGTCACGGGCGGGAGGGGCGAAGGGAATGCGGGGTCGCAGAGGGTGTCGCTGATGTCAACTGAGTTGAGCCCGACGACGGCGCAGAGGTCGCCGGCGTGGACCTCGTCGGTCTCCTGGCGACCGAGTCCCTGGAAGCGGTAGAGCTTGCCGACTTTGCTCATTTCGCGCTTACCGTCGCGTTTGATGGTGCAGACCTGCTGGCCGGTTTTGATCGAGCCGGAATACACCCGACCGATACCGATGCGGCCGACGTAATCGGAATAATCGAGCGTGCAGACGAGCATCTGGAGGGGGGCGGTGGGGTCGTCCTTGGGCGCGGGCACCTTCTGAATGATGACGTCAAAGACGGCCTGCAAGTTCTTGCGCTCGCCCTTTTCGATATCGGTCGTGGCCCAGCCTTCACGGGCGGAGGAGTAGACAACGGGGAAGTCGAGGGCGATGTCCTCGGCGCCCAGCTCGATGAAAAGTGCGAAGATTTCGTCATGGACTTCGAGCGGGCGGGCGCCGGGGCGGTCGCACTTGTTGATGATGATCACGGGTTTGAGGCCAAACTCGAGCGCCTTGGTGAGCACGAAGCGGGTCTGCGGCATGGGGCCGTCGAACGCGTCAACGAGCAGGAGGCAGCCGTCGGCCATGCGAAGCACACGCTCAACCTCGCCGCCGAAGTCTGAGTGGCCCGGCGTATCAAGGATGTTGATCAGGTAGTTCTCGCCCGAGCCCGGCGGCGAGTAGTGAACGGCGCAGTTCTTGGAGAAGATTGTGATGCCGCGCTCGCGCTCGAGCGGGTTACTGTCCATGATCAGGCCGTGCTGACCACCCTGAAGCTTTTCGAGTTCGCCCGAGCGGAAGTCGCCCGACTGGAAGAGCAGCTTGTCGACCAGCGAGGTCTTGCCGTGGTCGACGTGCGCGATAATCGCGACGTTGCGGATGTTGGTTGAGGCGATGGCGGTGGATGCGGAAGACATTGGATTTGGTCGCTCAGAAAAAACAGGCAGAGACAGGAACAACAACAGTTGGCCGATCCGTCAGTAACGCTTCACATCGAGCGAGGCAGTTGCTGGCCAAATCGCCAGTCTCTCGCTGAAGAAAGCCCGATACTGTTCGGGGCGTGATTGGTGTTGAATGGCCGAAAAAGCCACTTCGTCCAATGTTAGGGCGCGTAATCCCAAAGATCATCCGCCGATGGGAGATGTGGTTCCCCAAATGGCACGCCCCGGCCTTGCACCCGCGCCCCGCCGTCGCCCGCCCCGCCCGCCCGTTCCCCGTAGCCTGGAGCCCTTCCCCTTGGATATTCGTCAGTACTCACTTTGGGACACGCTGGGCGAGTCGGCTCGAATCCGCGACGTGTGGAGCAGCACTCCCGACGGGGTGCGCATGCGACGGATGGTCAACCGGACCCGCCTCTTCGACGCCTTTGGCGGCAGCATTGACCAGACCGGTGCCTTGAGCGATGCCGACCGGGCACGCCTGGTTCGAGCGTATCGGCAGCGAGCGCGTACCTGGCACATTCATCTGGACGCCCCCGCAACGGTCGGGCGCGACATTTCGCCTTCTGGCGAATGGCTGGACGACCTGTTCCTAGCGGGCTGGGACGAGGGGTTCATATTGGTGTTGGCGGCGCTGATTGTGTTCGGCGTCGCGTTCGGCCTGTTGTTCGTGCCCGCCTTCGTGCTTCCATGGTACTTCATCAAGGTTCGCAAACTGCATCGCTGCCGGATGGCGGTAGAGAAGAAGATCTGCCCCGATTGCGAGTATGACCTTACGGGGTGCCCGGAAGCGATCGAGCCCGGGTGGGTCGAAGGTGTCAGTGTCGGCCCACGTCGCTGCCCAGAGTGCTCGGCCCCGTGGCCGCTGCTTCCGCCGCCGTCGCGATCTGGCCTTGAGTAATGCCCGCTCGGGCCCGAATGGGTATCAGTTGCTCGTGCGATTGGCAATCACGGCCGTGGCACGCTCGACGACTTTGCGATACTGCTCGCGGTAGAACGCGGTGTAGGCCATGCGTGCGCGAGCCCCGCGGACGGCGTCGCGCCAGCGGTCGGTATCGGCCGCGATGGCCTTGTAGTTTTCCTCACTGAAGGCCACACGCGTGCCGTCCTTCATCTCGTGAGGTGGGAGTGCGTAAAACAGTTCTTCGAGCTCGGTCAGTTGCTCGGAGGGCACCTTGGCGGCACGCGCGGCGTTGAGTGACCGCCAGGCTGATCGAAGTTCGTCAGAGGTGTCGATGCCAAAGCAGCCCATCATGACGATCATGCCATCGCGCCAGCCGCGGGCCTTGGTGTCGCTGGCGATCTCAAAGGGGTTGGTCTTGTCGGCGAGGAACGGGGTATAACGCTCGTAGATCGAGCGTTTGACCGGCATGCGGCGAAGGCGATGCTGGGCGGGGCCGAGGATGATGGCCGGGTCGGCTTCGCTGTAGGGGTTGCTCTTGGAGAGTGGATCGGTGCGGGCGACGAACTGCCAGAGAGCCTGGCCTTCATCAGAAAGCACGTATTCAATAAACCGGCGAGCGAGTTGCGGATTGGGCGCGCCGCGAAGGATCGAAACCGGATCGGCATCGATGTAGACCTCGCCGGGCGGGTCGATGTAGCCGACGCGCCCGCTCTCGGGGGCCGCGCCGGGCCGAAGGAGCGACTGAGCCTGCCCCCGGCCATAGAAATCAATTGCCACGCCGGCGAGGGCCTCGCCCTGGCCGACGTCGATGGGCGGCATGGTGGAGCTTGATGAGAAATAGCGCGCGTTGGCGCACATATCGCGAAGGGTCCGCCAGCCCTTGGCCCAGCCGTGCTTGTTGAGAATGGAGTCGTAGAGCGTTGCGACCGAGCCGGACTGCCGAGCGTCGGCCATGGCGAGCAGGCCGACGTAGCGGGGGTCGCCAAGGTCAGCGAAGGAGCGCGGGTCGGGCATGTTGCGGTCGGCCAGCAGTTGGCGGTTGAAGACGATGCCAAAGCCCGAGAGGGCCGTGCCGAGCCAGTATTGCTCAGGGTCGTAGAGCTTTTCAGCCCCGATGCGGTTCTCGCCGTACCAAGCCGTGAGCTGCTCGGGCATAAAGCCAGCCGGGGCCGACATCGAGACGTTCAGCTCTCGGACGCGGGGCTTTCCATCCGGCCCAAGCTGGCCGCCCAGCGCGACGGTAAAACTCGTGTTTTTGGGGTTTTTGAGCCGACCGTGATCGAACGAACCTCCGCCGAACATCAAGTCCAGACCGATCGACCCAGCGGGGAACAGCAAGGTGGGGTCGAAAGCCGGATCTTCGAGGCGGCTCGGCTCGGCACCGTGGAGTCGCGTCGCCTCGCGGGAGAGGACCGCGCCGTATTGCGATTGCAGGAGCTTGAGGATCTCGGTAGTGCCGCCCGGCTGCCGCCAGTCGATTTCGACCCGCTGTTTGTAGACGCGATCGTGCCACGCCGTAAATCCAGCCCCAAACTCGTCGCGAATCTGGGGAACGTGGGGGGTGACGATGATGAGTTTGGTGGTCGGGCCTTGGCCCGCAGGCGGGGCACCCGGTGAGGTCGCGATCGAGGTTGACCGAACGACAACCGGCGCCCCGAGAATGACGACGAGAGCCAGCAGAAGCAGGAATCGGGCAGAGTTCACGCGGGGATGGTAACCGAGCTTGGTACCAGGCGTGTGCCGAACGCTTGCGTCGGATGGGATTTGCTGGTACTGTCTTCTCCCGGGTGCCCGCAGGCGGCCGATTGTCGGCGTCGCCAGCGGGTGCACCGGTGATCGCTTTGGAGCTGCACATGAAGAGCTGGGGCGTAACGTTTTTAATCTTCGGAATCGGCTCGTGCATTCTGCACGCTCTTGGGATGGAGTTCATCATCCTCTCCTGGATCAACGGTTGGGGGGAGGAGATCGGCTGGGGGATTCGCGGCGCGGTCGCGCTGGTCGGCGCCATAATGTTGGGCGTCGGAGCTTCCCAAGAACGCAAACAGTCCGCGTGATCAACGAGCCTGAGCGGGCGCAGGAAAGAGTCTGATCTTTCGCCGCTTGCCAAGAGAAACTCCATGGATGAACTCGCCGTCGCTTGTATCGCCCCCGTCCGCTCGGGAATGATGGTGGGGCTGGGCACCGGCCGCGCGGCCGCGCGGGGTGTGCGCGCACTCGCCGAACGCGTGACGGCCGAGAAGCTCAGCATCACCTGCGTTTCCACGAGCAAGGTCACCGAGGAACTCGCCGTTTCGCTCGGGCTGAAGGTGGTTGACTTCGCCAAGGTCGAGCGTGTGGATTTCCTCTTTGACGGGGCCGACGAGCTCGATCCGCAGTTGAACATGCTCAAAGGCGGCGGGGGCGCTATGACACGTGAGCGCATCGTCGCGGCGGCGGCCGTGTCACGCTGCAACATTCTTGACGAATCGAAGCTGGTGGCCAATCTCGGGCAGAACATGCCGCTCCCTGTGGAGATCATTCCCATGGGGCTGGCAAGCGTGCGGCGGCGATTGAGCGAGCTGGGACTGGTTGGAATAGTCCGGCAGCGCAAGGACGGGCCGGGCGATCTGATCTCAGATAACGGCAACTTGATCGTCGATTGCCAACTGAAGGCCGGCGCAAACCTCAAATCGCTCGCGGGCGAACTCGACCGCACCGCAGGGATTGTCGATCACGGACTGTTCCTCACCGAGGCGCAGGTCGTGCTGATCGAGGGCAAGGGCGGGATCGTCCGCAAGACGCGGTAACCGCCGCCCTATCGCCGCGTTTATTTGCGCCGCTTCTTGAAGTGGGCCTTCAGGCCCACCGTGTGCGACGAGCCTTTGGACGCAAAGCCTGGCATGCCCGACATGCCGGGGACCATCGCGCCCATCCCGCCGCGGGCACCCATCTCTTTGACGGCCTTGATCTTCTGCAGGGCGCTCATGTTGGCCATCTGCTTGCTCATGGAGCTCACGGTCTCGAACTGGCGCACGAGCTGGCCGATTTCTTCCTGCTTCGTGGCCGAACCCGCCGCGATTCGGCGGCGGCGCGAGTTGTTCAGGATCGACGGGACGCGACGCTCCTGTTTGGTCATCGAATGAATCATGCCCTCAACGCGGTTGAGATGCCCGTCGTCAATGTGCACATCTTTGAGCATGCCGCCCACACCCGGGAGCATGCCGAGGATGTTCTTCAGCGGGCCCATGCGTCGCAGCGATCGGAGTTGCGAGAGGAAATCGTCGAGGGTCATTTCGCCCTTGGCGATTTTCTCTTCAAGGCGGGCCGCTTCCTCGTCGCTCACCTGTTCCTTGGCCTTCTCGACGAGCGAGACGACGTCGCCCATGCCCAGGATGCGCCCGGCGATGCGCTGAGCATGGAACTCTTCAATGGCGTCAACCTTCTCGCCGGTGCCGATGAAGCGGATGGGGGCACCGGTGATGGTTTTGACCGAGAGCGAGGCACCGCCACGGGTGTCGCTATCGAACTTGGTCATGATCAGGCCGTCGATGCCGAGCTTGTCGTGGAAGCCTTTGGCCGAGCGGACGGCGTCCTGCCCGGTCATGGCATCAACCACCAGAAAGATCTGGTGCGGACGCACGACCGAGCGAACCTGAGCGAGTTCGCCCATGAGTTCATCGCTCACGTGCAGGCGGCCGGCGGTGTCGAGAATGACGGTGTCAATCCCTTTGGCGCGAGCGTGGGCGATGCCGCGCTGGCAGACCTGGACGGCCACGCCGACGGCCTTGCCGTATTCAGCGCTCTTGTCGGGCTCGCCGTAGAAGTGCACCTGCGAGCCTCCGGCGACGTCGCGCTCAACGGTCTGCGCCACAGTCTGAAGCTGCTCAACGGCGGCAGGACGTTGAAGGTCGGCCGCGACGAGCAGGACCGAGCGACCCCGCTTCTTCAGGAATCCTGCCAGCTTGCCGGCGGTGGTGGTCTTGCCGCTGCCTTGCAGGCCGCAGAGCATGACGACTGTCGGGCCTGGCGAAACCTGCATAACGCCCGGACCTTCGGCCATGAGGGTCTTGGCGATCTCGTCGCGTGAGGCGCCCTCCGGGATCGCGGGCATGGTGCCAAGGAGCGCGACCAACTGCTCATAAACGATGCCGATGATCTCTTGCCCGGGCGAGAGTGACTTGGTGACCTGCTTGCCGACGGCGTCTTTTACGACATCGTCACAGAACTTGTTGACGACATCGAGGTTGACGTCGGCATCGATCAACGAGCGACGGACATCCTGCATCGCGTCGGCGATGTTGGACTCAGAGAGCTCCGCCTTGCCGGCGAGTTTGCGAACCAGGCCGGAGAACGACTCTGTCAAACGGTCAAGCATGGCCCATGGTAGATCGGTCGGGGCGGAATTCCGCGTCCGGCGACCAGCCAGTGGCCTGATGAACTCACTTCTTGTCGGAAGCGGGCTTCTCGGCGGGCTTGGTATCAGCCGGCTTGGGCTTCTCGCCCGAACCCTTGGCGAGCAGTTCGTCCACCTTGGCGACAAGGGCTTTATCTTCTGGCGTGGTGGAGGAATCAAACCGGGCGACGGCGTGGCCGTCGCGATCGATCACGAACTTGGTGAAGTTCCACTTGGGGTCGCCACCGACGGGGGCCGGCTGGTTGCTGAGCTTCTTGAACAGCGGGTGCTGGTCAGTCCCTTTGACGCTGATCTTGGCGAACATGGGGAAGGTCACACTGAACTTGCTCTCGCAGAACTTGGCGATTTCTTCGTTCGTGCCCGGTTCCTGCGAGTTGAAGTTGTTGGCAGGGAACCCGAGGATGACGAACCCCTTGTCCTTCTTCTGTTCGTAGAGCTTCTGGAGCCCCTCGTACTGCTTGGTATATCCGCAGTTGCTGGCTACGTTCACGATCATGACGACCTTCCCCGTGTAATCGGCGAGCTTGACGTCCTTGCCATCGATCGACTTGACGGTTTCACCCAGCACGAACCGGCTGTCGGCCGAGGGGGTGCTGGCCGGTTTGGCGGCCGGTTCCGCCGCGGGCTTGGTGTCGGCGGGCTTCGGAGCAGCCGGCTTGCTCTCTTGCGCGAAGGCACCCGAAGCAACCAGGCTGAGAGCCGCGACAGTGCAGAAAAGACGGGCGGGGGAGTGTTTCAGGGCGGAGTACTTCATGGGGAGTTCCTCGTTGGCGTTCAGGGCCGGAATATGGGGAGTACGGCACCCGGGCGGTGGCCGTTCACGATTTCAGAGATTCGGCCCCGTAAGCGGTTTCGGTGCAGGCTTGGAGAGCAGCGAGGCGACGATGCCGGTGCCGAGAATACAAAGGATGATCACGAGTGACCAGTGGGACGGAATCGCCACCCAGGAGTGCACCAGCATCTTGACGCCAACGAAGAGCAGGATGAGCACCAGTGAGACCTTGAGGTAGCGGAAGGCCGCCATCATTCCGGCGACGCAGAAGTAGAGGGAACGAAGCCCGAGGATGGCGCTCACGTTGCTGGTGAAGATGAGGAACGGATCGAGCGTGATGCCGAAGATGGCGGGAATGGAATCGACGGCGAAGATCACATCGGTGAACTCGACTACGACCAGTGCCAGGAGCATCGGGGTGGCCATTCGGTGGCCGTTGACAACCGTGAAAAACCGGTTCCCGTCGAGGGTGGGAGAGACTTTCATGAAACGCCGAGTGGTACGAAGCAGGAACTTCTCTGTCGGCGGTTCGTCGGTGTGGGATCCATCTTCCTTGGTAAACAGCATCTTGAGGGCGGTGACGACGAGCAGACCGCCGAAGACGTAGATGGCCCACGAGACCGACTGCACGAATGCGACGCCGAGCCCGATCATCAGCCCGCGAAGGACGACAGCCCCGAGAATGCCCCAATACAGCACCCGGTGCTGTTTGTCGAGGGGAATCCGAAGCCCGCTGAAGACGATGGCGATCACGAAAACGTTGTCGGCCGAGAGGGATTGCTCGACGACGTACCCGGTGAAAAAGAGCCTTGCGGCCTCCGCACCGGCCACGTCGCGGGCGGTGCCGCTAATCTGCGGAACGCCCAGGCCGATCCCCAGCAGGTGGTGTTCGTAGAGGAAGTAGATCGCGACGTTAAACACCATCGCCACACCAAACCAGACAGCCGTCCAACCTATCGCCTGACGAACGGTCTGCACGGTGTCGCGGCGGCGGAGGACGCCCAGGTCAAGCCCGATGCACACGGCCACGACCGTAAGAAACGCTGCGTAGAGCCAAAAACGACCACCGAACTCATAGGTCGAGTCCGCAGCGAGAAGATGGAGCGGGAGGGTCACAGGTCAGGGTAGTCCCCGGACGCCAGCGCGTAGAAATCGAAGAAACTCACAGATGCCGATTCCGAATCATCTCTTGGTGCCGCGGGCTCTGCGTCTCTATCATCGTGCTCAGGCCCGAACCGGACCAAAACGAAGGAACAACGCATGTCTCGTGTTAAGTCATTGGCAGCCGCCTCAGCCCTTTCGCTCTTCACGCTTGCCGGTTGGGGGACCGCCCTTGCCCAGAACAATGCGGCCGACGACACGCGACAAAGTGTGCTCGTGCTTGAGCGCGTCGAACTCGACAAGATCCTGATTGCCCCCAAAGACCAGTCGCTCCGCAAAGCCCTGAAGATGCTGCCAATGCGGTTGTTTGAGATTCCCAGCGAGGTTCCCGATGGCGGCGAGGTGCCAGTTGAGGCCATCGAACTTGCCACCCGGCTTGGATCGGCCGCGCTCAAAATCGGGGTGACGTACGACGCGCAGAACCAGAAGGGCGGCTTCGGCGGCGCGGGCGTGGTAGTGAGCTTTGCCGCCAAAGACGAGGCCGAGGCCAACTCGACGACGAAGATGGTTCGCGACCTGCTGGCCCAATCGCCCGACATGCCAGACTTCACCGCCAGCAAGCAGATCCCCACGATGGTGGGGGCCGTGACTCCGGCGGGCATCGTGCGGTTCGGCCCCCGTAACGGCAAGTCCGGCTGGGCGTTTGAGATTCACCTTGGCACCGTGCCCGATCCTGATGCGAACTTCAAGGAACTCAACGGAATCGATGTGGCCGGTGTGACGCCGTTCATCAAGGGTCGCTTTGACCCCGCGCCGCTGGCGCCGTTGCTGGGGGCATTGCAGGTCGCTGCGGGCGGGCAGCCTCAGATAGCCGAGGTGATTCAGGGATTGATGGAGCGTAACTACATCGGCCCTGACGCGGCCAAGTGGGTCATTTCGGCCGGGCACATTGCCGATCAGACCGTGGTTTCGACGATCTGGAATCACACGGCAGATGGCCAGCCCAAGGACTCGGTCGGCCTGCGTCCGATCAGCGAGGCGGAGTTCAACCTGATTCCGGCCGACGCATACTTCGGCACGATTTCCATCAGCAAGCAGTCACCGATGGACCAGATTAAGGTCGCGCTTGAGGGCATCTCGCAGAGTGCGGAAGTGCTCACCAAGATCAAGGAAGAGACCGGCGTCGATCTGATCAACGACGTGATGGCGGCGTTCGGTGACACCATGGTGACCTACGTCTCGGACTCTACCGGCGGCGGGTCGCTTGCTTCGCAGATCATCCTTGTCTCGCTCGCCGATAGCAGCAAGATCTCTGGTGCTCTTGCCAAACTTGAGACCAAGGCCAATGGTTTGCTGGCCCAGCCCGAAATGGCCCGCGGCTACGTGAGCGTGCGCAAGTGGGCCGATGAATCCCTCCCCGGCGCCGAATATCACTCGCTGCGTTTCCCCGGTGTGCCCGTTCCCCTTGAGCCAACCATCGCTATTGCCAACAAGTTCCTGATCATTGGTCTGTCGCCGCAGGCCGCCGTGGCCGCTGTTCGTCAGGCCAATGGCAAGGGCGGGCCCAGCATCCTGAGTAATAGATCGATCGCTTCCGCCCTGCCCAAAGGCAAGCAGATCAACAGTTTCGGTTTCACGGACTCGTCTCGAACGCTTCGCGCCGGCTATCCGTTCGTGTCGGCACTGGGTTCCATGGTCGGCAATCTGGTGCGCAGCCGCGACGGAGCCAAGGCGGTTCGCGAGCCCGGCATGATCGTTCCGACCTACGCCGAACTTGCTGCGGGTGCCAAGCCGCACGTCACCTACTCCTACTGGGATGGCAAAAACCTGATCAGCGAATGGCGCGGCGATGAGTCGCTTCTCGTCAACATGGGCGTCATCGTTGGCCAGGTGAGCACCTATTGGCCGCTGATCGCGGCCGCGGGTGGTTCGGCAGCGGCGGCCGCCGAGCAGGGACGGATGGGCAACTTCGGCCAGCCGTTTATGATGGAAGAAGGCGACGATATCGACAACATGGAAATGGATGCCGATGAGATGGACGAGAAGGACCCCGCGTGACGATGACGAGTTCATGGCATCGAAACTCATAAGACTGAGACACACGCAACCCCGGCTCCTTTGGGCCGGGGTTGTTTGTTTGCTGACGGCCGGTACGCTTGGCGCAGGCACGGCCGCGCCTGGCGAGCCGGAGCAAAAAGGCACGCCTGACACGTGTGTGCTCTATCTGGAGCGTGCGGCATCACCCGTGCAGGGTGGTGAACTGGGAATGAGCGACCAGCCGCCAGACGAAGCGGTGATTGCGATAGCGCGTGAACTGGCGTCACTGGCGGCGGCGCCCGATGCGTTTGAGCGGGGCACCGGGCTCACGGGGCTGCGGCGTGCGGCCGCCATCGCGCTCTGGCAGAACGCGCCGATCAAGATCGTCGTGTTCGGCGCGGTGGAGCACCCAGTCAACACCCCGCTGGCCGGCCAGCTTGATGCGGTGAGCGTGGTCTTTGAGTTTGCATATGCCGGCTCACGCGTGGGGCTCAAAGAAAAACTTGCTCAAGCGGCACCCCCGACGAATCAGAAGCCTTCGCACCGTTGGCAGAGCGTTGCGTGCACCATCGAGAAGGACACCGTGCTCGTTGCCCTGGGGTCAAACGCGATTGAGGGCTACAAAGCCGTCGGCGCGCAGGCTTTTCGTGCGAGCATCTGTCGCGACCACCCGGCGGTGCGGGGGATGCGAGATGATCGGCTGCTGAGCGGAGTGGTGAACCTCGAAGCCGCACGCACCGCGTGGCCCGGCACGCTCGCCGATGGCACGACGGCCAAGGTGCTGCGGGTGTGGTCGATCGGGAATCTTCGCTCACTCTCGTTCGACGTGGGGCTGATCGGTTCGTTGCCCGGGGCCAAAGGCGACGGCAGCGTCTTGCTCCGGCTCGCCTCGAGCGCCCGTTCCGACGCCATTGGGCGCGAGCATCCGTTCGATGTGCATCTGCCGCAGGCTGCGGATGCACTCGGTAAGCCCGCCTTGAAGGCCGCGGCGGAGTGGGGGAGTCGAATTCGTCTCGCACTTCGGTCGGCGGGGGTGGAGAATGGACCTGAGAAACTTGGACTTGAACTCCGGCTTGACGAGTTGATCCGACGCTTCGGCTCGTCGATGGGGGCGAAGCTGCGGATCGAACCCGCGGGAGTGCAGGTGGCCGGCGCGCGACCGATGCTTGTAGTTCGCGCGCTGCTCAGATCACCCGACTCACGCGAGAATGCCGCCGCGGCGATTGCGGGGATGCTCGCCGTTGAGGGTGCCAAGGCGCGGGTTCGGTCGGCGACAAATATGAAAGACGGTTGGGTCTTCTCGGGCGCGCCGACCCCGCTCTGCGAACAGGCCGCTTGGTGCATCACGGCAGGCGAACTCGTCGCCGTCATCGACCTCGGCAACGCAGCCAATCCGGTCGATCTTGACGCGGCGCTCGCCGCCGCTGTGGCCGATGCTCGCCCACCGGCTCCGTGACCATCACGGCAGCGGAATATTGAGCCCGAGCTCGCGGGCGCAGGCTTTGGCATCGTCGTATCCGCTATCGGCATGACGGAAGACGCCCATGGCGGGGTCGTTGGTAAGCACGTTGGCGAGCCTTCTTGCGGCCTCGGGCGTGCCGTCGGCCACAATGACCTGGCCGGCGTGCTGACTGAAACCGATGCCCACGCCGCCACCGTGGTGCAGTGAAACCCATGATGCGCCACTGGCAATGTTCACCATCGCGTTGAGCAGGGCCCAATCGCTCACGGCATCGGTACCGTCCTTCATGGCCTCGGTCTCACGGTTGGGGCTCGCGACGCTGCCGCAATCGAGGTGATCGCGACCTATCACGATGGGCGCCGCGACGCGTCCGTCCGCGACGAGTTTGTTGAAGAGCAGGCCCGCCTTGTCGCGCTGACCAAGGCCAAGCCAGCAGATGCGCGCGGGAAGCCCCTGAAAGGCAAACCGCGGCTTGCAGCGGTCATAGTCGCCCGCGAGGAGCGCGGCGGGGTTCTCGTGGCACCCAAGGATCCACGTGTGCATCCGCGCGTTGTAGTCACTTTCATGGGCCGGGAAGAGCTTGAGGATCTCGTGATCGGTCACGAAGATATCGCGTGCTTCGCCCGAAAGGGCCACCCAGCGGAACGGGCCGCGGCCAACGCAGAACTGCGGCCGAATGAACGCGGGGACAAATCCGGGGAAGGCAAACGCATCGGCAAAGCCGTTGTCGTAGGCCCGCTGGCGGATGTTGTTGCCATAGTCAAACGTGATGGCGCCGAGTTTCTGCATGGCCACCATCGCCCGAACGTGCCGGGTCATCGATTCCAGCGAGAGTCGTTCGTACTCCGCGACGGCGGTACGGCGAAGCTCGTGCGCGGCGGCCAGCGACATGCCCGTGGGAACGTACGCCATCACATCGTGAGCGCTGGTCTGATCGGTCAGCACGTCGACGCGGATATTGCGTTCGATGAGCCGCTCGAGAAGCGCGACGGCGTTGCACTCAACACCAACCGATCGGGCCTGCTTCTGCTGGGTCAGTTCGATGGCGCGATCGATCGCGGCATCGATCCCGGTTACAACTTCATCAAGATACCGGTCGCGCTGGCGGCGGAGCAAGGCCTTGAGATCGACATCGGCCATCAGGCATGTGCCGCCGTTGAGCGTGACCGAAAGCGGCTGCGCGCCGCCCATGCCACCGCAGCCGGCCGTGACGCAGAGCCGCCCGCTCAGGGTGCCGCCGAAGTGCATTTTGGCAAGCTCGCCGAAGGTCTCGTAGGTGCCCTGCACGATGCCCTGGGTGCCGATATAAATCCATGACCCGGCCGTCATCTGGCCGTACATGATCAGGCCCTTGGCCGCGAGCTGATCAAAGTGCTGCTGGGTGGCCCAGTGGGGGACCAGGTTGCTGTTGGCGATGAGCACCCGTGGCGCATCGGCATGGGTCCGCACTACGCCGACCGGCTTGCCGCTCTGAACGAGCAGCGTTTCGTCGGGTGCGAGGGCCTGGAGCGACCGCACGATGGCGTCAAACGCGGCCCAGGATCGAGCGGCTTGGCCGCGTCCGCCGTAGACGACGAGTTGATCAGGCTTCTCCGCGACCTCCGGGTCGAGGTTGTTCATGAGCATCCGCATGGCCGCTTCCGCCTGCCAAGTCTTGCATGTCATGGTCCGGCCGCGTGGAGCCTTCACGGGCCTCGCGCCGGGCAGTGGCGCATTGCCAAGCATGGAGAGCGCAGCGGTTTCCGGAGGGATTGAAACGTTGTCAGTGAGGGCGTTCTTCGCGGCAGGCATCGGAAACTGTACGGTCCATTCTCCCGCTGTCGGAAGCGGTCAGCCGAGCAATCCGCCACGCAGGAGGACGACAACGGCCTCGATATCGCCCGTCAGAACGCGGTCCTGCGTGAGTGGGGGGACAACGCCCCGGATGGACTTGATCGCCGCTTCCACCCCCTTGCCGCTCTTGAGGGGGCGGTGGACTTCGACACCTTGGGCCGCGCAGAGCAACTCGATGGCTACCACGTGCTCGGCAAGTTCGAGAGCCCGCCGAGCCTTGGCCGCTGACCGTGGCCCGAAGGAGTTGTAATCCTCCTGCCCCGCGCTGGTGGGAATGTTGCTCACGCTTGCCGGTGTGGCGAGCGTGATCATTTCGTTAACGCAGGCCGCGGCGGTGTACTGGGCGATCATGAAGCCAGATTGAAGCCCTGGGTCTTTGGCAAGGAATGGCTTGAGATGGCTTTCAGGATCGAACGCCCCGGTCATCAAGTAGATGCGTCGCTCGGCGATGCCCGCGATGTGACAGAGGGCGATCGCCAGGTAATCGAGCGGCAGGGCGAGGGGCAAGCCGTGGAAGTTGGCGCCCGACACGATGGCGTCGCCAGACGAGGCGATCTCTCGAATCTGGCCCAGTGATGTTCCGATCGGCCCCTTGATAAAAACCAGTGGGTTGTCGGTAACGGCTTCAAGTTCGTCGGCAATCTCACAGGTGAAACCGGCGATGGCGTGCAGCGCGGCACCGAGCACGGTGGGGGCCGCCCGCAGCGAGTAGGGGTCCTGTACCCGAGGGTCATTCTCGACATGACTCCGCACGATCTGACTTTCGCGGAGGTGCTCGCGGGCACGCTCTGCGACGAGGTTGCTGCCGCCGTGATTACGGGCTGCGTAGAGCCGCGAGTCAAGAAACGCGTCGGTTGCACGCATGGCATCGATCGACATGGCCAGCGCCATCACTGCCACGGCATGAAGCCGCTCTGCATCGGCGCTCAAAAGCGCCCCATGCGCAGCCATGAGGTGTGTGCCATTAATGAGCGCAAGTCCTTCTTTGGCCGCCAGCGTGACAGGCGCGATGCCCGCCGCACGCAGTGCCGCGCCGCCGGCCATCTTCCGCTTGCCGACGAAGGCGCGTCCCTCGCCGATAATCACGTTGGCGACGGCCGCCAGGGGAGCGAGGTCACCCGACGCGCCGACGCTGCCCACACTTGGAACCACCGGCGTTATGCCGGCGTTGAGCATCGCCGCGATCGTTTCGGCCAGCACGGGCCGCACGCCCGAAAGCCCGCGCGAAAGCGAAGCGCAGAGCAGCAGCATCATCCCGCGAACCACTTCGACCGGGAGCGGCTCGCCGATCCCCGCCGAATGCGAACGAATGAGATTCCGTTGAAGCGTCGCCAGATCGCCATCACTGATGCGTTTTTGTGCGAGCGATCCAAACCCGGTGTTGATGCCGTAATGCGGCAGCCCATCGCCGAGGGCGCCCTCAACGACCTTGCGCGAATCACGCATGGCCCGGATCGATGCCGGGCTGATTGTGACTTCTCGCCCCTCGCGGGCGACCTGCACAACGTCCGAAATCACCAGCGGTCCGGGTCGCAGAACCAGCGGTTTGTGAACTTTGGCGGGCGGTACGGATTTGGGGGCCTTGAACATAGGGGTAGAGTGTGGGCGGGCACAAGCGCACAAGCAAGGCCCCATCGTCATCTGCCGATATCGCACGACCCAGCACGCCACGCGGCCTGCCGGGTTCCCGCCTCCCTCAGCTTTCAGGAGCAGTGTCTATGAGTTTCTCCAGTTCCTTCAATCGTCAGCCGGCCGAACGCTTCTTTGTGCTTGAGGCCGTCCTCGGAGCGCTGATCGTTATTGCGACAGTCGGCGCGTTCCAACTCAATGACGCCACCGAGGCACTTGACGCAGCGGTGCAGGAGCGCATGGAGTACTGCGCCATTCATGACCGTGCGATCACGCTCGACAAGTTCTTCAACCAGCGGATTCCCCGCGTCCGCTCGGCCAGCGTGGGGAACTAATAGTCCGGTTCCTGACGTCTGGGTGGTCGAAACACAGCCCGGTCTTTCGCATCAGGGACGCAAATCTCTTCTGGGATGGGCCAATTGAACGGAAAACACCCCCACCCATAACGTCCTATAATGTATGTTATGTATAGTGACTTCCTCCGGGCCTGACCCAGACAGCGGAACAGTCGGGGCCTCCCGCAAGAATACCGTCCTTTACCGGGGCCGTTTGGCTCGGTCGTGAAGGGTTATGGCGAGGGTGAAGAACTGTTCAGCGAAACTTGCTCCGTCACAGTGAGGGGTGCCTTCTCATCGTGGGCATCTGGAGATGGACGGCCAGGTACTCTGTCAGAGGTTCTTCGCAAACCACAGCGTGTCCTCCATTGGATCGTCGTTGTACCGTGGGCATTCCACAAACCCGTGCGCTGTGTAGAGCGCGATCGCCGGGGCGAAGGTGCAATCAGTGTCCAGCTTCATGACCGTGTACCCCGCGTTTCGCGACCACGCAATCACTTCCTCGCAGAGCAATCGCCCGGCGCCAAGCCCGCGGTGCGTGGGCTTGACGTACATCCGCTTGAGTTCGCAAACGGTGGGCCCCACATCGGGCAGCGGTCGAATCGCGATGCACCCAAAGGGCTTGTGCCCCCCACCACGTTCCCCCATCGGTTTCGGGTCCGCCTCGAGCTCAGCGTATGCCAAGACAATACAGCCGCGCGGGGCCGCGTATTTGCCCGGGAGCGAGGCCAGCTCTCCGTCGAAGCCCTGATGCTGCAGGCTGCACCCGGCGGCCGTCGTGATCGATGCCCCGTACTCGGCAAAGATCTCGCGCGCAAGTGCCAAGTCGACTGGGCTTACCGCATATCGGAGCGAGATTGCCATGGGGTTCTCCGCAGGCAACAAGGCGATTCTTATTTGCCCATTCCGGCCGCTTCCACGCATCGGGTGACGACCGTTTCCTTCGCGATCACCTCGCCCTTGTCCGTCGCCGTGCGGAGCTTGAACTCCACCGCGCCCATCGCAAACGCCTTCTCGGCGATCGTGAGACGGATCGGAACGCCGATCAGGTCTGCATCCTTAAACTTCACTCCCGGCCGCTCGTCGCGGTCGTCGATGAGCACATCGATTCCCCGGGCGGAAAGCTCCGCCGCGAGCTGGTCGGCCTGCGCCACATGCTCGGCTGCATCAAACTTCATGATCGTGATCAGCACGTGGTACGGCGCAATCGCCATCGGCCACACGATGCCGTTCACGTCGTTGTTCTGCTCAACTGCCGCCGCCATCGTGCGGCTGACGCCGATGCCGTAGCATCCCATGATCACCGGCCGCTTCACCTGCTTGTCGTCGAGTATCGCGAACCCCATGGCTTCGGAATACTTCGTGCCCAGTTTGAAGATGTGCCCGACCTCGATACCCCGCGCGGTTTCAAGCTTGTTGTCCTTGTTCCGCGGCGAAGGATCGCCGGCGAGAGCGTTGCGAACGTCCCCCACCATCACGCGAGCCTTATCGTCAAGCACAGCCCCCACTTCGCGCCGCCAGTTGAAGTGCTTCACGTGATAATCGGGCTTGTCAGAGCCGCTGGCCCAGAAACCACCTTGAGCAACGTCGGCATCAATAACGACCATGGTGCCCGCGACCGCCGCGGCCATCTTGGGCGACACGTACCCGATCACGAAGCCAGCCGCCTTTGCGACCTTCTCGTCCGCAACCGCGACCGACGCACCAGAATCGCCGGTGAGCGCTCGCACCGCTATCTTGACCTTGCCTTCGTTCACATCGTGATCGCCGCGAACCACAGCAATCGCCCATCCCGTAGCGCCGGCCGCTGCGCCACTTCGTGTCACGCTGAAAACGATGCTCTTGAGCATCCGCTCGGGCTTGACCTTCATGAACTTGCCGACCTCGGTGATGCCCGGCAGTCCGGGAGTGTGCACTTCGGCCAGTTCGCCCGAGGGCGCCGCATCCAGCGTCCAAGGGCCACGATCACCGATCTCGCATTTCTCCACGTTCGCGGCATACCCGCTGGCGGCGCACTTGAGAATCGTGTCTTCGCCGCTCTGGGCGTTCACCATGAACTCATGGCTTGCCGAGCCGCCGATCGGCCCGCTCTCGGCCTCAACGGCCGTGAACGAAAGACCGCACCGCCTAAACACGTTCGAGTACGCCGTGAACATACGGTCGTATGTCTCGTTCAGTCCGCCCGCGCCTTCCACATGCATGTGGAACGAGTATGCGTCCTTCATCAAAAACTCGCGGCAGCGCAGCAGGCCAGACCGGGGGCGTGCTTCGTCACGGAACTTGGTCTGAATCTGATAGAGCGAGAGGGGCAACTGTTTGTACGACGCCACCGAGCCCATCATGAGTTCCGTGATCGGCTCCTCGTGAGTGGGGCCGAGCGCAGCCACCGCGCCCTTGCGGTCGGTGAGCTTGAAGAGCAGGTCACCGTAGTCCTTGTCGCGGCCCGTGCCGCCGCCGGGACCAGTTGAGTACATCTCGATCGGTACCAGCACCGGCAGATGACACTCAACGGCCGCGGGGCCGCCTTGGGCGGTGCCGCGGTCCATCTCTTCGCGAACGATCTGCGAGACCTTCTTCAGGACGCGATAACCCAGCGGCAGATAGTCGTAAATGCCCGACCCGAGCTTGCGGATGAAGCCAGCGCGCGTGAGCAGAATGTGCGACGGGCTCTCGGCATCCGTGGGTGCCTCGCGGGCGGTGGGAATGAGCGTGTTGGACCAGCGGGTAATCGTTCCAGACATAGGGGCGAAGCGTAGGTGGAGGGCAGTCAACGAGTCTCGAAACACAGCGGTTGTCGTGACGAGAAGATCGCCCGCCCAGCTCAGCCCGTTCGGTTTGGACCGCCCAGTTTGGCTCGGGAAGTGTGGCTCGCCCAGGCCCCCCACTGCCGCTTCGCACCCGCACGCCGCAAAATAAAAAGGGCCGTGCGGATCTCCGCACGGCCCTTGGAACTCAAATCAAACCCGCAATCCACCGTCCTTAGTTGCTCGACGCCGCAGCATCGCCGATGCCCGGAACCTGCACCTGCGGCATGCCCAGCGGATCGCCACGACCAGCACCAAGCGCCTCGGCCTCGGCCGACGCTTCGGCCATCATGGCCGCCTCGTCAATCTCGTCGCTCGGAGGCTCGCCCACGGCAAGGGCCTTGAGCGCCTGGTACGGGCGGAAGCCCGTGCCGGCCGGAATGAGGTGACCGAGGAGAACGTTCTCCTTGAGGCCGACGAGGTCGTCAACGGCACCGCGGAGCGACGCCTCGGTGAGCACCTTGGTGCTCTCTTGGAACGACGCACCGGAGAGGAACGACTCGCTCGAGAGAGCGGCCTTCGTGATGCCAAGGAGCAGCGTACGACCACGGGCCGGGCGGGCCTTTTTGGTCTTGGCGCCTTCCTTGCCCGCCGCTTCAGCACGGGCGTTGGCTTCCTTCACGTCGCTCTTGTAGACGATCGAGTTCATCGCCAGGTCCGTGGCGCCGACATCGGTGACGATCACCCTCTCGGCGGCCTCGGCGTTCCTGCGCTTGTACTCAACCTTGTCCACCACATCGAACGGCAGGAGATCGGTATCACCCGGGTCCTCGATGCGAACCTTGCGGAGCATCTGGGCGAGCATGACTTCGATGTGCTTGTCGTTGATCGTCACGCCCTGAGCGCGGTAAACGTTCTGCACCTCGTCAAGCATGTAGGAATAAAGCGCTTCCTCGCCCTTGATCCGCAGGATGTCGTGCGGAACGAGCGGCCCGTCGATGAGGGGCTGGCCGGCCTCGACGAAGTCGTCCTTGTGAACAAGCAGGTGCTTGTCCTGGGGAACGTGGTGGTCCTTCTCGACGCCCGACTCGCTGATGATGCGAATCGTCATCTTGCCCTTGCGCTTGTCGGAGTGAATCTCGATCTTGCCCGAGAGCTCAGCCATGATGGCCGGGTCCTTGGGCTTGCGGGCTTCGAAGATCTCGGTGACGCGGGGGAGACCACCGACGATGTCGTTGGAGCCCTGCGACTGACGGGGCTGACGCGCGAGCATCTGGCCAGCCTCGATCTTCTGGCCTTCCTTCACTTCGATACGAGCCTTCGCCGGCAGGTAGTGGAAGTCGAGGATGTTGTCCTTCTCGTCGACGATCGTGACTTGGGGGTGCTTCTCACCCTTGTGCTCAACCACCACGAGCGCCTTGAGGCCCTTGCCGGCGTCTTCCTCGCGGACGGTTTCGCCGATCTCGATATCGATGTAGCGAACAATGCCGGCCTTCTCGGCCAGGATCGGCACACGGTGCGGGTCCCAGCGGACAACCCGGTCGCCCTTCTTGGCGTCCTCGCCGTCCTTGATCAGGATGTACGCACCGTACGGCACCTTGTGCTTCTCAAGCTCGCGGCCCTTGCTGTCCATGATCGCGATCTCGCCGGCACGCTTGAGCGTGACGAGGCACTTGTGGCCTTCATCGTCAACCGTCGGTACGGCGTTGCAGTCACGAAGCTGGACCGTACCGGTCTGCCCCGCACGAATCTCGGTCTCGCTCACAGTAAGCGAACCGATACCGCCGGTGTGGAACGTACGCATCGTGAGCTGCGTGCCCGGCTCGCCGATCGATTGCGCGGCAATGATGCCCACGGCCATGCCCGACTCGACAAACTTGCCCGTGCTCATGTCCATGCCGTAATCGAGCACCGAGCAGCCGGTCTTGCTCTCGCTGGTGAGCGGGGAGCGAACCGTCACGGTGTCGATGCCAAGGTCTTCGATCTTCTTGGCCGCTTCCATCGTGATCATCTGGTTGGCCAGCACGATGGTCTCGTCGGTCTTGGGGTTGATGATGTTCTCGGCGCTCACGCGGCCAAAGATCTGGTCGCGAAGAGGCACGTCGATCTGGTCGCCCTTGTAGATGGCGCGCTTCTTTACGCCGCGCTTGCTGCCGCAATCCCACTCAGTCACGATGACCGACTGAGCAACGTCGCACAGTTTGCGAGTGAGGTAACCCGAGTCGGCGGTCTTGAGAGCTGTGTCGGCCAGACCCTTGCGGGCGCCGTGGGTGGACGAGAAGTACTCGAGGATGTGCAGGCCTTCGCGGAAGTTGGCGCGAATCGGCGTTTCGATAATCGTGCCGTCGGGCTTGGCCATCAGACCACGCATACCGGCAAGCTGCTGCAGCTGGCTGATATTACCGCGAGCGCCCGAGTCGGACATGAGATAGACGGGGTTGAGGTAGGGCTTGCCCTTCTTCTCGTCGATCGAGACCTCGTTGCCGTCCGGGTCACGCCGGTCGTTCTTGAGCGTTTCCTTGAGGGTCTCGGTGACCTTCTCGCGGCAGTGGGCCCAGATGTCGAGCAACTGGTTGTAGCGTTCGCGCTCGGTGATAATGCCGCGCTCGAAGTTCTTCTCAACGCGGTCGGCCTTCTTCTGTCCCTCGGCGAGCAGGTCCTGCTTTTCCTTGGGAATGCGAAGGTCGGTGATGCCGAACGACAGACCGGCGAGCGTCGACTGCTTGAAACCGATCTCCTTCAGCCGGTCGAGCAGATCGATCGTGGCCGAGCGGCCGCGGAACGCGTACGCGTCGTCGATGACGCGGCTGGCCCCCTTCTTGCCCAGCGTGCAGTTGTAGAACGGCATGCCCTGAGCGAGGATCTCGCTGAACAGGACGCGACCGGCCGAAGTGAGCACGCGCCGGTTCTCGGGCAGCTTCTTGGCAACGCCGGTCTGCGACTCGACCACTTGGTCGAAGCCGTCGAGCCGGACATAGATCGGCTCGTGAATATCGATACTGCGATGCTCGAGCGCGAGGAGCGCTTCCTTGCGGTCCTTGAACGAGCGGTACTTGTTACGCTTCTCTTCCTCAACCGGTGTCAGGATGGTGATGTAGTACACACCCATGACGATGTCTTGCGAGGGCGAGATGATCGGCTTGCCCGAGGCGGGCGAGAAGATGTTGTGCGTGCTCATCATGAGCACGTGGGCCTCGGCCTGCGCCTCGACCGACAGCGGCAGGTGCACGGCCATCTGGTCGCCGTCGAAGTCGGCGTTGAAGCCGGTACACACAAGCGGGTGCAGACGGATAGCGTTGCCTTCAACGAGCGTCGGCTCGAACGCCTGGATACCCATTCGGTGCAGCGTCGGGGCGCGGTTGAGCAGCACGGGGTGCTGGTAGATGACCTCGTCGAGCACGTCCCAGACCTCGGGGTCGCGACGCTCAAGCATGCGCTTGGCCGACTTGATCGTGTCCGCCAGGCCGTGTTCTTTGAGCTTGCGGATGATGAACGGCTGGTAGAGCTCAAGGGCGATCTTCTTGGGAAGGCCGCACTGGTTGAGCTTGAGCTCAGGACCGACAACAATGACCGAGCGGGCCGAATAATCGACGCGCTTGCCGAGCAGATTTTCGCGGAACCGGCCCTGCTTGCCCTTGATCATGTCGGTGATCGACTTGAGCGGGCGGTTGCTGCTGCCCAGCACCGGGCGGCGGCAGCGGTTGTTGTCGTAAAGAGCATCCACGGCCTGCTGGAGCATCCGCTTCTCGTTGCGGATGATGACCTCGGGGGCGTTGAGGTCCATCAGCTTCTTGAGCCGGTTGTTGCGGTTGATGATGCGGCGATACAGATCGTTCAGGTCGCTGGTCGCAAAGTTACCGCTCTCCAGGAGCACGAGCGGACGCAGGTCGGGTGGGATGACCGGGATGACATCCTGCACCAGCCACGTTGCGTTGTTCTCGCTGCCGCGTAGCTGCTCCACGATCTTGAGCCGCTTGGCAAGGTCTTTCTGCTTCTGCTTGCTCTTGGTAAGGCGCAGGTCTTCGCGGGTGGTCCGGGCCACGGCCGCAAGGTCGAGCCGCTCGATCAACTCGCGGGCCGCATCGGCGCCCATGAGCGCGCGGAACGCGTTGCCGTACTTCTCAACGGCCTGGCGATACTCATCTTCCGTGAGCATCTGCTGGAACTTGAGCTCGGTATCACCCGGATCAACGACCACGTAGTCCTGGAAGTAGATCACCTTCTCAAGGTCGCTCGTCTTCATCTTCAGGAGGTTGCCCAGGCGGCTGGGAACGGCCTTGAAGAACCAGATGTGCACGATCGGCGCAGCCAGGTTGATGTGGCCAAACCGCTTGCGGCGCACGCGACTATGCGTGACCTTCACGCCGCAACGCTCGCAGATAATGCCCTTGTACTTCGTGCCGCGGTACTTGCCGCACGCGCACTCATAGTCGCGCTCGGGGCCGAAGATTCGCTCGCAGAACAGGCCATCCTTCTCAGGCCGGTACGTGCGGTAGTTGATCGTCTCGGGTTTCTTCACTTCGCCGTAAGACCACGAGCGAATGTCGTTGGGCGACGCGAGCGTCACCTTCACCGAGGAGTAGTCATTAATCCGGTCGTACACCGTGTCCGTGTTGGCTGCCATCGGATTCGGCTCCTTCGAACTCCGCCCGGCCGGGCTTGGGCCCGCACCGGGTCAGAGAAATCAATCAAGAAAAAACACCGTCACGCACCATCAACAAGTTTCGATCCTGCCGCCCCGCAACCCGACGGGGTCACAAGGCGGCCGCACACCACCACCTTAGAGCAGGCCGACACTCTCGGAGCGCCGCTTACCGAAGGTGATGTTCAAGCCAAGGCCCTTGAGCTCTGAGCAAAGCACGTCGAACGCGACGGGCATACCCGCCTCGAGCGTGTTCGTGCCCTTGACCATGCTCTCGTAAATCTTGGTCCGGCCCTCAACGTCGTCGCTCTTGACGGTGAGCAACTCTTGAAGAATGTACGCAGCACCGTACGCCTCGAGCGCCCAGACCTCCATCTCACCAAACCGCTGACCACCCGTGCGGGCTTTGCCGCCCAGGGGCTGCTGCGTGATGAGGGAGTAGGGACCCGTCGCGCGAGCGTGAATCTTGTCGTCCACCAGGTGGTGGAGCTTCAGGATGTACATCACGCCCACCGTCGTCTTCTGACGGAACGACTCGCCCGTGCGGCCGTCGTAGAGCTGGATCTTCCCTCCGCGCGGCATCTTCACCATGATGTCGCGAGGGCCGTACGTCTTACCTTCGGTTTCAAGCCGCTTGACCTTTTCATCAACGAAGACGTTGGCCTCTGCAATCGCCGCGTGCACCTCTTCTTCGCGTGCACCGTCGAACACTGGCGAGATGGCCTGCGCCCCGAGGATGTTCATGGCCCATCCAAGGTGCGTCTCGAGAATCTGACCGACGTTCATGCGGCTGGGCACACCCAGCGGGTTGAGCAGCACATCGACGGGCGTCCCGTCGGCCATGAACGGCATTTCCTCTTCAGGAACGATGCGGGCGATAACACCCTTGTTACCGTGCCGACCGGCCATCTTGTCACCAACGCTCAGGGTGCGCTTGGTGGCCAGATACACCTTCACCATCTCAAGCACACCGCTCGGCAGTTCATCGCCACGCTTCATGTGCCCGATCTTGCGGTCCTTCTCGGTCTTGATCGACTGGATTCGCGGCCAGAACTGACCGTAGATCTTCTCGGCCTGCTCCTTGGCTTCCTTGCTGCCCTTGAGCCACTTCTCGTTGAAGTTGCTGATCTGCTCGAGCAGAACGTCGGGAAGGTCGCTGGCGCCAACCTTTTGACGAGTCAGCGGGTCAACCATGGGCGTGCCCAGCACCTCGTTGATCTGACCAACCATTTCCTTGAACAGCCCGATGGACTTGCTGTCCATAAGCGTCGAGTAGCCGGTGATCTGCTCTTCGAGCTGCTTCTTCTGGTCCGCCGACATGTGCATGCGGCGGCTGAAGCGAGAAGCGCCAATCACGACGCCCTCAACACCCGCAGGCACTTCCAGCGAGTCGTTCTTCACGTCCTCGCCGGCGCGACCGAAGATGGCGTGCAGAAGTTTCTCTTCCGGAGTCAGTTCGCTCTTGCTCTTGGGCGAAACCTTGCCGACGAGGATGTCGCCCGGGCCGACGCGAGCGCCGATCCGGATAACGCCGTTCTCGTCAAGGTTCTTGAGCATCTTCTCGCTGACGTTGGGAATATCGCGGGTGAACTCCTCGCGACCAAGCTTGGTCTCGCGGATTTCAACCTCGTACGCGTCGATATGGATCGACGTGAACACGTCGTCCTTCACGAGCCGCTCGTTGATGACGATGGCGTCCTCGAAGTTGTAACCGTCGAAGGTGTTGAACGCCACGAGCACGTTCTTACCGATCGCCAGCTCGCCCATCTTCGTGCTGGCTCCGTCGGCGATGATCTCGCCTTTCTTGACCTTCTGGCCGGGCTTCACGACCGGCTTCTGGTTCTGGCACGTCCGCTCGTTGAGGCCGCGGAACTTGCGAAGCTCGTACTCGTCGGCGTTATCGATGACGATGCGCAGCGCGTCGACGTAGGTGACCACGCCGCCGTTCTTGGCCTTCACCACCATCCCCGAGTTGCGGCCGATTTCCTTCTCAAGACCCGTGCCGACGATCGGCGGGGAGATCTTGATCAGCGGCACCGCCTGACGCTGCATGTTCGAACCCATGAGCGCCCGGTTGGCGTCGTCATGCTCGAGGAACGGGATGAGCGCCGCAGAGATACCCACGATCTGTTTGGGAGCGATATCAAGATAGTCCACCACGTCGCCGGTGACTTCCTTCAGTTCGCCACGCTCGCGGGCCATGACAAGCCCGTCCTTGATGCGGCCGTTTTCGGCGACGGCGTCCGTCGGGGCGAGCACAGCCTTCATCTCTTCGTCGGCACGCAGGTGAACGATCTTGTCGGTCACCTTGCCGTCCTTCACCACGCGATAGGGCGTGCGAAGGAAGCCGTACTGATCGATATTGGCGTAAATGCCCAGCGACGCGATGAGACCGATGTTTGTGCCTTCGGGCGTTTCGATCGGACAGATACGCCCGTAGTGACTGATGTGAACGTCGCGAACCTCGAAGCCCGCCCGCTTGCGGTTGAGGCCACCTGGTCCAAGGGCCGAAAGCCGGCGCTCGTGAACCAGCGACGAGAGCGGGTTCGTCTGGTCAACGACCTGCGACAGCTCGCTGCGGCCGAAGAAGAAGTCGATCGCGCTCGAAATGCTCTTGGAGTTCACCAGGTCGGCGATCTTGGCGATCTCGCCCGGGTCCTTGGCGCTCATGCGCTCCTGAACGGTGCGCTTGAGCTTAAGGAATCCTTTACGAAGTTCGTCAACGGCGAGCTCGTCGAGAGTGCGCAGGCGACGATTGCCCAAGTGGTCGATATCGTCAACCGCCGCCGCCGTCACGCCCGTCTTGGGGTCGAGCCGCTTGGAGCGAAGGTCGAGCAGATACTGGATCACGCGCAGGAAGTCCGGCGCGCTGATGAACATGAGGTCTTCACTCGCGCTCAGATCAAACTTGCGGTTGATGCGGAAGCGACCGACCTTGCCGAGGCGATAACGACTTTCGTCAAGGAACTTCTCAATGAAAAGCTGCTTGGCCTTGTCAACCTGAGGCGGATTGCCGGGGCGGAGCTTGCTGTAGATCTTCAGCAGAGCCTGCTCGTACTCGTTCTCGGCCTGCTCAGAGAACTGCTCAAGCTTCTCCTCCGCAACCGTGTTGAGGATCAGCGTGTCGGCCGGGTTCTGGATAACCTTGACCTTCTTGAGGTTGCTCTTGACGATCGCGGCCACGCCCTCTTCGCCAAACCGGCGACCGACGTGCACGAGCTCTTCGCCGCTCTCGGTGTCGATGATGCTCGCCGCGGCGAAGTAGTCTTCCTTCACCGTGTCGGCGGCGACCTCGGTGATCTCGTAGAACAGCGACAGAACGGCCTCGGTCGTGCTGACCGATTCGTCCAGACAGCGGATGAACGTCGTCGCGGCCATCTTCGTGCTCTGGTCGATCTTCATCGCCAGGACGTCTTTCTTGGTCACCTCAAGCTCAATCCACGAGCCGCGCTCGGGAATGATGCGTGCCGAGTGCAGCGGACGATCCGCCTCGGCCGATGCGATCGAGAAGTCCACACCCGGGGAGCGATGCAGTTGGCTCACGATCACGCGCTCGGCACCGTTCACGATGAACTCGCCGCCGCCCATCATGATCGGGAACTCGCCCAGGAAAATCTCCTCCTCGGCGACCTCCTGCTGGCCTTCGCGGCGCAGGCGCACCCCCACCTTGAACGGCGCGCCATAGGTCAGGCGCAGCTCGCGGCACTCGTCGCTGGTATAGCGCGGTGCCTCAAGGGTGTAGTACATGTACTCAAGCGCCATCGTTCCGTCGTACGACTCGATCGGGAAGACCTCGCGCATAAGCGCCTCGAGGCCGATCGACGTGTCACGATCCTGCGGTCCCTTGCGGGTCTGCAGGAAGCGTTCGTACGCCTCGGTCTGAATCTTCGTCAGGTCAGGCACCGCAATGCCATCGCCGCGCTTGGAAAAATCGCGCACTTTGATATCAGCCATCGTTCAAACACCTTCCGATGGATGCACCGACCGCCCTCGCCTCCGCCTTCGTACGGAATGGTGGGAGCGGCCGCTTGCTTCGCGTGTCACAGTTGATAGTTCATGAACCGGTTCGCGCCGAACTGCCAAGTATAACCCTGCCAACACCCTTGTGCAAGTAAATCTTGCGCAAGAATATTCGCCGAAAAACAGGAACTCGTTCACACGAGTTCCTGTATGGTTTTTAATAGGTCGAACTTTTGAGACCCTCTCGGGCACCACTTGGTTCGAGCATCGTCAAACAAATCCGCTTCGAAAGTCGGTCGCCTATCAGGTGAGTTCGACCGTCGCGCCAGCCTCTTCGAGCTGCTTCTTGAGCTTGTCGGCATCCGCCTTCGAGATGCCCTGCTTCACAGCCTTGCCCGGAACATCACAGAAGGCCTTCGCCTCGGCCAGACCCAGGCCTGAGACTTCGCGAACCACTTTGATGACCGCGATCTTCTTGGCCGCATCAACAGCCTTAAGAACCACGTCGAACGTGGTCTTCTCTTCGACGGGGGCCGCAGCCGCCGCCGGAGCAGCCATCATACCGCCGCCGCCCGCGGCAGCTTCGATGCCGTAAGTGTCCTTCATGTACTTGCCAAGTTCGACGGCGTCCTTGAGCGAAAGAGCTGCGAGTTTGTCACCGATTTCTGCGATTGCTGACATGGAAAGACCTTTCTCAAACAGGGGCTGGAGGCGTGCCGCCAGCCGCTTTGCAACGCACCGAAGAGGGGCCAGGACATTCCCAGCTCTTTACCCCGCACAAGGACGGGCCTGTCCGATGACGTATTCACACTGAAAACCGGCCGCACCAGGTGCCGCCGATCGAAAACACTTACACCTTGGCGATCGCCTCGCCCTTTTCCAGCTTGGTCTCGATGGCCTTGATGATGCCACCAACGGTCGAGCCGGGACCCTTGATCGAGGCCAGGAGCTTGCGGCCGGGGCTGACGATGAGCGTCACCACCTGAGC
>Ga0105044_10000753_pt1 | contig 40960 bp, 37 predicted proteins | sample MAT01_FD_78092 | JGI IMG/M metagenome (GOLD analysis project Ga0105044, IMG submission 78092) | Freshwater microbial communities from Lake Fryxell liftoff mats and glacier meltwater in Antarctica - MAT-01 | ecosystem: Environmental > Aquatic > Freshwater > Ice > Liftoff microbial mat | place...
CTACAGCGTGGTCTAATTACGTAGTTTACCGCCGTAGGCATCAAAAGATAATTAATAAAAGCCTGAAACAACCTATTTCTGTTAACGCACATCACGATGAATTTGTACAGTGCGTAAGTCCTAGATATATCTGGACAATGGGTGTAAAACTCCGCGTATACCGACAAATTTCTCTGTTCCGCTTTCCCTGTAGCAGCTTCCGCCTTCCCTGTAGCGGCTTCCGCTTTGACGTTTCCGTGTTTCGCGCAGTCTGTAGCGGCTTCCGCTTTGACGTTTCCGTGTTTCGCGCAGTCTGTAGCGGCTTCCGCTTTGACGTTTCCGTGTTTCGCGCAGTCTGTAGCAGCTTCCGCTTTGACGTTTCCGTGTTTCGCGCAGTCTGTAGCAGCTTCCGCTTTGACGTTTTCGTGTTTCGCGCAGTCTGTAGCAGCTTCCGCTTTGACCTGATTAGAAACAGACTCGCATTACAGCTATTTATTTTTAGGTAAATAGACCAATACGCTAGGCGTTAGCACCAAAAACCTTAAACTGCGTAGATTGAGGGGTCAAACCTCAAAAGCTCGCCAATCCAATCCTAGCTTATACTTTATTGCTGTGCCTTTACACTGTGTTTGAAATACGTAAAAACTGCTGTAAATTACTTAAACTTTAGTTTTTTTAAGAAATCAATAATTTTACGTATGACAATCCTTTAAACAATTGTCCACTATAGAGAGAGTTAGAAAAAACTTGTAGCAGGAGTATTAATTATGGCAAGGAAAAAACGCAGTTCACGTATTCTTGGCAAAGCTGAGATACGTTTAGCAAGCATTAAATCTATCAATGCAACTCTAGATGTAGGAGAGAGTTTGACAGTCAAAGATTATACTGGAAAAATCGAAAGCTTCCGAAAATCTCTAGAAGCATACAATACCACTCTCTCCACTATCGATGTCTTATTAACCCAGATCATCGAAAATGAGCAAGATTTAGCAAACTATTCTGAGAAAATTTTGCTTGGTATTGCTTATAAATTTGGTAATAATAGCTACGAGTATCAGATGGCTGGAGGAGTTCGTAAAAGCGATCGCAAGCATACTCGTCAAAGTGTAGTTTTGCCCACTAGCTAAAACTAAGGCGTGTTTTCAAAGTATTAGATCCCCCCACGGCTGGCCCCTCCACTTGGGGAGACCCCAAGACCGCAGTGGCTCCCCTTAAAAAGTGGGGCTAATATCTCTTTACCCCCTTTTTAAGGGGGTCGCCGAAGGCGGGGGGATCTAAATCCAGGGTAAACAATGCGGTAGCGCAAAATTGATTGTTAGCAAAGATGGTAATACGTTTTCTGCAATGGAGCGATGTCTGACGACAAGCCTGACGGCTACGCTTTTGTGCATTCTCAAAATATCAATGCTGCACGCAAACAAACCCAAAAGGTGGATGTGTAACATTAATTAGAACATTCTCGACTCAATAGCAACTGCCCATTATTGAGCCGATATAAACCTTGCGGTTCGATAATCGGATTGCCTTTCTTCCAGGGACGGGACGTAGTTTCGACACCTCTAACCTCACCAGTTGTGTAAGCCGAAACCGAAACACCAGGACGATTAGTAGTCAAAGCACCGGAACCTGTGATGGTAAAAGAGTTTTCTTGTCGCTTAGTACCGCGTGAAATACAACTATTGGCGATGAGTGCATTAGTGTCAATGTTTGGGGATAATTCGGTGAAGCTGTTTTGAATTGAACTATTGTCAGGGGAATTAACCTCAACAGTTCCCGATAAGCCGACTCCAGAAGTCGCTGTAATATATTTGGAAACATCGCTGGGTTGAGTACCAACAAATACACCTTGGGCGTTGACTACAACTCGACCACCACGAGAATTGTCTGAGTTAGCGCTGATGCGGCTATTTTCTACGGCGATTAAGAATTTTGTTGCATGTATATTAATATTGCCACCAAAGACATTTTCGCCTGTGGCGTTGGTAGTGATACTGCTACCGTGACGAAGAGTTAAATTTTGGGTGTTGAGGTTGATGGTGGCTTGTTCACGGTTAGGGTCTTTATTTGGACTGCGGGTGTTGGCGTTGAGGGAGGCGTTGTTGTCTAGGTTGATGGTGTCAGCATTGATGGTCATTATACCTGCGTTACCTGTTCCCAGACTATTCACAAATACCCCAGCACCGTCGCGTAGAAGTAACTCATGGGTGTTAATTCTCAATTCTCCCGCATCTCCAGATCCCAAAGTGCTAGTAGAGATAGAACTGCTTAGACCATTAGGTAAACGACCTACAACCTCTACTGAGTCTTTGGCATTTATTGTTAATTCTCCCCCTCGACCAAGCTGACTACTAGTAGCTGTGCTAATATTTTCACCATCCCGAACGCTCAATCGTTCCGTATTAATAGTTAATCGCCCACTATTTCCAGCGCCGAAAGCACTTGTTGCCAGCTTACTGGTAGGCAGAGTTTCTCCAGTATTTGGAATAACAAATGTACTTGTACCTTTTAAGTTGACCGAATCTGAGGCGTTAACGAATAAATCGCCACCATTGCCACGTCCTTGGGTTGATGTGTTAATGTAGCCACCGTTGAAGAGATTTAAAACTCGCGTCTGAAGTTCGATATTCCCACCATCTCCTTTACCAGTGCTGGAAGATGAAATGGACACCAAGACTTACACTTAAGCAGCCCAAAATCCCCGTCAATCCGAACTGCAAACACCTGTTTAATCCGTATTTTATCGTCATAGGGTGCTATTCATCTTGATTATATGAGTATCTAATAAAACTGTACCTTTGCACAATAAGTAAGCAAACATTTGTTAATTATGCAGTTTTCTGCAATAAAGCGAGTCAAAACTAATCGCTAATGCTTGCAATATATTAGGCTAAATTACAATGCAGTTTTCTGCAATCTTACATACATGAATATGTATATGTGAATGCTAAATCTTGCATATAAGATTGCATAAAAGGTGAATGACTAATTTTTATAGTTTCTTTATTCTGTATTGTGTGAATGAGTTTGTAACTCCAGTTATAAGCATAATTACACTAATACGGAAGATACAAAGCTACAAGGGGTTTTACTTCTACTTGTATTTAGTAAAAACCTAGCTATATTTTCCTAAAACTATTTGAAATAACCATCTCATTCTGATTCTAAAAAGAAAAAAAATGTCTAATTTTGTTGGTTCTGCTGTCGATGTTACTAAAACTGGTTCAATCTATGTAGACAGCTTATTATGGGGTAGTCGTTGGAAGATTGAAAACGACAATAGAAAACTTACTTACTCGTTTGTTGATAATAAGTCTTGGGATTACAACTTCGATAACGCTGAAATAAATGCCTTCACTAATGCGGTAAAATCCTGGGCTAATGTGGCTAATTTCCAGCTAGAGTATTCTGGTTTTAATGATTCTCAAGCTGAACTAATCTTTCATAGTGTTGATTCTTCTGTTTTTAACGGTGATGGCGTACTAGGTATGGCAATGCCGCCAGGAGTATCTTTTGACCTTTTTGTGGAAGGAGATGTTCTAGTTAACTGGGAGCTTTACCAAGGCAATTCTGATTCAGCACTCTTAGTTGGTGGCTATAACTACTACACTTTTGTTCACGAAATTGGTCATGCTTTGGGATTAGCTCATCCTCACGACAATGGAGGAAGTTCTTCCATATTTCCTGGCGTTGATGGTGCTTCAGATGATGGTGACTTTAGTCTCAATCAGTTTGTGGCAACAATCATGTCTTACAACACTGATAGCAGTTCTTATTCCCCTGGCTATCCTACAAATTGGGGTTTTGCTGCCGGGCCAATGGCATTTGATATTGCAGCCATCCAACATATTTACGGTATCAATCGGACATACAACACCGGGAATAACGTCTATTTGCTTCCATCCTCTAATGGCGTGGGAACTTATTGGTCTTCTATTTGGGATGCAGGCGGAACAGATACCATATCTGGTCAAGGGGCAAGTAATTCAGTCATTATCAACTTGAACAATGCGACTCTAGCAAATAACGATCCTAATGCTGGCGGCTTTATTAGTCGAGTTGTTGGCGTTAAAGGAGGATTTACGATCGCTAACTCCCAAGGAGGTATATCTGTTATTGAAAATGCCATAGGAGGCAACTTTAATGACACTCTAACCGGGAATAGATACAACAATTATCTCTCTGGCCAAGGCGGGAACGATATCATCAGTGGAAACGCTGGGAATGACAATCTCGAAGGCGGCGCGGGGAATGACACTCTTGAAGGCGGTGCTGGAAATGATACGCTCAATGGCGGCACTGGTGATAATGCTCTGTATGGCAGCACTGGCAACGATCGCTATATATTCAAGAGTGATGATTACATAACTATCACTGAATACGCTGGTGAAGGTGTAGACACAGTTGAGTCTTCCTTTAGCTTTGACTTAGGCCCAGCTTATTTAGAAAACCTGATTCTAACAGGTACATCTGCAATCAACGGCACTGGTAATAGTCTCAACAATACAATTACAGGTAATAGTGCTAACAATAAGCTCACTGGTGGTACTGGCAATGATACCCTCAATGGTGGTGCTGGCAATGATAGTCTGATTGGTGATGGAGTTAACAACCAAACCAATACCTTTAGTAATAACTCTCCCCTGAGTATCCCTGACTTGTCTACAATTAGGTCTAACTTAGCTGTCAGTGGTTTAACTGGGTCAATTGCTGATGTTAACGTCACTTTAAATATTAGCCATAGCTGGGATTCTGACTTAGATGTATTCCTGATTAGTCCTACAGGCACTCGCGTTGAGTTATTTACTGACGTAGGCAGTAGCGGAAGTAATTTTACAAACACGACATTGGATGATGAGGCAGCAACATCAATTACATTCGGGACTGCTCCTTTTACCGGAACTTTCAAACCCGAAAGGCTACTATCTGCTTTTGATACTCAAAACCCAAACGGGACTTGGAGACTAGAGGTAACAGATGATGATAGTCTAATTACTGGTACACTCAATAATTGGTCGCTGCAATTTACAACTCAAACAGTTGACGTTGGCAATGATCTTCTTGACGGGGGTACGGGGAATGACACCCTCACTGGCGGTGCTGGTAATGACATCCTCACTGGCGGTAGTGGCAATGACATTCTAGTTGGCGGATCTGGTAACGATACACTAACTGGTGGCATCGGAAGCGATCGCTTTACTTTCAACTCTCGCAGTGAAGGAATCGACCGGATCACTGATTTTAGCGTAATTGATGATACGATTTTTGTCTCTGCATCTGGTTTTGGTGGAGGGCTAATTGCTGGTGCAGCGATCGCTACCAATAGATTTGCGATCGGCATAGCAGCTACTACAAGTAGTCAAAGATTTATTTACAGCACAGGTAATGGTTCTCTCTTCTTCGATCAAGATGGCATAGGAGCGATCGCTAAAATCCAAATTGCTACACTCAATACCGGATTGTCCCTGAGTAACGCAGATATTGTCGTTGCTGCTTAACTATTTTTAAGGGGTAGGTTAGGTTGAGGAACGAAACCCAACATTTTCAGGGCTTTGTTGGGTTGTTCAACTTGGTTGAAGGGCTGATTGATCACCAAATTTTCGGTATCCATCATGTCAAACCAGGCCTAAATCAGTTAGCTTGGGATGTAGGAATTCTTGTATTTGGTGCGTTGCTTATTCTCATCGGCTGGATAATGATCAAAACAGAAGTCAGAATTCAGCAATCATTAATCAATGATAAAGTGTGATTTTTCTCCTTCTGTCCCACTTCCCACTTCTCACCTATGCCTACAGATGCCTTTGAAAAAACTAGCTGGAGTTGGCAGCTTTCTCAATTTCAACAACAAGCAGGAGAATGGTGGGAATACCAGTTTTACCGCTTGGAACGAGTTTTACCAGAATTGCCTACTGGATGGTCAATTAGCCCAAGGCTTGGTGAGTTGCTGAAATTTCTGTTTTGGCTGGTAATCGGTTTATTTTTAGCTTGGGTGGCTTGGCGGTTATGGCGAGAATTCAGTCCTTATGTCTATTCTTGGCTGAGTAGAGGTGGCAATTTCACTGATTTTCGCGTAAAAACTAGCTCTAGTAAGTCATCCATTCCTCTTTTATTGGCGCGATCGCAAGAATATTACCGTCAGGGTAACTACCGTGAGGCTTGTCGTTGTGTCTATTTAGCGATGTTGGAGCATTTGCATCAAATAGCAATGTCTAACGATAAGCGACTCGTCTACGCACCTCATAAACTCAGCCGTACAGATGGAGAATATCTAGAATTGCTGCGATCGTCTGTGACTTCCATGCAGCCTTATGAAACTGTAATTACCACTCACGAGCAATTGTGTTTTGGTAATGCCGAGATTTTGCCAGACAATTATGATCAGTGTTGGCAAGCTTATCAAGAAATTTCTCAGCAATGAATAAAGTCATACAGTCATGAATTATCGAAATAGAATTCTTCTTCAAGACTGACATTTTGTTTAATGAACAAAACCTTAAACAGAGATGATATAGAAAAGGTGGGTTAAGCGATCGCCTAACTCACCTTTCTTTATATAGATTAGGAGTTGCAAATTAATACATCCACATTCCTTATTCTTCTGGCTCTAATTCCACTTCTTCTTCCTCTTCATCTTCACTTGCTTTCGCCACGGAGTTAGCAGAAACAACAGCGCCTTTATCTAGCTTTTCACGCACTAGTTGCTTAATTTGTTCAGCAAATTCAGGCTTTTCTTCAAGATATTTGATGGCGTTGTCTCGTCCTTGGGAAATATTATTACCGTCGTAACTATACCAAGCTCCTTTACGGACAAGAGTGCCAGTTTCTTCTGCTAAGTCAACAATACAACCCAAGGTAGAAATACCTTTGCCAAAGATAATGTCGAATTCCGCTATTCTGAAAGGCGGCGCTACTTTATTTTTAGCGACTTTGACTTTAACGCGGTTTCCATATTCATCTGTACCTTTTTTCAAGGTTTGAATTCGGCGAATATCTAAGCGCACCGAAGCGTAAAATTTCAATGCGTTACCACCAGTTGTGGTTTCTGGGCTACCGTAGGTAACACCGATTTTTTGCCGCAATTGGTTGATGAAAATTACTGTACAACCAGATTTACCAATGTTACCAGTAATTTTACGCAAAGCTTGGCTCATCAACCGCGCTTGCAGACCGACGTGGATATCACCCATGTCGCCTTCAATTTCAGCCCGCGGAACTAGTGCTGCTACTGAGTCAATTACTACAATATCAACCGCAGCAGAGCGAACAAGCTGATCGACAATTTCTAAAGCTGATTCGCCATTATCAGGCTGGGAAATTAACAAATTGTTAATATCTACACCTAATGCCGCAGCATAAGTGGGGTCAAGGGCGTGTTCAGCATCAACAAAAGCAGCAATACCGCCATTTCTTTGCACTTCGGCGAGGGCGTGTAGCGCGACTGTAGTCTTACCAGAACTTTCCGGCCCATAAATTTCAATGACTCTTCCCTTGGGTAAACCACCACCCAATGCCAGATCCAAAGTAAGCGCCCCACTGGAAATAGTCTCCACCCGCATCCGGGTAGCATCGCCCAGCCGCATGATTGCTCCTTTACCAAAGGTGCGCTCAATTTGGTTTAGCACCATAGTCAGCGCTTTTTGCTTGCCAGAAGTATCGGTCTTGCCAGAAGTATCGGTGTTGATAGCCATTCCTGCCTCTAATGCCTCTAAATATATGGTTTTAAGGAGTGTTGGTTTTGGAGTTTGAGTAGAACAGATATACTATTTTAACCAGAAAATTCTGGAATAGGACTTCTCAAATCAAAAAAAGGGTGTGATAAGATCGTAACTTGATCGCTACCAGATTAGGGTATTTCTGCACAACGATCCCAACTTGCACTCAGAGATGACTTCTTTTGACTGGATCAGCTATTGCTTTTAGGTTTACGCAATTTCTGAGAACCAATTGGGCCGAGAATTTGGTTAAGACTCCGCAACTGTTCTGCTGTACCCATACCAATTAGCCGATCGCCTGGCATTAAAACTGTATCGCCAGTGGGACCACCGATGAGAGTCCCATCAACGCGGCGAATTGCCAGAACCAATGCCCCAGTTTGCGATCGCAATCTCGCTTTTTGCAAAGTTTGACCCACACAGGGACAAAAAGCCGGGTCGAGTAAAAATTCTTCCATATATAACTGGCGGTCTGCACCTGTCAAAATGCCGTCTACAAAATCTAACACTTGGGGTCTGAGAGCCGCAGCAGCCATGCGCTTACCACCAGTAATGTAGGGAGATATTACTTCATCGGCACCAGCGCGTTGTAACTTCTGCAAAGCTTCTTCTTTACTTGCCCGGGCGATCGCCCGAATTGCTGGATTCAATGTTTTTGCTGATAAAACAATATATAAATTTTCGGCATCTGAAGGAAGTGCCGCAACGATACAAGTCGCCCGTTCAATGCCAACTTTCAAAAGTGTATCATCTAGGGTAGCGTCACCTTGGTATGCCGTGTAACCTTCTGACTGCGCCCTTTGTACCGATTCGATATCCGAATCAATCACCACAAAAAGTACATCTTCTGCCTGAAATTCCTTGGCAATTTGACGACCAGTCCGACTAAATCCACAGATGATGTAATGTTCTGATAGGGATTCCATTAACCGCCTCTGCTGCTGTAGCCGAATTCCTTCGTGAAAGTAGCCTTCAATGATCGCTTGTGTAAATCTATTGACAATGTAACCGATATTCATCACACCCAACAAAATCAGGGCAATTGTAAACAACCGTCCTCGGCTACCCAGTGGGTGCGTCTCTCCATATCCTACAGTCGCTAAGGTGATGACTGTCATGTAAGCCGCGTCTTCCCATGACCAGCCCTCTATTATTCGATACCACAAAGTGCCAATGAAGAAAACACCGCCGAGAGCGATCGCCCCAGCCATTAACTCCTTTTGGATACGTTGATATTTTTGCTCAAGTGTTGAGAATGACGTAAAAATAGTATTTTTAGCCTAATTTTTCTAGTTTTCTATTAACTTTAAAGTTATCTCTACCAATAGTCCAATCACTCAGGACTATTTATCTTTTTTCTTATCTAGTGCTTCTTGAATAGCGCGTCTACAGAACTCTGGGGGATCATCTTGTGCTTTCACCTCTTCCTTCATATCTTTAGTAACCCGAAAGTTGAGTTGTTCGGTTAGTTCTTTGCTTGGTTGATTTCCGAAATTTTCAGGTTTACCCTTGGGGTTAGGCATTGTTGAGAGATGTGAATAACGCTTGAATCGATGTTAACAACGATATAAAGTTTTAAATCGGTGGTGTTCTCAGTCTGACAAACGGTTCACCACCGATACCACTTTTACCAAGAGGTAATTCTATTTTATGTTCACGCGTTCCGAGTTAGAAATCAAAACCATCCCAGAATTACGTGACTTAGCCCGTCGATACGGTGTTAAGCCTACAGGGAGTGCAGCATACAAAGTCAGCTACATCACATGATGGTATTCCCTCAGCTAGCACTTCAGCAGGTGAGAGAAGGAAAGGGATTAAAACCACCTGGATTTAGCGTGATTCAATTTTTTGAAGGGGTGATAGATGAAATAAATTCACCCACAGATGAGCAAGCAGCACTCATTAAAATCACCTTGGAAGGTAGGAGGATGGCTTACCCCGATAGATTTGACCAAGAAAACCTGCTGAATTTGCACAAGGCTAAGATGCACCTTGAGATTGCCGTTGGGTTACTGACTCAGTAACATTTTCAATTTCTCGCTAAACTCCCTTCATCCCAAAGGGGAGTTTTTTTCACCACCACAATGCGTTTGAGGTTATATAAGCGTTAGCTTAAGAAGAAGTACGAGTTGTGCTAAATAAACGTGAGTTCGATGAACCTCTCCCTCCCAGCCTCCCTCTCCGAAACGGAAAGGGAGGAGCAACGAAAAATTCAGCTTTTTGCTCCCCTCTCCGCGTCGGAGAGGGGCTGGGGGAGAGGTCAAATAAAACTTGTCGAACTCACGTTAAATAAAAAGTAATTTTTAGAGATTTCTAGCAAACTTGTAAATAACTATATAATGAAAAGCTTTCAGGAGGAGCGGCAGTGAGCCTACAAACTCTCGTTGATCAAGCCACCATCCCCCCAGATTCAGGGTCAGCATCTAGTCTATTTGATGCAGATAGCTTTAATGAAGCTGTCATGTCCACCTACGCCCGGTTTCCCTTAGCCCTAGAACGGGGTGCTGGATGCCGGGTTTGGGATACACAGGGGCGAGAATATCTGGACTTTGTGGCGGGAATTGCCACTTGTACTTTAGGACACGCCCACCCAGCGATGGTAGAAGCGGTGACACGCCAAATCCAAAAGCTGCACCATGTCTCTAATTTGTACTACATTCCTGAGCAAGGTGAATTGGCAAAATGGATCGTTGATCATTCCTGCGCCGATCGCGTATTTTTCTGCAATTCTGGAGCTGAGGCCAATGAAGCTGCGATTAAATTAGCGCGGAAATATGCCCACACAGTTTTAGACATTGAAAAACCGATTATTTTAACCGCCCATGCCAGTTTCCACGGACGGACTTTAGCGACTGTTACCGCCACCGCCCAACCGAAATATCAAAAGTATTTTGATCCCTTGGTTCCGGGTTTCCACTACGTAAATTACAACGATATTAACGCTGTGGAAGTGGCGATAAGTGAGTTGGATGAAGGTGATTATGGGGTAGCAGCGATTCTAATCGAGCCATTGCAGGGAGAAGGCGGTGTGCGTCCCGGAGATGTTGCCTATTTCAAAAAGCTACGGCAGATTTGCGACGAAACTGGCATTTTATTGATTTTTGATGAAGTGCAAGTTGGTATGGGGCGCAGTGGCAAATTATGGGGTTACGAACATCTCGGCGTTGAACCGGATATTTTCACCAGTGCCAAAGGCTTAGGTGGCGGTATCCCCATCGGCGCAATGATGAGCAAAAAATTCTGCGATGTTTTTCAACCAGGGGAACACGCCAGTACCTTTGGCGGAAATCCGTTTGTGTGTGGTGTAGCACTCAGTGTCTGCCAGACATTAGAGCGGGAAAATATTTTGCAGAATGTGGAAGAACGGGGTGAACAATTGCGATCTGGATTGAGAGCGATCGCCACAAAATATCCTCAGTATATTACTGAAGTTCGGGGTTGGGGTTTAATCAACGGTTTGGAGTTGCGATCTGACATTGAGCTAACCGCAGCCGATGTCGTCAATGCTGCCATCAACCAGGGCGTATTGCTGGTACCCGCCGGGCCAAAAGTTGTCCGATTTGTGCCACCGCTGATTGTCACAGAAGCCGAAGTAAACACAGCCTTGCAAGCTGTGGATCAAGCGATCGCGATCGCCACAAAGTAGACAATCTGAAAAATATAGCGGTTCTGGTGTGGATGCAACCCAATTTGTCGGGGCACAACAATGTTTATGTTTGTGTCCCAACGATAAACTTAAAAATTACAACAAGCCTCGTTTACCATTGGGGCGCACGGTCATCCAATTTGTTTTAGCTAGTGCTAACTGCTCATCAGAAATTTTGGCACTGGTGAGATTAGCACCACACAGATTAGCTCCTCGGAGGTTGGCATTGGTGAGATAAGCATCGCTGAGGTCTGCGCCTCGCAAGTCTGCCCCTTCCAGATCAGCATGATTCAAGTATGCTTTGCTCAAATTAGCATCCTTGAGATTTGCTCTAGTGAGACTGGCTCTGCTAAAGTCGCTATTCTGGAGATTAGCTCCCTGGAGATTGGTTTTTTGAAATTGAGCAGAATGGAAATTTGTTTGGGATAAGTCAGCACCTTGCAGGTTCAGCAAATTTAAATTGTGTAGGGCAAAATCCCGCCTTCCCTTCAGATAGGCGGCTAGTAAACCTTGGGTATCTAACTTGCGCTCAACTTTAGAATTTTGAACCTGGGAACCATTACTGTTGCTATTAGCCAAAGTTGTTGATTTGCCCATCCCAGAACCCTGGTGTAATCGAGATGCTTCTGCTGCCTTAGCTCGTCTAGCGCGAATTGCTGCCGCCACCTGTGCTATTCCGATATTGGTAACAGCCGCAGAAGGGTTGTTAGATAAAACAGCAGAATTCCCCAGACGGTTATGTGTTTGATCTTTAGATCCACCATCAGATTTAACTAGCAAACCCTTTGCTAAACTATCTAAATATGGTTCTATTTCCAATGCTCTGAGAACTTCTGCCGCTGACTGATAGCGATTACGTACAGACACCTCTAACATTTTTCGTAATACATTGCTCAAGTGGTCACTCACTTGCACAAGCTGCTCCCACATCATCTCGCCAGTGTTGGGATTGTAATCTAAATCTTTAGGAGTTTTACTAGTGAGCAAATAAATGCATGTTACCCCCAGTGCGTAGATATCACTGGCGTAGACTGGACGCATAGCCATTTGCTCTGGAGGTGCAAAACCAGGAGTACCAATGGCATATGCAGTTAATGCTGTCTGTCCCGATTGACTTATTGCACCTTGGGTAACTTGGTCTTTGACAGCACCAAAGTCAATGAGTACCATTCTGGCATCTTGAGTGCGGCGAATTAAGTTGGCTGGCTTGATGTCACGGTGAATCACCTTTTGCTCATGGATGTATTGCAGCAGTGGCAGAGTCTCGCTTAAGAATTGCTTGACTCCAGTTTCGCTCAAGATACCCTTAAGCTTGACCTCCTCCTGCAAGGTATCACCGCCAATATATTCTTGAACTAAGTAAAATTGTTCATGATCTTCAAAATAGTCTAACAATCTTGGTACTTGGGGATGATTGCCAATCTTACCTAGAGTTTTGGCTTCTCGCTCAAAGAGTTCTCTGGCCATCTGTAAAACGTGTGGGGCGCTTCCTGATGGGCGTAATTGCTTGATTACGCAACTCGGTTCTCCTGGTAAGCCCTGATCATTGGCTAAGAAGGTAGCTCCAAAGCCACCCTGACCTAATGGTTTGATCACTTGATAGCGATCGCGCAACAGTAATTGCGAGCCACAGGATTGACACCTTTGGCTATTTGCCAAATTTTCTGGATTGGGACAGGTAGGATTTAAGCAGTAGCTCATGCACTGTCAACTCGCTGCACAAATAATCACGGGGAACGTTACAAGCTGTTTCAATTATTTAGAGATTAATCAACTCTGGCAAGGTAATTTTTGCTGAAATCCTTTGAAGAGTTTCTAAAGTTTAATTAAGACTATGTAGATGATTTATTATACTTACACTAAAAATTATTGTCTACACCTTCAAGCCTTCGGCTCTGATGCTTGCAGTCTTAATGATCAGTTTTTAACAGGATGCGATTAAATATACTGGAGAGCAGTGTCCAAGGTCAGTTGATATCACTTGCTCTACTTTGGGAAACCCCAAGACCGCAGTTGCTCCTGTACTTGGAGAGAAGTCGGAGCGGCGGCTTGGGCAATTTAGAATCGGCTCCCTTAGTCGTTAAGAGACTATTAGCTGGCTTTAATATTCACACTAATTAGCTGTTCGAGAAGTGCAAATACATCACTGCGGCTGAGTTTTTCTTTACCATTAGCAAGAGCATCAAGAGTACCATTAGCCAAGGTTAAGGGAATTTGGCAAAAGTCCAAGGCAGGACCCGTAGGAAGGTCTTTGGTGTAAGCTTCTGCCAAGACTAGATTGCGCCGCGCATACTCTTGCATATTTGCTGCATTCCAACCCTCTGGAAAGAAGTCTACCCCACGCTCTAAATCTTCAGTATGATTACGCAGGATATTAACTGCTTGTAAACCCCGGCCAAATCCAATGGCCTGGGTCCGGTTTGTTTGCGTTCCATCGTACCAAGTCCATAAGTCCGAAAGCAACAATCCCACCGCACCTGCAACCCCAAAGGTATAACGATCCAAATCAGATTCTGTGTAAATTTTCCAGTTTCTTTCTGCCCAGTAAGCCATCCGGTCGGCCATTGCAGCAGTAGCATCCCAAATTCGAGGTGCGATAGTTTCAGGTGCTAGCAACGACCATTCTCTAATCCTCACGGTGACTTCTTCTAAGGAATCCTCGTACCCGCTAAATCCTGCAAAGAAAGCATCTACTGGGAAGCCATCAACCCCTGCCTGTAATGTCAGGCTAATTGTTCTTAACAACTTTGTCTTTGTAAAATTATCTAGTTCTGGATGATCTTCAATTTCATCAATGGCACGCATACACAAATATGCTGATGCTACTGCTTCTTGCAATCCTGGCGGTAAAAGATTAATTGGAATATAAAAAGTTCGGCTAGTTTCTTTAAGGATTTGCAATGCATCTCTACGTAAATCCATGTTTTCACTCCCCGCTTGATTTTTGTACCACATGAAGTTTGCAGTTTTTTGATGATACTGGATATAGTTTTGATTAAACCTTAAAAACTATAGACTATAAAATACGCTAGTATTTCATCTAAAAATTAATAGTTTTTGGTGTTGCAATTAACAAAACTCTCAATCTTATCAAAATCTAGTCTAGTATATAGGGTTTTGGTTGCAAAAAAGTGTGAAATGCCGTTTTATATAGCCTTCATAAAGTTTGAGTACATATATAAAAAATTATGCTGATATTTGGTTAATTAACGCGAAATTTTTCCATAAGCGAAGATCATTTTAGTGGTTTGAGGTGTCATGATTCTGCGTTAATCTAACTAGTAAAATATAATTTTTGTATATATAAATACAATAGCGTAAAATTTGATAACGAATAATAGCAACTGTACACACCCGTAGATGCAAACGGCAGCTTGCCAAAGAGTTAGGGTAAGTTAAATTGGATACAGAGGGCTAGGATGCGTGCGGCAAGCTACGCCTACGCTGATTAAGAAGTGATATTAGCGACTATAACCTTAATATAATACATTTTGAAGTGCGAAATATGAGATTAAAGTAATTATTTTGGTGAAAAAAGTCATCTCGCAAAAGAGACATAATTTTTGATTGCGTCAATTTTAACTGATGTAAAAGGGTTATTAAATAACCCAATATAACTTTTTTGTGGTCATGAGTTTAATGTCGCTCCAAAAAGAGGTTTACAATTAGTACTTATAAAGAGCAACTGTACATTAGTACTCTAGTAATTGTAATATTTGAAGTTAAGAAAGAATATATTATTGGTGGGCTTGGTCAATTTATCGTGGTAATGGTTACAGCCTATTTATTTAATCAAGACCTACCAGGTGGAAGATTGGAAAAGTAAGGGGGCATAAGACCCCCTACTTTTTCCTGCTATTCGTCCCGATCTTACATGGGGATAGAGAATTTTACGGAATTAGTTAAATCTACTAATAGTGTGTTGGTAGCGAAGATTAGGAATATGCCAGAGGGTAAATCAAACAAATACCTACCCTATAATTTCCCAATTTAGCTTTGTCCTTCAGTAAATCCAGTTGCATCACTTTCTTTGAGGAATCCACTGTAGGCTTCCATACCGTGTTCACTGATATCCAAACCTTCTAACTCCTCTTCTTTAGATACTCTAATACCTAAAGTAGCTTTCAGTGCCAGCCAAAAAATACTACTGAGTAAAACAGTGAAGCCACCTACTGTAACAACGCCCAGTAACTGAATACCGAACTGTCCAACACCACCACCTGTAAATAAACCTTTTGCTGGACCAAGTGCATCACCATACCAGGAATAAACACCAGGACCAACAGCCCATAGTCCTACTGCTAGAGTTCCCCAGATACCACAAACTAGGTGAACTGAGGTAGCTCCCACTGGGTCATCAATGCCAAGTTTGTCAAAGAATGTTACAGAAAAAACTACCAGTACTCCAGCAATCAAGCCAATGATAAAAGAACTGCCGATGCTGACGTAAGCACAAGATGCTGTAATCCCAACCAAACCAGCCAAAATGCCATTGATAATCATTGACAGGTCTGGTTTGCCTAAGTACAACCAAGCTGTGATTGTGGCTGCAATACCACCGGCTGCACCAGCCATGTTGGTTGTTAAGGCAATGTGAGTGATTGCACCAGGATCAGCAGCCATCACAGAACCGGGGTTGAAGCCAAACCAGCCCAACCAAAGTATCAAACAGCCCAAAGTGGCAATACTCATGTTATGACCAGGCATAGCTACGACTTGCCTATCTTGATATCTACCAATACGTGGTCCGAGAAATGCTGCTCCCATCAAAGCTGCCCAGCCACCCACAGAGTGAACCACCGTAGACCCGGCAAAATCCCAAAAGCCTCTGTCTGCTAGCCAACCAGCTCCCCAAATCCAATGTCCAGTAATGGGGTAGGCAATACCTACAAGTAAGAGGCTGAAAATTAGGAAATCAAGAAACTTAATCCGTTCGGCTACCGCACCAGAAACTATTGTTGCTGCTGTTCCGGCAAACACTAGCTGGAATAAAAATTTGGCAGCTAAGGGTACACCAGCCCAACTAATGCCACTGAAGATACCTTTGTAGGCTTCTCCTGTAGCAGGACTGTTATCTGCTCCTCCTAAGAAAAATCCATTCAATCCAATAAAGTCATTGCCATCGCCGAACATTAAGCCAAAACCGATCGCCCAAAAGGCAACGGTAGCAAGAGCAAATACAATCAGGTTTTTAGAAAGAACGTTGACAGCGTTTTTCTGGCGGCAAAAGCCGGTTTCTAGCATACAAAAACCAGCGTTCATGAAGAACACTAAAAAGGAGGCGATCGCAACCCATAGTGTGTCAAGAGCAACTTTAAGTTCTGCTGTCGTTGGTCCTGCTGCTGGAGTTTGAGCAACTGCGGCACAACCCCAACCCAACACAATCAAACAAGCCAAAGGTAAGCAGGCTTGCCAACTGGGAGAGAGTCGCTTAATTGCTAAATTAAATAGCTTGACTTTTGCGTTAGATTGTGAATCTATAGCGTAATTTCTTGCAGACAGACGCCTACTTTTTGTTTTCAATTTTTGTTTGTACATGAATCTAAACAGCATCCTCCAAAAACAGGTTGAGCATAAAAAACTAACGCCCGAAGTTAATCCAGTGGTTTTTGATATTTTTCTTTTAAACCACTTGTTTAGAAACTTGAAAATCAAATAACCTTAGTAGGAGTTTAGGAAACTATTGGCACATATGTAAATATTTTTTGGAAATCTTCATTAAGAAATTATTATGTAGTTTATAAAACAGTCAAGTAGTTTTTCAATTAATCTTCAATCTTGCAAAATTTCTTTAGCATGAAAAGTAGAAATCGTCTGAAATTGTCAACATAATGCCAATAAAAAATGCGGTGAGAAGTGGCAACCTGCGTAACAATCTTAGTTATTTTTTCCCTGGAACCCACCTTTTTTTCATATCAACTCAACAACTTTGATTTAGGGAAAAAATCTCAACTCTCCCTCACAGGAAAATATAAGAATACTTCCTGTTGCACTTGTGGTGAATCCATGCCTAAACTGATAAATTTGACTGATTTTCTATTTACTAGAACCAAAAAACTGTATTATTTAATACGTTTTCTAGCATTTGTAGTAGCAAACAGCCTTTGAGGGATCAAGGAAAGCAACTGTATCGTTTACAGGTTAAGTATTTCCCGATATCAGAATAGGACAATTCAGTATTTTATTAATTTTCTATACGAAAAGTTAATTATTCGTTACTTTAAAGCTGCTAACAAGCTTTTCTTGGTAACGGCAATTTGTTGAACTGCTACTGCTGTTAAGATTTTACAATTCAAGTCAAGGATAATTTATACCCTGTCACCTGCTCCCTGTTTTCAAAATACATGACTAGAGCATCTGTTTTAAATATTGTTCATAGCCCAATTGTTCTAGTTTTGCTTGTTTGGCGATTACTGATTCCGAAAGGGTTTGACGATATTGTTGCACTTTTTCTAGCAATTCTGGTTGGTGGGTTGCTAGGATTTGTACTGCTAAAAGTCCGGCATTTTTAGCATTACCGATCGCTACTGTTGCTACAGGAATACCCGCAGGCATTTGGACAATTGAATACAAAGAATCAACGCCTTGCAAATTCCGGGTGGGTACGGGAACACCAATAACCGGAAGTGGGGTTAAAGATGCTACCATTCCGGGCAGATGTGCAGCACCACCCGCACCGGCAATAATTACTTTAATGCCGCGTTGGTGTGCAGATTGAGCATATTGCACCATGCGTTGTGGGGTGCGATGAGCAGAAACGATCGCCACTTCCCTCTCAATGCCAAATTCGTCACAAACGGCGATCGCGTCTTTCATAATAGGCAAATCGGAATCACTGCCCATGATAATACCAACTAAGGGAGCCATAATAATTCAAAATTCAAATTGGTTGCATCTAAAATCAGATTTAGCTATCTTCTCGCTAATGTGATGATTCAAGCAATACAAAATCCTGTAAATATTATCAATGCTAGAGTACCAAGTTACAAAGATTTGCAAATGCTGTCGGTTAACCATGAGGGCATAATTGAGCAAATTCTGCCAATGGGTGCAGTAGGGGTACACAACCGTATATCCGTAATAGATGTAACAGGTGACTGGATTTCATTAGGAGGCGTTGATCTACAGATTAATGGGGCGTTGGGATTGGCATTTCCTGATTTAAAAGCTGAAAACTCTTATATTATCCCGAAAATAACGCAATTTTTGTGGAATGTTGGGATAGATGGATTTTTACCGACACTTGTGACAACTTCAGTAGAAAATATTCAGCGATCGCTTGCTGTAATTGCTGATATTATCCCCTGTCAACAAGCAGGTGCCAAGATTCTCGGAGTACATTTAGAAGGGCCATTTTTGAATTACCAAAAGCGTGGCGCACACCCAGCAGAGTACTTGTTACCCCTCACAATTGATAAGGTAAAGCAGGTTTTGGGAGATTATGCCCACGTCGTAAAAGTCATCACCTTAGCGCCGGAGTTAGATCCCACTGATGAAGTCATACCATATTTGCGTTCTCTGGGCATCATCGTTAGTTTAGGACATTCTCAGGCAACATCTGCCCAAGCGCAACGTGCTTTTGAACTCGGTGCAACGATGGTAACTCACGCTTTTAACGCCATGCCATCATTACATCACCGCGAACCAGGATTATTAGGCGTAGCAATTACCCATCCTAATATAATGTGTGGTTTTATTGCTGATGGTGAACACGTTTCGCCCACAATGCTGCAAATATTACTTCGCGCCAGCAATTACAAAAAAGGGCTTTTCCTTGTCAGCGATGCTTTGGCACCACTGGGATTACCTGATGGCGTGTATCCTTGGGACAGTCGGCAAATTGAAGTTAAAAACGGTACTGCACGACTGGCGGATGGCACCTTATCGGGGACGACTTTACCCTTATTGCTGGGAGTGCAGAATTTGGTGAAGTGGGGGATTTGTGACGTGGAAAGTGCCATTTTACTAGCTACCGATGCACCTAGACAAGCAATTAATTTACCAGGAATTGCCAAGAGTCAACCCGCTAATTTATTACGCTGGCATTGGGATGAAGCGACAAAAGAACTAACTTGGCAACGATTATTGGCTTAAATTTCGCGTCAAGGTAAAAGCGAATTGACGAAAACAAACTCTGCGTCCTTACTGAAATCTGAGCAGAGGAAGCCGCTCAGATTTCTCAGTCAGTCTCAATTCTTAATTCGTCGAAAATTTACGAAATTATCTACTTATTCACTTTCGTAAATGCTAAGTTTTTAAAAGCAAAAACTATCATCAACGCTTAAAAAATTACGACTCAATCAACACAAGTTTACGAACTTGAGAATTATTTCCTTGAGAGTTGCGTGATGAAACAGCAGTTAGCAAGAACTTCCAAGAGCGAGGAGAAAGTATAGACGGATCGATCATTGAAAGAAAACTTTTGACATTTTTCTGCTTTAGTGATACTAAAATCCAATGGAGTCTTAAGTAATTTTTTATATCTTCAAAGACGGGAATCTTTGAGCGATGTTGTTCATCTACTAAGGCGTAAATCTTCTCCTTCATCAAAATATTTGTCGCCAACCGTCGAGACAAAGAAAACTTTTGATTATAAGCACCAGGCCAGATAGTGCGATAAGCAAGACACTGGTTGAAGAAAATAGCATCACCAAACTGGGCAATCCGAATCCAGGAATCGATGTCATCACAGTTAGCATCGAGTGTAGAGTCCCAACCACCAGTTTGCAGGAAAGCATCACGCTGACAGGCTACTTGTACAGGTGTGCCAAAAGGTACAAGCTCTAAGAGCATACCGTAGTGAATATCGGCTTGGGGGACATAAAAAGCCAAACCGGGACCAACTTGGGGGGTGCGAGATATTTCAACTTCATTACCATCCACCTGAGCCGCCACACAAGAGCAGATTACAGCATCGGGACGAAGTGCGATCGCTTTCGCCATCTCTTCTATGCAGTTGGGAGCTAAATAGTCGTCATCATCCAAAAACTTAATCCAGTCGCCGCTAGCTTTGCCAACTCCAGCATTTACCGTTGCTGCATGACCTTGGTTCACTTCATTACGATGGTAAACAACGTTGTTCCCTAAGCTTTTAACATAGGTTTGGGTGTCATCAGATGAACAGTCATCGGCAACAACCACCTCACACTCAATTGTTTGGTTACGAGCCGAATCGATTGCTCTTTGCAGCAACTTTAAGCGATTATAGGTAGTGATGACGACGCTAAATTTCATAAATTTTACCCTTGTGGTATAGGATTCTGCAATATAGCTTTGATATCTAGGCTGTTGTATCAGTAAAATTATCAATCCCAACAACTAGACTGAAATAGGATTATCGATTTATAATTGATGATCGTGAGTTTTTTAAGCAGACCCAAAGACTATGAACGCTCAAGACATTATCCGCTCAATTGAGGCGGAACAGATAAAATCGAACCTGCCCGACATTTATGTGGGCGATACAGTAAAAGTCGGAGTAAAAATTAAGGAAGGCGAGAAATCCCGCGTCCAACCCTACGAGGGAGTAGTGATTGCCAGACGCAATGGCGGCATCAACGAAACTATTACAGTCCGTAAAGTTTTTCAAGGTGTAGGGGTCGAGCGGGTGTTTTTGTTGCATTCTCCCCGGATTGACAGCATCAAAGTATTACGTCGCGGTAAAGTCCGCCGTGCTAAGTTGTATTATCTTCGCGATCGCGTTGGTAAGGCAACCCGGATTAAACAACGATTTGACCGCCCTTTGTAATTCGTCTTTCCAAAGTATGGGAGAAATCTCAAGCCTCAAGCGGCATCTGCCGCTAACTTGTTTTTTAGATAAAATTGAGGTATGATATAAATCGCATATTGCGTTAAACTTAAATTCAGTTCAGCGCAATAACTGAATCAAAAACAGCTTGTGCGCTCTTAGTTCAGTTGGTAGAACGCAGGTCTCCAAAACCTGATGTCGGGGGTTCAAGTCCTCCAGGGCGCGCTCAAGAGCAATAAACAAAGCCCGAAATAATTACGCAGCTGCTATATTAGCAGTTAGCGCTAATAATTTCGGGTAAATTTATTTTATTTGCAGTTGTTTTGCTTTCAGTGAGTGAAATAGAGTCGAAACTGCAAACCGGGACGACAATTAAGCAGGAACTAACTGTACAAGAAACGGGGGATGAACGGCCGTGGCCAAAAAAAGTGAGGCAGAATTGCCAGAAACCAGCAATGGATTTAGCTTTGGCAACTTCATACAGGGAACCAAAGAAGAACTTGAGAAAGTAGTTTGGCCTAGTCGGAAGCAGATAGTAAGCGAATCCGCCGCTGTGTTGTTAATGGTGGCACTCTCCGCATCTTTGATATACTTGGTCGATGGATTGTTTGCTTGGGCAGCAAAACAGGTGTTCTGATGACTTTTGCAACAGATGAACCACGCGACTCAATATTCCAGTCGGAGGAGACAGCAGAAACAGCAGAAGCAGCGTCAACAGAAGTACGCTGGTATGCGGTTCAAGTAGCCTCAGGCTGTGAAAAGCGTGTAAAAACTAACTTAGAACAACGCATTCAAACTTTTGATGTAGCTGACAAAATTGTCCAGGTGGAAATTCCGCAAACGCCAGCGGTGAAAATCCGCAAAGACGGCAGTCGCCAGCATACAGAAGAAAAGGTTTTCCCTGGTTACGTGCTGGTGCGGATGATGATGGGTGATGATACATGGCAGGTGGTACGAAACACCTCCCATGTAATTAATTTTGTGGGTTCAGAACAAAAACGTGGTAGTAGTAGCAGGGGTCGAGGTCATGTCAACCCCATACCATTAAGTTCTTCAGAAGTAGAGCGTATATTCAAACAAACCAGCGAACAGGAGCCGATTCTCAAAATTGACATGGCTACTGGTGATAAGATCATGGTGCTTTCTGGTCCATTTAAAGACTTTGAAGGCGAGGTGATTGAAGTCTCTCCAGAGCGGAGTAAGCTTAAAGCCTTGCTCTCAATTTTCGGCAGGGATACACCAGTAGAATTGGAATTTAATCAGGTAGAGAAACAAAGCTAAATACAAATGGCGAAGAAAATAGTAGCGGTCATTAAACTGGCCCTGAATGCTGGAAAAGCCAACCCAGCACCGCCAGTGGGTCCCGCCTTGGGTCAACATGGTGTTAACATCATGATGTTCTGCAAAGAGTACAATGCCAAAACAGCAGATCAAGCTGGAATGGTGATACCTGTAGAAATTTCGGTTTTTGAAGACCGGAGTTTTACATTTGTACTCAAGACACCACCAGCATCGGAACTAATTCGCAAGGCAGCGAAAATTGAAAGAGGCTCGAATGAACCCAACAAAAAGAAAGTAGGGTCAATTACCAAAGCTCAATTGCAAGAAATAGCCCAAACGAAACTGCCCGATCTCAATGCCAACGACATAGACGCGGCAATGAAAATTGTGGGAGGAACGGCTAAGAATATGGGTGTAACAATCACAGATTAGTCATTGGTCATTAGTAAAAAACTGGCAAATGACAAGGGACAAATAAGTAAAAATTATCGGGGGAGAGGCGAAGCTTCGGAATTACCCCAAGAGAAAAAAATGCCAAAAATATCGCGTCGTTTGCAGACGCTGCAAGCAAAAGTAGAAGACAAGGACTATCTACCCCTAGAGGCTTTAGCTCTTCTGAAAGACACAGCAACAGCTAAATTTGCCGAAGCTGCGGAAGCGCATATCCGGTTGGGAATTGACCCCAAGTATACAGATCAACAGTTGCGGACAACGGTAGCACTGCCCAAAGGTACAGGACAAATTGTCCGGGTGGCGGTGATAGCCAGAGGCGAAAAGGTAAACGAAGCAAGCGTCGCTGGGGCTGATATAGTAGGTTCAGAAGAACTTATTGACGAAATCCAGAAAGGTAGAATGGATTTTGACAAGCTGATTGCTACACCCGATGTAATGCCACAGGTGGCAAAGCTGGGTAAGTTGCTTGGGCCGCGCGGTTTGATGCCATCTCCCAAGGGTGGAACCGTGACATTTGATTTAGCAGGTGCGATCGCAGAATTCAAAGCTGGTAAATTAGAGTTCCGAGCTGATCGAACTGGTATTGTCCATGTTATGTTTGGTAAGGCAACCTTCTCGCCTGAAGATTTGTTAGTCAACCTGAAGGCATTGCAGGAGACAATTGATCGTAACCGTCCTTCAGGAGCTAAAGGTCGTTATTGGCGCACATTTTATATAGCTGCCACAATGGGGCCATCGATTAAAGTTGATGTCAGCGCCCTACGAGATTTAAAACTGAGCGAAGCAACGTAAAAGAAGTAGTAAGTAGGGAATTTTCTCACTCACTACTCCCCACTCCCCACTAAGAAATTAAATAGGCAAAGCCGGAGACAGCAGGTGCTAATAGCTTAATATCCTGCCGAGGTGAAAACTCTAATTGTCAAAATTACCATGCGTAAAGGTGTGATAACTATGGCATCAGGAGTTTTACTACCCAACCCCGGCTTACATTAGCTAGGGGTTTGTTGTTTTGGTTCAGGTTTAGAAAAAACGTAGAAGTAGGGCAATGATTAATTGTTTTAAGGAGGTGAGATTGAAATGGGTAGAACACTAGAAAATAAAAAAGAGATAGTAGCTGATCTCAAAGAAACTTTGAGTGAGTCAACTTTGGCACTGGTAATAGAGTATCAAGGGCTAACGGTTGCAGAAATTACTGACTTGCGGCGGCGGCTGCGTCCGAGTGGCACTGTTTGTAAAGTGACTAAAAATACTCTGATGGGCATTGCCATTGAAGGTGACAAAAAATGGCAACCCCTATCGGAATTACTCAAAGGTTCTTCAGCCTTTTTGCTGGTTAAAGAAGATTTTTCATCGGCAATTAAAGCATATCAAGAGTTCCAGAAAACTACCAAGAAGACAGAACTTCGTGGTGGTGTCATGGAAGGTCGCCTCCTCAAAGAACCGGATATCAAGGCTCTGGGAGACTTGCCATCTAAGGAACAACTCATAGCGCAAATTGCTGGAGCTATCAATGCTTTGGCTGGCAAGATTGCTGTGGGTATCAACGAAATTCCTGGTTCACTGGCTCGTGCTTTCCAGGCTGTGGCTGACCAAAAGCAAGGTGATACCAGTACCGAAACCGCTGCTGTACAAGATAGCAGCACTGAAACCACTGCTGTACAAGATGGCGGCGCTGAAACCGTTACTGTACAAGATAGCAGCACTGAAACCACTCCCGTACAGGATAGCGGTGCTGAAACCACTGCCGTACAAGATAGCGGTGCTGAAACCACTGCCGTACAAGATAGCGGTGCTGAAACCGCTGCTGAATAGACTTCGTGGTTCATCAGTCAAGAGTCAAAAGTCTATAGTTAAAGACCAATGACCTATGACAAATAAATAATCAAAATTACAGGAGTTATATCAATGTCTACTGCAACCGATCAAATTTTAGAACAACTAAAAACCCTATCTTTGCTGGAAGCAGCTGAGTTAGTTAAGCAAATTGAAGAAGCCTTCGGCGTGAGTGCAGCAGCACCAGCCGGCGGCATGATGATGATGGCTCCTGGTGGTGGTGCTGCTCCTGCTGAGGAAGTAGTTGAGCAAACCGAGTTTGATGTGATTCTAGAATCAGTTCAAGCTGATAAGAAGATTGCCGTCCTGAAGATTGTCCGGGAATTGACTGGTCTGGGTCTGAAAGAAGCAAAAGACTTGGTGGAAGCTGCACCCAAGGCAGTTAAGGAAGGTATGGCTAAGGATGCTGCTGAAGATGCTAAGAAGCGGATCGAAGAAGCTGGTGGTAAGGTGACTGTGAAGTAGTCACAATTACATTAGTAGTTTTTTTATTAAAGAGCCAAAGTCAGGCTCTTTTTTTATATCAAATCAGTTGCCTTTTAAGCTTTCCCTTAAAAAAAACTAAAGGTTATTGCAATCTAGACGCGCTAATCTCCTCAAGCCGCTGGACAAATATATACTATAAGTGTAATATAAAAGTTATTATTAACTACAGACACTACAAAAATTCGATGATCCGCAGATTATTCTCAAATTTAAATAGTGTAGTGCATTGCTATCCCTGGTGGGGTTTAGGCAAAGCAATTGTGCTATTTGCCTTTGAGGGAATATATTGTTTTTTAGACGGTAAATTTGTCGATGAAAACATTTTGACAGGATTGGTGCTTTGGCTGAATGCAGACCAATCAATCCAGAGTGGGAGGTGTCGGGCGATCGCGACACCGATATAGTGGAAAAAGTATCAACTTCAACTACTTGACCCCCGATCCTGATAACCAGAGGCGGGAGTTATTTTTAAGGAGTTTTTTTAGATGCAAGTTCAACCACCAAGTCTGCAACCACATATACTACAAAATTCAGTGGTAGTGTTTTCTAAGAACTACCTACCACTAGCACGCGTCAATATCAAACGAGCAATAGTGCTGTTAATTACGGGTCAGGCAGAATCTTTAAATTTTGGCACTACAAAGCACTGGGAAGTCCGTTCTCCTAGTATCGTACTACAAGTGCCTGAACATATCCGCTTGACGGTGGGTAATCCAGAACGTCACTGGAAAGTGCCTCCAGTGAATCGACGTGAGGTACTGAGACGAGATAACCACACCTGTCAATACTGCGGCAGCACCAAGCGTCTAACGCTTGACCATGTAATTCCTCGTTCAAAAGGTGGACAGCACCGTTGGGACAACGTAGTGACTGCGTGTGAAAAGTGTAACTCAACCAAAGGCGATCGCTTAGTTCATGAAGTTGGAATGGTACTTAAAACTAAGCCCAAATCTCCAATTCACCCAGCAGTTGCATTTGCAGAACAATTTTGGAATGCACAACGCCTGACTGAAACAGTGCTGAGTGCTGAGTAAAAAGTAGGAGTAATTATTGAACTTAGAATTTAATAGAATGGTTGTATGGCGGTGACTCTGCAAAAAGGGACTTGCTCAAACTTATGCAAATATTTTATAAAGAATAGGTAGAGTTCTTCCTTTGATATTTGGGAGATGTTTCTTGTTTTATAATCAGATTAAATATAATGATCCGGATGACAACACAAGACGCACGACAATACGCACCAGCAACCCAGCGCAATAGCGAACCAATTCTAGAAGTACTTTTACAAGTGTTGCCGGAGAGTGGCACTATTTTAGAAATAGCAAGTGGTACTGGTGAACACGCAGTCTTTTTTGCGTCCAAGCTCAGGGATTGTCTGTGGCTACCAACAGATGCAAATCCGCAATCAAGAGCCAGCATTATTTCATGGACTGAACACAATGTATGTAATAACGTTTATGCACCGCTTGATTTAGATGTCAGAGAACCAGTTTGGGCAGTGGAAAATGATGCATTTGATTGGCTAAATACGCAGCCAATTGTCGCCATCGTCAACATCAATATGATTCACATTTCACCTTGGTCAGCCTGTCTGGGGTTAATGGCAGGGGCAGGTCGTATCCTAAAAGCAGGAGGTATCCTCTATTTGTATGGCCCCTTCAAGCAAGGTGGAAAACATACAGCAGCAAGTAATGCAGCTTTTGACGAATATTTACACACCGAAAACCTAGAGTGGGGTGTACGTAACTTGGATGATGTTATAGCAGTAGCTAGCGCACAAAATCTCACCTTGAAACAGATTTACCAAATGCCAGCTAATAATCTTTCAGTAGTGTTTCAACGTTCCGCTTAATAATTATTCGGTTATGATGCAGGTGTCGCAGCTACGCCCGTCGTAGACATTTCTTGACCGATACGTTTAAGAATTTGCAATATTTTTAAGAATTTGCAATATTTCATACACTTTCGGATTGCTATATGAATAATCAACTGTACGAACAAGATTTTAATCTTTGGCGAGAAAGCATTATTGAGCAGATTAAAGAACATCGTTTTAACGACATAGACTGGGAGCATTTGCTTTTAGAATTAGAAGATATGGGAAAGTCAGAGAAACGGTCATTTATTAGTAATTTAACAATCTTGATTGCTCATTTACTAAAGTTAACCGTTCAATCTGATGCTCCTGAGATGATGAAAGGAAGCTGGTATAGTTCTGTCACAGAACATCGTTTCAGAATAAACAGGGATTTAGAAGAAAATCCTTCTTTTAAGAACTATATTACTGAAGTTATTTCTAAAGCCTATGCCGATGCTCGTAAACTCGCAATCAAAGAAAGTAAAAAAGCTAAATTAGGAGTGAGAAAACCAACTGACGCAGAATATCCTCTCGATTGTCCTTTTCTGATAGAACAGTTATTAGATGAGGATTTTTATGGAGATGGCGATTAAGATTCGTAGATTGGGTTGAATGCACCATCTTGATTAAATCTATTATGGTACGTTAGTCTCTGGTGTAATAGCGGCTACGCCTACGCATGAGTTGCAAGGGAGTAGATTTGCATCAGTGATAATTGCTCGCAGCTACTAAACTACTCTAAAATTACATTACCCGACCAAACAAAAATCTGAAGATGGCTAGAGAATTCAACATTATTATAGAACGCGACTCTGAAGGTTATTTTGTTGCCTCCGTACCTAGTATTGCTGGATGTCACACCCAAGCCAAATCTCTAGACGAAGTGATAGAGCGGATTAAAGAAGCTATTGAACTTTGTTTAGGGGTTGAACAAGAAAATGCCGAAGTATTAGAGTTTATCGGTATGCAGAGGGTTTCTGTTATAATATGAGATTATTTGATTTTTTCTTTCACTAGAACTACTACAATTACTATTGATGCTAGATAATGGGGAGGCTTTGATATTTTCTTGCCAATCTAGCCCAGACAAACAGAACTAACACCTATGCGAACTCACTATTGCGGCGAACTCCGAAAAGAACATATTGGAAAAACTGTTACCTTTTACGGATGGATAGACCGTCGCCGCGATCATGGTGGTGTGATATTTTTAGATTTACGCGATCGCTCTGGAATTGTCCAAATCGTCAGCGATCCGCAACGCACCCCTGACTCCTACGAACAAGCCAACGCTTTGCGAAATGAATATGTTGTTGAAATCACTGGTAGAGTAACGCAACGTCCCGAAGAATCGCTAAATACCCGCATCCCCACAGGCGAGGTAGAAATCTACGCCGATAAAATTGAACTCCTCAACGCGGTTCGCAAACAGTTACCTTTTCAAGTTTCCGTAGCTGACACTGAGACAGTGCGGGAAGACTTGCGGCTGAAATATCGTTATTTGGATTTGCGACGCGATCGCATGGCGCAAAATTTGCAACTGCGTCATCAAATTGTCAAAGCCATGCGTCGTTATCTAGAAGATTTGCAAGGTTTCATCGAAGTTGAAACCCCAATACTTACCCGTTCTACCCCAGAAGGAGCGCGGGATTATGTTCTACCCAGTCGCGTCAATCCTGGTGAGTGGTATGCTTTGCCGCAATCACCCCAGCTATTTAAACAATTGCTGATGGTATCCGGCTTGGATAGATATTATCAGATTGCCCGTTGCTTTCGTGATGAAGATTTGCGCGCCGACAGACAACCAGAATTTACTCAGTTGGACATGGAAATGAGCTTCATGTCTCAAGAGGAAATTATCGAACTAAATGAAAACTTAGTTTGCCATATCTTCAAAACAGTTAAAGGCATTGAGTTACAGCGCCCTTTTCCCCGTCTTACTTATACTGAAGGGATGGAACGCTACGGTAGTGATAAACCAGATACCCGCTATGGTTTGGAATTAGTTGATGTCTCCGATGTTGTAAAAGACTCTGGTTTTAAAGTCTTTCGGGACACTGTTAATAATGGTGGTATCGTCAAAATTTTGCCCATTCCCAACGGTAACGATGTAATTTCTAATGTCCGCATTAAACCAGGCGGCGACTTATTTAAAGAAGCCAGCGAAGCCGGTGCTAAAGGTTTAGCTTTTATCCGCGTCAGGGATGATGGCGAAATTGACACCATTGGGGCGATTAAAGATAACCTCAGTGAAGAACAAAAACAAGAAATTTTGCGCCGTACAGGTGCAAAAGCTGGACATTTATTATTGTTTGGGGCTGGTGATGCTGCTACAGTTAATAAAACATTAGATAGATTACGGCAAGCGATCGCTAAAGAATTTGGTTTAATTGATCCAGAAAAAATCAACTTACTCTGGATTACAGATTTCCCGATGTTCGAGTGGAATGCTGGCGAAAAGCGCTTAGAAGCACTACACCATCCCTTTACAGCCCCGCATCCTGATGATTTGAGTGATTTAAAGACTGCACGTGCTCAAGCTTACGACTTAGTGCTCAACGGCGTAGAAGTTGGCGGCGGAAGTCTGCGGATTTATCAGCGAGAAATTCAACAGCAGGTATTTGAAGCGATCGGTTTGTCTCCTGAAGAAGCACAAAGTAAGTTTGGCTTTCTCTTAGAAGCATTTGAATATGGTACACCGCCGCATGGTGGCATCGCCTACGGTTTAGATCGTTTGGTGATGTTGCTAGCTGGGGAAGAATCTATTCGAGATGTGATTGCTTTTCCGAAGACACAACAAGCCCGTTGTTTGTTAACAGATGCACCTTCGAGTGTAGATGGTAAACAGTTGAAAGAGTTGCACGTTGCTTCGACTCATAAACCAAAGTCTTAACAGAGCGCAAGGGGAGCACAGAAAGTTAAAGTAAGCCTTTATAGCTCAGTTCCTCTCTAACTCTTCTGTTATGTTTATTATGCTCCCTTTGCCTTTCATCAATTGCTGGACTGTATTCTAAGGGAGGCTCTAAACACTCCAAGTGTTCTTTTTCTCCATTTTCATAAATTATCATGTGACGATCATTGGTCATTCTATGGATAGCGTAATACTCAAGGTACTCAGCATTATCTTTGATCCCAAAAATAAAATTTATCTTCCAACCAGCTTGAAAAATTGAACCTTTCTGACGCTTTTGTATATTCTCTTCTGGGAAGGTAATTTTCCATTTAGAAAAATATCTATTAAATTCATTCGTAATCGCGTCCATGTTTCTACTCATTAGCCAAAGTCCTAGTGTAACTCCAGTATAAGTAGGGTGGGCAATAGCCACCAATTACTTTAATTGAGAAAGCAAAAGTAATGAATAATATATCTCTTTAACCACAGCTATAACTTGTTTCAAAATTTGTAGATGACAACAAACAAACTCAAAGCCTTAGAGCTTTTTGCTGGTATCGGTGGGTTTCGCCTGGGTATGGCAAATGCAAATATTCAAACAGTATGGGCGAATGATATTAATGAACTTTGCTGTAAAGTTTATGAAAGTAATTTTGGCAAAGACTCAATTACTTTAGGCGATATCAACGAAATCTCCATCTTAGACATTCCCAATCACGATATATTAACTGCTGGCTTCCCTTGCCAACCGTTTAGTCCGGCTGGCAAAAAACTTGGCGTGAGAGATAGAGTTAGGGGAACACTATTTGAGCGTATTATAGAAATATTAGACCAGAAGCAGCCAAAATATTTCTTTTTGGAAAATGTCAAAAGACTTTTGACAATGGAAAACGGCTATCATTTTAGATTAATTTTAAATGCACTTTCTGAATTAGATTATTTTATCGAATGGCGAATAATTAGCCCTTTGAGCTTTGGTATCCCTCAAAATCGAGATAGAATTTTTATCTTTGGCACAAAATTAAACTCAACAGAAAATATAACACCTCATACTTTAGAAAACTTCTCAGTTCTTTTAACCAAAGAAGACAATATTTTATTGCCAGATATCGAAGTTCCATTGGTAAAATATATGTTACCAATCATGACGATGAAAAGGAAAAATGATAATTGGGGAATTGCCTATAAAAATCAGATGTTCACTCAAAATATTTCGTCATTACCTGACATCAAGCCGAGAAAGAAGCTTCAGGATATTCTTCAGGATGAGTTAATGGTGGATACTCAGTTTGATTTTACTGCCGAGACACTGGAGCGGATTAAGCAAAGTAAGCCTGTAAATCGTTATTGTAATGGAGTTGAAGTTTTGTATAACCAAGATGGAGGCGCGAGACTTGGTTATACTATATTCGGAACTAATGGCATTGCATCAACATTGACTGCCTCAACATCAAGGCATTATGAACGCTACCAAGTAGGTGATAAATTTCGACGTTTAACTAATATTGAATATGCCAGACTTATGGGTTTTCCTGATGATTGGTGTCAAGTTGCCAGAATTTATGATCAATACGCATTATTTGGAAATGCTATTGTACCAGCGTGTGTAGAGTGGATGTGCAAAAGAATCGGTCAAAGGAATTTTGAATTGAGTAAATCTGGTTGGCAACAATTAACTTTGGCTATTTAATAGAAATCTTCCGCCGTAATGGTAACAAAGAAGATGTAATCGCATTTTTAGAGGAACGGAACTTTCCTTTAGATGAAATTGGGCGTGAAATACTTGCAGAAAGAATTTTGCAGCAACCGCCAGAAATTGGCTATCTAACAATTTCTAATGCGCTACAGTGGCGGTTGCAATACAGTAGAATTATTCAGGTAGCAACTACGACGACAACAATAGGTGTACAAAATCTACTGGTAGGATAAAGGGGATTAATGTTGCTGCCACAATACAATTAAGCTTTTGCTAGTAGCGAATTCGGGGATCTACATAAGCATTTAAAATATCAATCAAAATGCTTGCACTCACAACGATCACACCAAAAAATACTAGCACTACCTGAACTGTGGGATAATCACGATCTGCGATCGCTTGATACAGTCGATTGGCTAACCCCGGCCAAGAAAAAGCAAAAGGGAGTAGTAGTTTTATGGCTTACAGCGAGTTTAGTTTAGCTAAAGCAAAACAAGAGTTTAGTTTAACCACATTAGAAAAGCGCGATATTTTTGCTGCTGTTCCTGAATTAACAGCGAGTAATTTACTTGCAGAGACACTCAATTATAATCTGGAGATTGCTTTAGGTAGTAATAGTGAAAAAGCTCGTTCTGAGTTAATTATTGCTCCAATTTTAGTTGATTTACGCCGACAATTACGAGAACAAATTGGTTTATTTTCTGGGGTAGATTTCACTGTCGATAATAGCAAAGGATTAAATGGCACTTGCGATTTTATTATTACTAAATCTCCAGAAATTCTAATTTTGACAGCACCAGTAATTACAGTTGTAGAAGCTAAAAAAGAAAATATTAATGCGGGTTTGGGTCAGTGTGCAGCCGAAATGGTAGCAGCCCAAATTTTTAATGAGCAAGCGTCAACTGAGATTAAGACAATTTACGGTGCAGTCACAACCGGCAGTATTTGGCAATTCCTGAAACTAGAAAAACAAACATTGAGCATTGATTTAAGCGAATATTATCTCAAAGATGTGAATAAAATTCTTGGGATTTTAGCCAGTGGTATTTCTCAAGAAAATTAACAAAATTTGAGAAGGAGTCAGGAGTCAGAATACTCTACTTAATATCGAATTCGCGGATCTACATAAGCATTTAAAATATCAATCAAAATGCTAGCACTCACAACGATCGCACCAAAAAACACGAGTACTCCTTGAACTGTGGGATAATCACGATCTGCGATCGCTTGATACAGTCGATTGGCTAACCCAGGCCAAGAAAATGTCACTTCCGTCAAAATAGCCCCACCTAACAGAGATGCAAAGGTTAATCCTAAGACTGTAATTACCGGGATTAGCGCATTCTTTAAAGCATGGGAGACTAAAATCTTATTTTCACCAATACCTCTAGCTCTAGCCGCTTCTACATAATCTGCTTGCAAGGTTTGCTTTAAATTAACTCGCACAATTCGCTCAAAAATCCCACTGAGCAAAATTCCTAGTGTGAGACTCGGTAGAGCCAGATGGTGCAAAGATGTGAAAAACTGGGTAAAGTTTCCACCGAGCAAGCTATCAATTGTATACAATCCAGTTATGGGAGTGGGAGCCGGAAGATTCGGCGGAAAGCGGTTGGAATTGGGAAACCAACCCAGTTGTACTGAGAAAATCAACTGCAAAAGCATTCCCGCCCAAAACATCGGGAGTGCGTAGGTGATGATCCCAAATAAGCGCCCACCGACATCAAAATATGTTCCAGGACGAGAGGCTGAGAGAGTACCAACTAAAATCCCAACGATGAGTGCAACCGCCATACTGCATACTGCTAACTCTACCGTCGCCGGGAAATATTGGCCAATTATGTCCCAAACATTCTGTCCTCGACTCATTAAAGAGGTTCCCAAGTCAAAACGCAGTATGCTTGCCAAATAATTGAGGTATTGTAACCACAGAGGAAGGTTTAAACCGAGTTGTTTTCGTAATTCCTCTTTGGCTGCTTCTGGCGCACGTCCGCCGAGAATTGCATCTGCTGGATCTCCTGGTGTTGCTCTTAGTAAGAGAAATACAATGGTGATGATAGTTAATAGCTGAAGTGGCGCGAGAAGCAATCGAGAAACAATGTAATATTGTAAGGCTTTAGAGCGAGACATATTTTAGTTATTTGTCATTTGTCATTTGTCATTTGTCATTTGTCATTTGTCATTTGTCATTTGTTAATGAACAATCACTATGGTAGTTCTTGCTTGAGTACAGTACAGTACAGTTTTGACCTCTCTCTTACAAGGAGAGAGGTTTGAGTCTTACTTGCCTTCCCTTGTACTACAGTGTACACAAAAGTCTTCTAGAGTTGCCCCATAGACTTTTGATCCCCCCAACCCCCTTAAAAAGGGGGGCAAAAAGTTTTCAAAGTCCCCCTTTTTAAGGGGATTTAGGGGGATCTATGACGATTTTGGTTTTTTAGAAGAGTTGTGTGTACACCGTAGCCCTTGTAGGAAAAGGGTTGGGAATTAGGTCTGTATTGGAATCAACTGCAAACTGCCATAACGACCAATGACCAATGACCAATAACCAATGACCAATGACCAATAACCAATGACTAATGACTACTTTTTAATTGTTTGGTAAACCAGAATTTGGGTAGGGTTAAGTTGTACATTGCTAACACCTTTTCGGGCAAATACATAGTCTTTGCTTTGCCATAAGGGAATATAAGGTACATCAGCTGTTACTTGCGTTTGAATTTCGGTAAAAATTTTCTGACGCGCTTCGGGGTTTTGTTCTTTGCGTTCCTGATCAATCAGTTTATTCATAGCTTCGCTATAGTAGAACGAACCCTGAGTTTGACTGCCTCCATCTTCGCATCCTTTAGCAACTGAACCTTTGTTACAAGATAAAAACGGCTGGACGTAATTATCTGGATCTAAAAAATCTGGATACCAATCAAGTAAAGCTGCTGGATATAATCCTTTGGAAATGTCTTTAAAGAAGGTAGGGGCTTCCGCAGGGGTAACTTCAAATTGCAATATTCCATCCATTTTGACATCAACAAGAGATTTGAGTGTTTGTGCTGCCAAACTACGAGTAGGCGAACTAGAAGGATACCAAATTTGGACTTTTGCTGGATTTTCTTTGGAGAAACCAGCAGTAGTTAATAATTGTTTAGCTTGATCGAAGTTAGCATCACCATACTTATCTTTAAATAATGGCACAGAAACATTAAAGGTCGTAGGAATCATGCTATAAAGCGGAGCTGCTTGACCAAGTAACGCTCGCTCATTTAAAAGTGGACGGTCAATTATTGAAGCGATCGCTTGTCTTACCTCTAATTTATCTAAAGGTTTTTGATTCCGGTTTAATACCAAATAGCTTACTACACTACCCTCAGCTGCGATCGCTTGCCAATCCCCTTTTTTAGCACCTTCTTCCAAGCTCCGAATTTGATCTGGTTGCAGCGACAAATAAGCTACATCCACTGCGCCTGTGCGGAAAGCATTAAATAAATTAACCGGACTGGTTTGAATTTGGACGTTAACACCCTTGTTAGCTGGTTTTTCTCCCCAATACTGATCAAACGCATCAAATCGCAGTGAATCAGTACCATACTGCGCTAATTTGTAAGGGCCAGTTCCGACAAAAATATTTGGCTTGAATTTACCTGCACCGAGTTCGTAAGCTTTGGGCGAAACTGCACATACCCCAGGAAAGGCCAGCAGTGAGGGAAATGCTGCAAAAGGCTTTTTCAGCTTGATTGTTAACTCATACTCGCCTGTGGTTTTCACGGAATCTATTGTATCAGCTAGCAAGAAGGATGGTTTTCCTTTATTTTCCATAAAGCGCTGGATGGTGAACGCCATTGCTTGGGCATTGAAGGAAGTCCCATCGTGAAAAACCACTCCCTGACGCAAGGGGATGGTATAAGTTAAGCCATCTTGACTAACTTTAGGTAATGCTGTAGCTAGCTGAGGCTTAATTTCTATGCTTCCTGGTTCGTAGGTGTAGAGGCGATCGCTCATATTAAACACCAAACCCAAAGATGCTAACTCATAAGTATCAGCAGGATCAAGTGTTCTCGGTTTCGCTGTTGTACCTATAGTAATCCGACCATCACCTGTTGGGCTATTTACAGAACCAGATGGTGGGGTAGTTGGCTGTGGACGAGGAGTGCAACTAACAACTAACAATAAACATAGACTGAACAAAGATAGGAATTGTGTAATCCGACCCCACCTTCTCACAGACAAGGAAAACCAGGTCATACAGTTAAATTTTATGTAATGATCGGTCAGCCATTATACTATATCTTCGCTAGTCTTATAGCATTTATTACAATTAATTACTAATTTACCCACTTTTGATACAGGGTTTTTCTCCAACAAGTAGATAAATAGCTAAAGCGCTGGGTATAACTGTAGAGGGTTTATACCTAACTATCCAGTTATTAATTTTGGCAATGTTCAAAACTTAGAATCAACAGGAGTTCCCTATCCAAAAAATAATTGGCTAGAAATAGACAAATGCGAAGCTTTCTTCGATGAATTACTTCTAAAAATTTAGATGATTACCTCAGAATTTACATTACTTAGTTCTATAGAATCATTAGATATTTAAAATTAATTGTTCCCAGTTTTGATCCGTAGAGTCAAGAGAACAGTAGTTTAATATAAAAATTTCTTTTCCCTTATATCGTTCGCCTTTAAAGTTATCTTGTTTTCTTTTTCCATTTTTTTGGTCATCGGTTCTATTAATTGTATAATTCCATTCTTTGTCGTGTATTTCCAATGCCCAGTCATATAGTTCTCTAATTGCGTCGCTATTATCATAAGTTATAAGAAATTTTATTCTTTGCTTATGTCTGTTTAATATTCGGCATAGCCTGAAATGCTCATCTTTAGAAAATGAATGAGCATAAAATTTATCTTGATCTGCATTGAAATAAGGAGGATCAATAAATAAAAAAGATTCATCAGGTACAGATTCGATCACTTCTTCAAAGTCGAGATTAGTAATTTTAACGTTTTGAAGTTTCTCAGAAGTTCGACGTATATTTCTAGGCCAATTCTCTGGACGCATACTGTATTTTTCACCATATCCCCAATAACAGTTCTGATGTTTCATGATACCAGAGTAGGAGGTTCTGTTGAGGTAAAACCATCTACCAGCTTGTTCTAATTTATTTTGTGGTATGAATTCATTTTTATAATATGTATGCCTTTCTTTAGTAGCAGATTCACCTTCTAAAAATTTTATTAATTCTTCGGGTTTATCTCGAATTATTAATAAGGTATTTATTAATAATTCATCAATATCATTGAGCCAATTAATATTTACTTTATCTTTTACAAAAAAGATAGACCCACCGCCAGCAAAAGGTTCAGTATAATAAGTGTGAGAGGGGATATGATTAAGAATTAAATTGCGAGCATAAAATTTGCCGCCGGGATATCTAAATGGTGAGTTTATAGGTTTGTTCATAATTACCTAAAGATGTATTGTCAACTTGGCAAAAGACTAAAATTAGTAACCTCAAATTAGATATTATAATCCTGTGATTTTTTGTACCGATCCAACTGATCTAAGTAATTATTTATCCTATTAAAACGTGGGTAATAACTTAAATAGCCTTAAGTAATATCATTAGTTATACATTAACAAATCAGATATGTAAGATATGGTAAATAGAAAATAGAAAGTCTAATAGTGAGACTAAGACCGTGAAGTATTTCTTTCTATCTGAGGGATGGACAGTTGCTAGAGTCTGGGCATCTGATGGACTATGGCAAATAACCGCATGGCGACGTCAACCAGATATTCAGCGAATCAATATTTGTTTAGTAGAACAAAACGAATTGCTATGGCTTTATCGAGTTGAAGAAGCTATTTTAACGGTGGAAGTGAAGCCAACAATACCAGTATCCGCTAGTCAGCCTATAGGTCAAGTAGTACTCAAGCGTTTGATGAGTGCCGAACAGGTAATCGAACGTCTGGGTACAGCTGAGGCGAAATGTCAACTGCAAAACATCCAATTGGTGGTTCAGTAAAAGTTGGGCATTGGGCATTGGTAGCGAAAAAACTTGCGTATGCTACGCGATCGCATTAATCAACACGCTTGCAAACAATTCCATCAAAAGTTACACTTTTTAAAACATTCTCATTTTTGCTTGGCGATGGCTACCCTCCGGGGTAAATATACCGAAGCGAGTAAGCATTGCCAAAGCGCCCACGCTGTCTGACTTATAAGACTAAGCTGTGGTAACACTCTGGCTCTGGCAATAACAAAAAACAAGAGAGAGTTTTCTGAGTGGCCACTTTCGTCTCTCAGAATCTCAGTAAGAAAATTGCTTTGTAAACTAACTAATCGAGGAGGAGCGTAGTCAATGGGACTACCCTGGTACCGAGTACATACAGTTGTTCTGAATGATCCAGGCCGACTGATTTCTGTACATTTGATGCACACAGCCTTAGTAGCAGGCTGGGCTGGTTCGATGGCACTCTACGAACTAGCTGTTTATGACCCTAGCGATCCGATTCTCAACCCGATGTGGCGACAAGGAATGTTTGTCCTGCCCTTCATGTCACGTTTGGGCGTCACCCAATCTTGGGGTGGTTGGAACGTTACTGGTGGTCCGGCAAGTGATCCTGGCTTCTGGTCATTTGAAGGCGTTGCTGCCGCTCACATTGTTCTTTCTGGTCTTTTGTTCCTAGCTGCCGTTTGGCACTGGGTTTACTGGGATTTGGAACTTTTTAGAGATCCCCGCACTGGTGAACCTGCCTTAGACTTGCCAAAAATGTTTGGCATTCACCTGTTCTTATCTGGTCTACTTTGTTTTGGGTTTGGTGCTTTTCACCTCACCGGATTATTTGGCCCAGGTGTATGGGTTTCTGACGCTTACGGCTTAACTGGCACCGTCCAGGCAGTAGCACCAGAATGGGGACCAGATGGTTTTAACCCATATAACCCTGGTGGTATTGTGGCTCACCACATTGCTGCTGGTGTTGTTGGTATTATTGCAGGCTTATTCCACCTCACAGTTAGACCCCCCGAACGGCTCTACAAAGCCTTGCGGATGGGGAACATTGAAACAGTACTTTCTAGCAGTATTGCAGCGGTCTTCTTCGCCGCCTTCGTCGTTGCTGGTACTATGTGGTACGGTAACGCTGCTACTCCCATCGAATTGTTTGGCCCTACCCGCTACCAATGGGATCAAGGCTACTTCCATCAAGAAATTGAGCGCCGCGTCCAAACTAGCGTTGCCCAAGGTGCAAGCCTCACACAAGCTTGGTCGCAGATTCCAGAAAAACTGGCTTTCTTCGATTATGTGGGCAATAGCCCAGCCAAAGGCGGTTTATTCCGTACAGGGCCGATGGTCAAGGGTGATGGTATTGCCCAGTCTTGGCAAGGTCACGCCGTTTTCAAAGATTCTGAGGGACGCGAGTTAACCGTGCGTCGTCTCCCCAACTTCTTTGAAACCTTCCCAGTAATTTTGACCGATGCAGATGGAATTGTCCGCGCTGATATTCCATTCCGTCGGGCAGAATCTAAGTATAGCTTTGAGCAATCTGGTGTCACCGTTAGCTTCTATGGTGGCGATCTCAATGGTAAAACCTTTACAGAACCAGCTGATGTGAAGAAGTATGCCCGTAAGGCTCAAGGCGGTGAAATTTTTGAATTTGACCGGGAAACCTTGAACTCTGATGGTGTATTCCGTACCAGTCCTAGAGGTTGGTTTACCTTTGGACACGCCGTATTTGCTCTGCTGTTCTTCTTCGGTCATCTCTGGCATGGCGCTCGGACAATCTACCGAGACGTGTTTGCTGGTGTTGATGCGGATCTAGAAGAACAAGTTGAGTGGGGTCTATTCCAGAAAGTGGGTGACAAGTCAACCCGCCGGAAAGAAGCCCTTTAATTTCAGTGCTAAGTTATGAGTGCTGAGTTTCGAGTTAAGGCTCTGATTCAGCACTCAGCACTTAGCACCCATAACTTTAATTACTGGCTGGATAGGCAGCAAATCGTAATATGGAAAGCGTTGCATACATCTTGATTTTTAGTCTGTGTATAGGTACTATCTTTTTTGCGATCGCATTTCGTGAACCTCCTCGCTTTGAGAAAAAAGAGAAGTAGGTCGATATTCCCATACCTTTAAGCGCATTTAATCTTAGTATCCGTTGCTACTATGCTTAGTGGCAACGGATACTATTGTTTTTGTGCTTTGTTGCTTTTAACAACTAAGCAATGTTAATAACGAATCATTTTGATATTATGATATAATTTCCAATCTTGGGAGTTGATATGTGTTAACACTCGCTTATCTGCGCTAGGATGGGAAAGGATTGTTTGAGTGCAGATTGTCATAGAGGCGATCGCATAACACATCTCCCCTGTCACATAACCTTTACGGAGACTAGAACCAGGAAAAAATTAGCATGGTCAATCAGAATTTAAGCGCTATAGAAATTGGATTCACTCACGAAGATTTCGCTGCTCTACTTGACAAATACGATTATCATTTTAGCCCTGGCGATGTTGTCCCAGGAACAGTTTTCAGTATAGAGCCGCGCGGCGCTCTGATTGACATTGGTGCTAAAACCGCAGCATATATACCTATACAAGAAATGTCTATTAACCGGGTAGATAGCCCGGACGAAGTTTTACAGTCAAACGAAACACGAGAATTTTTCATCCTCACCGATGAAAATGAAGATGGTCAGTTAACCCTTTCCATTCGCCGTATCGAATATATGCGGGCTTGGGAGCGCGTGCGACAGCTGCAAGCAGAAGACGCAACTGTACGCTCTGGCGTATTTGCAACCAATCGCGGTGGAGCATTGGTACGGATTGAGGGATTACGTGGTTTTATCCCCGGTTCTCACATTAGCACCCGCAAACCTAAAGAAGAATTGGTAGGGGAAGACCTGCCATTGAAATTCTTAGAGGTGGACGAAGAACGTAACCGCCTAGTTCTATCTCACCGTCGGGCGTTGGTTGAACGTAAGATGAACCGCCTAGAAGTCGGCGAAGTAGTGATTGGTACTGTTCGTGGCATTAAGCCCTACGGTGCTTTCATCGACATTGGCGGCGTTAGTGGTCTACTGCACATTTCTGAGATTTCCCACGAACATATTGATACACCTCATAGCGTGTTCAATGTCAATGATGAAGTGAAAGTGATGATCATTGACTTGGATGCAGAAAGAGGTCGGATTTCCCTATCTACCAAGCAGTTGGAACCTGAACCCGGTGACATGATTAAAAACCGGGATTTGGTCTATGATAAGGCAGAAGAAATGGCTGCTAAGTATCGTGAACAGCTGCTAGCCAAACAGCAAGGTGCTAGTGCTGCATCGGCTGCGCCTACAGAAGTTGCAGCAGAGGAAGATATTCCCTCAGCTATGGAACTTGAAGA
>Ga0105044_10000754_pt1 | contig 40948 bp, 41 predicted proteins | sample MAT01_FD_78092 | JGI IMG/M metagenome (GOLD analysis project Ga0105044, IMG submission 78092) | Freshwater microbial communities from Lake Fryxell liftoff mats and glacier meltwater in Antarctica - MAT-01 | ecosystem: Environmental > Aquatic > Freshwater > Ice > Liftoff microbial mat | place...
AGCGCCGCTAACGCGACCGCGCAAGAGATCTTCACCGCCGTCCGCCCGCTGGTTCCGGCCGGGACCAACATCGGCCAGATGCGTTTCAGCTATACGCCCGACCGCGATCTGGGATTTCTGGGCGGCCCTTATGTGCCTATGGTGACAGTAGAATTCACCTGCGTGACTTTCACCTTTATCTCGCCACTTGGCGCGCCGGTCACCGCGATGACCGGCTGCGCCTCGACCCTTCGTCGCGAGATAGAAATGCCAGGCATGTCGGTGTCGCTGCCTGCAGAAGACCTCGCCCTTGGAATGGATGGCTAGAATGAACGACCACTCGGACACCGGAGGGACCAGACAATGAACGTGACCTGCATGTTCCGCGCAAAACAGCGGCAACCCTCTGAACTGGCCGACGCAGCGTCAGCTTTCGATCTTGCGCCCCACGAACCGCCGGCCCCGGCCATGCGAACCGACCCCTTGTCAGTGCCGGCACCGACGGATCCGCTGGTGCCGGTCAACCGCATGGAGGATGCAGCGCCGCCGGAGGCACCCGTCGCGCGCATCGTGCCCTCGGCCCCCAGTTTCAACGCCGGGCTGCCCGCGCGCTACGTGGCAACCGAGGGGCGCATCATCCTGATCGCCAAGGCACGGGGGGGCATCGGCGCCACAACCCTCGCCGTCAATCTGGCCATGGAGCTGCAGGCGCAGGCAAATTTGCGCGGGACGGCGGGAGGGGGACGGGTGGCGCTCCTCGATCTGGACGTGCAGCTTGGCAATGCCGGCACCTTTCTTGATTTGATGGACCGGGGGGGGATGCTCGCACTCGCCAGGCTCGGCCCCGAGCCGGATGCCCAGGCCATGCGCCATGCCATGGTGCGCCACCCGTCCGGGCTGAATGTCCTTGCGGCACCTGCAACGTGCATTCCTTTCGAGGCCTTCGATGCCCGGCGTATCGCCTCGATGCCCGGCGTATCGCCTCGATGCTGGACGCACTGGCGGAGTCCCATGACGTCGTGGTTGTCGATCTGCCACCAGCCCTGATCGACTGGCTGGAACCGCTTTTGGCGCGGGCCGAGCGGCTGTTGATGATCACCGACCTTGCCGTCCCCTCCCTCACGCGGGCGCATCGGCTGATTTCGCTGATGACCGAGGATCGGCCGAAACTGCCTGTGGAAATCGTGGTCGCGCATGAGCGCAAGCCCTTTCGCCCCGGCCAGACGCAGCGTGACGCCGAGTCAGCACTTGGCCACCCGCTGCGCCACTGGCTGCCCGAGGAGGCGAAGCTTGCCCGTCAGGCACTGGACCGGGGGGAGCCGCTGGTGCAACTGGCCCCCCGCTGCGGCTGGTCGCGGGCAGTGAAGGCCATGGCCGCCGAGATGCAGACACCACTTAAAGGCGGGGCCAAGTCCGCAATCCGGAAGGACCACTGATGTTCAAGGATTTCATGCTTCGCGGACCAGACCGCAAGGCTGCGGCCCCACAGGCCCGCCCTGCCCCGGCCCAGGTTGCCGCACCAGTCGCGGCCGTAGCCCAGCCCTACCGCAAGATCGACGAGTCCCTGCGCGCCCATCTGGACCTGAAGTCCCGTCTGCATGAAGAGCTTTTGGGGCGTCTGAACCTGACAGTCCTCGACCGCGTGGACCGGGCCGAACTGCGCCGCGAAATCGGCGGGCTGGTCCACGATTATCTGGCGCGCGAAAATCTGCCGATGCGCGCAGACGATACCGAGCGGCTGACGGATGAGCTGATCGACGAGGTTCTCGGCCTCGGCCCGCTGGAGCCGCTGCTCGCCGATCCGGGTATTGCCGACATCCTGGTGAACTCGTTCCGCAACGTTTATGTCGAGCGGTATGGCAAGCTGGAACGCGTGCCGGTGCAATTCCGCGACGAGCGTCACCTGCTGCGGATCATCGACAAGATCGTAAGCCGCGTGGGCCGCCGCGTCGATGAAAGCCAGCCTTGGGTCGATGCGCGTCTGGAGGATGGCAGCCGCGTCAACGCCATCGTTCGCCCCTGCGCCATCGATGGGCCGACCCTGTCGATCCGCAAATTCTCGCGCGATCCGCTGACGGCGGAAAAACTGATCGCGATGGGCACGCTGACGCCCGCCTCCGCCGGATTCTTGCGCGCGCTGGTCGAAGCGCGGCTGAACATCCTGATTTCGGGCGGCACCGGATCGGGCAAGACCACCATGCTGAACGCGATGTCCGCCGCCATCGACCCAGAGCAGCGCATCGTCACCATCGAGGACGCGGCAGAGCTGCAGATGCAGCAGGATCACGTCGTTCGGCTGGAAACCCGCCCCCCCAGTGCCGAGGGCTCCACCGCCGTCACCCAGCGGGACCTTGTTCGCAACGCCCTGCGGATGCGGCCCGACCGCATCATCATCGGCGAGGTGCGCGGCACCGAAGCTTTCGACATGCTGCAGGCGATGAACACCGGCCATGATGGCTCGATGACCACGATCCATGCCAACACCGCGCGCGACGCACTCTCGCGGCTGGAGCAGATGGTGGCCATGATCGGAGGCGAATTGCCGGTGCAGGCGGTGCGTCGCCAGATCGCCTCGGGCTTGCAGATCGTGGTGCAACTGTCACGTCTGGCCGATGGCCGCCGCCGGATCATGTCGATTTCGGAAATCACCGGAATGGAGGGGGACGTGATCACCATGCAGGACATCTTCGTTTTCCGCAAACGCGGCCGGTCCGAGACGGGCGAAGTGCTGGGCGAGTTCGTGGCGACCGGTATCCGGCCCCAGTGCATGGAACTGCTGATTGCTGCGGGCGTGTCGGTCACCTCGGATGCCTTCACGGCCGGCGGGGGCGCTGCATGAGCGACCTACTTTCCCGCATTGATCCGGGCTGGATCATATTCATCGGTGTCTTTCTTGGCGCGCTCTTGCTGGTCGAGGGGCTGCGCCAGCTGTCATCGCGCCGGGAAACCGATGCCGAGGCGCGCTCACGCCGGATGCGGCTGATTGCCAAGGGCATGCACCTGGCCGAGCGGCTGGAGATCCTGCTGCCCGAGGAGGGCACCGGCAAACAGTTCCTGGGACTGAACCTGGGCCAAAGGCTGATGGCTGCGGGCTTGCCGCAGCAACCGATGGGGTTCGGGGTGGGGGCCCTCGCCCTGATGGTCCTGACCACGCTTGCCGCGATGCCCTTGTTCGGCGCGCCCGCGGCTCTGGGCCTTGGGGTGATGCTTTGGGGGCTTGTTCCGCTGATCACGCTTTCGGCGATGCAGGCCGCACGGCTGAAGCGAATTTCGGCGCAACTGCCCGATGCGCTGGATTTGATGGCGCGCGCGCTCAAGGCGGGGCATCCGCTCTCGGCTTCCATTGCGACAGTCGCTGAAACCATGTCCGACCCGATAGGAACCGAGTTCGGGATCATGGTGGACCAGATCAGCTATGGCGACGAGTTGGTGCTTGCCTTTCGCAAACTCGCCGACCGCAACCCGAGCGAGGATTTCCACTATCTGGCCGTCAGCATCGCGATTCAGCATGGCACCGGCGGCAATCTGGGCCGGGTGCTGGGCGTGCTGGCAGAGGTGATGCGCGGACGGATCATGATGCGCCGCAAGATCAAGGCGATGTCAGCCGAGGGCCGCATCTCGGCGCTGATCCTATCCGGGATTCCCTTTCTGATGGTGGGGCTGAATTCGATCCTCTCGCCGTCCTATTACGGCGATGTGGTGCACGTTCCCATGTTCATGCCGATGGCGCTTGCAGCCCTCGGCCTGATCTTGCTGAACGGTTTCGTTTTGTTCCGACTGGTCAATTTCCGCATCTAGGGGCGCGCCATGCTGACAACCATCACCCCGATCGCTGCCTCCCTGGGACTGGAGCCGAGGACGCTGATCCTCGCAGGCCTGTTCCTCGGCTCGTTTCTGGTGTTCCTGAGTCTGATCACCCTTGCACGCGACCGCGGCGCGGCGCGCGTCGGCGCCCGGATGCGGGCGGTCGGGGCAAATTCAGGCGCAGGGGTAGCGGGCGGCACAGATCCGGTCTCGCTCTTCATCCCGCCCGAGGTCACCCCCGGGGGGCTTGCCCGCGCCTTTCTTCCGGTCGAGCAGCGCGAGCGCAACAAGGTGCGCCGCGATCTGGTGCACGCGGGCTTTGCCGGGCCGAATGCGGTGCTGTGGTACTACGCCTTGCGGCTGGTAGCGGGCCTTGTGCTGCCCAGTTTGGTCGCGTTGATGTTCCTTTACCGCGAGGCCTTGCCGTTGCCCGCCTTCATCGCCGACAGAATGGGCCAGATCGCAGGCAGCAAGCTGTTGATCCTGTTCGGTGTAATGATCCTTGTAGGCTTCTACGGGCCCGCCTTCTGGATGTCATCACAGCGCAAGGCACGCAAGGGCCGTGTCGAACGGGAGTTTCCGAACGCCCTGGACCTGTTGCAGGTGTCCATTGAGACGGGCCTCGGCTTTGATGCGGCCCTCGCGCGCGTTTCGGCAGAGTTGCAGCGCACCGCCCCCGAAATCGCGCAGGAATTCACGGTGGCCCAGCAAGAGATATTGGCCGGGCGCGACCGCGAAGGCGCCTATCATGCCATGGCCGAACGCTTGGCCATCGACGAGGCCTACGCCTTCGTCAACGTGGTCTTGCAATCGACCCGCTTCGGCACTTCGATGAGCCAGGCGCTGTTGGTCTATTCTGCCGACATGCGGCAGCGGCGAGAGCTTGCAGCGCAGGAAAAGGCCAACAAGCTTCCGGTCCAGATGTCTGCCGTCATGGCCATCCTCATGATGCCGACCTTGTTGATCGTGACAATCGGGCCAGTGGTGTTGCGCTACGTCCAGACCTTTCCGGACTGATCGTCCATTCGGCTTTGCCTGCGCCACCTGCATCTTCCGACGGGCGAGACGGCGAAACCTTGACAGCACGCGTCACCGTCTGACGGCCCGGCCTTGAAACCCCCCCGAAGTTGCCGTTCATGGTGCTGGTCTGATCCAGATCATGGTGGCAGTTTCAGCCCATGCTAGCTGTCTGCCTCAGCAGCGCGCAGATCCCCTAGGGTGCAACGAGGCCAAGATGCGAATTGCCGTCCTCGCAGATATCCACTCCAACCGGGAGGCGCTGGAAGCAGTGCTGTCCGATGCCGCCGCCTGTGGTGTGGATCGCTTTGCCATTCTGGGGGATGTCGTGGGCTATGGCCCCGATCCGGTCTGGTGCGTGGACAAGGTGGCTGGACTGGTCGCTGCGGGGGCGATCTGCGTCAAGGGCAACCATGACGAGGCTGCAGCAGCAGCGGGACCCGACGCGAGCTTCAATGCCGACGCCCGGACTGCGATCCTGTGGACAGCCAAGCAGCTGTCGGGGGAAGAGAAAAGCTTCCTCGCAACCCGTCCGCTGCGCCATAGCGAAGATGAGGTCCTTTACGTGCACGCAAGTGCGCATTCACCTGCCGACTGGATCTACATGACCAGCCCCGGCAAGGCGATGCCGAGTTTCCGGGTGAGCAAAGAGCGCCTGATCCTTTGCGGCCATGTGCACCGTCCCGCCCTCATGCACTGCGACCGGAGCGGGGTGGTCCGCGACAGCGCCTTTCCGATGGCCAAGCCGATCCCTCTGGCCCGCAGTCGCCGGTGGCTCGCGGTGATCGGCTCGGTCGGCCAGCCGCGGGATGGCTCCCCCATGGCGGGCTATGCGATCCTAGATCCTGCAACCCTTGAGCTGACCTTCCGTCGCGTGCCCTATAACGCAGCCGCAACAGTACAGAAAATGCGGGCCACGGGTTTGCCCGAGACGCTGGCCCTGCGCCTTGTGCAGGGGAAATGACAAGATGCCGACAAGACCAACGCCCGGACTGGAAATCGACGGCTTCACCTTGGGTCACAAGCTCCATACCGGCGGCTTTGCCACGATCTGGGAAGTGACAAGCCCCCTTTACCGAACACCGCTGGTGATGAAGATTCCGACGATCCTTGACGGTCAGGACGGCCCCACGATCGTGGGCTTCGAAGTCGAGCAGATGATCATGCCCCGCCTGACCGGCCCGCATGTGCCGCGCGTGATGGGGATCGGCGGCTTCGAGCGTTTGCCCTACATCGTAACCGAACGGATCGAAGGGACCTCGCTGCTGGCACTGTTCCTGACGGCGCCGCGCCCGCTGTCCGAAGTGCTGGAGGTTGCAGCGAGGATGGCTATGGCGGTGCATGAGCTGCATCTGCAGCATGTCATCCACCTGGACCTGAAACCCGCGAACTTTCTGCAACGCCCGACCGGCGAGATGGTCTGCGTTGATTTCGGCCTGTCGCGCCACGACCATCTGCCCGATCTGCTGGCCGAGGAATTCACGATTCCGATGGGCACGTTCCCCTACATCGCGCCCGAGCAATACCTGCGCCAGCGCGGCGACCTGCGGTCCGACCTTTTTGCCCTGGGGGCGATGATCTACGAACTGGCGACAGACCGAAAGCCCTTCGGCGAGCCGGAAAAGCTGAAGGCCGTGCGCAGGCGTCTCTGGCGCGACCCCGTCCCCCCCCGCGCGCTGCGGCCCGAGATCCCGGAATGGCTGCAGGAAATCATCCTGCGCGCCCTGGAGGTTGATCCTGCACGACGCTATCAGTCGGCGGCGCAGCTGATCTTCGATCTGTCGAACCCGCTGCAGGTCCGCCTGACCGACCGGGGGCGCAAACTGGCGCGGGACGGCGTCCTGACCGTCCTGCGCCGCTGGCGAACGATGCGCCGCGTCACGGGCTTTCCCGCCCCTGTCAGCACCGCGGGTCAGATCGCGCGCGCACCGATCCTAATGGTTGCCGTAGACCTTTCGCCCGAGATGGAGGCGCTGTCAGAACAGCTGCGCCTGTCGGTAGAACGCATGTTACAGATTCAGCCTGACGCCCGGATCGCCTGCGTCAACGTCATCCGCACCTCGATTCTGGCCGTTGATCAGGGGACCGACGATCAGGGCCGCAATCTGCATGTGGCCCGCCTTGTCGGGCTGAAGCACTGGGCGTCGGAGTTTGATCTGCCTGAAGAACGACTGACCTGCACCGTGCTGGACGGCACCGATCCCGGCGCCGTTCTGGTGCAGCACGCCACCGCCAACCGGGTCGATCACATCCTGATGGGCGCGCGGGGTCATTCGTCAACCCGCCGGTATCTCGGCTCGGTGTCGAGCCATGTCGTGGCCGAAGCCATGTGCAGCGTCACCGTCATTCGCTTGAGTGCGAGCGAGGCGCGAAGATCTTTGGATGGCAGGGATCAGGCAGAGCGTCCGGCGGTTGCCTTGCCTTCGTCTTCGACAAAGACTGCTTCCCGGTGAATGCCACCCTTGCCGCGAGAACAGGGGCTGTGCGCGGTTTCAGCAACGGTAAAGTCCCGGAGGGCGGGCGGCATTTGCCTGCCTCAGACCGGACGCGCTTTCGGCCGCGCTTCGATTACCACGAACGCTTGGGCCCAGGGGTGGTCATCGGTCATGGTCAGATGGATCACCGCTTCATGGCCCGTAGGCACCATGGCGCCCAAACGCTCCGCCGCCCAGCCGGTCACGTGCATGACCGGCTGACCGGAGCGCAAATTGCTGACTGCCATGTCTTTCCACGCAATCCCCATACGCAGCCCCGTCCCGAGCGCCTTCGAGCAAGCCTCCTTCGCGGCCCACCGCTTGGCATAGGTTGCAGCCACGGCCCGCGGCCGGCTTTCGGCCTTGCGCTGCTCGCGTTCGGTAAACACCCGGTTGCGGAAACGGTCGCCAAAGCGGGCGAGCGTGGCCTCGATCCGCTCGATGTTGCACAGATCGCTGCCGATGCCGAGGATCACGCCACGCCCCCGGTCACAGCGCCAAATTCCTTGCAGCAAGAAATTTGACCGCGGCATGCCGCAGGTCCTTGCGCACACCCGGGCTGGTCATACGCCACGCGCCTCGTCCATCCGGCGGCGCATTTCTTCGATCGCAGGGCCAAGGCCACGGAAAACCGCCTCGCCGATCAGAAAATGCCCGACATTCAGCTCCATCACCTCGGGGATCGCGGCAATCGGACCGACATTTTCGTAAGTCAGGCCATGACCTGCATGCACCTCCAGCCCCAGCTTGTGGGCGAGCCGTGCGCCGCGTTCCAGCTTGCCGAGCTCGGCCTCAGCGGCTGCGGTGTTTCCTTCGGCATCAAGTTCCGAATAAAGCCCGGCGTGCAGCTCCACCACCGCTGCTCCAATCCGGGCCGAGGCTTCGATCTGGCGGGCATCGTGGCTGATGAACATCGACACCCGGCAACCGGCCTCACGCAGGGGCGCTAAGAAGATGGCGAGGCGGTTTTCATCACCCGCCACGTCCAGTCCGCCCTCGGTTGTGCGCTCTTCGCGCTTTTCCGGCACCAGGCAGACGGCATGCGGCTTGTGGCGCAGTGCAAGTGACTGCATTTCCTCCGTCGCCGCACATTCGAAGTTCAGCGGAACCGAAATAGCCGCCATCAGTGCCTCGATGTCCCCATCGCGAATGTGGCGACGGTCTTCGCGCAGATGCGCAGTGATACCGTCGGCCCCTGCCGCTTCGGACAACAGGGCGGCACGCAGCGGCTCGGGCCATGCCGCGCCGCGCGCATTGCGCAATGTGGCCACGTGGTCGATGTTCACTCCCAGGCGCAGGCGACCCAGCGGCATCATGCGATGTATCCGTTTTATTTTGTTCCTACAGTCAATCTAGCCCGAAGTTTTCCCCGCGTCATCCCCGCCGCGGCATCACGGCACGATTTCAATCCTCTGGTTCACTGCTGCCTTCTTTTCGACCCTCGGCTTTCAGCTTCAGCAGGGCTGCGGCCTCACCCAGCGTCTTGCGCAAACGTGCACGCCGCTCTCCACGCTCCGCAACCTTGGACTGGCGGGCTTTTTGATAGGCACGCACCAGCGGAATCGTCAGGTAATAAAACCCGAGGCTAAGAAAGAAACCTGGTGCCAGCGAGCCAATGAAGTAGGGAACATAGATCGTGTGCCAGAAATTCGACAGGCCTTCCCACTGGACGGTTTGTTCCGAAAAGATCGCCGTGACGTTTCGCCACAGGTTCTGACCGGCATCCCCGAAGGCCAGCCCGATCGCCTCGGCATTGAGGGGCGTGTCGATCCCCAGCATCCAGTGCCCAAGGCTGATCGCCGCAACGGCGAAGAAAGGCGTGGTGATGGGGTTCGAATTGAAGGTCCCCAGAAGTGCCGCAAAGATATTGCCGCGCATCACCCAGGCCAGCGCCGCCGCAAAAATGAACTGCACCCCCGGCAGCGGCAGAAACCCGATCAGACAGCCCGCAAACACACCGCGTGCCACCCGATGCGGCTCATCCGGCAGGCGGCGCATGCGGTGCAGCACATAGCGTGTGGCCCGCACGAACCCGCCGTTCGGATAGACCAGCTCGCGCATCCAGCCAAAGAAGGTTCGTGGGTTACGCCTCTTGAACACCCGTGTCGGCCCTTTTTCTACGCCCCTCGAGGCTTGCGCGAAAGATCGCGGTGTCGTGAGATCTGCGCAACATCGGTTTCCGCCTCAAGCGCGGTCATGACCTTGTGCAGATGTTCGACGTCCCGTAGGTCCACATCAATTACCAGGCGGTAGAAATCAGGCTTTTTGTCGGTGAACTTAAGGTCGGAGATATTGGCCTTCTGCTCGCCGATCAAGGTGCAGATGCGCCCCAGCATTCCCGCGTCATTCGATATCGTCACATCCAGGTTGATCGTGTGCACCGGGGCATGCCGCCCTGTATGCCATTGCAGATCGACCCAGCGGCCGGGCTGTTCCTCGAACTCCTCCAACGCGGGGCAATCGATGGCGTGAATCACCACGCCCTGCCCGCGATAGGTGATGCCCACGATCCGCTCGCCCGGCACTGGCTGGCAACACCCCGCCCGGCGAAAGCCCTGGTCGGCCGTAAGTCCCACGACGGGGCGCTGCGAATCGACTTCCTCGGTCGTCGTGGTCAGCGCAAGCTCGGGATAAAGCGTCTCCACCACCTTGCGCGCAGTCAGCTCGGCCGAGCCGAGGCGGGCCATCAGCTCCGTCTCATCCCCAAGGCCAAGCATCTTGGCCGCAGTGCGCAGGGCCTTGTCGGTGGCCTTCTTGCCCACATGGTCAAACGCCGCGCGAGCCAGTTCGTGTCCGAGCTTCACGAACCTTCCGCGGTCCTCGTCGCGCAAGGATTTCCGGATCGCCGCCTTCGCGCGCCCCGTGGCCACGATGTCGATCCAGCTGGCCTGCGGGCGCTGGCCTTCTGCAGTGATGATCTCGACCGACTGGCCGTTCTTCAGCCGCGTCCACAACGGCACACGGATGCCGTCGACCTTGGCCGACACGCAAGAGTTTCCGATCCGCGTGTGGATGGAATAGGCATAATCCAATGGCGTGGCCCCGCGCGGCAGCTGCACCACGTCCCCCTTGGGCGTGAAGCAGAACACGAGGTCGGAATACATCTCGAGTTTGACAGTTTCGAGAAACTCGTCGGTGTCGCCCTCGCCAAAACGTTCGGTCAGCGAGGAAATCCATTTTGCCGGGTCCACGGCAAAGGGGTTGGCGGTGCGCACCCCCTCCCGGTAGGACCAGTGCGCAGCCACGCCCGCCTCGGCGACCTCGTGCATCTCGCGCGTGCGGATCTGAACTTCAACCCGCTTGCCGTCGCGCCCCGAAACGGTTGTGTGGATCGAGCGGTAGCCGTTGTTCTTGGGCTGGCTCACGTAGTCCTTGAACCGCCCCGGCACCGCGCGCCAGCGCTGATGGATCACGCCGAGAATGCGATAGCAGTCGGCCACCGACCCGCAGATGATGCGAAAGCCGTAGATGTCCGAGAGGCGCGAGAAGGCGAGATCCTTCTCCTGCATCTTGCGCCAGATCGAATAGGGCTTCTTGGCCCGGCCAAACACGTCCGCCTCAAGCGGAACCTTGTCCAGCTCGTGGCTGATGTCGGCGCTGATCTTGTGCACCACATCGCCCGCCTCGCGCTGAAGCGTGATGAAACGGCGGATGATCGAGTTGCGCGCATCGGGGTTCAACACCTTGAAGGCCAGATCCTCCAGCTCTTCTCGCATCCATTGCATCCCCATGCGGCCTGCCAGGGGGGCAAATATCTCCATTGTCTCGCGCGCCTTCTGGCCCTGCTTCTCGGGGTTCATGCTCTTGATTGTGCGCATATTGTGCAGCCGGTCGGCAAGCTTGACAAGAATCACGCGCAGGTCCTTGGACATCGCCATGAACAACTTGCGAAAATTCTCTGCCTGCTGGCTTTCGCTGGAGTACAGTTGTAGATTGGTCAGCTTCGTCACCCCGTCGACCAGCTCGGCAATGTCAGTGCCGAACAGGCGCTCCACCTCGATGTAAGTGGATTTCGTGTCCTCGATGGTGTCATGCAACAGCGCGGTCACGATGGTCGCATCGTCCAGCTGCTGCTCGGTCAGGATGGCCGCGACCGCGACGGGATGCGTGAAATAGGGCTCGCCCGACTTGCGCAACTGCCCGTCATGCATCGCAAGCCCATAGGCATAGGCCCGACGAATGAGCTCGGTGTTGGTCCGGGGATTGTAGTTCCTGACAAGGGCGATGAGGTCTTCGACGTCGATCATCACCGCCCCACGTTACGGGCCAAAGACCCGGTCAGTTGTCGCCCTGAGCTTCCATCAGGGCGCGCAGCAATTTTTCTTCCGACATGTCGTCGACCATCGGGCGGTCCATGTCGCCGCCCATCAAAAGCGCCATCTGGTCGTCCTCTGGCTCGTCCACTTCGATCTGGGTCTGGTGGCTTTCGATCATACGTTCGCGCAGCGAATCCGACAGCTGCGTTTCCTCCGCAATCTCACGCAGGGCCACGACCGGATTCTTGTCGTTGTCCCGATCGATCGTCAGCGGTGAGCCTGACTGAATCTCGCGGGCCCGGTGGGCGGCCAGCATCACCAGCTCAAACCGGTTCGGGACCTTGTCAACGCAATCTTCGACCGTCACGCGGGCCATGGGCAACTCCAATCGGAATTTGATGCAGGAAGTGGCCTATGTAAGGGCACGGCGCTGCCTTGACAAGCGCTGAATCACCACGATTCAGAGAGGTTGGACCCCAGCGCGGTCTTCTTGCGGCAAGGCTGCCAGCATCTGTCGCACCGTCGCGCCGGTCGACGGGTGCACCCAGTCCGGCGCCACATCGGCCAATGGCACCAGAACGAAAGCGCGGTCCTGCAGGCGAGGATGCGGCAATATCATCTGATCCGGCGTATGACCAATCTGCGCCGCCAGGGGCAGGTCACGCCAGCGGGCCTGAACAAAGGCGTCCGGCAGAACCGAATCGCCTACGGCCAGCAGGTCAAGATCAAGCGTTCGCATGCCCCATCTTACGACTCTCTCGCGCCCAAAACGCGCCTCGATCCGGTGCAAGGCCTGTAAAACTGATGCAGCATCGCTGATTCTGGCGGCCTGCAGGATCGCCGCGGCGTTGACATAATCTGGTCCGGCCCCGGCAGGAAAGCACGGCGTGCGGAAAAATCTACTAACCGCTTGAATACAAAGGCCCTCACCCGGCAGAGCCGCCAGAGCCGCGTGCAGCGTTGCCTCCGGCGCCAAATCGCCGAATGGCAAGTTTCCGCCCATTGCGACTAATATATTCGGTGAATTAGATGTGATCAAGCCGTTACCTCCCACCACACTCTCTTGCGAGCACCAGCGACACCGTTATATCGTGCTGCGTCCCGCGCTGCGACTGATGTATATTTTCGCACAAGTTTCGGTAGGTAATTTATCGGGGCATTTTTGAGGGGGCTATCAATGTTCTACAAAGACGAACGGCTTGCGCTGTTCATCGACGGCTCGAACCTTTACGCTGCGGCCAAGGCGTTGAGCTTCGACATCGACTACAAGCTTCTGCGCACAGAGTTCATGCGTCGAGGAAAGATGGTACGCGCGTTCTACTACACGGCCTTGCTGGAGAACGACGACTATTCGCCGATCCGGCCACTTGTGGACTGGCTGCATTACAACGGCTTTACCATGCGTACAAAACCCGCAAAGGAGTATACCGACAGCCAGGGTCGGCGGAAGGTGAAAGGGAACATGGACATCGAGCTTTGCGTCGATGCCATGGAACTTGCACCGCGCGTCGACCATATCGTGCTTTTTTCGGGGGACGGCGACTTTCGTCCTCTCGTCGAAAGCCTGCAACGGCAAGGGGTTCGCGTCTCTGTCGTGTCGACGATCCGCAGCCAGCCGCCGATGATCGCGGACGAGTTGCGCCGCCAGGCCGACAATTTCATCGAACTTGATGAGTTGCGCGACGTCATCGGCCGACCGCCTCGCGAACCGCGCGTGATTTCGGCTGAAGACATGGCGGTCGAAAGCAAGTAGCGCAGGCATCCGCTCAGGTCGGCGACGGAGGGCTGGGGAGCCTCCTGTCGCCGCCCTGACGGGGCCTCGAATGGAAAGACTGAACACGACGGCGGCGGCGCAGGTTGACGGGGACCTTCGATAGTCCATTTCCTGAACAGGGCGCAGGGCTTGAAGCGCGCCGCCTGAATGACCCAGCGACGCTTTTCGCGCGGCGGATCATTCGGCGGCGTGAAAAACCTCCGCCAACAGCGGCACCAGCCATGCCTCATCGTCGTCGCCAAAGGCGGCAGGGATGTCGCTGTCGAGATCGAGCACACCCAAGAGCCGTCCCGCCCCGTTCCAGACGGGCAACACCAGCTCTGAGCGGGTGGAGGAGGCGCAGGCAATGTGACCTTCAAAAGCCTCTACATCCCGTACGTTCTGCACCTGCCCCGTCCGCGCCGCGGCCCCGCAGACCCCCCGCGAAAACGGGATGACCAGACAGCCATGCCCGCCCTGATAAGGCCCGATCTTCAAAAGATCCGGGCCGACAACGCGGTAAAAGCCCGTCCAGTCGGCATAGGGGTGGTGGTTGTGGATTTCACACGCCACCGTCGCCATCAGCGCCACGGCATCCGTCTCCCCTGCCGTCAGCGCCCGGATGGCGGCGCTAATCGCTGCGCGGTCCACCTCAATACCCAATGGCACACCCATCCTTGCGCGGGTCTGAGGCGCCTGTGAGAACCCCGTCCGTCCCGATCCGGATCGCCTGCGAGCCACCAAGAGGTGCCTTGGGGATCGACACGACATGCCCCATCGCCGCCAGTTCCGCCTGCACTTCGGGCGTATAGCCGCGCTCCAGCTGCATCCCCTCCGGCCCGCTGAAGCTGCGCGGTGCGTCCATCGCGGCCTGCAGGTCCATCCCGAAATCGACAAGATTGGTGATCAGCCGGGCATGCCCGTTCGGCTGGTAGGCCCCGCCCATGACGCCAAAGGGCATCGTGACCCGCCCGCCTTCGCGCAGCATGCCGGGGATGATCGTGTGCATCGGCCGTTTGCCACCCGCCGCTTCGTTCGGATGCCCCTCGGCCAGCGTAAAGCCTGCCCCGCGGTTCTGGAAGTTGATCCCGAACCTGTCGGAGGCAAAGCCCGAGCCAAAGCCGAAGTACACCGAATAGATCAGTGACACGGCCATCCGGTCCCGGTCCACCACCGTGATGTAGATCGTATCGCGGTGCACAGCTTCGGTCAGCGGCACGGCAGACGCCATCGCGCGTTTCGGGTCGATCAGCGCCGCAAGCCGCACCGCCGTTTCGGGCGAGAGCATATGATCCAGCCGCAGCATGTGGTCCGCATCAGCGATGAACCGGTTGCGCGCATCATAGGCAAGCTTCGCGGCCTCCGCCTCGATATGCGCGCGCGCCGCCCCGAACGGGTGCATGGTGGACAGATCGAAATGCTTGAGGATGTTGAGCATCAGGATCGCCGTCGCCCCCTGCCCGTTCGGCGGATGCTCCAGCAATTCCACCCCCTTATAGCTGCCCCCCACCGGTTCGGTGTAGTCGCAGGCCACTGCCGCGAGGTCATCCAGCGTATGGCACCCGCCCAGAGCCCCCAGCGAGGCGATCATATCCTCAGCGACTTCGCCTTCATAAAACCCTGCCCGACCCTCCCGCGCGATGCGGCGCAGCACTTCGGCCTGCCCCGGTGCACGGAAGATCTGTCCTGGCCGTGGCGCCTGCCCGCCAAAGGTGTAATGCGCGCGCGCCGCCCCCTTCAGCCCCGGCAGATCATCGATCCAGTCAAGGGCCACACGCGGTGCGACGGGCACGCCGGCCTCGGCGTAATGGATCGCGGGCGCCAGCGCGTCGGCCAAAGGCTTCACCCCCCAGTCGGCCGACAGCCGACAGAACGCGTCGATCGCTCCGGGCATGGTGACCGACTCGATCCCCTGGACAGGCACTGCCTGAAGCCCGCGCCCCCGCATTTCGGCCGCCGACAGGCCCGCCGGCGCGCGCCCCGAGCCGTTCAGCGCCACCACCCGCTCATCTCCCGCAGGTTTGATCAGCGCAAAGCAATCGCCGCCGATCCCGGACATCTGTGGCTCGCAAATCCCCAACAGGACGGCTCCGGCAATCGCCGCGTCCGCCGCATTGCCGCCGTCCCGCAACACCCCGACCGCCACCTCGGCAGCCAAAGGGTGCGAGGTGGCGCAGAGCCCGTTCGTTGCATAGACGGCCGAGCGACCCGGCATCTGAAAATCACGCATCCTCGCCCCCTGATTTTCCGCAAGCCTAGAAGGCGCCGCGCAGAATGCCAATGGCGCCCGTCCTTTGATCGGCCGACCACTCGCGAACCTCCGCACCCACAGTCAGGCTGGCCCCGGATATCCCCGCCTGCGGCTACCGCCCCGTCTGCACATTCCGCACTGCAAACGCCAGAAGATGCCGCATCCCCTTTTTGGGACGGCATCATTGGTCGTTCAATAAGGAACGGAATTGAACCTCGGCGCCAAGACTGGGTGGGGGCTATACATCCCGGCGCCGAGGTGAAGCTTTATGCAGCTACAAGACCTTGTATCGCCGTTGCATGTGGCTGATTCAGGGGAGAAATCGGACCATTTGATGACCCGCGGACAATCCTTGAAACAATGTGCCATGATCCGCCCGATTGATCGCCGATCAGGCAATGGTGGGTAAACGCAAGCGTATTTCATTTTGCCCGTTTCGTCGCCTATACTTCAAATCCTGCGAGAGCATTCGAATCATGTACCACCCGAAGCTGCCTTCCTGCAGCTCTTCAGGCCGGGACGGAATCGGGTCGGGCGGGTGGTCTCCGGGCATTGGCCGCCCCGAGTCCACCACCTCGCATTGCAGGCTGCAACCCTCACGCTGCACTTCGAGCCTGATCTCGCCCGAGGTATCGGCATAGGCATGTTCAACCACATTATTCAGGACTTCCGCCAGAACGATCTCAGCCACGCCACGCCGGTCGCCCGACAGGCCCTGCATGACATTGGCCGACATCAAGGTGCGCAGCGCCTCTCTTACCGACATGGGGTCCGACGCGATCACCAGCCGGAAGGGGGCGGGGTCCTCCCTCACCTGATGATCACACTCATCACACGGCATGACCCAAGCCTTCGGGCAATGAAGAATGGATGGTGAAAATCGACTCCATACGTGTCAGACGAAACACTTTCTGTACGGTCGGTGTCAGACCCGCCAGTTCCAGCTTTCGGTCCGGGCCCATCATCTTCATCACCGCAACGACCGCGCCAAGACCGCTGGAGTCGAGGAAATTCACTCGCGTCATGTCCAGCACAACGCGGGGCTCCGCGCCCTGGACGATCCCCCGCATCCGCTCCTTGAACTGGATCGCGCCGGCCGCGTCGATCCTGTCATCCATCGCGTGCACGACCAGCACACCGTCCAGCTGCCTTGCCACCAGTTCCATCCAACCGCTCCCTTACCAAGATGCGGCAAGACTAGGGTTGAAGCGTTAGCAAGTGGTAAGTGTCAGTTCATCTGAAACTGCAGAGGATAACGTCCATCCTGAAAATCGCCAAAAAGGTCCCCCAGATCGGGGTGTCCCACCGGCTCGCCCGTTTCATCCGGGATCAGGTTCTGCTCCGAGACATAGGCCACGTAGTAGCTTTTATCGTTCTCGGCCAGCAGATGGTAAAATGGCTGATTCTTCGAGGGTCGGCTTTCCTCGGGGATGTTCTCATACCATTCGTCAGTATTGGAAAACATTGCATCGACATCGAACACGACACCCCGGAACGGATGCTTGCGATGACGCAGCACTTGGCCGATATGGTACTTAGCCTGACTCTTGAGCATTACAAACGTCCCCTTACCGAAACCTAATAGTCCTTTGAAGCATCACTTGTCCACAGGGCAGGCGATTTCGTGCGGAAACAATCTGTGGACCTCATCTTTACAGTCGCAACGATCGTGGCCCCCCTCGGCCTGCTGGAGCTGGTGGTTTCTTTTGGGTTCGCACCGAAAACGATTATGATCTGGAATGCGCGACGCGCCTTGCAATGACCCTTTCGATCCCGGTGCCGATCTTTAAGGCACTGATGCAATCCGAGATGGACCCGGCCGCCCTGCAGGAGGTGCCACTTGCGGCCACCATCGGCTCCGGCGTGTTGGCAGGAATGTTCCTTGAGCTGGTGCGGGTTTTGCGACTGCCGTTCAGGACCTGCCTCGCCCCGCTCATCTTCGGCAATACCGGCAAAGTCGGGCTGCCGCTTGCGCTCTTTGCCTTTGGCGAGGCAGGTCCCGTTGATGCTGCAGTGATTTTTGCGGTCATGATGATGCGAGGTTTCACCCTGGGCCTATGGCTGGTTTCAGGCGGCGGCTTTCCTTGGCGGCTGGTGCGTGAGCCTGCAATGATCGCCACCCTGTCAGGCGGGCTGTTCCCGTGGCAGGGCTGGCAGACACCGCTATGGCTGACCCATTCGTTGGAGCTTATGGGCCAGCTTGCAATCCCGATGATGCTGATCACCCTTGGTGTCGCCATGGCGCGGCTGCTGTCGGGGGGCGCCTCGGGCGGATGCTCGCGTCGATGGCTTTGCGCCTTGCGTTTTGTCTTGGGCTGCGGTCGGGGTTGGCCTTGCCTTCGCGCCTACACCCGTGGCGATGGAGGTGCTGATCGTGCAATTCGCCGCGCCCGTAGCCCTAACTTCCTGCAGGCTGGCCGTGAAATACGGGGCCGATGCCGATGCGGTCGCCTCGCTTGTCATCGCGTCCAAGCTGCTCTGCATCGGAACGCTTCCGCTCACTCTCGCATTTCTGATCTGACGCCGGGCGTTGCCCCATTTCCACCGTAGGTGTTTTCCCCTATTGTGACTGCAAAACAAAAACGTACGAGGGGCAAATGAGCAGGTTTCTCCGTGCGTCGATTCTGTTGCTGTTTCTTGGCTCCTGCGGGGGCGGCAACTTCTCGGCGCCCCGCAATCTTGACGACGCCTGCGCGATCGCGCGGGAACGCCCGCAATACATGCGCGCCCTCGAAGCGACAGAGCGTAAATGGGACGTGCCCACCCATGTGCTGATGGCGATGATCTATCAGGAATCGAAGTTCGTCGGCAACGCGCGCACTCCCTACCGCTTTGTGCTGGGGGTGATCCCGATGGGGCGGCAATCGTCAGCCTATGGTTACAGCCAGGCGCTGGACGGCACCTGGGAGGAATATCAGCAGGACGAAGGCCGCCGCAGCGCCAAGCGTGACCGCATCACCGATGCCACAGATTTCATGGGTTGGTATCTGCATGAAAGCGAAGGGCGCCTCGGTCTGGCCAAGACCGATGCCGAAGCGCAGTATCTGGCCTATCATGAAGGCAGAACCGGCTATGCCAATCGAAGCTACGAAGGCAAGCCCTGGCTCATGGATGTGGCGGCGAACGTAGCCGTACGGTCCGAGACGTACCGCGCGCAATTGGACCAGTGCCGCCGGTAGGACGGCTCAGTCGCCCGCGCGCCTCTGGATTTCTGCGCTGATGTTGAACAGGCCCTCGGGAATGCGCACTCCCTGCTGCAGGCCCTGCAGTTCCACAACTGTGCGGTTGCCGAGGTCATCGGTGATGACCCAGGCTGTCAACGCCACCGGATCGGCCGCAAACACCAGCTCTATCGTGCCATATTCCGGATTCTTAGGATCCTGCGCCAGAACGCGCGTCGTGTCGCCCTCTTCGCGATGACCGATCACCATCTTGGCCCGGCCGAGGTCCACCTCCCGCGCCAGAATGAGGTTCAGCGGTGTACGGCGCAGGGGATACTGCTCGGGCGCCTCATTTGATTTCTGGTCAAATATCGCGACGCTTCCCGCGCTTGCCAACACCAGCGCCGCGTTCGGCGCCTCATATTCAAACCGTGCGCGACCTGGCCGTTTGATGTAAACTGTGCCTTGTGCGGCAGATCCGTCGGCATTGGTCTGCACAAACGCCGACACCGCGCTGTCCAGCCCGTTTAGATACCGCGATATGGTATCCAGGGAAATGATCTCTGCCTGCGCAGGCAGAGTAGCAGCCAAGACCAAGAGCGGTACGGCGATGAGGGTGCGTCTGTTCATCCTTATAATCTAGCCCCTCTCCTGGTCCGCCGCATCCCCACCGCCATCACAAGGCGGAGAGCCGCCGAACACCCGGCGCGGCCCGGATCGTCCCCGCTGGAGATGGGACCATGCATTTTCTATACCAACCGGGTCGCACTGCTGTTACATCCCTTGGCGACAACGGCTTTGGCATGCAGACAAGGACGGCACAGGCGGTGAAGGACGGCTTCGATTTGGTTGTGGTGGGGGCGGGCATCGTCGGGCTGGCCCACGCGCTCGCCGCGCGGCGCCGTGGTCTTTCGGTCGCGGTGATCGACCGCGACGCGGAAGCAACGGGTGCATCGGTTCGCAACTTCGGTTTCGTCACGGTGACCGGGCAACAGGCGGGGGACTGCTGGCGCCGCGCGATGCGGTCCCGCGATGTCTGGGCAGAGGTTGCACCGCAGGCAGGAATTGCAATCGAACATCAGGGGCTTCTGGTCGTGGCACGCCGTCCCGAGGCGATGGCTGTGGTTGAGGCGTTCCGTGCCACCGAAATGGGGCAGGACTGCACCCTGCTGTCGCAGGCCGACCTTGCGCAAAAGCATGGTGAGATTCTGGCCGATGGTCCCTTTGAGGGCGGTTTGTGGAGCCCGCACGAGCGGCGCGTGGAAAGCCGCCTTGCCATCCCGAGGCTGGCAGCCTGGCTGGAAACGGCGACGGGCGTGTCTTTCTACCGCAAGACGCTGGTCAAGTCGGTGGAACCGGGCCGGGTCGAGACGACGGCCGGAACCCTCACCGCCCGCCGCATCGTCGTCTGCCCCGGGGACGATCTGCTGACCCTGTTCCCCAAGCGCATCGCCGCGATGGGGATCACCCGTTGCCGGCTGCACATGATGAAGGTGATGCCCGCGAGCGGCGGTTTCCGCCTGCCAGGGTCGGTGATGACGGATTTGTCGCTGGTGCGCTATCTTGGCTATTCCGAACTGCCCGAGGCGGCCCCGCTGCTGGACCGTTTGCAGCGCGAACAGCCCGAGTATCTGGCGCAAGGCATCCACCTGATCGCCGTGCAGGGCGCGGACGGCGGGCTGATCGTCGGCGACAGCCATCACTACGAATGGAGCCCGCAGCCTTTTGCGCAAGGCATGGTCGATGACCTGATGCTGGCCGAGATGCACGCCACTCTGCGTCTGCCCGATGCCACCGTTACCGAACGCTGGATGGGCACCTATGCCAGCCTGCCCGACCGCCTGATGGTGCGCGACGCGCCGGACCCGGACATCCGCCTTGTCATCGTGACGTCGGGCACCGGGGCCAGCACGGCCTTTGCCATCGCCGAGGAAACCATCGCCGAGTTGTTTGGAGACGCTGCATGACCCCGAAAACCCTCAGTGCCGTTGTCTTCGACTGGGCAGGCACGATGATCGACCACGGCAGCCAGGCCCCTATGGGCGTGTTCGTCAAGGCGTTTGCGCAGTTCGGCGTCGCGATCACGGTGGAAGAGGCGCGCGGCCCGATGGGCATGGCCAAGCGGGATCACATCAAGACCTTGCTTGGCCAGCCACGCATTGCTGCAGCGTGGAAGACGGCCCGTGGGGCTGATCCGGACGAGGCAGACACCGACGCCGTCTATCAGGTTTTCGTGCCTATGAATGTGGCGGTCGTCACCGACTTCGCCGAGCTGATCGAAGGGGCTGCAGACATGGCAGGTCGTCTGCGCGCGCGCGGCCTGAAAGTCGGCTCGACCACCGGATATATCCGCGAGATCATGGCGCCGCTGTTGCCACTGGCCGCCAAACAGGGCTACGCGCCCGACAATCTGGTCTGCGCAGGCGATCTGGCTGAAGGGCGTCCGACGCCCATGATGATGTACCGGACCTTTCTTGATCTGGGCGTCTGGCCCGCGTGGACTGTCGTCAAGGTGGACGACACCGAAGTGGGCATCGCCGAAGGCCTGAACGCCGGCTGCTGGACGGTCGGCGTGGCCCTGACAGGCAATGTCTTCGGTCTGAACGCGGCAGAAACCGACACGCTGGCGGTCGACGAGTTTCACCGCATGCGCGATGCAGCCTATGCCCGCCTGACCCGTGCCGGCGCACATTTCGTGATTGATTCAGTCGCCGAAATCGACTTCGTGCTGGACGAAATTGACGGCGCCTTGCTGCGGGGCGAGCGGCCCTGACCACCGCCGGGACCGGCGCTCTCGGCAGCCGGGCCTGCGCGCGACCGCGCTTCCAGAACTGCGCCTCGCTGAACGGGCAGTCTTGGCCTAGCTCGGCAGCGGTTCCGGATCTTCACCAAAGGCCGCATTGCGCTGCGCAATCTCGATAAGGCTTCGGGTATAGGCATGGCGCGGCGCGGTGCAGATCAACGTGGCCGGGCCTTCCTCTGCGATCCGGCCCATGTGCAGGACGGCGACGCGGTCGCACAACGCGGCCACCACGGCAAGATCATGGGCAACAAACAGGCAGGCCGTCCCGCGCGTCCGGCAGAGCGCGCGGATCAGCGACAGAACGCTTGCCTGCACCGAAACATCCAGCGCGCTTGTCACCTCGTCGCACAGGATGACGTCCGGCCGCGCCGCAAACGCCCGCGCCAGCGCCACCCTCTGCCGCTCGCCGCCTGACAACTGTCCCGGCCGCCCATCGAGGTAGGACGGGTCAAGCCGTACGTCCGCCAGAAGATCGCGCCCTTGCCGTTCAACCTCGGCAGGTGTGGCGTTGAAATAAAGACGCAAGGGCTGGGCCAGAATTTCGCGCACGGACTGCCGCGGATTGAGCGACGCGTCCGGGTTCTGGAACACGACCTGCACCCGCTGCAGCGCGCGGCGGTCGCGCTGAACCGTTTGGGCCGCCAACTCGCCGCTGCCTGCCAGCGTCACGACGCCGGCGCTGCGCGGCCAAAGCCCGGCAACCGCCCGCAGAATGGTGGATTTGCCACTGCCGGATTCGCCGACGCGACCGAGAATCTCCCCCTTTGCCAGCGTGAAGGACACGCCGTCGACCACCGCAGGCGGCGCAGGGCGGCCAACCAGCCGCGCAAGCGGGCCTGCCTTGCCATAGCGCACCATCAGGTCGCGAACGATGAGCACCCCATCGCCGCGTACCGCGCCGGTCGCGCCCGTCCGGGCCGCGGGCAGGATGAGGGGGCCTTCATCGGGCGCGTGGCAGGCGACCCGGCCTCCCGATGCGACGTCCCTGAATGCGGGAACCGTGACACAGTCGGCGCCACTGCGCACGCAGCGCGGCACAAAGGCGCAGCCCTGCTCCACACTGCCCGGGGCAGGAGGCCGGCCCGGGATCGAGAGCGGAAGGACCAGCGCCGCGATCCGCGGCACAGACGCGAGCAAGGCGCGCGCATAGGGATGCGCCGGATGGCGCAAAAAGGCACCCACAGGCCGGTCTTCGACAATCCGCCCGGCATACATCACCGCAATACGCGCCGTCAGCCGTGCAAGAACCCCGATATCGTGGCTTACGCAGACCATCGCCATCCCGGTCTCGCGCCGCAGGGTATCCAGCAGGTCGAGGATGCCTGACTGCGTAGACGCATCCAGTCCGCTCGTAGGTTCATCCAGCAACAGCAGGCGCGGCTTACAGGCAAGCGCCATGGCGATTGCCACCCGCTGCATCTGCCCCCCGGACAGCTCATGCGGATAGCGATGGCCGATCCGCGCCGGATCCGGCAGGCGGACCCGGGCCAGAAGGTCCTGCACGCGGGCCGGGCGCGCCGCCGGGGCAAGGCGGCCATGCACGGCCAAGGCTTCGGCAAGCTGCGCGCCAATCCTCATCGTCGGGGTCAGGGACAACGCGGCGCTTTGCGGCACCAGCGCCACGACCGGGCCGCGCAGGCGGCGCTGATCCTCCGCCGGGGCGGACAGGATATCGGTGCCGTCAAGCCACACCTGACCCGCCGCAACCCTCAGCCCGGGTTTCACAATCCCCATCAGCGCCAGAAGCAGCGTGCTCTTGCCGCAGCCCGATTCGCCGGCGATCCCCAGCGTCTGTGCCGGTCCGAGCACGACCCCTGCGTCGACGACGACCGGCCGCCCGACGGGCCCGGCCGCCCGGGCAAGCGTCAACCCAGCGACGGACAAGAGTCTCATGGTGCAGCCACGCCGAATGTCCGGTCAACGCCCAGTGCCTTGGCAATGGCATCAGCCGCAAGATTGACGCCGACGATCAGGCTCGACAGCATCGCCATCGGCCAAAGCACGGTCCAGGGTGCGGCTTGCATGATGCCACGGCCATCGGCGATCATCAGACCCCAGTCCGGGGCGGGCGGCGCGACACCCAGACCCAGAAAGGACAGAGACGAGATCCCGAGCAGAATCCACGACCACTGCATCGCCCCTTGTACCGCCAGCGTGTCGCGGACATTGGGCAGAATCTCGCGCCACAGGATGGTGACGCGCCGCTCGCCCCGTGCCTGGGCCGCCAGCACGAAATCGCGCGCCACAAAGTCCAGCGCGGCGGCACGGGCGATATAGACGACCGACAGGCCATAGGAAAAGCCCAGCACCGGAATAAGCGCCCTCGCCCCGACCCCCAGGGCAGCCACGAAGATCATCACCATCAAAACCCAAGGGATCGACACCATCGCATCAACGATGCGCATGACATAGGCGTCGGTCCGCCCCCCCTGCAGCGCCACGAAAAGGCCCAGCATGGCGCCCCACAGCATCGCGGCAACGGTCGAAAGCGTGGCGATCAGCATCGCCTCCCGACCACCAAGCAACGCGCGGGACAGCAGATCCCGCCCGAGCCGGTCTGTGCCGAAGGGATGGGTCCACGAGGGGGCCTGCAGGATCGCCCCGGCGCTTTGCAGCGTGGGGTTGTGCGGGACGATCATCGGGGCCACCAGCGCCATGGTCACGTGCGCCACAACCAGCGCGACCCCGACGACTCCTGAGGGTTGCTTCAGCACGGCGCGCAAGGTGGACGATGCCGTCATCCCCGCAGGCTCCGCAGCCGGGGGTTCAGCGCCATCGCGACGAGGTCGCTGACCAGCGTCGTCAGCACATAAAACAGCCCGAACAAGAGCGCGATGGCCTGGATCAGCGGAAGGTCACGGTCGGCCACGGCGTTGACTGCAAGCCGCCCGATGCCGGGATAATTAAACACACTCTCGACGATCACGACTCCGGAAAGGAGCCATGCCAGCGTCAGGCCGATCAGGCTGATCGAGGGCAGGATTGCATTCGGCAAGATGTGGCGCAGCACGATCCGCCGTTCCGGGACGCCCTTCATCCGGGCCATGAGCACGAAATCCGCCCCCACCGTGTCGATGACCGACGAACGCACCATCCGCAGGATATGGGCAATGTAGACCAGCGCCAGCGTGATCGCAGGCAGCGGCGTGGCCAACAGCAGCGTCAGTGCGGGCGCATCATAGGCGGCGGTCACGACCCCCGTGCTCCACCCCAGCCAGATCGCGAAGATCAGGATGAGCAGCGAGGCCACCACGAACTCCGGCATGGTCATCGCGACCAGCGCAACCGTCGATGTCACGATGTCGAACGGACCCTCGCGCCGCAATCCGCACAGAAACCCAAGAAGGATCGCGAGGGGCACGCCCGCAAGCGCGGCGGCCCCGGCCAGAATCAGCGTGTTGCGCGCGCGCGGACCCACAATGCCGAGGATCGGGCGTTCGCGCTTCATCGACACGCCCAGATCGCCATGCGCCAGATCTGCGGCCCAGAGCGCAAAACGCTCCACGGGCGGGCGGTCAAGGCCCATGCGGTCACGGCACGCAGTGAGCATCTCGGCACGCGCAGCGTCGCGGCCCAGATGCGCCGTGCAGGCATCGCCGGGCATCAGTTCGACGCCGACAAAGACCACGACCGCAATGACCACCAGCGTGATCCACGCCGCCGCCAGCCGCCCGGCGATCTTTCGAGGCACGGTGGCCCCGACCTATTCCACAAGGTCCACAAGGTGCCAGCGGATGTAATCCTCACCCAGAGGCTTGATCCCGCGCACCCGCGCCGAAAGCACGCGTCGCCCGTCTTCCTGATAGGGGATGAAGGTTCCTCCCTCCGCGAGCAGCAGCGCCTGTGCCTGAATGTAAAGCACGCGCGCCGCGACCGGGTCGAGGGTGGAACGCGCCTGATCCAGCAGCGCATCAAACGCCGGGTTCGCATAGGCGCTTTCGTTCCAGGACGCCCCAGAGCGCCAGGCTTCGTTCAGGATCTGGTCTGCAGGACGCTCTCCCCAGGAAGTCACCGATGCAGGAGCCACCATCCAGACATCGTCCCAATACCCGTCTGACGGGGCAAGCTTGATCGCGACGCGGATGCCTGCAGGCGCCACCTGCGCCTGAAAGACCTCGGCAAAGCGCACCATGCCAGGCTCAAGGTCCGAGGTGGTCAGCTCCACGTCGATCCCGTCGGGAAAGCCTGCTTCGGCCAAGAGCGCGCGGGCCGCGTCAACGTCTTGCGGGCAGTCAAGATCGGCGCGGTAGGGATCGTCGGCCCGGACCGGCGTATCGCAGCCAACCGTACCCCCATCGGCCCCCACCATCAACGTCATCATATCCTGCCGGTTCACGGCGATGCGCAGCGCGCGCCGCACCTTGGCGGAATCATAAGGCGCGGTATCGGTCCGAAACACGATCCCGAACCAGCCGCCCGCCGGAAAGGACTGCAGCTGGAACGCCGGGTTGTCTTTGAACAGGGCCAGCTGATCGCGGGTCACGGAATTGAGGTCGATCTGCCGCGAAAGCATCGCCTGATTACGGGCCTCGCTGTCGGGAATGGCGGTGAACTGCACCCGGTCGATCAGCGGCCGACCTTCCCAGTAGCCGTCGAAAGCCACAAGCGTCGTCGTGCCTTCGGGATCATAGCTTTCCACGCGGAAAGGCCCGGTGCCGATCGGGGTTTGCCCGATCGTTGGGCCGGACCCTTCGGGGATCATGCGGACGCGGTAGTCCAGCAGCAGCAATGGCAGGCCTGCATGCGGGGTTTCGAGCACGATCTTTACGGTCAGATCATCCTTCACCTCGACCCGCCCGATGATCCCGAGCACCGAAGACACCGGCGACTCGAGCGTCGGATCCTCGATCCGGCGCAGCGAATAGGCAACATCGGCGGCATCGAAGGTCGAACCGTCATGGAAGGTCACGCCAGGTTGGAGCGTAACAGTCCACTCCGTCGCCCCGGCATTCGAGGTCCAGCTGGTGGCCAGTTCCGGTGACGGCTCGCCTGCGTCATTCTGCCTGACGAGGCGGGAATAGATCATGTCGTTGACTTCGTAGAACCGGTTTGGCGACAGCGGATCAAGGCTTTCCGCGCCGCCAAAGCTCAGGTCATTGGCGCGGTTCAACACCTTTTCGGCCTGGGCCGGTGCCGCCAGCAAGGCCAAAGCGGCCAAGGTCATCAGCTGTTGCGCGAATGTCATCGTCTTCCCCCAAAATCTGGCAGCATTACGGCGAGATATTCTATGCTCGGCGTGCGCAATAGTTTGATGACGGGAGTTTGCCGCGCAGCGCCCGGTAAAGGAGCGGGACATGCGGGTCGTCACGTACAACATCCAGTGGGGCAAGGGCCGCGACGGCAGGGTCGATCTGGACCGCATCGCCCGCACCATGGCCACGGCTGATGTCATCGCCTTGCAAGAGGTCGAGCGTCGCTGGCGCGGGATTTCACCCGCCGATCAGGTCGCCCGTCTGGCCGCGCTGCTGCCCGACCATCACCCGGCCTTTTGCGCGGCGGTCGATTTTCACAACCCGCAAGAGCCCGCCAATCGGCAGCAATACGGCCTGATGGTCCTGTCGCGCTGGCCGATCCTGTCGGTACGGTCCTGGCCGTTGCCCCGCACCACGGTTCTGGGCCAGATCAGCGACCCGTCGATCCTGATGGAATGCGTCATCGGCCACCCCCTGCGGCCCTTCCGCCTTTATGTCACCCATCTCAACTGGGTGTCGGCCCGCTGCCGGATGCGGCAGGCCGAAGCGATCCTGCGCCTTGTGGCCGAAGCCATCGACGAAGGCCCCCTGATCAGCGGCCCGGGCGCGCCCGACGACGAGTTCGGCGCCGACTGGATGATGATCGCCCGCACCGATCTGCCGCCGATGCCCGCGCCCGCGATCCTGACGGGCGATTTCAACATGACCCCCGCCTCGCCCGAATATGCGGCGCTCTGCGGCCCGGTCTCGCCGTGGTACGGTCGGCTGGTCGAGGCCGGTCTGTTTGCCGATGCCCTGACCCTGGCCGGGATGAAGGAGGATGAAGGCATCACCTTCCCCGGCGATGGCACCGCCCCGGGCGAGCGGATCGACCACATCCTGACGACACCCGACCTCGCGCCGCGCCTGCGCGAGGGCTGGATCGACGCCGAGGCAGACGGCTCGGACCATCAACCGGTCTGGGCGGTCTTTGACATGGCGGACTGAACACGACCTGCCGTCAGCAAAAAGTGAGCATGCGATGCCGACCAACGAATGCCCCCGCCTTTGTCCGTTCAGCCGCATCGCGGGTCCCCGAGAGGACGGGCCGTTTCCTGCCTTTGGCCCGGGCGTCCCGGGCCGATGGCCGCCCGCCGCCTCAGCCAGCCGCCGCGACAGGATGCGCACCGGAAATCACCAAGGGGAGGCGGAAGGTTTGTGCTTTTATTCGCCTCGCCGCAGACAGACACAGTGCTTCTCGTGCTGCGCACCACAGGCGCACTTGCCCGGCATCAAGGGAACCCCGCCGAGGCCCATGCTTTTGGCGAACAGGCGGCTGGACGATGGAACGCCCACTCTCCCGGCCCGAGGCTGCGCGATCATTGCGGAATAGCCCTGCGCCACAGCGCCCTGTAAAGCCAGAGCCAGTCCGTCAGCGTCAAAGAGACAGGCGCCTGATGTAGTCATCGCAACATCCACGGTATCGCCAAGAACCGCCTCTGCATCGCCGTCAAGCTTGACCGTGAGTGTGGCGCCGCCGGATACCAGATGCAGGATCGTCTCGCCGCCAAAGTGCTCGCAGAGCGCGACTTCGCTGCGCACAGCCCCGGTATCGGCGGCAACGACGCGCAGCTTTTCGGGGTGGATGCCCAAGGTCACCTGAGCCCCCGCATCCAGGCTGCGAAAGGTCCAGGGGCAGATGACGTCGCCACCGCCCTCCAGCCGAAGCACCGTCTGATCGGCCGTTTGCGACAGCACGCGCGCGGGAAAAAGGTTGATCGCTGGACAGCCGATGAACCGCGCCACAAAGATGTTGGCGGGGAGGTGGTAAACCTCGCGCGGCGTGCCTGTCTGTTCGATGCGCCCCGCCCCGCTGCACGACGATGCGGTCCGCCAGCGTCATCGCCTCGACCTGATCGTGGGTGACGAAGATCATCGTGGCCCTGAGTTCGGGGTGCAGCCGGGCGATCTGGCTGCGCATCTCCACCCGCAGGGCGGCATCCAGATTGGAAAGCGGCTCGTCAAGGATGAAGACTTCCGGTTTGCGTCCAATCGCGCGTCCGATGGCCACCCGCTGCCGGTGTCCGCCGGACATCGACTTCGGCCTGCGCGTCAGCACTTCGGTGATCTGAAGCAACGTTGCCGCATCGCGCACGCGCCGGTCGACCTCGGCCTTCGGCAAGTCGGCGCGGCGCAACCCGCAGGCCATGTTGTCGTAAACCGACATGTGGGGATAAAGCGCGCAGTTCTGGAACACCATCGCCACGCAGCGTTTGGCGGGCGCGCGTTCGGTCGCATCCTTGCCCGCGATCAGAATGCTGCCGTAATCCACATCCTCCAGCCCGGCGATCATGGGCAGCAAGGTGGATTTTCCACAGCCGGACGGGCCAACGAAAACCACCAGCTCGCGGTCCCGCACCTCCAGATCGACACCCTTGACGACCTTGATCGTGCCGAACAGCTTGCGGACGCCCGACAGGACGACAGAGCTCATCGCATCCCCCTATTCCAACCCGGATGTAGCCAGACACCGGACGAAAAAGCGCTGCGTGAACAGGAACAGCACGATCATTGGCAGGGCAGTCGGCGTGGCCCCCATCATCGAGATCGACCATTCGATGGCGCGCTGCGAGCGGAAGGTGAACAGCCCGGCAGACAGCGGAAAGTCCTCACGGCTTTTCAGGTAGATCAGCGGGCTGAAGAACTTCTGCCAAGTATAGACGATGGCAAAAAGCGCCACGATGACAAAGGCCACGCACACCTGCGGCAACACGATCTGCCACCAGATCCGGAACTCTGATGCGCCGTCCAGACGTGCTGCGTCCATCGACTCACGCGGGACCCCCAGAAAGAACTGCCGCAAAAGGAAAATGAAGAACGTATCCCCCGGAAAGAACGGCGCCGGCTTTGGTCGAACAGTCCACGCTGCGATATCCTTACCGACATCGACTGGCATGACCGTCGCACGTATCTGCGCGCGCTGTTTCCCGTCGCAATTCATGCCGAGTCCGCGCAGTTCGATCAGGCGATCGGGATCGTTCATCGCGCCACCCACAACAACACCGACTGGCAGCAGGAGCATTTCGATAGCTGCGGTCACAGGTTCGTCTCGATCAGCGAAACCGATTGCGGCGCTGCCCTGCTTTCGGCGGATCGCCGCAGAGGATGGTCAGGGGGCCGTTCCGCGGTTGTCAGAAAGCGCGGGGCGGCGTGGGGCGTTCGGACTGACGATCCCCCGGAACCTGCGGTGCTCGCAGGTCTCGATTCCGGAGGAACCAACGGATGAGGCCCGATCCGTGACGCCGTTTCAGCTGTTGTCCCGGCGCCTTTCGGCAGGGGCACAGGCTGGGTGAACGCGGGCGGCCACGGAGTTTCTGGCACTTAGGGGCAATGACGTCAGCGCACAACCCCGGCCAGAGCCCGCGCCAGCAGTGTTGAGATCACCGGCCGCTCTTGGGCCACAAAGGCCAGCGGGCGGCAGGCCTCCATCGCGGCGAGGCCGATGCGGGCGGTCAGGGCGCCGTTCACCACGCCCTCGCCGAACCGGCGCGAGACTTTCGAGAGCACTCCTCCCCCGGCGACCGATCCGATCAGGTCATCCCCAAGCGCCAGCGCCCCGGTGGCCAAAAGACCGCCAAACACCCGGCGCAAAAGACGCGCGCTTCCGAAGGTTCCGGTGCGGCCACCATAAATCTCGGCAATGCGCCGGATCATCCGCAGGTTGGCAAAGAGCGCCGCCGCCAGATCTGCAAGTGCGATGGGCACCAGCGCCGTGACCAACGCCACCCGGCGCGCGGCCTGTTCTACCTCGGCCCGCGCCAGCGCGTCGAGCGGGGCCAGAACCTCCACCTCCGCCAGGCCCAAAAGCCCGTCGGCGTCCAGAACATCGGCCTCACGCTCGGCCATGCGTGCAAGGCCCCAGCTCGCCTCTGCCCGTCCGGTGTAAAGACGGCGGAGCCGTTCGACCGCCGCCCGCGCGATGGCAACATCGCCCGAGCGGCGCGCGGCCTCCCCCTCCGTCCGCAATCGGTCGAGGTGCTGCAGGCGGGCATAGCCCACCCATTCGCGTAACGCGAGTACCGCCAGCACGAAGGCCGACAGCGCGACGAGCCCGAAAGCGAACCAGCCAAGCAGGGGGTTGCGCGCAAAGAGGGCGGCCACGAAATCATAAGCCGCGACCGAGACCACAAATGAAAACAGCATCCCAAGAACCCAGGTCGCAAACCGCGTGAACGCCGAGCGGCGCGCCACTGCCACGCCAAGGCGCGCGGCGGTCAGCATCGCCCGGCCCTCCGCCTCGGAAAGGGTCTCGGGCACGGGGGCGGCGGCTGCCGGGTCGGCCTCGGCCTCCACCTCCAGCACGAAGGGTTGGTGCGGGTCGCTCACAGCCGATCTCCGATCAGAAATTCTGCGGCCCGGTCCAGCCGGATATGCGGCGGGCCCTCGCCCGGTTTCAGCTGGAACCGTGCGGGGGCAAAGGACATCATTCCGAATTCGGCGTCGAGCCACCGCTCCGCCCCCTCGCGTGCCGGGGACAGAAGGCGCATGGGGTCACCCGGTAACGCACCGGGGTAAAGGGCCGCCTGCTTGCCGGTGGACAAAAGCTTTCCCCGCACGCATGGAAGGGACGTGCCCCCACGGTCCACCATCTCTTCGACCGTGGTGCGCAGGCTCGCGATCGACATGGCGGCCGTCCCTGCACCGGCGAAATCGGCGCGGCCCCGGGCCTCGCGCAGCATCGCCTCGGTGATGGCGGTAAGCGCCGCGTGCTGGCTGTGGTGCAGATGATCGGCCTTCGTCGCGGCAAACAGGATCCGCTCCACCCGTCGCCCGCCCAGAAGCCCGGTGAGCCAGCCATTGCGCCCCGGGCGAAAGGCGCCCAAGACCTCGGCCATGGTGCGGCGCAAATCCTCCAGCGCGGGGGGGCCTGCGTGAATGGCACCAAGCACATCGACCAGCACGACCTGCCGGTCAATCCGGGCGAAGTGGTCGCGAAAGAACGGCTGCACGACGCGGGACTTGTACGCATCAAACCGCCGCTCCATCTCGCGCCAGAGCGAACCCCTCGCGGCGCTGGCAGGCTTTGGCAAGGGCGAAAAGGTCAGCACGGGGCTGCCCGCAAGATCCCCCGGCAAGAGGAACCGCCCCGGCGTGCAGTCCGACCAGCCCGCCCCCCGCGCCGCCGAAAGATACGCGGTGAAGGCCTGCGCAAGCGCCTGCGCCCGCGGCTCCTCCAGCCGGAGGCTGCCATCCTCGGCCCGGGCTGTGGCCATGAACGCCGCAGCCTCGGGGCGGCGGGCGATCCGGTCCAGCGTCTCCTCGGACCATTGGGTATAGGTCTTGTCGAGGAGGGCAAGGTCGAGCAGCCACTCTCCCGGGTAATCGACAATGTCGAGATGAACGTGCCGGGGCCCCGAGAAGCCGCCGAAGAACCCGCCGGGCTGCACAAGGAAGGACAGGCGCAACTCGCTGATCGCGCGGGTGGATTGCGGCCAGCGCGGGTCGTCGCCGGTCAGCGCGGCCAGATGGCCTTCATAGTCAAAGCGCGGAAGCGTGTCGTCGGGCTGGGGTTGCAGGTGGACCGCGGAAATCCGCCCCTCGGCCGCAGCCAGAAGTTGCGGCATCCGCCCGCGTTGCAAAAGGTTCGCGACGAGGCCGGTGATGAACACCGTCTTGCCCGCCCGGCTGAGGCCGGTGACGCCCAGCCGGATGACCGGCTCGAAGAACGCGCCCGACACGGCATCCGAGACAGACGAGAAGGCGCCCCCGATCCCGCGCGCCATGATGTCAGTGATGCCGAAACTGGCCAACGGATATTCCTTGCGCGCCCTTGGGGGAACATAAGGACCGTGCGCGGCCATGAACAGGGGCAAAGCCCGGTCCGTGCGACAGCCAGGCGGCGGTGGACTTGCGCGGGCGGTTTGGGTAACGGGGGGCATGCCTCGCTTTGCCCTGAAGATCGACTATGACGGCGGCCCCTTTGCCGGCTGGCAGCGCCAGGCGGAGGGGCAGCCTTCCGTGCAGGCCGCCGTGGAGGCCGCACTCGCGCGGCTGGAGCCCGGACCCCACACCATCGCCGCCGCAGGACGCACCGATGCGGGCGTGCATGCGACCGGACAGGTCGCACATTGCGACCTGCAGCGCGACTGGGACCCGTTCCGGCTGTCCGAGGCGCTGAACTGGCATCTGAAGCCCGCACCGGTGGCGATCGTGCAAGCGGCGCGGGCCGGGACCGATTTCCACGCCCGCTTCTCGGCGGTGGAACGGCGGTACGTCTTTCGCCTTGTCGCCCGCCGTGCGCCGGTGACGCATGATCGCGGGCGGGTGTGGCACGTGCTGCGGCCGCTGGATGTCGCGGCGATGCGCAAGGGGGCGGCGCATCTGGTGGGGCTGCATGACTTCACCACCTTCCGCTCCTCTCTGTGTCAGGCAATAAGCCCGGTCAAGACGCTGGATGAGGTGACGATTGCCGAGCAGGTCTATCCGGGGGGAACGGAGTATCGCTTCACCCTTCGGGCGCGCAGTTTTTTGCACAATCAGGTCCGCTCTATCGTCGGCACACTGGAGCGGGTCGGGGCAGCGGCTTGGCTTCCGGATCAGGTGCGTGCAGCCCTGGAGGCGCGGGACCGCGCGGCCTGCGGGCCGGTCTGCCCGCCGGGGGGACTCTATCTCTCCCAGGTGATCTACCCAGCCGACCCTTTTACCGACGCATCCGCCAGATAGGCGAGCGTGCTGGGGCCATGCGTTTGCGCCTCGATCGCCCGGCGCACGTCCGGGCGAACCCCTGCCAGCGAGAGCTGTCCCCCCCGCCGCGCCATCTTGGCCGCCAGCATGTGAAAACTGCGCGCGCCGGAACTGTCGATCATCGGCACATCGGCCATGTCGATCACGAATTCCTTCGGGGTGTCGGAAATGCTGTCCAGCACGGCACCGATCTGGGCTGCGGCGCCAAAGAAGTAAGGTCCGTGCAAATGATAGACCACGCGGTTGCGCGTGCCGCCCTCTGCAGGGTCATACTTCCCTTCCTCTTCGTCGCGGGTCACTTCAACCGCATCGGACATGCGCTTGATGAAAACGAGGCCGCCCAGGGCGAATCCCACGATGATGCCTTCGGTGAGGTCGTAGAAGGTCACGAGCAGGAACGTGACCGTGACCACAATGGCGTCGCCCCTGGATGAGCGCAGAAGCGACCAGAACGCCTCCCGTTCCGCCATGTTCCACGCGACCACGGCCAGAAGGCCTGCAAGGGCTGCAAGCGGGATGAAGCCCGCAAGCGGGGCCGCCACCAGCATGAAGGCCAGCACGAACATCGCATGCAGAATTCCCGACACCGGCCCCCGGCTGCCCGCGCGCACGTTGGTGGCCGTCCGCGCGATGGTGCCGGTGACGCAGAACCCGCCGAACAGGGCTGCACCGATGTTTGCCACACCCTGCGCCACAAGCTCGGCGTTGGAGCGGTGTCTGCGCCCCGTCATCCCGTCCGCCACCACCGCAGAAAGCAGCGACTCGATCGCGCCAAGCAGCGCAAAGCTGAACGCCCAGGGGAGCGCGGCCCGCACCGCGCCGCCGCTCAGGTCGGGCAGGGCGGGTGCAGGCAATACCCGTGGCAGCTCACCAAAGCGGCTGCCGATGGTTTCCACCTGCAGCCCTGCCAGAGCCGCCATCACCGAGGCGAGGACGACTGCGATCAGCAGGTTTGGCCAGCCCGGCCGAAAGCGGCGAAAGGCCAGGATGGTGAGAACCGTCCCCCCCGCCACCGCAGCGGCCGCCGGCGTCACGCTGCCGCGCGCCTCCCACAGCGTCGCAAGCTTTGATATCAGTGCGGCAGGCTCGGCCCCGGGCAGAGAGAGGCCCAGCAACTCCTTGATCTGGCTTGCAAAGATGATGACGGCGATGCCTGAGGTAAAGCCCACCGTGACGGGATAGGGGATAAAGCGGATGTAGGTGCCGAACCGCAGGGCCCCCATCGCCATCAGGATGAAGCCCGAAAGGAAGGTGGCAAGGATCAACCCCTCGATCCCGGTCGCCATCGCGCAGGCGGAAATCAGCACGATGAAGGCCCCCGCGGGCCCCCCGATCTGGAACCGCGATCCGCCCAGAAGCGAGACGAGAAAGCCCCCCACGATGGTGGTGTAAAGCCCCCGCTCCGGACCCACGCCGCTGGCAATGGCAATGGCCATCGACAGGGGCAGCGCCACGATGGCGACGGTCAGCCCTGCCAGCGCATCGGCGCGCAAATCCGCGCCACCGTAGCCATCGCGCAGGACTGTCACCAGTTTCGGCAGGTATTCGGGAGCCTTGGGTCGGGTCTGGCTGTGCATGGCGCGCCACTTCCGTTAGGTTGACCTGACCAGATGCCCCTGCCCGCGCCCTGTCAACTGCCCGGAACGCCACAGATGCCCGACCCTGCCCCAAAGCGCGATCCGGTAGGCCCCGCCGATGCCGAGTCTCGCGTCCTGGCGCGCGGGCTGCTGGCTCTGACTCATGCCGCGCTGGCCTGGACCGACCCCGAGACCGGCACCCCCGGCATCTCTCGCATCGCCTTCGGGCTGGGGGTGACCGGGGTGCCGATGACGCTGATCTCGTCCCTGACGCCACATTTCGCGGCACTGAAGGCGCATCCCCCTTGCGCGATCCTGCTGGGAGAGCCCGGGCCGAAGGGCGATCCGCTGACCCACCCGCGGCTGATGATCCGGGCGGAGGCGATGTTTCTGGAACGCCCCTCTGACGGATATGGGATTGCACGGGCTCATTGGCTCGCGGGGCATCCGAAATCCACACTCTACATCGATTTTGCCGATTTCGCGCTGGTGGAACTTGTGGTGCAGTCGGCATTGCTGAACGGCGGGTTTGGCAAGGCCTTCCGGCTCACGGCTGCGGATCTTGTGACTGAGGCACCCCGCCCTGTGCCCCAGTCCTGAAGAAGCCGCGCCGGTCCCCGCGCCGTTCTTGCCAATCCCGTCCCCCCCCTTCCGCCCCATGAAGGGGAAGGTGCCTCCGGGTCGAGATAGGCTGTGAGCGTCCCTACGAAGGCAGGTCCATCCGCAGGGTGACGACGGCCTTGCCTCTCACCGCCTCACCCCACCGCAGCTGCGCCTGGGTACCGTTCGGTCCCTGCCCCACCAGCGCATGGGGCTGGATGTAGCGGGCAGCGTTGGCGGCATTGGTGATCGCCCCTTCGGGCATCACCGCCTCCACCAGTCGTACCCTCCCGCCAAACGGGATGAAGGCCGACACATCCACCACCCAAGGGTCGGCTGCAGTGTTCTGGTCATGCGTGGCCACCAGCGGATTCATGATCATCTGCGCTACCTGGTTGAAGCTGTTCGCCTCCACCCGCACATTGCGCGAGCGGGTGAAGTCCAGTGTGGCAAAGCTGGTGTCCACTGTCTCCACCCGGTCCACCGTCGCATTGAACACACGGAAACTGTTGTTCGACAAGGTAAAGCCGTTCAGGAAATGCCCCGGCCCCTGCGGCCTGACCACCATCCAGCGGAACGAGGCCGCAACGAAAGAGGCGATGAAAACGTTGCCAATGACTGTCAGCCCGCCAAAGGAGAACTCGTTGTTGAACTCCGGGGAGGCATCATGCTCGTTGCCCCACTCGATAAAGCAGTTGTCGATGTAATTGCCGGTAACCACGGTCGAGACGTTGGTCTGGGTAAAGATGATGCCCGCGCGGCGGATCCCCACCACCTCGTCATCCCCCTGGAAGAAATGGTTGCCGATAATCAGGTGCCCCGTGCCGTTCAGCACCGCGAAATGGGCAAAGCGCACGACGCGGTTATGGCGCAGCTTGACGTCATTTGCGTTGACGTTCAGCGCGATGGACACCCGGTTCTGCGAGGCGAGAGTCTGCTCGTTCGACAGAAACTGACACAGATCGACCAGCATGCCCTGACAACCGGTGCCGATCGAGGTGATGCCGCGGTCGAGGGGTCGGTTGATCGTGCAGTTGGCAATACGGAAGGCAAGGCCGGAGGGCGCAAGGCTGATAGCCGAGGCCACGCCATTGCACTGCAGTTCCAGCTCTTCGAGCTCAAAGCGCGACAGCTGCGCCATGCTGCTGAAGTCGAGCATGTACTGGAACCGCCGGAAGGTGAAGGTGCGCGTGCCTGCAGCGCCCCACAAAGGCTCGGACAGGGTGAGCGTCCCGGCCCCGATGTTGCGTGCGGTGACATAGACCTCGCGCCCCACACCGGTACCGGTGACGAGGCTGCCGACCGGCACGTTGGCGACATTGGCCACGGAGGTCAGCTGATTGGGGTTGGCCACGGCATAGGTGGCCACCGAACTCGCCTGCACGGTATTCCACGCGGTGCCCGCCAATGCGTTCAGCTGGCCATTGCGCACGACACGCCGCACCGCCAGCTGCGAAAGACCGGTCAGGGCGGCGATGTCGATGGGCGCCACGAGGTCGATGCGGCGGCCCTGCAGGTCGAGGCTCACATGGTCGGAAAAAAAGAACAGCACCTGCAGTGCTCGCCGGAAACCCTCAAGCTCGGTCCCGAAGGCCGCGGCATAGGTGTCGAGCGTGTAGCTGCGCGTCAGGGCAAGACGGAACTCGGGCGGCATAGTGATGGTGCCCTGAAACCGGATCGGCGCATTGATCGTGACGTGATCGTTGAGAAAGAAAGTCCCCGACGGCACAAGGACACTCCGCCCCGCGGCGGCGGCATCGGCGGCAAGGAAGGCGGGCGCGTCATTGGTGACGCCGTCGCCCTTTGCGCCATAGTCGCGGACATCGACCCAGTCGATCAGGGTACGCAGGAACACTTCGGTGATGTCCTCGACCACGATGTCATCGATGCGCACCACGCCGCCGGTTGCGCCGGTCAGGTCAATCCCGATATGGGCATAAACCGGCGTCGTGCCCCAGGCCATGCTAACCCCCTGACGGTTGCCTGCCCCGATGATCGCCTGCACGGTCACAACATCGCCATAGCTGGTGAGGGTGGTCGAAGGCCCGGTCTGGGTGGCAGAGGCTACATTCGTGCCGTTCACCGCCCCGGCCCAGGCGGCAATGCGCACCGATGGAAGGTTGCCAGACACCGCCTTCAGGCGCACGCTTATGCGCAGATACATGTCCGGGCGCAGCGGGGTTTGCGCAAAGGAGCGCATTTTCTGAAGGCTCGCGGTCTTTTGCAGCTCCAGACAGCCGCCGAAATCCTGATCGTTCGACACCAGCGCCGCATTGGGCTGGCCCACGTAGGATGCGGACCCCGGCGTGCCATCCGCACTCGACCAGAGGTTGAGACCGGCCGAAAAGGGCGGCGGCATCAGGACCAGCCCGTCAGTAATCGCCTTGTTCATCTTGAAAAATCCCTCGCCTCGCTTGCGCCAATCGGAGAGCGGCCAAGGGATGGCTCCCCGCGCCGCCAGTGGCAGAAGCGGTAGCAAGCGGTGGTTAACTGAAGTTGAGACAACCGCGCGCAGACGGGCAAGGTTGTGCAACTGTGCGGCCGAGAAGCGGGGGCCCGCCCCCCGCACCCCCGGGGATATTTATCAATAGATGAAACCGGAATTAGGCAGGTCAGGCCCCGATGCCGACGCCGGGCAACAACTGGACCCCATTGATCTGCCAGCCGTCTGACGTCTCGATCATCTGATAGTCGAGCATATGCGTGCGGCCCTGCTGGTCGGTGATCATCACGCGCTGCCACAGATTGCCCGCAACCTCACGCAACTCCAACATGCGGACGTCAGCGGGACGGTGGACCATCGGATAGCCTTGGGTGACCATGGCGCCAAAGTTTTCCGCAGTGCCGAAGATCGTCTTGATGTTAGGCGCGGCGTAGGTGAAGGCGCGGACGAAATCGTCGGCGAGGAAGGCGTCGATCTGGCCCTGGATGGCAGTCCGGATCGGTTCTTCCTGCGCCTGGGCTTGCGGGGCCACAAAGAAGGCAGTGACGATCAGTATGACTGCGAGCGCGAACTGGCGCATGGTGTGTTCTCCGGTTGGCGTCCCCTTGTCAGCAAGTTTAGGGCGGGAGTGACAGCAGTCAAATCACGAATGCGGCGCCTGTGATAGCGCCCGGTGTGGCGCACGGTGTGGCGCCCGGTTTGGCGCCCGGTTTGGCGCCCGTCAGGCCACCAGTTTTCCCTCGAGGCCGCGTTCAATCAGGGACACGGTTTCCCCGACCCCGTAAAGGGCAATGAAGCCACCGAAGCGCGGACCTTCAGACGCGCCGAGCAACACCTCGTAAAGCGCCTTGAACCAGTCGCGCAGGGGATCAAACCCGTGGTCCTTGCCCACGGCAAAGACCATGGACTGCAGTGCCTCAGCATCGAGCACCCCGTCCCAGGCATCGAGCCGCGCCTTGAGGTCGGCCATGGCGGCTGCCTCCATCCCATTTGGCAGGCGAAACGTCCGCTCAGGCAGGATGCGGTCATTGAAATAGGCCAGTGCATGGCCTGCGGCTGCGTCAAGGTCGGGATGCGTCTCGGGGCGTGCATCGGGCGCATAGCGGCGGATGAAACCCCAGAGCCCGGATTTGTCCTTGGCACCTGCCACACTCGCGAGGTTCAGCAGCATCGAGAAAGGCACCACCATGTGCGACGCAGGTGGCGCGCCGCCGTGGATGTGCCAAACCGGGTTGTTCAGCTGTGCGTCCACATCCTGCCCGGGATAGGCGCGCAATTGCTGGTGGTATTCGTCCACCGCGCGTGGGATCACGTCGAAATGCATCCGCTTGGCCGTCTTGGGCTTTTGGTACATGAAATAGCTGAGGCTTTCCGTCGCGGCGTAAGTCAGCCATTCGTCGATGGTCAGGCCATTGCCCTTGGATTTCGAGATCTTCTGACCCGTCTCATCCAGGAATAGCTCATAACTCATGTGGTTGGGCTTGCGCCCGCCAAGCGCCTCGCAGATGCCGTCATAAATCGGCGTGTTTGTCGAATGGTCCTTGCCGTACATCTCAAAATCCACGTCCAGCGCACCCCAACGGGCGCCAAAGTCGGGCTTCCACTGCAGCTTCACATGGCCACCGGTCACCGGCAGAGTCCATTCGCGACCCGTTTCGTCGTCAAAGGTGATGGTGCCATTTCGGGCATTCACTTCCTTCATCGGGACATAAAGCACGCGACCGGTTTCGGGGTGGATGGGCAGAAAGCACGAATAGGTCTGCTGGCGTTCCTCGCGCAAGGACGCCAGCATGATCGCCATAATCCGGTCATAGCGTTCGGCGGCCAGCAGCAAGGTCGCGTCAAACCGGCCGGATTTGTAGAACTCGGTGGCCGAGGTGAACTCATACTCGAACCCGAAAGTATCGAGAAACCGCCGCAACATCGCGTTGTTATGCGCACCGAAACTGTCGTACTGGCCGAAAGGGTCGGGCACGGATGTCAGCGGGCGCTGCAGGTGTTCGCGCAGCATTTCGGGGTTCGGCACGTTCTCGGGCACCTTGCGCATGCCATCGACGTCATCCGAGAAACAGATGAGCCGGGTCGGAATGTCCGAGATCACCTCGAAGGCCCGGCGGATCATCGTGGTGCGCGCCACCTCGCCAAAAGTGCCGATATGCGGCAGGCCCGAAGGCCCGTAGCCGGTTTCGAACAGCACATGGCCCTTTTCCGGTGCCTTCTTCTCAAAGCGTTTCAGGATGGCGCGGGCCTCTTCAAAGGGCCAGGCTTTCGATTTCATCGCAGCGTCGCGCAAGGCAGACATGATCCGCATCCCCACTGTCGCCGCGCCAACCCCATGTTGCCGCAGGCCCTCGTCCTCTATTGCCGCGCCGGGGTCTCGTCAATAATCTGCGCCGCAGCACACCGAGGAGCCGCAAGATGCCCCATACCCCCGCCTCACTGTCGCCGCAGGATGCTCTGGTGGCCGTGATGATCGCGATTTCTGCTTCCGACCAGATGATGCGTACGTCTGAATTGGTGGCGATTCAGCGCATGGTCAATCACATGCCGGTCTTTGCAGCCTATGACGCAGACCGCATCCGACAGATCTCGCAGACGATCTTTGATCTGTTCGAGGAGGAAGACGGGCTTGCAGCCCTGTTCGGCCTGATCCGGGACGCGCTGCCCGAACGGCTGAACGAGACCGCCTATGCGCTGGCCTGTGACGTGGTCTCGGCGGATGGCAAACTGCGTGAGGTGGAATTGCGCATGCTTGAAGAGGTGCGCGAAGAACTGAACATCGACCGCCTGCACGCCGCCGCCATCGAATGGGGCGCTCGGGTGCGGCACATGAAGCCCTGACCGGTCCGGTCGTTGCAGCCAAAGCAGGTCTGGTTACGGCGCGAGGGCATGCCGGTGTACACTCGCGCGGATGA
>Ga0105044_10000755_pt1 | contig 40936 bp, 34 predicted proteins | sample MAT01_FD_78092 | JGI IMG/M metagenome (GOLD analysis project Ga0105044, IMG submission 78092) | Freshwater microbial communities from Lake Fryxell liftoff mats and glacier meltwater in Antarctica - MAT-01 | ecosystem: Environmental > Aquatic > Freshwater > Ice > Liftoff microbial mat | place...
GCATACATCGCGATCTTATCCCGCCTTTGTTTTTGTAATTCCATGGATGCGTCTTGTCTTTGAGCCAGCAAAGGTCACAACTATATCGATACCTCGCAAGATGGCCTTCGCCGGAGGCTAACGTTGCAAGTAATAAGGCACTACCTTGTTGTACGTATCTTTGATAAAACAAGTCTATGCGAATCGCATTGATTTTTACTCCCATTTCTACCTCACGTTCATCGAACCCTTGGGTAAACAGAGCCAAATGGATTTTGGCCAACTTAGCGACTTGCCCAAATGGAAAACGTGGAGTGGCTACGCCTTTGAAAATATTTGTCTCACGCACATCAACCCGATTCGCAAAGCATTGGGTATCAATGGCATTGATTCTTCGGTTTCGTCGTTTGTGGCTGCGCCCAAAGGTGGTTTGCGGGGTGCAAAAATTGACCTGCTCATTGACCGCAGCGACCAAAGTGTCAACCTTTGTGAAATCAAATTCAGTAGCGATTTGTACGAAATCACGAAGCAAGACGTCGACAACATGAACAACAAAAAGAGCGTTTTTCAGTACCACACAAAAACGAATAAGCATCTTTTTATAACGCTTATTACCAATTTTGGCGTTATCAACAATAGCAATCGCATCAATTACATAGACCAAGTGATAACGCAAGATGATTTATTTGTGTAACCAAAAACCGCTCAAAATTCACACCTCCCGATCGGTTATCAATCTGCGATTTTAGTAAAATATTATTTTTCTGCTGTGTCGTGTTGAAGTTTCCAACTGATGAGTTTAACTTTAATGCTGTCATACAATAAACTAACGATGAGCATTGTCGCAGGTATCAATAAAACGTGCAGTTCTAAATAGACATAAAACACGCCGCCGGCTATACCTCCCGTAAAAAAATAGGCAATAATCCGCAACCGAAGCCAAATTGTGATAACGAGTTTGTCGTGCTGTTCCTGGGCTCTGTAAAAAAAAAGTTGCGATAATTCGATGCCCAAATCCGTAAAAAGTCCTGTTAAATGGGTTGTCCTTATCCTTGCGTCCGAAATCCGCGTGACCAATGAATTTTGTAAACCCATTGCAAAAAGTAAACTAAAGGCAATCAAGTTAGGCTTGTTTTCCACCAGTGCGGTTCCAAATAAGCCTACGGAAAACAAAATAAAGCTCTCCGTAATTGTTGGAATAACAAAAACAAAGCGTTCATTTTTTTGGATCATGATTTCGACCAAAAGGCTTGATACAAACGACCCTAAAAAGAAGCATAAAATATAGAAAAAATAGATGAAACTATTCGCAAAGTGAAATTGGTAAACTTCGCCAATGAAAAAAGCAAAATGCCCCGTTACGTTTGTTGTTAGTCGCTGAACAGACAAAAAACCTGCAACATTGACCAAGCCGGCAACAAATGACAATAGAGAAGCAATTTGTTTGTCATGACTTAAATTTTTTGCATTGCCCTGGTGTGTAAACATTGTTTTTGGGTTTTCAAGTGATTAATAATTTTATATATTTTTCAGTATCCCGAAGATTTTTCACTCCAAAACATTATCAACTACATCTTTCAAATGAAATTTGCCATAAACGAAATCACCATCGGGATACTGCCAAATTTTATTGTTGTCATTTACCTTGATTTTTTATCTTGGAAATAACATTAGGAAACTTTTGTTTCTTTTTCCCTTTCCCAAAAACGGTGTTGTGCAATTGCTTTAATAAAATCTTTTGCCGGCTTGTCCACGATTAATCCTTCATCGTTGCGTTTATCCCCTGCACAAGATTTATTTAATAAATTGACACCTTCACCATCGGCAGCAATAGCCTTGCAATGTTTGAATGCTTCGTTTACAAAATGAATGGCATCGGGTTCGTTCATTAATGCCGTTGCGCTTTTTGCACCCGATGGGATGTATACGGCGTCAAATAACACCGAAGCAGTATTGAGAAAACTCATATCTACTTTTATTTCTTTTCCACCCGCTGATTTTATTGTTCCTAATTTTGGGGCAACGATTTTTGTTTTAGCCCCTTCAGATTCAAGGGCATTTTTCATCGCAGTAAGCGCGTTTTCGTCCACACCATTAGCGGCAAGAATGGCGATACACCTTGTTTTGATAGAATTTTTTATGGTGTTTACCATACTCAAAGCATCAGACTTTTCAATGGTTTGTTTCATTTTTATTGGCTCATAATCTTCCTGAATGCCATCAGCAGGAATACTGTGATTGATTGGGTAAATAGGTTCCTGAGGAACGGGCATCCCTAAACCGTCCGCAACTTTTGCGGCTAAAGTTTTATCAACCTGCGTTAGTATCCCTAACATTCTTTCACGAATGGCATCGCTTTCTAATTTTCCTAACTCAAAAGTGAGGGCATCAATGATGTGATTTTTTTCGTGTTCTGCCTGGCTGTTGAAAAACAACGTTGCCTGACTGAAGTGGTCAAAGAAGCTGCGACTGCGTCCACGAATTTTTTTAGCATCAATGCGTTCGGTAAAACTTGTAAAGCCTCCATCCGCTGCTTTCGCCTGATATGGGCAACCGTTGCTGATTTTGTTTGGTTCATAACTTGTTTTATCGCTGTTAATGGTTTGCCTCATGTGTCCGTCGCGCTGATTATTCATTACGGGAACGATGGGGCGGTTGATGGGTATTTCGTGAAAGTTCGGACTGCCTAATCTTGATAACTGGGTGTCGGTATATGAAAATAATCTTCCTTGCAATAACGGGTCGTTGGTGAAATCAATGCCCGGCACTAAATGCCCGGGGTGGAATGCCACCTGCTCTGTTTCGGCAAAAAAATTATCCGGGTTGCGGTTCAACGTCATTTTGCCAATGCGTTGAACGGGAACAATTTCTTCGGGAATTAATTTAGTCGGGTCGAGTAAATCAAATTCAAATTTGTATTCGTCTTCTTCCGCAACGATTTGCACACCAAGTTCCCATTCGGGAAACGCGCCGCTTTCGATGGCTTCCCACAAATCTCGCCTGTGAAAGTCACTATCTTTTCCTGAAATGCTTTGCGCTTCACTCCAGGCAACGGAATGAATGCCCAGCAATGGTTTCCAATGAAATTTTACAAAATGCGACTTACCTGCTTCATTTATCAGACGGAAAGTATGCACCCCAAAACCTTCCATCATCCGTAAACTTCTTGGAATAGCGCGGTCACTCATTACCCACATGATCATGTGTGTGCTTTCAGGCACAAGAGAAATAAAATCCCAAAAGGTATCGTGGGCTGAAGCAGCTTGCGGAATTTCATTGTGCGGCTCTGGTTTCACCGCATGAATTAAATCAGGAAATTTTATGGCATCCTGTATAAAAAATACGGGCATATTGTTACCCACTAAGTCATAGTTGCCTTCTTCAGTATAAAACTTTACCGAGAATCCCCTTACATCGCGCGCTAAGTCGGATGAGCCTCTTGAACCGGCAACGGTAGAAAACCGCACGAAAACAGGTGTCGGCTTTGAGGTGTCATTTAAAAATTTTGCTTTGGTATATTGCGTTATGGGCTTATATAATTCAAAAATACCGTGTGCGGCCGAACCACGAGCGTGAACAATCCTTTCAGGAATTCTTTCATGGTCGAAATGGGTGATTTTTTCCCGAAGAATAAAATCTTCCAATAAAGTTGCACCCCGTTCACCTGCTTTTAGGGAGTTTTGGTTATCGTTGATTAACAGACCCTGATTGGTGGTGAGCATCTGCCCGCCTCCGTCTTGAGTGTTGGATTGCAGGTCGTTTGTTTTTTTATTTACAACTGTTTTTGTATGTTTATTTTTTTCCATGACTTCATTTTATTTGAAATAATTGTTAATTGGTAAAATTAGTGGCGTGTTACAAAGGTACGTGCGTCTCAACTATATTTTCTTACACAATCTTTGGTAAATGTTACATCATTCAAACTTTTTAAAGGAAAATGGGGTAAAAAGGGTAAAAACAAGGAGGGGTCTCCAACGCGAACAAAGCGTTGGAGACCCCCTCCTTACAAATTAGCGCTTCTGCTCCAATTTGGGCAATCCTTTGGTATGCACCTTACTTTTTTGGGCAAGGTCATTACTAAATATAAAATTATAAAATTGTGTTTACCCCCTTAGGAAAGAGCGGCAAATTTAAGGTTGAATCAAGTTTAGAGGCAGGATTATAATGAATGGAACAGAATTAACGTTATTTTTCCGTTAATTTTAACTATCTATTTTTATCGTGTCTCTTCCTTTTATTGGTCAATCGAGCTCAATACTTTTTTCATAAAAGCATTAACTGCGTCGCGTTCGGCCATACCGTTCAGCACCATATCGTGTACTTCTAATGCGCCGCACATATTGGAAATCAGTTCGCCGATTACGTCAATGTCCTCGCCTTTCAAGGAAGTAGATTCCGACGCGCTTTCCAAAACTTTGATGGCACTTTCAATTTCTGCGGCGGAGCAGGTGCGCTGTATTTGTCTAATTATGGGTAGCTTCATCAATGAGGGCTTTTAACAGTTCTTCCTTGTTGGTCTGAACTTGATTTAATAAAACACCGTTTTTGAAACTGGCAAAGGTGGGCAGATTGCTCACGTTGGCTAATTTTCGCGAGTCGGGATACTTTTCAGCGTCCACTATCACGAAGGTGATATTTTCCTGCTCGCTTGACAGACGTCTGAATTTGGGTTTCATCAACCGACAGTTGCCGCACCAGGTGGCTGAAAACTGTACCAAAACGGTGTCGTTTTGCGCCACAATTTCCGCCAAATTATCTTTTGCTAATTCAATCATTTTAATGCGTATTTTAATGAAATGTGAGGTGTTTTGCCGCTTGCGTGTTTAGATTGGTGGGGGAAAATGCAATTTCAATACCCACGCGTTTTCTAAACAGCCAAGACCCAAAACCCCAAAAATCGTAACTTAATTACTAACAAAATATTCGGCAACACCTTCTGCGGTGGCTTTCATGGCATCTTTGCCGTCTTCCCAATTGGCGGGACACACTTCTCCGTATTGTTCTACGTGAATTTGCGCGTCCAACAGGCGAAGATATTCGTCAATATTTCGACCCAACGGAAGGTCGTTTACTGATTCGTGGCGCACGATACCCGTTTTGTCAATCATAAAGGTACCGCGGTAAGCGATGGGCACGCCCGAGAACGACCACTTGTGCGTATCAGCGTCGAATGCGTAAGTTCCGCCCAAAACGTCGTAATTTAGCGAAATGGTTTTCGTACTGTCCGCCACTAATGGAAACATCACGCCTTCGATGCCACCGTTATCTTTCGGCGTATTGAGCCACGCAAGGTGGGTTTCTTCGGTGTCCGTGGAGCAACCTACGATGACCGTATCGCGTTTTTTAAACGCACTCATTTTTTCCTGAAATGCGTGGATTTCAGTTGGGCATACGAACGTAAAATCTTTTGGATAGAAGAAAAAGATAACGTTTTTTTTGCCAACGTACTGTTGCAGGCTAAAATCTTCCACGATTTCTTCCCCATTGATCACCGCGCTTGCCTTAAAAGTCGGTGCTTTTTTGCCAACTAATGACATATTATTTGAGTTTTATAATTAATTGTTAAGTTTTACTGTACTAACAGATACAAAACAGAACAGTCAATTTATGGAATGGTTTACGACCGTTGGCGGTTAAACTGTAGTGAATGTTGTCTCGAAGTTTTGAAAAAATTTTAAATTACGGCAAGGGCGCAAACGTACAAAATATCGTCGTGTACCAACCAGTTCCCCCCAAAGAAAACTACGGGAATTAAAATTGTTGTAACTATCCAGCCAGTCTGACTTTATTTTTTATAAATCAGAATAAATGACTGTTTTTTATTTAAATAATTTAGTTTTAAGAATAAAATTCTTAAATAGTATTAAGTAAAATATATAAGTAATTGATAAAATATTTAAAAATCTTCAAAAAACGACCCGCCGGATAGTTGCAAATTGTTGATTTTTTTATTTTTTTAAAAAATCAACACAGATATTGAAGGGTATATGTTAGGGCGGCAGATACCCTTCAGTATTTTTTCATTTAATGGTGGTGACGTTTACTAAACTTTTAAAGTTTAGTAAACGTTTGATTAATTTATTTTTGATTCCAAACAACGCTCACAACGATTTCATTTCTTCTTCCCAAAAATTGATACGGCGCGTTGTAACCCAAAAAGCGAAAGTTTCCGGAGTACTCGATTCCACTGGCTTTCAATGCAGTTTCTAATTTGGTAGCGTATTTTTTAATATCTTCGTCATTGGCATAACCACCAAATCGAATGGCGGCAACGTATTCTTCGGTAGTGGTATTAATGGTAATAGAGGTATCATTTGGTTTCGGCAAATTATCTTTGTTATAGTCGGCCGGCATCACAAAACTCATGGATGACAGTGAATCGTTGATGTCCATGTGCACCGGCGTTGTCATGGCAATATTTTTATTGGCGTTATTACCGCCAAAAATAAAGGAAGCCAGTTTTTTAAAGCCGGCGGAGGACAATTCTTTGTGCGTTTTTGCGCCCATCGTAGTGGTTGCCATCGTAGCCGGAGGATATAAGCGTACCTCAAAATCTTTTTCTGTTTTGATAATTTGATACGGTTGTGTTTCTGTATCTGCCATCATAAGGTATAGTTGAGAAAAAACCAATAAAGTCGTAAAAATTGTAACTATAATTAAAGCCAATTTCATGTTGAATTCAAGTTTAAGTAGGTAAATAGAAATAATCGTGGTTTTTAATTTCGTTAATTACCTTATTATCAAAGGTTTGTGAGACTGTGGACTGCCGATTATTGACTGTGGACTACTTATAAACAATGTGGCAAATTAATTTTGTTAATTCACCACATTGTTTATCCGTGTTACCCAAAAAAGGGTTTACATTTTTGGTAACAATACTTTGTCAACGACATGAATAACACCGTTAGAAGCAGTGATGTCGGCGGTCACAACAGTCGCATTACCGATCATTACTTTTCCATCTTTGATACTCACTTTTAGTTTGCCACCTTGTACAGTGGTCAATTCCTGACCATCTTTCAAATCGGAAGACGTGACTTTGCCACTCACAACGTGGTAAGTCAAAACTTTGGAGAGTTTGTCCTTGTTTTCTGGTTTCAGTAATTTGTCCACTTCGGACTGAATGGCGGCAAAAGCGGCATCAGTGGGGGCAAAAACCGTAAATGGCCCGCTACCCTGCAGCGTCTCTACCAAACCTGCCGCAGTTACCGCAGCGGCAAGCGTTTTTGCACTCGTTGAAGCAATGGTCACAATATCCTTAGGTGCTCTCATTAAAGCATCTGCTTCGCTGGCGGCTTTGGCTTTAGCGGCTTCTTGTGCTTCGGCAGCTTTTTTAGCATCTTGTATTTTTTGTTTGTCCTCGCAAGAAGACATCGTAAATACCAAAATGAACATTGTAAATAAAATAAATCCTTTTTTCATCTTTTATAGTTTAAATTGTAATTGAATGATTGCGCTGCAAAGTACACGACTTTGTTATTAGCAGGCACAATTTTTTATGATATCGTGTGTGATACAAACATTTATGGTGTATTAAAGTTTAGAGCGTTTTAAGAATTTTCTCGCCGGGCCAAAAACGGTTCTTTTTTCGACCGTTTTCACCTTTTTTAAAGCACGCAGGCTTGACTGTGCGCCTTAAAAAACGCAAAAACGGTCAACAAAAACCCTCGCTTTTGCCTCCGGCAGAAAACCCCGAACACGCGCTAACTCATCATTTCAATTGGGCATTATTTTATAAACAATGTGGCAAATTAATTTTGTTAATTCACCACATTGTTTAGGGAGCGCCAAGAATTTTCTCGCCGGGCCAAAAACGGTTCTTTTTTCGACCGTTTTCACCTTTTTTAAAGCACGCGGCCTTGGCTGTACGCCTTAAAAAACGCAAAAACGGTCAACAAAAACCCTCGCTTTTTCCTCCGGCAGGAAACCCCGAACACGCTCTTGTCGTTTTACCCAACAAAAACGGTTTACATTTTTGGCAGCAGCACTTTGTCAATAACGTGGATAACGCCGTTAGAAGCATCTATGTCAGCAGAAGTGACGTGTGCGCCTCCAATACTCGTTTTTCCATCTTTCACAGTGACTTTTAGCTTATCGCCTTGAACGGTGGTTAATTCCTGACCATCTTTCAAGCTGGCTGCCATCATCTTACCGCTTACAACGTGGTAAGTCAAAATTTCGGAAAGATCTTCCTTGTTTTCTGGTTTCAGCAATTTGTCCACTTCGGACTGAATAGCGGCAAAGGCTGCATCCGTTGGTGCAAAAACCGTGAATGGCCCATGGCCTTGTAATGTCTCTACCAAACCGGCTGCTTTTACCGCTGCTGCCAATGTTTTTGCACTTGTTGATGCAATTTCAACAATGTTTTTTGTGGCTGTCATTTCAGTTACCATTTTTTAAATTAAATTTATACTTGGAAATCATTTTCCGAGTGTGCAAAGGTATTGGGTTTGGGAAAAAAGTATGTTACATAACCCTGGGTGTATGTTACATGATTCCCACGTGTCCCCATTAAAAATAGGTGGTTCAAGGGTTCGGCTAAGTTGAGAATGCTATTCTTTCAAAACATCGCTAAATGCTGCTGGCGATGTGGTAAATGGGCCGATAAATTTTTTATGAACATTCAATATTTGTATCTTCATCAGAGACAGCATTTAAAGAATTTAGAAAGTCTGACAGATACTTATTAAACTCTTCTGGTTGTTCAAGATTAGAAACATGTCCGGCATTATTTATAATTTTCAATTTAGCGCCTTCAATACGCTGATGCATAAATTCAGATTGGACAAGTGGTGTCACTGCATCTTCTCTTCCGCAAATAATAAGGGTTGGAATGTGAATAGCGTTTAAAGTAGCGCAGGTTTCGGATCGCTCCGCCAAAGCAGTTAACCCGGCAGTAATTATACTTTTGGAATTTGCAAACACAATACTTCGCAAGTTTTCCACTAATTCGATTTTATTGGTCAATGAATCAGGGTGAAAAACACTTTTAATAAATTTTTCATTAAAGGCCTCTGCTCCATCAAGGGTAATTTGTTCAATTGTTTTGTAACGATTTTCTTTTACTTCAGTTGTATCGGCAATGCATTGGGTATCGCATAAAATCAACGCCTCAAAACGTTCGGGAAACCTTTTTACGGCATTCATGCAAATGTATCCTCCCATGGAGAGACCGCAAAGAATTGCCTTCTTAATATTTAATTTATCCATAAATGACAATAAATCCTCACTAAATAAATCAATACTTAGGGTTGTATTTTCATCCCTTGATTGGCCAAACCCTCTAATATCGCAGGCTATTACCCGATTTGAAGATTTTAAACTATCAAGTTGCCCTTTCCACATTGACTTGTCGAATGGAAAACCATGAAGGAATATTACGGGAATAGTTCCTTCTCCAACATCATTGTATGAAATAGTAACATTGTTGGCTTCGGTCAATAAATTTTGATAAGAATTATCTAATTCCATGGTCATAATTTCGGTTATTGGTAAATTTTCAAATTTATTTGGCAGCACATTTTTAGGGTGATGATGCTCGTATTTATCCAGTAAGGCTACAAGTGAATCGTAATAGGATGTTAAGGTTTTAACGGTTATTTCCGGATTTTCCTGGTATGGAACAGTTATCGGCATTTCATTCAGATATTTGAGCAATTCAGGATCCCTTTCTCTGATTTTATTAGTGATACCTAAAATCATCTCGTTTAATTCTAATTCATTTTTCATTTTTATTTATTTAAAATAGTCATCGGTAAGTGTTATGAGTTGTGAGTTCCACAACTGTTTGATTGTGTGAATTTTGCATAAATTTATAACCGCGTTTATTTCAACACAACTGCGTAAGTAATCCACAGTCAGTAGTCGGCAGTCCACAGTCTCATAAACCTTTGATAATAAGGTAATTAATGAAATTCAAAACTACGATTATTGCTATTTACCTGCTTAATTTATAATAAAAATTACATTGTTAATAGTTTTTGAAATAGTTGAATCAGAAAAGCCGATAAAAGGGAATTGAAATAAATTTCAATTCCCTTCCTGCAAACCTTAATATTTTAAGGAACGAAACAGTCTCTTATCGGTTTTATTGACAGTAATGTAATCAACAAAATATTTAAACCAGCAAATAAGTGTTGTGGTAAAATGGGATTTTGAAAGTTTTTTAAGCCGCCGTTTTAACCATATATCTGCATTCTTCGGCACATTTTCGGCACATTTCGGCGCATATTTTACAATGATCCACGTGGACGTGTTTTTCACATTCTTCGGCGCAAGCATCGCAAATTTCGGCGCACTCTTGGTAAAGCGCACCAATCCATTTGTTGCCCGAACTCAACATATTGGCAGCAGCGAAGCAGATGATTGCGCACTCATGGTCGAGTTGAATGCACCGAATGCGCAGCGTTACTTCGGAGGAATGCAAACATTCGTAGGCGCAATGGTTGCAGGCTACTGTGCAGGCGAGGCAGGCTTCAATACATTTTTTAAAATCGTTATAACCCATTTTATTAAAATTAAAAAGTGAAATAATTAAAAAGCGTTAGGCTGTTTAAAATGGATCCGATAATTCGCTGATACGGATTAGTTTTTTATTGACAAATTCTTCAATACCCAATTCAGAAAGTTCTCTTCCATAACCAGAGCGTTTGGTGCCGCCAAAAGGTAAATCGGCCTGCGTCCACGTTGGGTGATTGATGAAAACCATGCCGGTATCAATCTGATCGGCCACCCGTTTTCCCCTTTCAATGTCTTGCGTGAATACGGAACCGCCCAAGCCATAAGGTGAATCATTGGCTAAATCAATGGCTGCCTGTTCATCTTTTACCCTGAAAAAGGTGGCCACCGGACCAAACAACTCTTCATAATATACGGGATTATCCCTTTTCATATTGGCAATGATGGTTGGCTCCATGAAAGCACCTGCTCGCTTTAACCTTTTTCCGCCCAATAAAATGGATGCACCGCCATCAACCGCTTTTTGCACCTGCGTGGCGATTTGCTCCGCCGCTGCTTCGCTACTCATCGGGCCTAATTGTGTGGTGGCATCCATTGGATCACCCACTATTAATTGAGAAAGTTGAGTTTTAAATTTTTCTAAAAAAATATCGGCCACACTTTCCATTACAATAAACCTTTTGGAGGCAACACAACATTGACCATTATTATTTATCCTGCCCGTCACCGCCCATTCCACCGTTTGATCCATATCGGCATCGTCCAGCACAATAAATGCGTCGCTACCGCCTAATTCCAATACCGATTTCTTTAAATATTTTCCCGCCTCCGAGGCTATACTGGCACCTGCTTCTTCACTGCCAGTGAGCGAAACGCCTTTTATTCTTTTATCAGCCACTAATGCCGATGCACGAGCGCCCGATATGAGCAGGTTGGTGTATAAGCCAACCGGTGCCCCAGCTTCTTTAAATATTTCCTCAATGGCAACACCACATTGAGGGACGATGGACGCGTGTTTTACCAAAATGGTGTTACCGATCATAATGTTGGGTGCGGCAAAACGGGCTACCTGATAAAACGGGAAATTCCAGGGTTCTACACCCAACAAAACCCCAATGGGTGCGTGCCTGATGAGTGCATGGCCATGCGTTGGATGCAGTATTTTGTCAGCCAAAAAACTTTCGGCATTGTTGGCGTAGTAATCCATTATTTCGGCGCTTAATTTTATTTCGCCTTCTGCGTGTGCCAATAATTTACCCATTTCTAAGGTTATCATCTTCGCTAACGTGTCTTTCTTCTTTCTTAGCAAACCGGCAACCTTGTGCAGTACATCTGCTCTCCGTTTGTAATCGGTTTTTTTCCAGATTTCATAGGTGCCTGATGCTTTTTCTACGGCTGCATTCACCTGCTCGTCGGTCATTTCAGTAAATGATTCAACGACTTTATTGGTGGTGGGATTAACTGTTTGAATGGGCATTTCTAAATTATTTTTTGAATGAAATGAAATTGAAAATTATTTTGCGAAAATTATTATTCTCATAATTAAGTATATTTTAGATCTTTTTAAAACAGTTATATAACGCAAGCATCTGTCTGTTTAAACAGCAAATACGGAACTTTAAAATAGGGTGTGGTATAATTTTTCTAAAAAGTGTAATCATTTGAATAATCAAAACTAACACCCACACTAAATTCACAATTGTTTGTTTATTTACTTGAAATTTCTGACGTGGTTGTATTTTCGAATTGATTTTTTAATAAAAAGATTTACTTAATGAAACTTACAAAATAAACGGTTGCTCACTCGTCTACCATTTCGTTGGTCACTGCATGAAGATTGGAAAACCACAGTGTCTAAGATAACCGTTATACCAATCTAACATATTTTGAAGTTTCACTAAGACAAATCAATAATCATTAATACGCAAAGAATGAATTTTATCTGCCTGCAAAGGTCAGTATAACTGGCACCGTAAGCGTTACATAATTTATAATAAAAGTTACATTATTAATTGTTTTTAAAATAGTTGAATCATAAAGTCCGATAAAAGTTTCTTTAATATGCCCGGCTCCTGCTAAACAGCCTACTGCCGAGCAGCACCAAACCGTAACTGCCGTCGTTAACCCATGAATGTTGGTACCTTCCTTAAAAATGATTCCGGCACGTAAAAAACCAACACCCGTTACGACTTGCCCTATTATTCGGGTTACGTCACCAGTACCTTTTTCGGTAAGTATGATGGATTTCAAACGTTTACTAAACTTTAAAAGTTTAGTAAACGTCACCAACAATCAACAGTTTATCACTATTTTGAAAAAATAAATTCCTGCCTTTGCACCGGCGTATTTTTACAAACTTCGTTAAATTCTTCAACAGAATTAAATTTCAATTGTTCCAAAATTTTGTATTCATAAAAGACTTTGAAGCTATCATTTTTAAACACCCAGGGTTCAACCGTAATGTCATTATTTGTTTTATAAAAAGTCTGGTTCATATCACCGTCCGGGCTTCGGGATATTTCCATTTTCCTGCCCTTGGGCTGAATTTTATCCATGCAAATCAATAGCGAAAAGGCATCGCACCATTCTAAAAAGCGGTACAGACGATCAGCGTATTTTTTATCAATATCTAAATTTTTAAGAGCATTTACGCGAAATTTTTCTTGATCTTTCAAAAAAGCATCAAGTTCCTTATCTTCACCATCTTTACGGCCACCATACAAGAATTTCATGTGCAAAGAAGTCAGTAAAGCATTTAATTGACTTTTTGAACTTGATATTTCAATGACGTTCACTTGTTGAGTTAAATCTGATTTTTTTGAGTCATCACTTACCATAAAATGTCGGGGTGCTCCGGCCTCAGTAAGATTTTTTTCTTGAGTAGTTTCCATAACACCATCATCGTGTTCAGCAATGGCGACGAGCGTGGGAACCATGACATGGTTGGGTAAATCAATGTCGTATTGATAAGCCAACATGGCAGCTAAAAGCCCATGACAGCGTTGATTGATGATTTTCCAACCTTTTTGGTGCGATATAACAATCATAATGCGAGGTAATTTAGAAATAAGGAACGGGTCAATAATAACTTAATCTTTTTAGGTAGATTAGTTTTTGCTTTAATAACTATCTTTTTGCGCGAATAGTGGGGGCTATTTAAACAAAAAGACAGGCAATTAGCGTGAAAAGGAATTACATCTTATGGCTAAGTTATTGTTGGCCCGTTCCTAATCATCACGCCTTTTTTATTTTTATCCACCTGTTGGTCATTGGCTTATCATCGCCAAGCAGTACTCCCCATTTTTTAAACTGCTCCGTATGGTCAAATATTATTTTAAAAACGGCCATTAATGGCAGCGATAAAAACATACCTCCAACGCCCGCTAAAGCCCCGCCGACAAACACCCCCAAAAGACTTGCCAGGGCATTAATTCTTATTTTAGACCCAACAACAAAGGGCATTAAAATATTATTATCTAAAAGCTGGATTACCGAAATTGTGATCAACACTGTAAATACCGGGCCCAAATCAGGGGTGGAACTAAGGGTTAATAATACGCCAATAACATTACCGATGAGTGCACCAACGTATGGTATCAAATTGAGGACAGCAAATATAATGGCAATAAGGAATGCATAATTGATGCCAAGAAACAATAAAGTGCCACCGAGCAAAATAGTCATGTAAGTAAACTGTATCAGTAGCCCAAAAATGTAGCTTTGAATGACAGATTCAATACTTTTTAATGTTTGGCCTACCTGCACACTTTCATCTGGTGGAAACCACATCAGCAAAAAGGTTCTTAATAAATTTTTGTAATACAGAATAAGAAAAGTATAGATTGGAAACAGCCCAAAAAATATCAACCCTGTGCTGACCGACCCTGCGGCATTGTTAAGGAAACTTCCGGCAGAGTCGAGAAACTTATTGGCCTGCTGATTAATTATTTCAGATTGTTTGGCGGTAGAAATGCCCGTTTTGGTGTCGAACCAGCTGCCGATTACATTGATGTGATTGGTAATATTTTGTTTGATACTGGCAAAATTATTACTCAATGGTTTTAGCTGCGAAGTGATAATGAATACAATCAGTGCAAGAAGGATTGTCATTAGCAGTATTGATATAAAAATGGCAATGGCATTGGGTATTTTTTTGCGAACTAAAAATCGGTAAACCGGCAGCAATGCAATGGATGCAACCAATGCCATGAGTACGGGCATTATGGTATTTTGCAATTGAATGATAACAAAGGCAATCAAAACAAGCCCCGATAATTCTATGGAGCGCTTTACTGTTATAGGCAGATTTTGTAACATTTTTTATAATTATTCCTAAGGGACGATAAAAAGTAACTTATCAAAATTCGTCGGCAAATCATGCCTAATTGTTATAAGTTATTTTTTGGCTATCCCTAAAGATGAGCGAGATTGTGGTGACACCCATAAATTTCTTTCTATTCATGGTATTAGTAAGTAGCTAAATAGAAATAATCGTAGTTTTTAATTTCATTAATTACTTTATTATCAAGGGTTTGTGAGACTGTGGACTGCTGACTATTGACTGTGGACTACTTATATACGCTAAAGCCGCACACCGAGGCGAATGAATGATGAAATATCGGCGTGGGCAATACGGTATTGCACGTCGAAAAAATTCACCGTTTTGTTTGTCCGCAAATACAGGTGCACGCCCGGCTGCACGTAAAAATACCTGCCAATAAAAAACTGATGGCTCAACCCCAAACCCGTATCAATACTTTTAACTTTTTTTTCAATACCCGTGCTGGTTTGTTTAACGATTAACGTTCGGCTTTCAAAATAGGTGTACACTCCGAGGTTTCTCCAAACATTGTAACCCAGGAAAATGCCGGGCGATGTGTAGTAAAACCGTTTGAAAATGGATGGCGAGTTTTTTAAACCCACCTTTTCCGCATCATAAGTACCCCCATTAATGATGCTTGCGCGAACGCTAAATTTAAAATACCTATACCCGACCGCAAAACGATAACGGCCCGTGAAAAACATCGGCACAATGCTTTCGAGTTCAATAGCCTGTTTTATTGCGTAATTGTGCGGATGCAGGAGCCTAAATGTGCCATCAATCCCGTTTGACTGGGCAAATGCGTTTGCCGTTGGTAGCAATAATAGCACAGAAAAAGTAAAATACTTCATTTAATTGAATTTTATTACTGTTCGTAGGCGGCATTGCCATAATGCAAAGTGGGGTGCTTAGTTAAGTACAGGCACTATGTTTTCGAAATAGCGCATTGGTTTGTGGGATTTTTTAGACTCTTTATTTTTTCAACAAAGTCAACAACTGCGCTGCAACTTCCTTCGATGAAGCGGGATTTTGACCGGTGATTAACAAACCGTCCGTCACCACGTGCGACGCCCAATCTGCTTTTTTGGAGTAAATACCGCCCTTGTTTTTCAATTCATCTTCCAATAAAAAAGGCACAATCTCGGTTAGCTGTACCGCCGCTTCTTCGGTATTCGTGAAGCCCGTTACGTTTTTTCCTTTCACCAAATCTTGTCCATTTTCATCTTTCACATTCAATAACACGGAGGGGGCATGACAGACCGCCGCAACTGGTTTTTTGCTTTTCCAAAATGCTTCGATTAATTTAATTGAGTCTTTGTCCTTCGTCAAATCCCAAAGCGGGCCGTGACCGCCAGGATAGAATACCGCGTCAAAATCATCGGCGGATACTTCGCTGAGTTTCAGGGTGTGCGACAAGGCACTTTTCAATGCGTCATCGGCATTAAAGCGGTCAGTCGCTTCGGTTTGGTTGGCAGGTTCGGCACTTTTGGGGTCAATCGGCGGCTGTCCGCCTTTAGGCGAAGCCAACACGATTGATGCGCCTGCATCTTTGAGGGTGTAATAAGGTGTAGCAAATTCTTCGATCCAAAACCCTGTTTTATGACCCGTGTTGCCCAATTCGCTGTGCGATGTTAAAACGATTAGTACTTTCATTTATTTAATTTTTATTTTCACGCAAAGGTGGGTACTTGGGTAAATAAGAGCGTTACACATTTGGGGCAATAAGTTGCATGATTCACGCATTTTATGGGCTTAAAAGGGTAAAATACGGAGGGGGTAACCAACGCGGGCAAAGCGTTGGATACCCCCTCCGTATAAATCTTATTTGAGTGCTTGACATATTTGGGGGAAAGTAATATGAAATATAGGGAAACATGGGTGGTTGACAAGTTTTGTGAAACTTTTCCCTTTTAATATATTGTGGTTCCCCAAATGTGTCAAGCACTCAGATGATTTGAGTGGGCATCCTTCATTTTGCGTGAAAAGTAGTTGACACTTTCTTAGGGCAATTATTTTAAATTATCCTAATAAGTACTTGATTATCAATGCTTTATTTTAATTTATTTTTATTTGCCGAAAATAAAAGTGTCAACTACTTATGAAGGATGCCGTTTTTTTGTTGTTTTTTTGAATATGACGATTAGCGTTCAGGGCTTTGCGAATCACGACTTGGCGTGATAAGGTGTGGCGATTATTACCACGACTTGTCCCGCCTTGGCGGGAAATGTTGATGCGGGGAACCGATGTTTGATTAACCACAAAACTGTCCACGAAACGATATAAGTGAGCTTCCCTGTGTGTGGGCGTTTACACTATTTAGATTTCACCAATTCCAAAATTTTACTGTGCAATAATTTTTCGTCAAGAGGTTTAGAAGCATAATCGTTCATACCAATCGCTTTGCACTTTTCTACATCAACGGTGGTTACATCAGCAGTAAGTGCAATAATGGGGATTTGCAACTTCATTTTATGGCGGATATATTCTGTGGTTTCAAACCCATTCATTACCGGCATTTGTATGTCCATTAAAATAATATCGTAGGAATTAACTTGCAGTTTTTCAATAGCTATTTGTCCGTTGTCGGCAATATCATATTCGAATTTGAAGTCTTCCAATATGATTTTTATTAATAACTGATTGAGCTTGACATCTTCTACCACCAATACTTTTAAAGGTTTAATTTCAGTTTCGTATTGCCCTGTTACATTTTCTGAAACTATTGACGCATTGGTTTTTTCAAAACTTAAAGTGACCCTAAAAGTTGAACCTTCATCAACTTTACTTTTTACATTTACAGTTCCGCCCTGCTTTTCTACCAATTTTTTTACAATGGCAAGTCCTAAACCAGTGCCTCCGTATAAACTTGATGTGGTAGCCTTGGCTTGTTCAAAGTTTTCAAAAATGATTGCCATTTTATTTTGCGGAATTCCAATTCCTGTATCGGTCACTTTAATTTCTACGGTTACTTTTTCCGTGTCTTCGCTTAGCAGATTAACACTTACAATGATTTTCCCTTTTACCGTAAACTTTATGGCATTGCTCAACAGGTTAATGAGAATTTGATGCAAACGAATCGCGTCACCTAATACTATTTTAGGAATGCTGGAATCATATTCTTTTACTAATTGTAAATTACTTTCCTGAATTTTTATTTCGAACAAATTAAGAATGGTGGTTATGGAGTCGGCTATTTTAAAAGGCGCGTTTTCAAATATCATTTTACCCGCATCTACTTTTACCAAATCAAGTATGTCGTTAATAAGCACGATTAAAGTATCCCCACTTGATTTTACGGCTTGTACATATTCCTTTTGTTTTTCGGTCAAATCTGTTTTCACCAGCACTTTTGTAAAACCAATGATCGCATTCATGGGCGTGCGAATTTCATGGCTCATGTTTGATAAAAATTGCTGTTTTGCTATTGCCGCATTCTCGGCAATTTCTTTGGCAATTTCAGCTTTGCTTTTTGCTTCTTCCAATAATTTTTCACTCAATTTTTGCTCCGTAATATCCATCATGATGCTTAAATGGAAATCTGCCTTTATGCGAATTGCCTGGTATTTCACAAATTTATGCGCACCGTTTTTTGTAATAAAATCAAATTCACCACCTTCTTCCCCTTTGCTCCTATATTCCTCAAAACGCTCGGCTGCTCCATGTTTTACCGTTGTTTTTAAATCGCCCACATTCATTTGCAATAATTGATCAACCGAATAGCCAAAAAGTTCACTTGCTGCTTTGTTAGCAGATAAATAATTGCCTTGGTCATTGGTAACCACTATTGCCGCAAGGCTATTTTCAAAAATTGATTTAAACAGTTCTTCACTTTGGCGAACTTTTTCTTCGGCTTCTTTTTGGTGGGTAATATCAAGGTTAATGCCCGTAAGGGTTATAGCTTCACCAAATTCATCATATTGATACTGGCCAGTCGATTTCATCCACGCAATAGTGCCATCGTTGGCACGTTTTATACGATATTCGGCATCATAAATGCTGCGATTATTTTTTGATTCTTCTAATTTTTGAAAAGTCAATGCTTTATCTTCGGGCAAAATTGATTTAGCCCAATCTTCTAAAGTCAGGTTATCAAGGTGTTCACTATAACCCCACATTTTTTTTAGCAGCCCATTCCATTCTAATTTTTCTGTCTTAACGTCTAATGACCAAATGCCTACTTTAGCAGAATCAGTGGCTAATTTTAATTGACTTGCCAATTTTTTTTGTTCCTTCTCGCTTGCTTCAATTAGTTTGCGATCTACCAGCTGTTCCGTGTACAATGCATTAAGTTGTACTTGTTTGTCAACCAACTCCTGATTTACGATGATAAGTTCTTCGTTGGTTGATTGCAGTTCTTCTTTTGAGGTTTCTAGTTCTTCGTTCAGGCTTTGCATTTCCTCGTTGCTGCTTTGCATTTCCTCGTTGGCGCTTTGCAGTTCTTCATTGGCGGCTTCCATGTCTTCGGTGATGGAACGCATGTCTTCGCGGTTTTGCGAAAGTTCTTGCTTTAATCGGTCGTTTGTATGCTGTGTTTCAATTATTTTTTCTGATGAAGATTTTATTTCTTCCGGCACAAAAGGAATTATTTTTTCCTCAAAGCGAATTAAATAATGCGGTTCAATGATATTGGTGAGTGGAATAATTTCAATGGTAACCAAAGATTGTTTTTCGTTGGCCTTTATAGAAATATTTTCTTTGGTAACTTCTGTCTTCTCCTTTGTTGCTTTGTGAATGGCGTTGCGTAACTCAAACGCTAATCCTTCACGTGCCATTTTAATAAGGTTGTGCGTGGGCTTGCCTTGCGGTGCCTGCAGAAAAGGTGAAATGTCTCCGTGAATGTGAACGATGTCCGTTTGTTCATTCACGACCACACTTGCAGGAGATTTTGAAATCATTATTTCCTCCGCACTTTTTCTAAAATCGGCATGAACGGTTTCGTGTTTGATTAAGTTTTTATCCGCCTTTTGGGCATTCATATCTTTTATTGTCAACACTTCTTCCCGGCGTTCTGATGCAATATGCATGAACCGACCTGGAATAGACTTACGCGAATAAATTTTTTCGTGTTTGTCTACCTGAGTAAACAAATCGGATGATACGCCCGTAGTTTCGGATTTTCCGAGGAGAAGGAAACCATTTTCTTTGAGCGCATAATGAAATGTAGTGAATGCTTTTTTGTGCAAAAAAGTATCCATGTAAATGAGCACATTGCGGCAGGTGATTAAATCCATTTTTGCAAATGGCGGGTCTTTCAAAAAATTGTGCGGAGCAAATACGCACGTGTCCCGAATGAGCTTATCCACTTCGTAATCAGCGTTATTTTTTACAAAATAATTCTTGACCTGCTTTTCAGAAAGATTTTCTACATCGGCTTTGGTGTAAATGGCTGCGCGGGCTTTTTTGATGACTTTCTCTGAAATATCAGAAGCGAAGATTTGAATTTTAGTAGCCTCTCTTTTGGACTGGGTCAGGCTGAGGTATTCGTGCAAACAAATGGCAATTGAAAATGCTTCTTCTCCCGTGGAACATCCCGCAATCCAAATGCGAATGGCTTCATCTGCCGCTTTATTTTTTAGGATAGCCGGAAAAACGGTTTCGGTTAATGCCTGAAAAGTTTTCGGGTCGCGAAAAAAAGACGTCACCGGAATGAGCACATCCTGAAAGAGGGCATCCTGTTCCGCTTTATCAGTGCGTAAAAATTTTAAGTAATCGGCAAGGTTTTTCTTTTTTACAATGGCTATTCTCCGCGCTATGCGCCTGTGAAAAGTGGGCTGCTTGTAGTGGCTAAAATCAACTCCGCTTCGCTGACGCAGCAACAAAAGAATTTGTTTGAAAATACCTTCATCGTCTTTCGGCATTTCTTCTGCTTCTTTGAAAAAATGACTCGTTTTGTAGGTACTTCTGATTTCCAAAAGCTGCGGTGGAATTTTTTCAGGTGCTAAAATAAAATCTACTACGCCCGCATTTACCGCACTTTGAGGCATACTGTCGTAAGCAGCCGACTCTGAGTCCTGCACCATGCTAATACCACCGTGTTCTTTAATGGCTTTCAGTCCTAATGTACCATCGCTTCCGGTGCCGGATAGCACTACACCGACCGCAAACTCTTTATGCACTTCGGCAAGAGAGGTAAAAAAAATATCAATGGACAGGTTAAGTGCTTTCTTTTCTCGCTCAATAAGTTTGAGCACGCCATCGGTTGAGAAAAGCATTTTACTGGAGGGAATTACATAAATATGATCGGGAGCAAGGTGTATATCATCCGTAATTTCGAGGACGGGAATTTTTGTTACCCGCTGTAAAATTTCCGGCAAAATACTTTCGTGGTTTGGGTCAAGATGCTGAACCAGCACATACGCCATTCCGGAAACTTCGGGTATCGCTGTGAGCAATCGCTTGAAGGCATCAAGTCCTCCGGCAGATGCGCCAATACCTACAATGGGAAAATTCTGCACCGTGGCAGGAGGTTCTGGTTTATCTTTATTTATTTTTGATGCAGCCATTTTTTATTTTTTGTCTACGCTGTCTGTCAGCTGTTATGTTTTTGTCTGTTGGATAAAATATACAAAGTTCAAGTTAGCAGTGTTCCTGTAGAATGACGCACAACGCCCGTCGGCTTGGCGAAGGTCGAGACTTTATGTGGTAAAGTTAAATTAATGAACGGATGTCCGACTTTTGCCAAACTGCTGTTATACGAAGTGGCTATTCTCAGGTTAATTGATTTGTCTACGTAAATGTCGTTAATCAGTCTTAGTATTATGCACTTTCATCAAACATAATTTCGTCTGAACTGCCTATTTTGTATAAAGGTTTGTGGATGGGTAATGTAAAATAAAAAGATGAACCTTCCCCTTCAATACTTTCTACCCATATTTCACCACCATTTTTTTCTAAAAATCCTTTCACCAATAATAATCCAATTCCAGCCCCTTTATTCTTTTTTCTTGTTTCAGAAAGGATTTTCATTTGTGGTGTAAAAAGTTTTTCCATGATCTCTTTGGACATTCCAATTCCAGTGTCCTTAACCTGAACAATAATTTTGTCATCTTTGCTTTTTGCTGAAATCGTTATTGTCCCACCTTTTTCGATATGTTTTATCGCATTTGAAACAATATTTTGAATAATGGAAATTAACATTTTACCATCCGCAAATACGGTAGTATTCTCTTCAATTTCGTGATGAAGATTTATCGTGTTTATGGAAGCAGTTTCATTTAAAGTTTCAAAGACTTTACCAATGTATTCAGTTAGTTTTATTTCTGTTGGAGAAAAAGCTTCTGATGCATATTTAATTCTTGCCCATTCTACCAAATAGTCTAACATATCTAATTCATCTGTTGATGATTTATAAAGTAAGTCAAGCATTTCCTGAACAACATCGGGCTTCATTTTGTGAAAATTTTCTTTCAAATATTTTGCTGTTCCTATAATGGCTGACAGGGGGCTTCTTAAGTCGTGTGAAAGTATTGCAAGAACACTTTCTTTATGAGTGTTAAGTTCTTCCAATTGTCTGACATATTTTTTTATAGCATCCTCCGATTGTTTTCTATCTGTCAAGTCACGCAATATTTTAACGTAGCCCAACATCTCTCCGTCTAAACCGATGAGTGGAAAAACCAATCCATAAGCATAAAACAGGCTCTTGTCTTTGGCAATATGCCATCTATTATCCGTGGCTCTGCCTTCTTTTAAAGCCGTTTCAATTTCTCTTTTTGGAATACCATTTTTTATATCCTCCTCGGTAAATATTAAATCGAAAGATTCGCCAATAACATCCTCTGTGTCATAGCCAAATATTTTTGTCGAGCCAGAACTCCAACTATTAATAATGAATTCATTGTTCAACGTCAAAATTGAATAATCTTGTAAGCTGTCAATTATTTGGCTGTAAAAATCCGTTGTCGGTATGTATTTATTTTTGACAATTTTTGGATTATTTTGTTTATTTTCCATTTAATTTATTTTAGCCGTTAGATTTAATTGTTACGCTATAGTCTTCCCCGCCATTGCGCACAACGCTCAAATATGCGAAAGTTTTGTCGAACTTTTTGTATGGTCGAGCCTTTTTGTTAAGAAATTGGATGTCGTACTTTTTGTAAAAGTCGCTCATTGAGACCTTACAATCCACAAATTTACGACAATTTTTCAAAGGCAAAAATTAATCTTTACCTAAATTTAAATTATCAGGCGCTGTCCGAAGGATTATTTTTTATTGCTGTGAGTGTCGTTAAGGTATGTCCGTCAAATTTGTTAATGCCGCCTAAAGAACTTACGTAAATATTTTCTTGCTTATCTTCCTGAATAGTTCTTGTGCGATTATCCAGTAAACTGTCTTTGGTTGAAAAATGAATGATTGTTTTGCCATCAACGCAGTAAAGCCCGTCTTTGTCGCTGCCAAACCAGTATTTCCGATTAGCAGCTTGAAAAATAATTAAAATACTGTTGCTGAGTTCTGAAACAGTGTCGCCTATTGTCACTGTCGAAATTTTGTCAGTCACACGCGAAGTGTTTTGCCCGTTACATGAAGCCAAAAATGTCGGAATGCTTATGAAGAAAAATATGTTCAATTTCATGTTATGTCGGTTCATATTTTGTAATGTCGTAATAGCATTACCGATAACGGTTTTCGCAAAAATCTCACAAATAAGTAGATAAATAGCAATAATTGTGGTTTTTAATTTCATCAACTACCTTATTATCAAGGGTTTGTGAGACTGTGGACTGTGGACTATTGACTGTGGACTACTTAATTATACTCTAACTCCAAAGATATAACCTACTAATGCGGATAAACCCATTGCAATTGTTCCCCAGATAGTAATTCGTAAAATGGCTTTTTGTACACTTGAACCACCTGTTTTTGCTGCCATTGTTCCTAAAATGATGAGAAAAATGATTGTGGAGCCATACAGCCAATATTCCATACCTTTTATGGGTGCAAAAAGAATTGCTAAAAGAGGTAAAATACCACCAACTGAAAACGCTGCTCCTGATGCTATTGCCGCTTGTATGGGATTTGCCTGGCTAATTTCGTTTATACCCAACTCGTCTCTTATATGTGCTGCCAATGCATCTTTCTCCGTTAATTCAAAGGCAACTTGCATGGCTGTTTCTTTTTTTAACCCTCTTTTTTCATAGATTTGAGCCAATATGTTCAACTCTTCTTCTGGCATTTCTTTCAGCTCTTGTATTTCTCTTTCAATGTCAGCTTTTTCTGTATCAGTTTGAGAACTTACAGAAACATACTCACCGGCAGCCATTGATAATGCACCTGCGACCAGACCGGCGACTGTTGCTAAAATAATGGGTTCTCTTGTTGAACTTGCAGCAGCAACACCTATTGCAAGACTTGAAATAGAGATTATGCCATCGTTTGCACCCAAAACAGCGGCTCTTAACCAATTGCTTCGGTGTATGTAATGACTGTCTAAATAGTTGTCAATTGTTACCATTTTATTTTGTTTTGTTTTGTTCGTTGTATTTTAAAATTACGCCCAACGGTTTGGGTCTTGGAGAAGGTGGCGATTTTACCACAAATGGTGATGCGGAGAACCCATGTTTGATTAACCGTAAATGTGTCTGCGGAGCACTGAACCGCCTTTCGCCAACCGCTGTTATGAACTGGTGTTCTCTATTTGCGCTGTGTTGTCAATGCTTGTGAGGTCTTTTCTTAATCATACCGCCTTTCGTGTCTTTCACGCTGCTCATAACTACAAATGCGTTTGGGTCAATCTTTTCAATTTCGGTATTCAGTTTATTCAATTCAAGTCGAGTCAGAACGGTATAGACAATATCAATTTCTTTTTTCTCTCCGTTTTTGCCAAAACCACGCTGTCCTTTATAAACTGTAACGCCTCTGCCCAATGTGTTTACAATCATTTGTCGGATTTCTTCGCTGTGAGAAGAAATAATTGTCACGCCAATATATTCTTCAATGCCTTCAACTATAAAGTCCAATGTCTTTGTCGCTGCCAAGTAGGTAATCATTGAATAAAGTGCGACTTCTATTCCTAAGAGGTATGCTGCTGCCGAAAAAATAAAAATGTTGATTACAAGAATAATGTCGCCAAGAGTAGTCCCGAATTTGCGACTTAAAAAAATTGCAAGAACTTCTGTTCCGTCAATCACTGCTCCGCCTCTTATAGCAAGTCCAATTCCTGCTCCCAAAAAAAATCCACCAAACACTGCAACAAGTAAGTTGTCATTAGTAACATTAGGAAAGGACACTGTCGCTAAACAAATGGCTAGTCCTGTTATTGCCAATGCTGTTTTAATAGCAAACTGCTTACCCATAATATTATAGGCAAGGATGATAAAAGGAATGTTAACAAAAATGATGAGTATGTAAAGTGGAATATCTGTCAAAGCAGATATAAGCAAAGAAATACCTGTAGCACCTCCGTCAATAAAATGATTAGTCAATAAGAAGCCTTTGAAACCGAATGAGGCTGAAAAAATGCCAATCGTAATAAGAAAAAAGTCTTTGATATGTCTTTTTAAAGTAATTAAAAACTCTCTGTGACCTTTGGCAAGTTCAAAGTCCGAAAAACGATTTTTATTGTCGGTTTTTTGTCTCTTGTGTCGAAGAGTTGTCTGAATAATTATTTGTGTCCAAAATGGGTTCATTTGTCCGTTATTTTGTCTTTTTACGCTGACCGTTAACGCTCCAATACGCGAAATTTTTATCGTACTTTTGTATTGTCGAGCCTTTTTGTTAAGAAATTGGATGTCGTACTTTTTGTATTGTCGCTTGATGTGAGGACAAAGTTAAACATACTTTTGGAAACAGTCGTTTTTTTCTCTAATTGGTCAACACGCCGTTTGTTTTCGTCCATGGCCGCTTGGCGCTCCAACTGCACCTCAATGCGCCTCCAAGGCAGCGTTTGCCGCTTCTGCACCGGGTGGTGCACTTTTCTTGTCGGCGCGTAGCAAAAAGATCAGCGGAAATACAAGGATAAAAAACACCGAGATCATGCGAAATGTATCCAAGTAACCGAGCAGGTAAGCCTGTTTATCCACTGCAAGATTGAGCAGGCGATACGCTTGATCGGTTGCCGTAGCGGCATCTCCGGTACGCGCAAGCAGGTTTTGGGTAGTATTGCTGAGGCGTTCGTTAAAAGCGGGATTGTACAGCGAAGTATGGATCAAGAGGTCATTCCGGTGCTGCGCGTAGTGCGTGGCAATAAAATTATTGGCTAATGCAATGCCAAACGCACCACCCAATTGACGAATCATGTTGTTGAGCGCGACCGCACCCGGATATTCTTGCGGCTTAAGCCCGGCGACCGCCTGATTGATCAAAGGCAGTTGCATGAGCGAGATTCCAAACGTGCGAAGCACCAAAACATAGAAAAAAATCCGGGTGGAAGAAGGCTGAATTTTGCGCCCGTAGCACCCGCGAAGGATTCGATTTTGCCGGTAAAATGTCGGTCATCGCAGGCATCTACCTTGATTTTTACCGCTTGTCCTATTTTGATTTTGGACACCTGGGTTTCTTTAAAATTGGCCACCACCCAAAGATTTTGGGCATCTATGATGCTCATCAGCGGTTGCGCGATATTGACAAATTGGCCTAACTGGACATTTTTATCGGATACAATACCCGCCTGTGGCGCGGCGGGGATTTTTTAGCACTAAAGTTCATAGGAAGCACCAATGCTTCATTTAAGCATTGAACCCGCTTTTTTGCCAAACGCCTGTTACCTGCTGTGTTTCCTTCTGTCGTGTTTGTTTCATAGTCATTTAAAACGCTTGTCCAATACCAAAATAAAATAATTTATCTTCTTTTGAAACACCATAGTCAAATGAAATAATTGTTGATTGATTCCAAGCAATTCTTAAACCACCACCATAGGAGGTTTTAATATTTTTAAAGTTCAAATCTTGCCAATTTTCCCTAACTGTTCCTGCGTCAAAGAATGGTGCAACTCCGAACGCAAAACGTTGTTTTCTTAATCTTAATTCGGCAAGTCTAACACGTAATTCAAAATTTGCAAACGCTAATGAACGGGCCAAAAATCGGTTGGCTCTATGACCACGAAGTGATTGTTTTCCACCCAATGAATTTATACTACCATCTGGACTCCATTGGTCTTGAAATTCAAAAAATGGGGCATTATTACCAAAGATATTTCCGACTCCAAACCGCCCACCAAAAACAGTTCGAGGTCCGATCGGTATTTTCTGATAAACTCGACCTTGTATAAATAATTTGTTGAAGTTGAATTGTGAGCCAATTATGGAACTTGAAAATTCATTAGCAATTTCCAAATAATACCCATGTGTTGGGTCAGGCTCAAAATCTCTCGTGTCAAATATTAGAGCTGTTTGCAATATGGAAACCCAACCACCGTCAAGTCCTGAAACTAATCCTTGTTGAAAATCTCTTCTTAACAATGAAGTTCCGTTGGGTGCTTTAATTTCTTGTCGTGTGTTTGGGTCAATTGCTTGGGCTTCTGTTCCTTCAAATGTCTTGTAACTTAAATGTTGAATTTCGTAACCGCCCATTATTCTCCATTTTCCTTTTTTGCCAAGAGCATAATCTGCTTTAAGATTTAGCATATATTCTGTTTCTCTAAATCTGTTTGATAAAGCATCAGTAACAAAATTTGCCTCTCCAATTCCGCCTGGTCGTAATGTTTTTCTTGCTTTGTCAAATGCTGAATATGTTGAATAAGTTTGTCCACCGTTTGGTGTTGAAGGTAGTCTTAGTTCTCTAAGCGTTGATTCTGTCGAACCAAAATAAAGATTGGCTGGGTTTTGTTGAGCCTTAAAGTCAATTTTAAAACGCCAGCGAGTTCCTTTATAATATGGTACGTCAAGGGATAATATTAATTCTCTTGCGTTTGAAGTGTAATAGGCTGCGTTTGCTTTAAGTTTCATTAGGTAAGGCGCGTATGCAAAAAACGGATTTTCACGTTTGCCATTCCAAAAAATATTTGTCCTAACGCCAAGCCCAAAACCCGTTACAGGGTCAGAGGAAAAGTCTGGAATACCTGTTATAAATGTTCCTTCTTTCTTTTTTGCCAAGTCTGCATCTGACATTCGTTTTGATTGAATAAACGAAATTGTGTCTGTTGTCTGTGCCGAAATATTAGTTGCGATTATCGTAGTGAAGAATAATGCTAATAATCTTTTCATTTTCTTTTCTTTTTGTAATTATCATGGACGATAAAAGAGCCGTTTTTGGTCCGGCGAGAGAATTCCGAACATGCTCTAAAGGAAAAGGAGAGAAACCCTTTGATTAAAAGGGTTTCTCTCCTCGCAGTTTTAATCATTATCTTGTCTTTATTCAGTTTCTTCTTTAATGAAATTTCCGTTGCTGTCAAAAAGCAGGTCTTTCCCTTTAATTTCTGCTTCATAGGTTACTGTTCCTTTGGCATCGGTAATTTTTGCCGCTTCTTTTATTTTTTTCCCTGAATAGTTTTTTGAAACGTAGTTTTTCACATTTGCTGGAAGTGCATCAATGCTGATTTCTAATTCTGTTTCAAGAATGTTTCCTGAAGCATCCATCAAAACCGAATAATCTGTTTCTTCGATTTCAAAATCGGCTTCGTAGTTGTCGTTTTCTTTTTCCCACTTTGTTTCTTTTGCATTGGGATATTGTTTTTGAAAAGCCGTTTTTACAGGAGCAGGAACTCCTTTTTCCTGCAATTTTTGTGCGAAGGTGAGTGATGTAATCATCGCTGCAACCATCATTAATGCTAATTTTTTCATTGTTTTTATTTTTAATGAATTAAAATGTACACTGCAAAGGTGCAGACCGATTTAGAAGAAATTTAGAGTTTTTAGAAGGTCACCGAAAAAATGTGAAGATTATCGGCAAATGAATAGGAAATCGTCCAGTTATTGAGGTTCGCAATTTTCTTGATAATTGCTAAACCCAAACCATTACCTTGCGTGGATGGATTAGATTTTGAGAAACGGTTGAATAAATTATGCGCAACTAATGGTTGTAATTGTCCCGAGTTTGAAAATATAAGAGATTGATTTGATAGTTTAACTAAAATCCGCCCATCGTTTATATTGTGCCTTATTGCATTAAGAAATAAGTTACTGATAAGCACTTCTGCCAAAACAGGATTTGATTTTACTGATGTTTTTTCAATCAGATCCATTTTTATATTTAGGTTCTTCGCCTTTGCCTGTTCAGTAAAAAAGTCAAGATGCTTTTTTATAGTTGCATTCAAGCAAATTGTTTCTTTCTCGCTATAGTTGTCATTTTCCAATTTAGAAAGCAACAGTAAATTTTTATTTAAACGGTTTAGACGATAAACGCTGTCGTTCAAAGAACTCAACATTTCATATTGTTCTTGAGTGAAGTCAGCACTTTGAATGAACATATCAATTTTTGCCTGAAAAACTGCCAAAGGAGTTTGCAATTCGTGGGCAGCATTTTCAACAAATTCTCTCTGACTATGATAGATTGAAGTGTTTTTTTCTATTAATTTTTCAATACTTTTATTTAGACGATTAAATTCTTCAATATCTGTTTCTATAAATTTGGGCTGATTTGATTTATCAATTTCAAATTTCTCAACCTGATTTAAGGTTTCGTTAAAAGGTTCCCAAAGTTTGATGGATAATCTTTTTGTGATTACAAATAAGCCAATAAGTAATAGAGAAATAACAACCAAAAAAAGAATAGCCATGCTCTCCATCAGGTCTTCTGTTTCCACTAAATTAATTCGTGCCGAATAAGTGTATGGATTTCCATCTATGAGAATAGAAGCATTAAGTTCTCGGTAAGGTTCGGTTTCAGCGTCTAAAGTATCATAGTAAGAGTTATAAAATATTGTATCGTTACCCGAATATTTAAATGGTTCAATCTTAACATTTCTATTGTATTTATTCCAGTTTGATATTTCATCAATTGTTAAAGTAGGCAATGAATATTTTAAAAATTCTTTCTTGTGAAGTATAAGTGTTTCGTCTGTTTCTTCAATGTATAGTCTTTCTGTAATGTAATAGAACAAAGGCGCAGATACGATTAACAGTATTACTGAAAAAAGCAGGTAAGCCCTTGATGTTTTGTGTAGGAGTTTTTTAGTCATTTTGCCACTTGTAACCTAAACCATAAACTGTTTTTATATAATCGCTACACCCGGCATTTTTCATTTTGTTTTTGAGGTTTTTGATGTGAGCGTAAACAAAATCGTGGTTGTCCAGCATATCTGCCATATCGCCGGAAAGATGCTCTGCAATTGCACTTTTTGATAAAACTTTGTTTTCGTTTCCGATTAAATACAGCAGCAAATCAATTTCCTTTTTAGTGATGTCAATTTTCTTGCTTTTTATTTTAACTGTTTTTGAAAGGATGTCAATTTCAATTTCATTGTAGGAAACAAGATTGTTACCCTTAAAATTTTTTCTTCTGATGAGCGCTTGTATTCTTACCAAAAGTTCAGATAAATGAAAAGGCTTTGTCAGATAATCGTCAGCACCCAGATTAAAACCCTCAATCCGTGTTTCCAATGTTTCCTTTGCAGAAATAATAATTACTCCTTCGGTTTTATTTTGTTTTTTTAATGCTTTTATAATTTCAAAACCGTTGCCGTCAGGCAACGTCAAGTCAAGCAAAATGCAGTCGTAGTCGTAGATTGATATTTTGTCTACGGCAGACTTTACATTATTTGCCCACTCGCATACAAAGTTATTACCTGTCAAATAACTTTGGATACTATTCGCAAGTTCTTGTTCATCTTCTATGAGTAATAATTTCATTGCAACAAAGGTAAGTATTCAATTTAGAAGAAATTTAGAATGTTGGAATAGGCACGGGGGAAATTGGCTCTTTTGGGGTTTGCTTTTTGTAGGCTTGTGAGGTCGGGCAAACCCCAACTGTGCCATTGTGGGTAGGCATAAAATTATTTTTAAAAATGTTCGATGGAAACTTTTTTATAAACTTACATTGGCTTGAGTGTTCGCAAACTGGTCGGTCTGGTCGAGTTAATGTAAAATTATCTGCCGAGTTATTGTCGTCAGAAAAGTTGGTTGAAAGTCAAAATGTTTGGTCGTTTTCGTTTCTTCTGATGGTGGTTGTGCCGGTTCTTATGCTTGCTGGTGACGGTTTTCGGGTCAGGCAGGCAAAGGCATCACAGCCCAAGCCGCTGACAGAACCGCGCGTGAAAGTCTCCCTTCACACGGCCCCGCTGGTTCGGGAGCTCTTCTTGTTTATACATCGCAATGAGGGATGCACTAATTTCCAGTTTTTGTCGGCCATTCTGTTCGCTCGAACTCCGCACCTTAACGGGCTGCTCTTGGTGCCTTCCGTCTGTTTTACAACATTCTTCATGACCTTTTGGTTTGCTTAATGGAAGTCACACACGAGCTGGGGCTTTGCGTTCGGGCAGGAAACAGAAGCACAAAAGCCGAATTTATTATTAATGTTCAATAGAATTACAAATGTTGAATTTTGCACTTCAGTCCGTCTGACGCAAAACCCTTGTTAATAGCAGTTTTTGTATCTGCTAATTATCACTATCAACTCCTTATTGATGTAAATATTCGGCTCCATAAGGATTATCAACCAAATATACCCAGTTTCCATTTGATTGTTTTTTTAATATATCGCTTGACGTACCTTTCATATCTAATTTTGTGCCGTCGGGTAATGTGGCTTTCATCGTCCATTCGTCAACCCAGGCAGTAATGTTGCCAGTGGTAAACCCGGTGCTTCTTTGTGCTTGTAAATCAGGTTTAAGCGTACATACTTGCTCAAGTGCTTTACGTATGTTCTCTTTGCCGGTTACAAATGTGCCTATTCCGGTAATATAAATTGCTTCTTCATCAAAACAATCCAGTGCACTTTCTGTGTCTCCGTTGCGAATGCAGTTTTGAAAATACCTTGCCGAACCTTCAATGCTTGTTCTATCAAATTCCTTTTTCATGTGTAATAATTGTTTTATGTTTTTTATAATTATGATTGGATTTCTATGATTTAATTTTTTATTTTACTTGTGTCTTGTTTGCGGTAACCTGTCTTTGCTTGATGTTTTAATTGAACCAAGCACTTTTAATTCTCCTTCTAATTCAACAATCAAGTCGTGTTGATAACTCATTTTAAATTTATTCTCTCCCGCATACGGAATGGGAACTTTTACAACACCTGATTTTGCATCAATTCCAATTTCATTAAAAATTAATCTTATGAGATGTTCAAATAAATCACCATTTAATTTTCGTGCAGAATTGGATTTTCCTCCGTCTATTCCATCAAGTGCAGCACCAATACATTGCTGAATTGTATAGGTACCATTATTAATTATTTCACGTTCAATTTTATCCTCTGGTTTTATGTCTTTGATGTTATTAAGTAATTCTAAAAATTTTGTACTTGCAAAAGAAAATGGTTCTCTTTTGTACATAAGATTTGAATTGACTGGACGAGTTATTTGAAAATTCCCATGCTTATCGTATTGATAGAACTGGTAATGATTTTCGTTTTGTGAAACGATTACCGCCGGTAAATGTTTATCGATAAAATCAAGATAATGCTTTGCAAAATCAATATAGCCATCCAATGTTTTAAAATTACCTTTATCAAGGGCCTTTTCAACAAGCAGTTTTATATTTATCGTATAGAATTTCTCCGTTTTAAATTTTCAAAGTCATATTTATTCCATCGTTCAATACTCCGATCTTCAACTATTTCTAATCTATTTACCGCCCAATCCAGATATTCAGGCGATAAGTCGCAAGCCATCCATTTTCGTTGAAGTTGCTCTACACAAACAGGAGTTGTACCTGAACCGCAAAACGGGTCAAGAATGATGTCGCCAATATTTGATGATGCTAAAATTATTTTTCGTAAAAGTTCTTCCGGCTTTTGTGTAGGATGTGGAGTTTTTTCGTGCATCCCGTTGCATGTTGTAGGCACTTCAATGATGTCTTGTGGAATTTCCAAAACATCTTTTGGTTTGGCTCCAAGTGGGTTGGGTTCCCAAATATGATTTCCGTTTTTACCATTGCCGTACAGACTGGTCTCTGCCTGTGGATGACTTGGATACTTCAATGTGTGTTCACTGTAAGGAATACGTACATCATCAATATTGAAAGTAAAGTTCTTTGTCTTGCGAAAATGTAAAATGCTTTCATGGCTTCGTCCCCAATCGCTTCCAAGGTTTGCTTTGTTTTTGTAATGCCAAATAATCCAACGGCAACCTTTAAAATATTTTGTTGCCGGATGTTTTAAGTCGGCAAGAATTTCAGAGAAACCGCAAATAAAAAGCGTTCCCGTTGGTTTTAAAATCCGTGCTGCCTGTTCTATCCATTGCATTGAGAATTTGATGTATTCTTCCTGACTTTCAAATGTATCCCAATCTGCTTTTTTAATGTTGTATGGTGGGTCAGCAAAGATTAAATCAACACTTTCAGCATCTGGTGATTTTAGCCACTCTATACTATTGCCTTTCCAAAGTTGTCCATTGGGGTGTTGATAAAATAAAGCAGGCTTTTCATCTTGTGAGGGGCTTAAAACTTGACGTTCTCCTTTTAATTGTACTTCTCCAAAAAATGAAAGTATCTCTTTGTTTCTTGTTAATGTCTTAGCCATTACGTTTAGTTTTTAAATATGGAACTTTTTCCTCTGCAACTTTCAATATATCCAAACCTTCTTCTTCATCAAGAATTGAATAAGCGCAAAAAAAGTTGTCAGCAGCACGACTTCAATTTGCAAGTCAATGTTTGCTTTGAATTTATATTTTTTGATGTTGTTTGTCAAAATGTTGCTTGTTCTTGCTTATCAGTTCAAAGTTTTCACTGTTGCCATAGCATTACGCCTAACTCCCAAATATGCGAAATTTTTGTCGTGCTTTTTGTATGGTCGAGCCTTTTGTTGAAAAAAAATTGATGTCGCACTTTTTGTGTTGTCGCTTGATAGCGGACAAATGTACGGACACTTTTTTGTATTTCATGCATTATATGTTCTGTCCTAAATTCTGTTATTCGAACTGTCGGTCACTTTCTATATTCATCCATCTGGCTCAATAATTCCATTGATTTTAATAATGGTGTCCACGGCTAAAATGCGTGAAACAGGTCGCCCAAATAATGTTTCAAGTTGTATTTCTTTGTCGTATCTAAAGCTCGTTCAAGGCAAATGAATTTTTTGTCGGTGTGCATTTTGAAATACTCTACGGTTTCGGCATCAATAGCAACGTCCAAACAAATTAAGGTTTCTTTTATGCCGTCTGTGGCTAACAGAATTTCATTCTTCTTAAACTGGTCTTGCTTGTCGGCTTTGTAGTTTAGCTGAAAACCGTTCTTCAATAAAATCTCCGTCAATAATTCGCCACGGTTGAAAGCTGTTACCAATTGGGCTTCTTTGGCTCGTATATGGGCTTTTAGTGACTCAATATTTTCCGCGTCTGTCTTCTCCACATCCGGAGCCCATTCCACTCTTGGGAAGTTTGATTTTACTAATTTGAAAACCTTAAAGCCCAAACCTTCTATTGCATCGTCTTTGTGTCCGCTGGTAAATAAGTCTGGTTGTTTGTTTTTCTTTTCTTCAATTATTTTTTCAACTACTCTTTTATTGCGTTCAATAGTGATGTCGCTGATTTTTTTATAGCCCGCTTTGTAGGCTTCGCTGCTTTCATCTGTGGATTCGGGGAGTTGTACTAAGATGAATTTGCGGTTGCCACCGTCTTCTTGGTTTAAATCCATAACGGCTTGCCCTGTAGTGCCACTGCCGCCGAAGAAGTCGAGGATTAGACTATCCTCTCCATTTCCAATTTTTATGCAAGTCTTAAGTAAATTTGTGGGTTTGGGGTTGTCAAACATTCCTTTTTCCAATAAATCGGCTAACTGCTCATTTGCCTGATGAGAACTACCAACTTCGTTAAAAGACCAAACCGACCCCGTTGTTTTACCCTGCTTTACTTCTGATAAATATGTTTTTTTATCAATTCCTCCATTTTTATTAAAATACAGACCACCTTCGTAATAAATTTCAAGAAGTCTTGCTTTGGCATATCTTGGGTAACGCCCTTTGGGCGGTGTCCAACTTTTGTTATTTGGAAATTCTATTACATAAGTATTACTTTCGCTACCGCTTTTTGCGTGTAGTGGTGTTGCTTTCCATTCGCCTTTTGGGTCATTATCAGGATTTTTATAGGCATTATCCATTTCTTCTGTCCTATCCAATAAACCTATTTCAAATTCATCTAATTGCTTGGCATATAATAAAATATGTTCATGTTGTCTTGAAACATATTTTGCATCATTAGACGTTGTATATTTGCTGTGCCAAATTATATCACTTACAAAATTTTCCTCTCCAAAAACTTCATCACATAATTTTCTAAGGTTGGCAATCTCATTATCATCAATAGAAATAAAAACAACGCCATCTTGGCGTAACAATTGCCGTGCAATTAGTAAACGGCTATACATCATATTGAGCCAATTGCTATGATAACGACCGTCTTTTTCCGTGTTAGTGTCAACCTTAACGCCATTTTCAGTTACACCAGTCTGTTCCCAATAAGGTTTTTTATCTTCGGTAAAGTTGTCGCTATAAACGAAGTCTTTCCCTGTATTGTAGGGTGGGTCAATGTAAATGCACTTTACCTGCTCTCTGTAACTACTGCTTAGGAGTTTTAATACTTCCAAATTTTCCCCTTCAATAATGATGTTTTCGCTTTCAGTCGGGTTAATGCTTCTTGCCTCATCATACATTAATGTTGCATTGCTTGCTGTGTAAGCGTTTCTTTTGGCTGCACTTTTTCCAAACCATCGGAACTCATAGCGTTCAGTTTCTGAAACGCTTGCCGGGTCAACTACTTTTTTAAGTTCTTCTATATTTAGTTTGCCTTCGTTGGTAAACAAATCAGGGAATAGATTTTTTAATTGGGTTAATCTTTCCTTGTTCCAGTCGTTGCTCAAAGGCATTAAGTCGTTTATATTTTCCATAGCTTATCCTTGATGGGTATTTTCTAATATTGTTTGTTCTGCTTGTTTTTTAAACACGTAATAATCTTTTAAAGGGGCTTTAAAATGTACATCCACACCTAAAGCCGCAAAGTGTTTCATGGCACATTCTATTTTATAAATTTCAGATTCGGTCAATGCTGCTCTGTCATTAATATCATTAGTACCTTTAATTTCTATTACAAAATAAAATTCACTTTCTGAACCTGTCTTCAGGCTTTTTTGTTTCATTACCAGCCCAAAGTCGGGCTCATAAAACGCAGTGTGCCTCTTACCTATTGGGATTGGTATTTTATACCAACTTGGAAGTTTAATAAAGCAAACTACTTCAGGGTCGTGTTCAGCACTTTTACCAAACCATCTTTCAACCTCGCTATCAAATGCAAAGCCTTCATAAACGCCTCTATTTGGCGTATCTTCAATACCACCCAGTAAGGTTTTATCTGTTCTTTGTTTAATTATTTCCGGGAATAAATTATCAAACTCGCCATCCATTTCACCAACTGTGTGATATACCAAACCTCTTTGTAATTCCAGCATTTCTACCTTGTGTACAATACTAATAGCTTCCTGAATAAAAAGCGGTGGATTTTTAATAAGCTGGTCGTGATTCCTGAGTTTAAAAAGGATGGCACAACTTGAATTATAATCAAGCGAAGTTCCCTCGCTAAATTCTTCAACATAATCGAATGGCTGAAAGGATGCTTTTAATAAATTTTTAGAATCACCCCCAAATTCTGAATGAATAGCTTCTTGTGAAATGGATGTAATTCTTCGGCTCGAACTTTCTATCAGATAATCAAGTATTTTTATTTTACTAATTTCATCAATGCACTTTTTTTCTAAATCACTTTGCACAAAGTTTACAGTATAGTCTGATTTTTTCGCCAATAATTTCCAGAATTTTCTAAAGGCAATATCAATAATTTCATTTTTATTGCGTTTCAATTCTCTGATATCAATTTCTTTCCCTTTATGATTATGAATTAATTTTGCTCCTGCATCTTTTGAGCCATACACATCATTAATTTCTTTTTGATATTGCGTTACAAAAGTTTCATACGTTTCATTAGGGATTACAGTCAATAAATTTAACTCATCGCCTGTTTGAGTTTTTGGGTCATCATACACCCTTTGTCCTTGTTGATTTACGCAAATCCGCAAACCTCTGCCAATTTCCTGACGTTTACGAATTTCGGAGTAAGCAGTATTTAGCGTTGCAATGTTGAATACATTGGGATTGTCCCAACCAACACCCAAAGCACTATGAGAAAACACAAATTCAATTGAGTTGCCAATTGTCAGCAATTCATCTTTCTTTTGCAGAATGAGTTCGTAAATTTTCTTTTGCTCTTTTAGCCCGCCTTCGGTGTCCGAAAATTCGCCTTTTGCATTTTGGGCAAAATAGTACCCTTGCAATTCGTGAATAAATTGGTCGGTTGGCGTTTTGCCATCGTTGTATTCGGGATAAATGGCTTTGTACTTTTCAACGAACAGGTTTTTTATTTTGGGTGCTTCACCCATATAGTTTGAAACCTTATCAATGAAAATCAAACTCAACACCTTGATACCTTGCGGTGCTAATTTTTGAGATTTGGCGAAGTGGCGATGTATTAACCATTCCAACTGCAAAGCCCAAATATTTTCTATATTTCCTGATGCTTGTTTTTCAAAAAGTTCAACGCCATTGGTAAAAGTAATGCTCCATTTCTGCGTTTTTAAACTTTTGTTAATGCGTTCAATTTTGTAGTTCAAATAGCTTGGGTTATTTGTTTTCTCCCCTAAATTATCGTGTTCTTTTAACCATCCCGTCTCTTCAAAAACAAACTTACCTCCTTTTAATTTCCACGCTTTTAACTTTGCTTTTGGTGCACCGTTTTCATTTTGTATGCCGGTCAGTTCAATTTTTATAGTTGCTTCATCGTTTTTCTCGGTTACGGTCAGCACTTCAATCTTCTTTACTAATCCTTGTTTGTAGCTGTCGTAAGGCGTTAACCGATACAGTAAATTTTTAACGGTTTTGTGTGTTGCGGAATAACGAATTTTGAAAAGGGGGTCAAGTGTTTTGAAGATTGTTTTTTCTCTGTTATTTTCTTTGTTGCTGTAACGTTCATTTCTTTCGTCTGCTGAAAGTGTTTTCAAACGTTCCATCATATTATCGCTGTCCATTCCTTCCTGTGGCTCGTCCATAAAAATAAATGGTCGCACTTTGGCGATTGCGTCAATGTAAGGAAGGTTGTTGAACAAATCTTCTCTTTGCGTTCTGTTCAAAATTCTGTCGTCAGAAGAAAATGCACCAGTTGTCATAATCATAACTTGCGGATGCTGTTCTTCTATAAAGTTGGTTACTTTATTTAGTTTTTTGCTGTCATAATCAAATGCCTGAACCTTGAAACCGTAAATGCTTTCCAATTGCTTTTCAAAAGTTTTGAACGTGCCTAAAGTTCCTTGTCTGATAGCAATTGAAGGAACAAGGATGATAAATTTTGTAAAAGCGTAATGTTTGTATAATTCGTAGATAGTCTTGATGTAAACAAGGGTTTTTCCTGTTCCTGTTTCCATTTCAATACACAAATCATTGTCGGCTGAATACTTTGCTGTTTCATCGTCTATGCCATTTTCTTTTGCAATAGCGCTAATGTTGTCGGCTAACTGCGAAGCAGTTAGTTTACAAAAATTAGAACGTATGCCTCCAATACAAGCATTGTCAAAGGTATTTTTCTCTGTACCATCAAACACTTTAATAACCGCTTGAATGGCTGTGTCCTGATATTTTAAATTTTCTAATTGTAACTCCATTATTTCTTACCGTTCTTTTTGGTTAAGTATTTTATTTTGTCCTCCGCTACTTGCATTGCTTGCAATGCCAAGTCTTCGTCTTGCACTTCGTAAACCAATTTGTCTGAAAGCCAAGCAATAATTACTTCATTTTTTTGGTCTTTGTAAAAGTCGACAAGTGCTTTTACTTGCTCCTTTGTCGGCATACGTTTGTCTTACTCAATTTTGCTCAAAATTGTCGGGTCAAGTGAAAGTTTAGCCCCAACTTCTCTGAGCAGAAGTCCTTTAGCCTCTCTTAATTCCCTAAGTATTGTTCCGATTCTTTTCAATGCGCTTTGTTTTGACTTGACAAATAATGGCAAATGTAAAAAGAATATTTTGAACCTCCGTCAAAAAAGTCACGAAATGTTGTCAACAAATTTATCAGGGTGGTAAGTGGGCTTTGGGTGCGGTCGGGCAAAATTAAATGTGGTGTTTTTGTGTCGGCAAGTGTGGTGGCAAAACACCTCTTTATAATACCAATTGTATTTATAAATTAGTACAAAGCTAATTTATATATTATAATGGTAATGCCGTAGCTGCAAGATAATAGGACAATTTATTGAACTATATATTGTGTGCTAACGGTATTACTTCATTATCTTTACCTATCAAAGCGTCCAAACAATCAAATATCAAAACCATTTGTTCTCTGCTTTAGCCTTTAATAAAAATGATAGTGTAAAAATAGTAAAAAACGCAGTAAAATCAATAGTTTAAGCAATAATATATCAACAATTTATGTTGATTTAGTTAATAAAATGCCTGATTTTTTTAGACAGTTTCACGTTTTGCGGTTTGGCGAAGGTGGCGATTTTTACCACAAATGTTCATGCGAAGAACGAAAGTTTTTTTAACCGCAAAACTGTCATACGAACCACTGAACCGCCAATTTCTTGTAGGTGCTTTTATGTGTTGCCCTTCTGTCCACCCAACCATTTGATAGTCTAACTTTTTAGTAATTCAATAATTTTGGCGTATAAAATTCGTTCGTCAAGTGGTTTTGAAACATAATCATTCATGCCCGCAGCTTTGCATTTTTCTACATCCACAGTCGTTACATCGGCCGTTAAGGCAATGATTGGAATTTTTGATTTCATCGTGTTACGAATGTATTCTGTGGCTTCAAACCCATTCATTTCGGGCATCTGCAAGTCCATCAAAATAATATCGTAAGTTTCTGTTTGTAGTTTTTCAACAGCAATTTTTCCATTATCAGCAATATCGTATTTGAATTTGAAGTCATCTAATATTATCTTCATCAATAATTGATTGAGTTTAACATCTTCAACCAGCAATACTTTTATTACCTTATTTTCTTTCTCCAATTCTATTTCTCCGTTTTCTTTTTTACCTTCTTCATTGGTTTTTTGAAAACTTAAAGTGAAACTAAAAGTGGAACCTTCATCCACTTTGCTTTTTACTAAAATACTGCCACCCTGTTTTTCTACTAATTGTTTGCAGATGGCAAGTCCTAATCCTGTGCCTCCAAATGTGCTTGAAGTGGAACTTGTTGCCTGTTGAAAGTTTTCAAAAATAGATTCTAATTTGTCTTCCGGTATTCCTGTTCCGGTGTCGGTAATTGCAAACTCAATGGTTGCTTTCTTTTTATCTTCATGCAATAAACGAACAGCTACTGTTATTTTTCCTTTTGCTGTAAACTTTACAGCATTACTCAACAGGTTTAAAAGAATTTGGTGCAAACGCACGGCATCGCCTAATAACATCATTGGAATTTTGTTGTCGTATTCTTTAACTAACTCTAAATTCTTTTCTTTAATCTTTAAATCAAATACCTGATGCATTGTTGATATTGAGAATTCTATTTTGAAAGGTTTTTCTTCAAATGTCATTTTCCCCGCATCTGTTTTTGCTAAATCCAGAATATCATTAATTAGTACGAGTAATCCATCGCCACTGGTTTTTATGGCATTCAAATATTCTTTTTGAGTTGGGACTAAATCTGTTTTCAACAGCACCTTCGTAAATCCAAGAATTGCATTCATAGGAGTGCGGATTTCATGGCTCATATTCGACAAAAATTGTTGTTTGGATTGCAATGCTCTTTCGGCTATACCTTTTGCCTCTTCTGCATTTAGCGTTGCCAACTCCGCAACTACTTTTGCTTCTGTCAATTCTTCTGTAAAACTTTTTTGGTCGGTAATATCTGTTCTTACTGCAACATACTTGTTTGGTTTGCCCCGTTCATCTAAAAAAGGAACAATAGTAGTATCTACCCAATAAATTATTCCGTCTTTTGATTTGTTTTTTATTTCACCTTTCCATATTTCCCCCTTGGCAATTGTTCTCCATAATCCTCTCATAAAATCTTTGGAATGATAGCCTGAATTAACGATGCGATGGTCTTGCCCAATTAATTCCTCTCGATTGTATTTTGAAATCTTGCAGAAGTTATCATTTACGTAGGCA
>Ga0105044_10000758_pt1 | contig 40886 bp, 35 predicted proteins | sample MAT01_FD_78092 | JGI IMG/M metagenome (GOLD analysis project Ga0105044, IMG submission 78092) | Freshwater microbial communities from Lake Fryxell liftoff mats and glacier meltwater in Antarctica - MAT-01 | ecosystem: Environmental > Aquatic > Freshwater > Ice > Liftoff microbial mat | place...
TCTATTTTAGTCCTTCAAAAAAAACTGAACCATTCCGTCTGCCAATTCCTTCGGGTCGATTTGATCCAAGCTATGCTTTCCCTCTTTTACCTCGTCATAACATCCATGCTGCATTGAATCTGCCATCAGTTTACTCGATTCGATACTGACTATCGGGTCGAACTCTCCTCGAACTATTATGACTGGGTTCTGTAATTTTTCGATAGCTGATTTGTCAATTCCATTGTTTAACTCAAGTTCTCTGAGATAATTTGCTGTCTTTTCTGCCAATTTCTCCCAGCTATTTGGCTTATGAATACGCTCAAGCTGTTCGGCAAATGCTGGAACTTTGGTTTTGATTCTAACAGGGTCCAATGAACCAACCATCTTTTGAGTGATCGCTTCGTTCCAATTCCAAATGGTGTTCAAACTCATGATACTGCCTACTTTATCAGGATGCTTTATAGCAAATTGTATAGCTACATATCCGCCCATACTGTAACCGAAAATATCGATTTTGTTAAGCTCACGTTCTGTCATGAAATCCAATATTGCTTGCATAAAGGCTTCATCCCCAAAATCATTTCCGTGCCTTCCACCATGTCCAGGAAAGTCAATCGTCTGGCATTCTAATTCCTTTGGAAGGTGATTCTTGATTGCTTCAAAATCACCAGAATATCCCATAGCACCATGAAGTAAAAGCAGCATTGACCTAAATTTTAACGCAAATGAATTAGAAGATTATTTTATGAAAAACTGGACCATAAAACTACGAATTATATTGCGATCATGAAAATTTTTGCTAATCACCACCAACAATCCAACAAAACTAAACGATCTTCGTTTCTGTTTTCTATAAAATACCTAAAGTTCTCTTATGAAATATACATTATTACTAGTTGTTTCGGTCGCTATTGCTTGCAGTATGCAGTCTTGTGCAAAACCAGTGGCAAATTTTGCATTGCCGGGATCCATGCACACCACTTTTCAAAAACTGAATTTTAACAACACTTCCAAGGGAGCCACAAAATACGTTTGGGACTTTGGTGATGGCAAAAAATCCGAAGAAAAAAACCCTGTCCATAGCTTTAATAAAGCTGGCGTATATACTGTTTCATTAAAAGCTGTCAAAGGCAATCAAATCAACGAAAAACAAATGACCATCAAATTGACAAATCCTGAAAACTGCAGAGTACTGGTAGAAACATCATTGGGTAAAATGGTAATTAGGTTGTATGACGAAACGCCTAAACATCGTGACAATTTCCTAAAACTAGTAGGTGAAGGATTTTATGATAGTTTGTTGTTCCATCGTGTTATCCAAGGATTTATGGTTCAAGGTGGAGATCCAGGATCAAAAGCTGCTGCGACTGGCAAGCAGCTTGGCTCAGGCGGTCCAGGTTACACTGTTCCTGCCGAATTCAATCCAGCTTTTGTACATACCAAAGGTGCACTTGCCGCTGCGCGTATGGGTGACAATGTCAATCCTGAAAAAGCCAGCAGTGGTTCGCAGTTCTATATTGTGCATGGCCGTCCAGTTAATCAAAACGCACTTACTTCTCGCGAAAACTCTAAAGACTTCCGTTATCCAACATCTGTTGTGGACAAATACCTCAAAATGGGTGGAGTTCCATTCTTGGACATGGACTACACAGTATTTGGTGAGGTGATTGAAGGACTTGAAATCATTGATGAAATAGCTGCTGTTGCAACAAATCCTGGGGATCGGCCCAAGGAGAATGTGTGGATGAAGATGAGTATTGTTAGCAAATAGTATTTCTCTGGGTATTCATTTTTCTGCTAACTCAGAATTTGGTTTTTTGGGTTTTGTCGTAATTTATCGAATTGCCTTGATCTATGCTGTCTTGTCACTTTTGGCATTGCACCCAAAGTAATTCCACCGTGAAATGGTATATAGACCATTTCTTACAGTGGCTTATGCCGACAGAATAGTAGCAATAATTATATGTATGGGACGAGAATTAATTTCTCGTCGGTATAACCAAAAGATCTAGCTGGACAAACTCGCTGGATGTGGATTTGTATTTCTTGAGGTATCGGGTGCAAAGCTGCTTGATGTTTCATTCTTACGGACTTTCTCAGTCCAAGGATTCCCTCGAAAATCCTGCGTTGCTGCGCTCGAACAGTGTTCAGCGGGGGTTCCTCTTTGGAGCGGAATTGGGTTTTTTATCTTTTCTTATTGATGATTTCTGGTCTTTCATTGCGCTAAGTTGTCACTTTTGGTATTGCCCCAAAAGGTCTACAAAAAGGCCCTAGATGGACAAACTTGTCCATTTTTTGGTAAAAATGTGCAAAAAAGTGCAAAAAAGGCTAAATCTAGACAAATATTGTCCATCAAAAAACCCCAAATGGACAAACTTGTCCATTTTTTTAATTTTATAAGCTTAAACTTTGTAGTATCACAATCTGGCAAATTTTATAAGACAACCTTCCTCTGGCAAGGGAATAAAGAACCTCAATTAATGAAAAATCTATATAGCTTAATCTTTGCATTGTTGTTGATCATTTTGAATGCAAAACTCTGTTTTGGACAGGACGAATACCTGAACAAAGAGTATCCACTTGAACTGGTGCTGCGCAATGATTCCATAATATACAAAGGAATAATCAGCAGCATGAATGATACTGCTATGTATTTTCTTCCATTAAATTCATTGCGAAGGAAACATTCTTACTATGAGTTTAACAGTATGATGAACACTCGGATGAAAGTTCCTTACGCAAATATTAACTTCATCCATAAGGTACGAGCTAAACCAAATAGCTCAAATAAAATAATCAATGAAACGGGTAAATGCATGTTAATTGGTTTTCTTTTGGGAACTATAAGCGGGTATGTTTCAAGCAAAAATTACAGGGAGGATAAGAAAGATAATTCTCATCACATAATTAACGAAAGCGAGTATAGAGCTGCCAGCATCGTAGTTGGGGGTCTTGTAGGTTTGGGAGCAGGGGCAACTCTTGGGGTCGTATTAGCATTATCAACTTCCGAAAAAGTTTATGAAAAACTTGAATTCCCTCTTGACCCTAACTCAATCGAGAGCCAAAGAGAAATGGTAAGCAAATTGATTTACAAGTAATTCTTTATCGCTAACTCATAAAATTAAAAACGCCTCAACATGAAAAAAATAGCACTAGTTTTCACTGCCTTTTTGGCATTTTCATCAATAAGTAATTCCAGCTCAGCTCAAAAAAATTACACAAGTACACAATATCCTCACGCTTTGCAACTACAAAATAAAAAAACACCACTCAAGGGTTTTATTACTAGCGTCAATGATTCTTCTTTCGCTTTTTTGGAATTGAGTTCGTTCAAGCCTAAATATTCATATAAGGAATTTAATACTCTGAAAGACAAAGAAATTCAAGTTCCTTATACGAACATCAGCAATATTATAGTAGAGAAGGACAAATATATTTCCGGAGACAGAGTATTTGCCAGAGCTTTGATTGGTGCTTTCATTGGCATAGGTATTGGTGGAATAGCTGGTGGCTTTTTTGTACCCGAAAGTTTTGAATCTCTGTTTTCACCCTTTGAAGCTTCATTAAGCCTAGGCATATTGGGATTACTTATAGGAATGCCAATAGGCCTTTCCATTGGCTTAGATTCCAAAGAAAAGGACTTTCAAAAACTTGAATTCCCTCTTGACCCCAACTCAATCGAGAGCCAAAGAGAAATAGTAAGCAAATTGATTTACAAAGAAAAGAAATAGTAAAATTGAAACTTGAAATAATCATTACGCCAATAACTCCATGACTTCGTGGTCCGTTCTCAGATCGGGCATCAATTCCAACAAAAAACTTCTGGTCTCGGGGGCATCTTCAAGTACCTGCATCAGTTCAAGAATGGCTTCTTGACGCTTACCTGCTGATAGCAAACAAACTACTTTGAGATAATACAAATGCGGGGCATCCACATAAAACAATGCTTCTTCAATGACATTTAAGGCTTCTTCTTCGCCATGTGCCATGAATTCAAACAATGCAAACTGAAGCCAAGTGTCCTTTTCATCGGGACCAATATCAATGGCTTTTTGAAAATGAGCTTTTGCTTCAATGAGTTTTCCCAGTTGGAAAAAAGTGTCAGCCAATGCCAAATGGAAATCCTCACGATCTTCATCCATTTGTATAGCCTTTTGAAAAGAATCCTTGGCAGACTCAACTTTATCAATCTGTGCAAGACTTACTCCCATGAAATAATGCACCTCAGCATCCACGCTTCCCATTTGAAGAGCCACATTTAGGTGTTCGATTGCCATTTCATGCTTATCAAGCAAACACAGACACTGGCCCAATTTAGAATACAAATCTGAGTCGGGAACAAAACGCTCTTTTACTTCTAAATAGCAAGCATAAGCTTCTTCACATCTTTGAGCGCTTAATAATGCTTCTCCTCGATCTCTGTAAGCAAATTCAAAGTCCTCATTGATCAAATATGCATACTCTAGTGCTTCTGCTGCTTCCTCCAATTCTTCCAAACTCAATAGTGCTTGGCCCAAATTGTACCATGCATGATGAGAAAAAGGATCCTCATCGATGATGTTGCGGTGCAGTTCTATACTTTCATCATATCTACCGGTTATTTCAGTACACAACCAAATGCGTTCCAATGCCTCAACATTGCCAGGAGTAACCAACAATACATCTCTTAAAGCATCAAACATGGATCCGAACAATTGCTTTTTTTCGAAAGCATCGGCTTTTGACAAATATACCTCAGCCATGAAGTCAGGATCCTGCGGCACTTCCATTCCTAGCAATAAAACCAGCGCCTCATCAGCATCTTCCATTTCATTGTAGCATTGTGCTTCTAAGAGTATAAACTCAGGGTCGTTAGGAGAAAGATAGTTGTATTTTGATATGAAATTGAGCGCTTCTGATATTTTATCACTGGAGAGCAACATACGCGCATGTTGTAAATGTAACTCAATAGAAAAACTATGTTGTTTGATGGAGACTGAAGAAGCTTGTAAGGCTTTGTTGAAGAAATTCTCCCCTACATAATGTTCAATTAAGGTAAGCCAATGGTCCTCACTCAAATAACTCAGATTGCCTTTCTGACGCATACCTTCGTAATCTGCTACCAACTGGTCTTGATAAATTATATCGCGTTGTCTTCGTTTACCCATGGTTACGTTCTGCTTAACTGGACAAATATAGATGTAAATATTTTCATCTGCCCATGTTTTGATTCAATATGTTGATAAATAAATAAAATTTCCATCACATTATAAATTATCACTACGCATACGTAAAGCATTGATTATGAGCAATATTGAATTATACAAAATTATATATGACATAAAATTTTATGCTTATTCCTCTAGTAAGCCTATGGATAGATATGTTAGTAATATTTGATTAACTCACAAGCTTTTTCGTAAAAAAATTTTCCTTAGTCACCAGAAAAACTCCTAAAAAGATCATCAGCCCTGCCAATACTACTCGCATACTCAATTGATCGGTTCCTAAAATTATTGCAATGATGGCTGCCAGAAATGGTTGAAGATAAATGTAAACACCTACATGGTTGGCAGACAAATGCAGCATAGCCCAAGAATTCAACAGATAGGTAAGGAAGGTTGTGAATACCAAAACAAATAGGATTGCCATCCAATGTATAGTTTCTAACTGAAGCCACTGGGCCTTGATGATGCCTGAAATACCAAAAGGCAACACCAGCAATGAACCAATCCCAAAAATATACCGATTGATGGTAATAGGGTGGTATTTTCGGATAAACTTTTTAGCCTTTACCAGATAAATACTGTAAGATATTGCGTTCAACAATACCAACAAATCACCCAACCAGCTCCCTCCATTTGATAAGTCACCATTGCCCGTAGTAATCACCAATGTGGCACCTGCGCAAGCCAAACACACTCCTATATATTTGTAATAACTCATGCTGAGCTTGTCATAAAATCTTTCAATCAACAGAATACTCACAGGAGTTATGGTCATGACAAGCGCTGCCCGTATGGGAGTAGTCAAACTCAGCCCTGCAAAAAACATCAACATATTTGCCGCAACTCCAAATACTGATAACCAAAAGAATGATTTCATATCAGATGATTCTACCTGCTGCTTGACAATAAATTTGTGGCACAAATAAAACAAACTGGCTGCAGCAAAGACCCTACACACTATAAAGGCAAAGGGAGACAAATATCCAGTCGCCATTACATATTTGGCAACACTGAAATTGGCTCCATAAACAAGTGATACAAAAAATAGCGCTCCATGCGCCAATAAGGATTTATTCATTCGCCCGCAAAGATACTTATTTGGGTTTTGTGTCATGAAATTTTTAAAGATCATGTGACCGTAGCAATGAATCACTTTAAAAGGTCATAATGTTCTTGAAATCCAGCAGCCAACAACAATAGTCCAAAGTTAATTTGGTATTTTACAGGTTGATAAAACAATTAGACTACCTTCATTTATTTTGTTTTATATTATTGGTTATCAATTATTTATGATTACATAATTACAATATAATCTTAATCGTCAACCTTATATAAATAAAAGAAACTGTTGTAGGATCTGTGAAGTACTCTCATCTTTGTATCATCAAATAAAAAAAACCCTCATCCAAATGAAAAACTCAATAAACGAAGTTTTGGACAATCAAAAGAAAGCTTTTGAAACTTGGTCAGAAATGACAGGTAAAATGATGAAAAACATCACAGGAAATGAAACTCCAGTATTCGTTAACCACAACTCTGATTTGGTTAAAAGCTGGTACAACAAGCAAAACGAATTGGTACAAGATACAATGAAGAAAGTAGCTGATCCTATCGAAGCTGCTAAAACTGCTCCTGATACTTTCAAAAAAATGATTGACAGCCAACTTGAATTTTTCGAATCTTGGAAAAATAATATGGCTTCTGATTGGGAAAAGTCAACAAAAACTGCTGCAGACTGGAACAACATCACTACAACATACAATGATATGTTTACTCAGTGGAGCAATTGGACCAAAGAAAGCAACAAGTGGATGGAAGATGCTTACTTGAAAGCTATCCCTGCTAACATGAAGCCTGCTTATGATTCATACACTTCTTCTTTCAGCTCAATGATGAAAATTTGGGAGCCTGTAACTAAGATGATCGAAAACGGTGTGTTTCAACCTGAAATGATCAACAAATTCATCCCAACTGGTGCATTTAAAAACATCGTCGATCAGATGACTAATTTTAAATTCACTGGTGATTTGAACAGCACTATCAAAAGCGGTAATGAGTTTTTTGACAACTGGTTCAAAGCTATCCAAGGAATGAATCCATCTCAAAATAACGTTTGGAATTGGATGGAGCAAGCTGACAAAGCTTACGATTTCAAAAAATTCCACCCTTCTTTTGCTTTCATGACTGATGGCCTTGGTCAATTCAAGTCTGCTCTAGAGCCTATGTTCCACATCATGGAGCAAAACAAAACTACTGAGATCGCTAAAATGATCAAAGATGTTCAGTTCCAATATGCTGGTTTGGCTATCAAAAGCACTGAATTGCAAACTTTGGTTTATAACGGAACAAACAATGTTCTTGCTGAAGTAATCGAGTTTTTCAAGAAAGACTATGATAAGACAAAGCTTATGGTTCAGCCAATGGATTTCTTCAAGAAATTGACTGACATTATGGAATCAAACATGGTGAAAGTATTTGAATCAAAAGAATACAGCACTTTGCAATCTGAAGTTTCTAAGTTGAACGTTCAAGTTAAATCTAACTTCAATGTCATCATCGAAAAGTCAATGAGCGACCTTCCAATTCTGACAAAAACAATTGGTGACGAATTGGCAAAAGAAATTTCTGATCTTAAGCGTAAAGTTCGCCAATTGGAGAATGAAATCAAAACTGCTGCTCCGGCTGCAAAAACTAAAACTGCATCTGCAAAAACAGCTTCTCCGGTTGTTAAGGCCAATACTCCAGTTGCAAAAACTACAACTCCTGCAGTAAAAGTAATTCCTACAGTTGCTCCAGATGTTAAAAATGCGGCTGTTGAAACAAACAAAAACAAAGCTAGTAAGAACTAGTTTTTAAATAGCTAAGCCATCGGTAAGCAAGTCTTATCGATGGCTTTTTTATCTCTCTTTCCAATCACAACACGACCCCTTTATTAAAATGCAAAACGAAGAAATTCAATCCAACATAGATCAATTGCTAGAGCAAGTGAATACCGCTGCTGACGCAATGAAAAACCTTGCTGATGTTCAGGAAGTTGACATAGCACCTACACCTAAAAAGAAGGTGTGGCAGGACGGAAAAGTTAGCCTATACCGTTTTGAAGGCACTTCAAAACCAACAGTTAAAACTCCAGTTATCATCTCCTATGCATTGGTGAACCGTTGGGAAATGATGGATTTGCAATCAGATAGAAGTTTTATTGGCCGTATGTTGAGCCTGGGTATGGATGTATATGTTATCGACTGGGGTTATCCTACTCAAGTTGATCGATATAAGACAATGTCAGACTATATCCTTGGAAATATGAATGACGTGGTTGATTTCGTCATCTCTAGCAGCAAATGCAAGAAAATTAATCTTTTGGGTGTTTGTCAAGGCGGAACTTTCAGCTTGATCTACAGCGCTTTATTTCCTGAAAAAATCAAGAACCTAATTACATTGGTTACTCCAGTTGATTTTGAAAGCAATGAAGGTTTATTGTTCCGATGGGCTAAGGATATGGATGTAGATAGCGTGGTTGATGGACATGGTGGTATTATACCTGGCGATTTCTTGAACAGTGGTTTTGATCTTCTAAAACCCATGAACAAGGCCAGAAAATATATGTCTATGCCTGATACCATGAAAGACAAAGCAACATTGATGAACTTTTTACGAATGGAGAAATGGGTAGCAGATAGCCCATCACAAGCTGGTGAAACATATCGCCAGTTCATCAAAGATATGTATCAGCAGAACAAGCTGATCAAGGGAAAATTAGAATTAGAAGGTCGTAAAGTTGACCTTAAAAATATTACAATGCCGGTTTTGACGATCTATGCATCGGCTGATCACATTGTGCCTCCTGCCACCACTAAGCCTATTAACGATGTTATTGGCTCTAAGGACAAGGAATTGTTAGAATTCCCAGGCGGACACATCGGCGTATTTGTGGGAGCACGTTCACAGAAGGTGCTAACACCAGCAATTTTGGATTGGTTAGTTAAACGCGATAATTGATTCTGGATATGAGTCATCTCGTCAGCTAGAGATGAACATGACCTTAATCCTTATTTCGGATGTCAAAGGGGCAACTTCATGTGAGGATGCCCCTTTTTTTTATGTAGTCAATTTTGTAAATATGTAATGAAATAATCGCCTCGGCCATGCTCCTAAATTGATGAAGCCAACTATACTGTCCATAATCCAGGTATTTTTACTGAATCTATCAGCTATCTTACTTCTCTTTTTATGCATGCTGCCAAACTTTTCTTCCATTGCCTCTCCATACGAAGACATGTTGGTTGCACTAAAATCATTCTGAGCGAGATATTGCCTGGCATGAAATGCCGCAATTCGCCCTGACACTACTGCTTGGCCTATACCTTCACCAGATGCCGGATCAGCCATACAAGCTGCATCACCACCCAACAAAAATCTATCACCCATGATCGGAAATTCGCCATACGCAAATGGAATGCTCCAGCCTTTGATATCGCCAACAAGCTTTGAATTTTCAAAGCGCTTTTTGACTTCGGGGTTCTCTTCAATGATCTCCAACAATACCTCCCTAAGTTTAAGTTCTTGTTGCTTCACATCATCGGACATCATACCAAATCCTACATTCGCTTGATTATTGAAGGAAGGAAAAATCCAGAAATAACTCTTGGGATATTTTTTAAGAAAAAAGAACTCAAATGTGTCCTGCTGAATTCCTTCAACATTTTCAAAATAAGCCCTAACTGCCGCACAGTTGCTCTCCAATGCCAACTTGTATCCAGTAAGTGCTCTTCTTGCAAAAGATGTTGCACCGTCGCAAGCAATAATCAACTTTGCATGAAATACTTGATTGTCACTGGTACTTACAATTGCTTTATCTGTATCCACTGAAACACCAGTCACCTGGGCACCCATAAAAAAATCCACTTCAGGCAAGCTACTGGCTTGTTCGTACAAGAAATTATCAAAATGATAACGCTGCGAAATGAAAAAATCCTGAGGCAGTTTAACTTTTGCTGTTTGACCATTGAATGACCAGATTCGAATATTCGAAACTGAAAATTTTGCTTCAAAGTCCTTGAATGCTTGCCCGAACTTTGGCGAAATACGGTTCAAAGCTTTAGGGATGTAACCTCCCATACCATCACCACAGACCTTCTCTCGTGGGAAGTTGGACTTTTCAATCACTGCTACTTTGTAACCCGAATCAATAAATCCCATTGCACAGGTACTACCAGCAGGTCCTCCACCAATTATCAATACATCATAATTTCTTACAAAAGCTGAAGGTTCCTTCGGTTGCATGAAACAAAAGTAGCAAGATTATGCAGCATGCGCTGAAGATTTTTTGTTGCTTCAACTAAAATTATTCAAGGACAATACACCGTGATAGCAATCAACAACAAATAGTTGAAGTCTGAAGCAGGCATTCCAAATTACAGAGTTCCCCTGATTTCCTGTTCTCTTTCAATGGCTTCAAACAATGCTTTAAAATTTCCTTTTCCAAAGGATTTTGCACCTTTTCGTTGTATTATTTCAAAAAACACAGTTGGGCGATCTTGAATTGGTTTGGTAAATATCTGTAGCAGATAACCATCATCATCCCGGTCAACCAAAATATTCAAAGCTCTCAAATCATCAATCGATTCATCTATTTTGCCAACTCTATCCAACACATCTTTATAATAAACTTCAGGAACATAAAGGAAATCAACACCCCTTGCTCTCAAGGTTGAAACTGTATGCAAAATATTATCTGTGGCTACGGCGATATGCTGAACCCCGGCACCTTTATAGTATTCAATATACTCTTCTATTTGACTTTTTTTCAAGCCCTTTGCAGGTTCGTTGATAGGAAACTTAACGTATCCGTTGCCGTTACTCACCACCTTGCTCATTAATGCTGTGTATTCTGTAGAAATGTCTTTGTCGTCAAACGTAATCAGCAGGTGAAAGCCCATAACTTCCTGATAGAATTTTACCCACTCATTCATTTGACCTAACTCTACATTGCCTACGCAATGATCTACATATTTTAAGCCAACAGGTTCAATTGGGAAAATACTCTTGCGCTTTTGATATCCTGGCATGAATACCCCGTTGTAATTCTTTCTTTCAACAAAAGTATGAATCGTATCTCCGTAGGTATGAATGGAGGCAGTGCGCACGATTCCATTTTCGTCTTGCATTTCCTGAAAAGGAATTGCAGATTTTGCACCGCGTTCAAGTGCCGTTTCATAGGACCACTTCGCATCATCTACCCAAAGTGCCAATACTTTTACGCCATCACCATGCTTGGCAACGTGATTGGATATTTCATTATCAGCAAGCAATGAAGATGTCAATATGATGCGTATTTTATCTTGCTGCAAGACGTAAGATACCTTGTTTTTGACACCCGTTTCAGGACCAGCATAAGCGATCCATTCGAAACCGAATGTAGCTTGATAATACATAGCCGATTGCTTTGCGTTACCAACGTAAAACTCTAAATAATCAGTTCCCAATAGTGGAAATGTATCTGTTGATGAAACTGTCATTGGGGCAGTAAGCGTGTCCATAGTTCTTTGTTTTAATTCTTAAAATTATGATAACCAACTCAAATAGTAGTCAGGACTTTCTATTCCTGCTGCATATTCAGTCATTAATAAGGGTTTAAAGGTATCAACCATTACAGCCAATTCCAATGTTTCTTTCTTTCCGATGCTCTTCTCTGCGGTGCCCGGATGTGGTCCATGGGGTATTCCTCCAGGATGCAGTGTGATCATTCCTTGCTCCACATGTTTGCGGCTCATGAAATCACCATCTACATAATAAAGGACCTCATCGCTGTCAATGTTGCTATGATTGTATGGTGCCGGAATTGCCAAAGGGTGATAGTCATACAATCTTGGAACAAATGAACATATTACAAATCCTCTGGTTTGGAAAGTTTGATGAATTGGTGGTGGTAAATGCACCCTGCCTGTAATAGGTTCAAAATCATGAATCGAAAATGCGTATGGATAACAAAATCCATCCCATCCCACTACATCAAAAGGATGACTTTTGTAGTGATATGGATACATCATTCCTTGTTTTTTGATATAAAGCAGAAAATCTCCTTCCCCATCTTGCGGATCCAATACTTCAGGTTTACGGATATCTCTTTCACAAAAAGGTGAATGTTCCATCAACTGTCCCATTCCATTTCGATACTTTGGTGGAGTAACTATCGGTGAAGTAGATTCTACGATAAAAAGCCTGTTGTCCTCATTGTCGAAATGCATTTGATAAATAGTCCCTCTTGGAACAACCAAGTAATCGCCGTAAGCAAAACTCAAATTTCCATACATGGTTTTGAGCTTTCCAGTTCCTTTGTGTATAAAAATAACTTCATCGGCATCAGCATTCTTGTAGAAATAATCGGTCATACTCTGCTGAGTAGCCGCTAGTGAAATAGCACAATCACTATTGACCAATACGGGCTTTCTGCTTTTTAGGTAGTCCTTTTCTGGTGCAATTTGAAAACCATTGAGACAACGGTGCTTCAATTGCTTATCGTGTATGGTTTTTGGAGCAACCGAAACCGGATCCCCAACCTGCAATATCCTTGTGGGTGGTTGCAAATGGTATAAAAGCGAATAAGTATCACTGAACCCCTCAGTCGAAAACAACTCTTCGCTGAATAGTTCGCCATTGGGTTTTCTGTATTGCGTATGTCTTTTGTGAGGGACATCGCCAAGCTTATAATAATGCATTCTTGAATCTGATTATTTATCCTTCAAATATAGCGAAAATTCCTTTAAGCATCCAAATAGAAAAAGTCATTTCTTTGCAAGGGAGGACAAAACCATCCTGTTTAAACCTTCAACAATTTGTTCGACAACTATTGGTGGATTACAATATACTGATTTGCTTTCATCTCGACCATAAATTGGAATTTCAATGACCTTATGCTTGATACCATCTGTAATTGCAAGGCGCAGAGGAATGGGTCGAGGAGATTTGAGCATTCTTCGTTGTGCCTCTTGCAAACAACTGATTGGTTGGCTTATTTCAAAAAACTTCTTTTGATCAATAAACTCTGAAAGTGCATTGATTTCGGATTGTTTGAGTTGTTGGGAGGATTTTGTGGTTCCACCAAATTGGCTGGCATATTCTCTTATCAATCTGCCATTTGGATAAAGGACTATATAGTTTTTTATAACGGGGTCTAGGCCACCCATAAATCCGCCTCCAATGAGTTCTATTTTCAATTGACTTGAAATTTCTTCCTGCTGGTATTCACCAGCTATCCACGCAAAAAACTGACTAATCCAACTGTCTTTAGTATCTCCTTTGGTCTTTGCCTCTACTTTTACCAAATTGATTGTGGATTCAGGCTTCACAAAAAGCTCTGAATCTTCTGAGCTTGAAAAAACTAGCTGTCTTCTACCAACTCCAGTCTTGGGAGCATACTCCACGATCAATTGGATGGCGGACAATTTCACGATATCAAATACGCTAATATTTCCTATACTGGTCATCAGTTTAGTACCATCGGTTGTCCAAATTCCATCAGAAAGTTGCCCATTTTGATATTCCTGCATCTTTCCACTTAACATAAAGTAAATAAAATGACGGTAGGCTTTGTCGGGATTATGAACGGCAAGTCCACTTGCTTGGTCGATTGTTTTCTCGTACTTCCACATGGTCTCATAAAATTGACTGTCGCGTACTTCTTGAAACACCAAAGTGTTTTGTGAAAATAAAAATCCTGTTACCGAGCAAAAGCTCAATAACAGGATTCCTCTTTTGTAGTTATCCAAAAGGATCACGATCAGAATTTGAAACCTATCGTCAATAAGAAGCGGTTACTTATTCTTTCTGTATTTACAATTGGTTGCTCAGAATTTTCTGTGACACTGTAAGGTAGATAAGTTGATTGATCGATAAAACGCACATATCCCAATTCAATGAAAAACTTGTCAATTCTTGCGCCAATTCCACCACTAACTGATGTGTTGAAGCTTCGATCTGATTCAAAAGGTGATTGTATCAATCCATAACCAGCTCTGAAACGGAAATCATCCACTGCCAATTCACCACCAACACGCAAATTAACTGAAGGTGCCAAAGTGCGCGACACATCTTTGTTCAACTCAATTTCAAATTGATTTGCTGAAGGATCATCACCTGTTGCATCAAAGCTAAAGCTAGCAGAAGGATAATCGACATATTCAACATCTGCCGTTACAAATCCTTGTTTGCCTACAACCACACCTACGTTTCCTGATGCTCTCCAGGGTGTTACCAATGAGTAATCATATAACCCTGCTGGCGAAGTAACTGGAGCATTGTTGCGCACTCCATTTTCTGTATAATCATAAATCAAGGTATTGACAAACGATTCAGATATGGACAAAAATGTAGGAGTATGAATTGCTGCGCCCACTCTTAGTTGCTGGTTTACTCTGAAGTTAACACCCAATTTTAGATTAATTCCCGTTCCTTCAGCATCAAGATTCTCTTCAAATCTCGTTGCATTGAAAACATCGATGTTATTAGTTGGATCAGACTCTTCGTATATCTTGGTACTGTTGAACCTCATAACAGGAATGCCCACTGTTGCGCCGATGGATATTTTATCTTTATAATTACCTGCAAATGAAAGTAAAAACTCATTCATGTACCCTGTGTTAGAAATTAGTTGTGATTTGGCCACTGGAGTTCCAGCCGGAATATCGGTAAAATAATTATTGGCAACCTCGGAATCAGGAATTAATCCACCAGCATAAAATGCGAGCTGAGATCCAAAAGGATCCATTTGACCTTCCGTCTTTCCTTGAGCCTGTTCTGCAAATGCATTGATAATTGAACCATTGGAAGTTCCGGAAAATTCACTTTCCTGTCTGTAGGAAGCCAAATTATTCATACCCATGGCGAAGTTGGCAGTTTTCCATTTTTTCTTTGGTCTATATTTTGCAAATACGATTCCAAAAGAAGGCACACCAAATTTATTTTCCCTTGCTTTTAGGGAGGCATTGTTTGAACCTTCTAATTTGGCATTGGTAGTATAATTGGTAAGTGAAAGACCAAAACTCAATTCAGATCGATTGAATGCTGCAAGTCCAGCCGGATTCTGAGACAATGCCCCAAAGTCTGTGCCCAAAGCAGATATGCTGTTGTTTACACTTGCATTTCTTGCTGAGGAACCATAAGTTTGAAAGGAATATCTGAGTGCGTCAGAGACGTTTTGTGCGAAGCTGACTGAGCTGATGACTAGGCACAATAATATTATTGACTTCTTCATTTAGAAGTGTTATTAAGGTTGGTGATGTAATAAGTTGTGAAGATAAGTATAAAATAAGGGGTGAAGAAATTTTATGAAAAAATCAATCACCCCATATTATTAGCTCGTTTATCTGCCTCCACGAGGACTCTTAGATGAACCTCCTGATGAATTTCCTCCTGATGAATTTCCTCCTGAGGATCTTCCTCCTCCTTGGTTGCCTCCACCTGAGTTTCTTCCACCAGAAGATCTTTCAGGTCTGGAAGGTGTCGAAAAGCTTGGTGATTCTCTTCTTTGCCTTTTATCATCAGATGGTCTCACGGATCTATTGTTAGAATTTTCTTCACTTCTAGGGCGAGATTCACTTTGGTTGCGCAATTCATCGACACGGCGTTGTCTTTGTTCAATCCTCTTTTGATCTCTTGTTGCGTCATCATTGTTTCTGATTGGACGGTCTCTTTCAACACCTTGAGTACGGTTGTTCCGATCAACATCTTTGTTGGGAACGGTATTGGGATTGGTGCGAATCGGTCTATCAGGAACAGATTGCGTATTAGGGTTTTTTCTTGTGTCTGGGCGAACCTGAACATCCTTATTCCCTCTTCCTGGCAAAGTGGTGTTTGCGCCATTATTGTCACGAGCATTACCAGGATCATTCTTCAAGACATTGTTGTCGCGAGGATTTGAATTAATGTTGCCTTGACGGTTAGGGACACCCGTTACAACATTGTTATTCAAGGCTCTTGGATTTTTCTCAATTTCAGAGAATCTGCCTCTTGGGTTGCCTTGTATTTCAGATACATCGGATCCTCCTCTTCGTGGGCCATAATAAACACCGTTGGTAAACTCATTTTGTGTGCCACCGTTGTTCCAGCCACCGCCTCCATTCCAACCACCGCCTCCATTCCAACCATTGTTCCAACCGTTGTTCCAACCGTTGTTCCAGCCACCGCCATTCCAACCGTTGTTCCAGCCACCACCCCAGCCATTGTTCCAACCACCGCCCCATCCAGGACCCCAGTAAACGTTATTCACAAGAATATTTCCAAATGGTGGACAAGGATTGTAAGCATTCCATCCCCACGGTGCGCCCCAGCTGTTCCAAGGATTGTTCCAAGGATTATTCCATCCCCATGATGGACCAAAACCTACATTGAAATTATTCTGATTACTCCATCTGCGGTAGTCGCCCCAAGAATTGTGGCCAACATAGATGGATGAACCGTTCCAGAAAGGGTCATACATAAAGGAACTGGTATAAAAATCGTCATAATAACCAAACGACGGATTCATGTGTTGAAATCTTCGGATCCTTGATGAATAAAAATAATCGTAATCATCGTATTCATCATAATCATCGTAGCTTTCCACATTATCGAATTCATTGCTTCGGGAGATACTGCCGTCGGGCCTATTTCTTTCGGATGAATTTCGATCGGGATAAGTTGCTTCTGAAGCTAAATCGTCATATGCCAAAGGCTTGACAACTTCCACAGGAATGTCCGTTGCAGGATTAAAATAGATGTCGTCGTATTGTGCATACGCAGACTTTGAAATGGTCAAAACCATCAACAAAGCGAACAAATGGGCAATGCGTTTCATGATAAAAAATTTAAAAGTTATAGACTCCAAAAATGTATTCTGTTCCAAAATTACTCCTTTTATATTCGTCTTTAGTTAAAATGTTCATAAGTTTTATGAACAACTTTGTTGAAGACTGAATAACTTAGCAGCGACTCATATCACATAGACAATATTAAGACCTCAATGGTTACATTGAAAATATCTTTTTAACAAAATTTTTAGTTTTTCGTAGAATACATTTGTAGAATTCCCCGTTTGATTCATTTCACGATAAAAAACCGATGGCAAAAGAAATTACATCTAGAGAAGAAGATTACTCTCAATGGTACAATGATTTAGTCCGAAAGGCTGGTTTGGCTGATCACACCGCTGTTCGCGGATGTATGGTTATTAAACCTCATGGTTACGCCATCTGGGAAAAAATTCGAGACCAATTGGACATTATGTTTAAGGAAACTGGTCATGTCAACGCTTATTTCCCCTTGTTCGTTCCTAAAAGTTTATTCGAGGCAGAAGAAAAAAATGCTGAAGGTTTTGCTAAGGAATGTGCTGTAGTCACTCACTACAGACTTAAAAACGATGAAAATAATCCCGGAAAGCTTATTGTTGATCCGGAAGCTAAGCTGGAGGAAGAATTGATTGTCAGGCCAACTTCGGAAGCAATTATCTGGAATACCTACCGCGATTGGATACAAAGTTATCGCGACCTTCCCATATTGATCAATCAATGGGCCAACGTGGTGAGGTGGGAAATGCGTACGCGTTTGTTTCTACGCACTGCTGAATTCTTATGGCAGGAAGGACACACCGCTCATTCAACCCGAGCCGAGGCAATTGAAGAAACAGAGCGAATGATTGACATCTATGCGCGATTTGCTGAAGAATACATGGCAATGCCTGTAATCCGTGGCAGGAAGACAGAGAATGAACGATTTGCAGGGGCGGATGATACTTACACCATCGAAGCAATGATGCAGGACGGAAAAGCATTGCAGGCAGGAACTTCACATTTTTTAGGACAGAATTTTGCCAAAGCATTTGATGTGAAATTCATGAATTCTGAAAACAAACAAGAATATGTTTGGGCAACTTCGTGGGGTGTATCAACTCGTTTAATTGGTGGATTGATTATGACCCACTCAGATGATGAAGGCCTAGTTTTGCCTCCAAAACTCGCAAGTTTGCAAGTTGTAATAGTTCCAATTCCTAAAGCGGATGAACGCATCAACGCTGTTGCTGATGAGTTGTTTGCAAAGCTCAAAGCAAAGGGAATCGGCGTGAAATATGACAACGATGACAAGAACAGACCAGGATTTAAATTTGCTGAATATGAAATGAAAGGTGTACCTGTGCGCATAGGTATAGGAGCGCGTGATCTGGAAAATGGTGTAATAGAAATAGCTCGACGAGATACCAAGGAAAAGAGTCAGGTAGCAGTAGAATCTGCTGCTGATTATATTGAAAATTTACTTGTGGAAATACAAGCCAATTTATTCAATCGTGCAAAGGCTTATCGTGAAGCAAATACGCATTATGTCGATGACTTTGAGCAATTCAAGGATACCATCGCCAACAAAGCTGGTTTCGTTTATGCACATTGGGACGGTACGCCGGAAACAGAACAAAAAATTAAGGAACTTACCAAAGCTACCATTCGTTGTATTCCATTAGACATACCAATGGAGGAAGGCAAATGTGTATTTAGTGGTAAGCCTTCAAAGCATCGTGTAATATTTGCTCAAGCATATTGATGAAATTAAAGATTGCGCTCATTCTTATTCTCTCTACTTGGTTCAACAAAAATCTGTTTGGCCAATATATGATAGGGATGAGCACAGCCTTAGACAATGATATGAGTGAGTGGATCATTTATCCCGAAAATGACAGCCTCCCAGAATGCCGAATCAGAGCAAGGTGGAGATTAGAGCAAGATCCAACGGAGTGGGATTTCAGAATGGGCGAAATATCGGGTACGCTCCGCTCCAAGTGGCGAAACAGATTCGACGAATGGGAAATCATTTGTGACAACGAGATTGTCCGAGTGAAAATGGTTTGGCCAGGTGATTGGCGACAATGGAGAATTGAATCCAAAGACGGTGAATTTCAAGTCAAAGCACTTTATAATATGCCTGTAAGTCAACTGACTGTGAGCAAAAGGGATGAAGTGCTCATGAACATCGATCCAAGTTTTGAGAACGATCCACGCGATTGGATCATTCAAGACGATTTGCCGGAAGATGCCCACTTGAGTACCAGAATGGGCATATTTAGTTCAGTTATATTGTCATTGGTGTTACGAAATCTCTAGTCTTTAAGTAGTTGTTGCGCGTGTTTGGCAGTATCTACTTTGGCTATTACCTCTTGAATCATTCCTTCGGCATCTATAACAAAGGTTGAACGCAAAACACCATCGTATTCTTTTCCCATAAACTTCTTACGGCCCCATGCACCAAAGGATTGAAGTACTTCTTTGTTCTCATCTGATAACAATGAAAACGGTAGTTCGTACTTTTTAATAAAAGCCAGATGCTTCTTAGGACTGTCAGGGCTTACTCCCAATATTTCATACCCTTCTGATTGAAATCTATGATAACTGTCTCTCAGGGAACACGCTTCGGCCGTACAACCTGGTGTATCATCTTTTGGGTAAAAGTAAAGAACCAGCTTTTTGCCTTTAAACTGACTGAGTGAAACTGCTTCTCCGTTCTCGTTAATGCTGTTGAAATCCGGAGCCTTATCGCCTACTTGTAACATAATTTATAAGTTTGTATTTCTTAACATGAAATGTAGAAATTGGTTTTGAAATATTGCAGGTAAAATTAATTCATCTCATACAATATATGGGTAAGAAAAATTGATTGCGCATAAAGTAACCTATCGAGCTAACAAGGCTTTTAGGAAAATTTTATCGGGCTCAAAATATCCAATTGATCTCCTACGGCATTTTAATTTTAGTGTCTATATTGCATCGATCTTATCCTTAAAACAATGATTATGAAAAAATCAGACATCAAAAAAATGCCCACGTATTTTGACAGATACATCCACTTGACTGATGATGTAACTTATCTTGAAGCCCTGGACATCAGCTTGAAGGAATTGGAAATTGCACCGATTGAAAAATGGAAAGCATTGGGCGACAGGATCTATGCTCCAGGTAAATGGACCATTAAAGATATCCTACAACATTATATCGATACCGAAAGGGTGTTTACTTACAGAGTTACCGCAATTGCCCGCGGAGACAAACAAATATTGAATCCTTTCGATGAAGAGGTATTTGCCCAAAATGCTGAAGCCAATCTAAGAACTACCGACGAACTGTACCAGGAATTGATCTTGGTTAGAAAGGGATTTATTGCGATGTATCAATCATTTACGCCGACTATGCTTCAGGAATTAGGCAATGGATACAATGGGGTGCAATACTGTGTTTTGTCACTTGCCTTTATGATAGCCGGACACCAGCGTTGGCACTTTAAAGTTATTGAGGAACGTTATTTTCCTATGTTAACAGCTTAATTGATCAAGATTAACCGCAGGAATAATTCCCTTATTGTGTAAAAATTTCAGTCGATGACCTGTCAACTTGTACAGCAATTCTAAACCTGTCAACTAATTTATAGCTGTTTCTCTTTATTTCTTTTGGTCTTAAGATTCAGCATGGCAATCAACACCTTTGCTAACGCTTCCCCAAAACAAAATAAGTTATACTGAATTTTCCTAATTTTGTGGAATGGAAACAGAAGTAAGCCAACACAAAACAAGTGCCCTTGAAAATTATTTCAGATCATTCAGAAATAATGTTGTTGGTATTCAGGAGCAATTCGATTCGCCTTACGGTTCACAAGCCCTGCTTTATAGCGATTGGACAGCCAGTGGCAGGCTTTACCGTCCGATAGAAGAAAGGCTCCTAAACCATGTGGGACCATTCGTGGCAAATACGCACACGGAAACCAATTTTACTGGGTCAATGATGACAATTGCCTATCACGATGCGCTCAAAATCATCAAACAACATGTCAATGCTTCGCCCCAAGATGTCATTATTTCTGAAGGTAGTGGCATGACTGGAGTTATCAATAAACTGCAGCGGATGTTGGGCCTTAGAATTCATGAAAAATTTCATGAAAAAATTCAACTTACTCCTGCTGAACGTCCTGTCGTTTTCTGCACGCACATGGAGCATCACAGCAATCAGACCAGCTGGCTCGAGACCATCTGCGATCTTGAGATCATTCATGCAGATGTAGACGGAATGGTAGATCTTAATTATTTGAAATCATTGCTTGAAAAATACAAAGAAAGACCTTTAAAAATTGCTGCCATTACTTCCTGTTCGAATGTGACCGGGATTATTACACCATATCATGAAATAGCTGCTTTACTACATCAGAACAATGGCTTATGTTTCGTTGATTTTGCCTGTTCGGCCCCATATATCGATATCAACATGCATCCTGAAAATGAGCTAGAAAGTCTTGATGCTATTTACTTCTCACCACATAAGTTTTTAGGAGGACCAGGCTCAACAGGTATTTTGATATTCAATAGCAAATTGTATAAAAATAGGGTTCCTGACAATCCTGGTGGTGGAACTGTAGATTGGACCAATCCTTGGGGAGGCCACAAATATGTTGATGATATTGAAGCGCGTGAAGATGGCGGCACTCCGGCATTTCTGCAAACAATCAAAGCAGCAATGTGTGTAAAATTAAAAGAATTGATGGGGGTACAAAATATGCTCCAGCGTGAACATGAGTTGCTCGATATAATCTGGAATCAGCTGGACGGTGTAGCCAATTTACACATACTCGCTTCCAATATCAAAGAGAGACTAGGTGTCATATCTTTCTACATTGAAGGCTTGCATTATAATTTAGGCGTAAAGTTGTTGAATGACCGGTATGGGATTCAGGTGCGAGGTGGTTGCTCGTGTGCCGGAACTTACGGACATTTTCTTTTGTCCGTTGATGAGAATTACAGTAAAATAATAACTGACCAAATCAGTGTCGGAGATTTGACCAACAAACCTGGATGGATACGCATGTCCATACATCCGGTGATGACCAATGATGAAGTACGATACATCTGCAAAGCCTTAAAGGATCTTGCTGGGAATTTCAAAGAATGGTCAAAGGAATACGAATATCAAGCTCATTGCAATGATTTTAAACACAAAACCTATTCTGAGGATATTTCAAATACCGTCAATACTTGGTTTTGTGACGCATTTTAAACCGATATTTTTAATGAACTTCTGGTCTTCAAACTGTTAAAATTGCCATTAAAACTTTAAGCTTAATAAGAAGTATTAAAGTGTATATTTAAAAATAATGATTGAAATGCTTAAATCAAATCCCGCACAATGAAAATATTTGCTGAAACTCAAAGATTGATACCCTGGGAATTACAACCGAGTGATGTTGATGCAATGTTTGAATTAGATTCCAACCCAGAAGTTCATCGGTATTTGGGGAAACAATCCTATTACAATTAAAGATCAAATCGTGGAGGTGATCAAAATGGTTCGACAGCAATACCTAGACAATGGTATAGGAAGATGGGCTGTTATTGAAAAAGCTAACTACTAAGGCTAAGGTGGCAATGAGTGCAAATTTCCAATAAATTTATAGCATTTCACGAGAACTTAAACGGCTCAATATTGCTCATACCATTTGAATCTGTTATGCACAATATTCGATTTTTCTTGAGCTATGTAATCTAAAAATGCTTTTGATACTGGAGAATGCTGTTTTCGCTTCATCCACATCAAACTCCAAATAGTAGTGATGGGCAAGCCCTTGACTGGGATGATCTGTAGTTCCTTGTTGTGCAATTCATTCTTGATTCCTATTAGTGGCATGATGGAATATCCCAAGCCAGCAAGCACTGCTTGTTTTACCGCCTCATTGGAAGTCAATTCCATTTTCTTAAAGACAGTTATTTCATTTCGATTTATATAGTCTTCCATAAGCTGCCTGGTTCCGGATCCTTTTTCTCTGTAAATGAGTGGCAAATTTTTAAAAACTTCCTTTGCATTTACATTCCGATTATATTGATGAGCAATATTACCAACCAAATAAAGCTTGTTGTGAAGTAAATCAAGTTTTTCCACATTCAAATTGGGAGGCAATATAGACACCAAAGCAAAGTCAACTTCATTGTTTACCAAACTTTCAACCACTCGATTCTTATTAGTAACATCCATCTGCAGTGCAACACCTGGATGTCTGTTGATAAAATCCGAAAGGAAATATGGCATAATGTATTTGCCTGTTGAAACAACCGACAATTTCAATCTACCAGCCAATTCACCCTTAAAAGCCAATGCCTTGTAATTAATTGATTGAATTTCGTTCAAAATATTATCGGCGTATTTGGCTATTTCATGACCAAAATCTGTGACATAAATCTTCCTGCCTACAACCTCAGTCAAAGGCACTTCGAACTGTGCTTGGAATAGCTTTAATTGAATAGATACAGCAGGTTGAGTCAGATGGAGCTCCTCAGCAGCTTTGGTAACACTGTTGGTTTGAACAATCTTTAAAAAGATCTGAAGTTGATTCAAGGTGCAGTTCATAAATTATTTTTATGTATTCTATAATAAAGATAAATATAATTAAATGAATTAGTTGCTACAATTTTACACCATCAAATAAAAAATAAAACAATGAAAACTTTCTTCCACATCAGCTTATTATGTGCAGCATTCTTTTTAGTCTCATGTAAACAAAATGACAAATCAATAGAAACTGCAAAAACCGATGCGGTAGTTGAAGATACTACATTAAGCGGCTATCACGTGTTGACAGCTGAAGAACAATCCAAATTAACACCGGAGCAAGTTTTGCAAGACTTTAAAGATGGAAATGAGCGATATAAATCAGGCAATATTACCAAGAGGGTGCATACTGAATTTGTCCGTCGCACCGTAACTGGTGGTCAATTTCCAAAAGCGGTTGTATTGAGTTGCTTGGATAGCAGAGTTCCAGTTGAGGATGTATTTGATCAAGGACTTGGTGATGTATTTGTTGGTCGAGTAGCTGGAAACTTCGTCAACACTGACTTACTAGGTAGTATGGAATTTGCCTGCAAAGTGGCTGGTGCAAAACTTGTCCTAGTCATGGCACACCAACATTGTGGTGCTATAAAAGGAGCAATTGATGACGTAAAATTAGGTAACATCACCTCCATGCTTGCTAATATCAAACCTGCGGTAGCTATGAGTCAAAACTTTGCAGGAGAGAAATCTTCAAAAAATGAAGCTTTTGTAAAAACTGTCGCTGAAAATAACGTAATCAACACTATCAAAAACATCAGAGAAAAAAGCCCGATTTTGAAGGAAATGGAAGACAAGGGAGAAATAAAAATCGTAGGTGCATTCTACACTTTGCGCACAGGAGAATTGAAGTTTTTGAATTAATTGATAACAATTGATCGCTTGAATCAATTACCTTAGTCCACATATCTAAATTATCGATTTGGGTATGTGGATTATTTTTAATACATATACGCTAACAAACACAATCAATTGGTATGAATTTAGACTTACTGCTTGAAAACCTAACCAACCCTGCTCTGTTGTTCTTTGTGTTGGGCGTAATAGCCGTTTACTTGAAAAGTGACTTGGAAATTCCACCCAATTCTTCAAAGTTCATTTCACTATATTTACTCTTCTCAATTGGATTCAAAGGAGGACAGGAATTATCGCATGAAACATTTACGAGTGAAATTGGATGGTCAATGCTTTTTGGCATAGCTATCTCAGCAATCATACCCATTTACACCTATTTCATACTGCGTCGACGTTTGAATGTTTATGATTCAGGAGCTATTGCTGCCGCTTACGGTTCGGTGAGTGCTGTAACTTTTGTCACTGCCGTTAGTTACCTTGAATCTCAACAATTGACCCTTCACGGACACATGGTTGCCATCATGGCATTGATGGAATCACCCGCCATCATTATCGGTTTGTTATTGATTTCTATGTACAACAAGGAGGAAGATACCAACATTAAAAAAAGAGAAGTTGTCAAGCATTCCTTTACCAATGGCAGTGTATTGTTGATTTTAGGCAGCCTGATCATCGGATTTCTGGCAAGTGACAAACAAGCCGAGGGAATCAAACCTTTCACCAACGATCTTTTTAAAGGTTTCCTTGCAATTTTTCTGCTCGATATGGGAATTACCAGCGGCAAAAAGCTGAAGGCATTTTTCTCTTTCGGATGGTTTCCGTTTGTTTTTGCCCTTTTGATTCCTCTGATCAATGGATCTATTTTTGCCATATTAAGTTCTATTGTAACTGATGACATAACCAACCGATTCATATTTGCAGTACTTGCTGCTAGTGCATCTTATATTGCTGTGCCCGCAGCTTTAAAAATATCAGTTCCCAAAGCCAATCCCGGACTCTACCTTCCTATGGCCCTTGCTGTTACTTTTCCTGTCAATATTACGATAGGCATGCCACTTTATTTCTTGATTGTGCAGAATACCTAGTAGAAACGGATAGTTTTTCTGCTGAAAGCTAGGTGTGAAAAACTGAAAAAAGCAGAATTATAGCCCAGTCCTCAATAATATAAACAAAGCCCAAATGATTCGTTGAACCAATTGGGCTTTTGCTATTTTACTTACAAATGTCTGAACCAAATCTACTTTACACTTTCTTGAACAAAAGTTTTTTCTGATCGGTATCCACATTGATTTTATCACCTTTGGTAAACAAGCCCATTAGCAATTCCTTCGACAACTCGTTGGTCAATTCTTTTTGAAGTATTCGTTTCATTGGTCTTGCTCCAAATTGTGGATCATATCCTAAGGCAGCCAAATATTGCATAGCTGCTTCAGTAATTTCTATTTCCAGTCCTTGATTTTTGAGTAGTTTATTCAAGCTTTTTACCAATAATAGAAGGATTTGTTTGATCTCCGCTTTGGTAAGAGGCTGGAACATGATTTGCTCATCAATTCTATTCAAAAACTCGGGGCGCAGGCTGGATTTCAGCAGTGCAAAAACTTCATCTTTGGTAGAGGCTACAATTTCAATTCGCTTGGAGTCACCAAGTGATTCCAAATCCTCAAAATTTTCCAGAATAATATCTGAGCCAAGATTGGAAGTCATAATAATAATGGTATTCTTGAAATCCGCCACTCTACCTTTGCTATCCGTCAAACGACCATCATCCAATACTTGCAAAAGGATATTGAATACATCCTGGTGCGCCTTTTCAATTTCATCCAATAGAATAATTGAGTAGGGTCTTCTTCTGACTGCTTCGGTGAGCTGGCCTCCTTCATCATAGCCAACATATCCTGGAGGTGCGCCTATCAATCTACTGACTGCATGGCTCTCCATGTACTCACTCATATCAATTCTTGTAATAGCCGATTCGTCGTCAAATAACACCTCTGCCAATGCTTTAGCCAATTCTGTTTTACCTACACCAGTTGGACCCAAGAATATAAATGACCCTATTGGTTTGTTTGCATCGGATAATCCTGCTCTGGATCTACGGATGGCATCACTTACAGCTCTTACTGCATCACGTTGACCTATCAAACGCTGACCTATTTCATCTTCCAAGTGTATCAACTTGTCTTTCTCACTTTGCATCATTTTGGAAATAGGAATTCCTGTCCACTTCGATACAACGTCCGCGATATCTTCAGCTGTCACTTCTTGATTGGTCAATCGTTTCTCAGGTGATAAATTGATCAATTCATTTTCAGCAAGTTCAAGCTTATTTTCCTCTTCTTTAATTTTCCCGTACCTGATGGTTGCCACGAGTTCGAAGTTGCTTTCGCGCTCCGCTTTCTGGGCCTGATTTTCCAATTCATCAATTGCTGTGCGGGATTCTTGAATTTTTTTCAAGATGGCTTTTTCGTTGTCCCATTGAGTTTGTACGGAATGAAAATCTTCCTTCAAATTGGCAATTTGCTCATTGAGTTTGTTGAGTTTTTCTTCATCCTTTTCCTTTTTGATTGCTTCCCGTTCTATTTCAAGTTGACGGATTTTGCGATCCATTTCATCTATTTCATCGGGGACGCTGTCGAGCTCTAAGCGCAGTTTAGCTGCGGCCTCATCAATCAAATCAATGGCTTTATCGGGTAGTTGTCTGTCAGCAATATATCGGTTGGAAAGTTCAGCGGCCGCAATAAGCGCTTCATCTTTAATAGCAAGTTTGTGAAAAATCTCATATCGTTCTTGCAATCCCCGCAATATTGAAATGGTGTCTTCTACACTTGGTTCATCTACAAAAACCGTTTGAAACCTTCTAACTAGGGCTTGATCTTTTTCAAAATATTTTTGGTATTCGTCTAAGGTAGTTGCGCCAATGGTGTGCATTTCACCTCTTGCCAATGCCGGCTTTAAAATATTAGCAGCGTCCATAGCACCATTGCCTCCACCTGCTCCTATCAAAGTATGGATTTCATCAATGAATAAAATCACTTGACCGTCAGAGGCGGTCACTTCATTGATTACGGCTTTCAAGCGTTCTTCGAACTCGCCTTTGTATTTGGCACCTGCTATCAAGGACGCAATGTCCAAGGTAAAAATCTTTTTGGATTGAAGGCTTACGGGAACATCTTTGCGGACGATCCTCCAGGCTATTCCTTCTACAATGGCAGTTTTTCCAACTCCAGCCTCACCTATCAGGATAGGATTGTTTTTTTTGCGGCGAGAGAGAATATGCAGCACACGTCGTATTTCATCATCCCTGCCGATAATCGGATCTAATTTTCCTTCTTCGGCGCGTTCAGTCAGATTGATACCGTATTTGTTGAGGGCATTGTAAGAGCCTTCGGCATGTTGGTCGGTCACCGTCTTGCCATTTCGCATTTCCTTGATGGCTTCCAGCAGCACTTTGGTTGTAACTCCCTGTTCTTTGAGCAGTTTTCCTCCTTTGTCATTTCCGTCAGCAATGCTATAAAGAATCATTTCAATGGATATGAATGAATCGCCCCATTCTTTCAGAAGGTTTTTGGCATTGGCGAGTACTTTATTGCTTTCATTACTCAGATACTCCTTGTCTGAACCACTCACTTTGGGGTAGCTTCTGATGAGGAGCTCCAGCTTTTCTTTAAAAACAGGAATACTGACCTGATTTTTTTTCAGTAAAAATTCTACAACTGATTCATCCGCCTTGATCAATCCTCCAATCATGTGTGGCGTATCAACAACCTGCTGACCCAGTTGACTGGCCAGGTTTTGAGCCTCAGCAATACTTTCTTGCGCTTTTGTCGTAAAATTATCGAATGTCATAAAGTAACTGTTTGTTGTTGATCATTAACTATCAAAAGCCTATCCAAGTCATTAAAATCAGAATTATAAGACATTTTGACATATTTTCACCACATAAAATGACATATTGTCGCATCAATGTTGAAATTTGAGGACAATTTTGCTTGAAATTCTTGCAACAGGGTAACGTTTTATGCTGGGTTCACTCCAAGGCGATAGTTTATAAACCCAATCCAGTATCTCCTCCGGAGAATCCGCAAACTTCGGATCTGCCTTTTTCTTCGCTTCTAGCTCCGCTCTAACATTGGGGTTTGACTGCAGGAATTCAGCAGCCAGATCTTCAAACACATAATCTGAAAAATACTCCTTGCGCATCAGAATACCGTCAAAGAATCCCCAGCGCATAAATGCATCAGGTGCTTGTGGCTCCAATGTCTCCATGATATATCGAATATTCTTTTGGTCGCAGGGCACAAAATAATCACCTTCTTTGTAGTTGAGGGTTTCAGTTGTTTTACTGACTGATATTTCACGATGATAAAAATGGCCCTCATAGGCTGCTGTCCGTGATTTTATGTCATCAATATAATAGGATTCCACCGTCAACTTTTCGGGCGATGCCAGTCTTTCCAATTCGACACCATTCCATATCAATCGGTCGATCACTTCATGCCAAGCTTGGGGAATAATGTAAGCAAATGGTTTTTCAACACTAAGACTTGGCTTAAAATAATTGTAAAATGGGATGTCTTTGTTGACTGGTTCATTGCGGTCATAATACAATCTCTGTGCCCCAGTCACTTCGCTGGTTTTGTATTTGTGTTGGTAACCCATGAAAGGAATCATATCAAATCTGGACTTATCGTGTTCCCATTCAAGCGGCACAATGGTCATATTGCGGTAATCCTCAAATGCTTGTTGATGGACTTCTTTAATCTTTGGCGCGTTGTCATGCACATATTCTAAAAAGCTCAATAGCACGTCATAGGTGGATTCTACTCTTGGCTTGTACGGTTTGAGCATATGTGTCTCGGGCATGAATGCGATACAGTGGTGCAGGGCTGCATACCCGCTCGAGTATCTGCCTGAATCCATAAAACCATTGATGCCAAAATCCAAGGGTGGGCCGTCCGAATCAACATAAGGCACTAAATCCCATCCTTTATCTTTCATGCGTTTGAACAGTTCCGGCACCATTGACTTGCGAACAAAATCTCTCTGAGTCGGTGCCATTTTATCCTCTTGGCTGGTTATCAACGTCATAACATGTTGGTAATCTGCCCCATTTGACGTGTGCGTATCAACCATAATTTCAGGCTGCCAAAAGTTGAATATTTTGTTGAAAGTTTGCGCATTGCGCGAGTCACATTTCACAAAATCGCGGTTCAAGTCAAGGTTCTTGTCATTTCCTCTAAATCCATAGGATTCCGGACCATCCTGATTAGCGCGGGTATATGAATTCCGGTTCAGGCAACCATCCACGTTGTAAACTGGTATGACCACGAGCACCACATCTTTCATGGAAGCGACGTATTTGCCATTAACAATAATGTCTCTGCAAAGCATCATACTGGCATCAATGCCTTCAGGTTCGCCGGGATGGATACCATTATTGATAAAAAGCACAATTTTGCCTTTATCTCTTGAAATATTCGGATCAAAATCTCTATCCATATCAATTACAAAGCTGTGCAGAGGCTGACCCGAATCAGTCATTCCCAGTGCTTGCCATTTGCAATTTTTGTTTTGATTAGCAAGTTTTTCATAAAATGCCATACATTCGCTGTAGGTAGCGGTTATCGCATTGTTTTTCTCATAAGGCGTTATAAAATCCATTTGCGCTTGAATTAAAATAGTGTAAAATCCAACCAGAAAAAGTACCAATAGGTGCTTCATTCACTTCAATTTAAAACTCGAAAATAATATGAATGCGCTAGATTTCATGATTAAGTTCTCAACAATCTATATTCTGATTGTGGTTTGTTCTGTTAATGTCACTGCCCAGAATAAAGAAACCATAGTAGTCAATGGGTTTATGGATTCATGGCACCACGCTGCTGCGGTTGGAGATGAAATGATATTTTTTGGAAGCATGAGCGAAAACGGCATTTACATTGGGACAGACAAGAGTGAACGATGGAACAAAAAAGAGATGGAAGTATGGAGCAAGAAATATTTCGACCTAGATTCAGCATGGGATTTTACGCCCATTGAACGAGACATACATTTCAGTGCAGATGGACAATATAGTTGGTTCAACGAAACTCTGGAGACGTGGATGGGAGTATGTCGCGGCTCCGGAACCTTACACAAAGAGGATGGACATTGGCTCATTGATCAGTACCACCTCTCTGTTACCGTGCCCAACGAAATCATCCAAAGTTTTATAGAACTGGTAGGTGTACCGAAGAAGCAGCGAAAATGATCATAACACAGTTTAAAACCGCGAGCTATGAAAACACCGTTTCTACGCATTATTATATTTGATTGGTTCTTTCAAGTGAGGTCGGTGTAATTGACTTTTAGTAACATTTTGAAGCCTCATTTTTTATAGCTAACAAAAACTTAAACATTCGCCAGACTAAATATTGCAAATTCCCAAAACTATTTCATGAACTTTGGGTTATACGAACTCTTTCAAGTCAGCTTTTAATGGCTTAAAATTAATTTCTCGATGTGAATTTGTATAGTAAAAAAATTAGAATGAAATCGGAACAACAGCTTACCATAAACGTGCTGATGGCTACATACAACACATCATTCAACATGTCTAAAAGGGCCATTGAATCGGTTTTAAATCAAGATTTTCAAGATTTCGAGCTAATTATTATCGATGATGGAAGTGATTTTGATACCTCGGTTAAGCTGTTCGAATATGCCCATAATTTCGAAAATAAAATAAGCTACTTACGACATACAAATAGAGGACAATCTAACAGTATCAATCGGGGAATTCGCCTTTGTAATAGTGCTTACATTGGCATAATAGATGCAGATGATGAATACAAAGCAAATCACCTTTCGACCTGCCTAAAGGCAATGAGTTGTTATGATTTAATTGCGACACACACCGACACAATCGTGAATGTAATTGACGATTATTATGTGCCAGATAAACACAACAATAATAACAACATCCATGTAGATGATTGCATATTGTTTGCGACATTGTTTGGTAAAACGGAAGTTTTCAAAAAAAACTTTTTTGAAAATAAATATGCGGCCGACAGTCAATTTTATGAACAGGTTGCTAAAAACTATAAAGTTGCTAAACTTCCAACCCGCACGTATATCTATTACCGAAATCATATCAATAGTATCACTGCTAATATGAAACAAAATAATGATTGAAAGTATTGGTGACAAAATACCTTCGAATTATATTTTTGCTACTTTGCTCACAGGTGTTTATGATGTAAATAGAAATGAAATTATAGATGACAATGACTTCAGTATTATAAAAAAATGGTACGATTCTATCATTAAACTTCAATTAAATGCGATCGTTTTTCACAATACCTTTTCAAAAGAGATTGTTGAAAAGTACAACAATGAGTATATTCAATTTATTGAAATTGAGTATAATACAAGCTTAAACCCCAACGTGTTTCGGTACTTCATTTATCGGGACTATATCAAGGAAAATTTTCATGAAATAGAAAATCTTTTTGTCACCGATATAACTGACGTGGAGGTTATTAATAATCCGTTTGAAAGTCATGTGTTTGCCGAAAATTCAGACTGTTTATTCTGTGGCGATGAGCTTGAAATTTTGGATAATGTCTGGATGCGAGATCATTGTAGTCACCTAAGAAATTCAATGCCTGATTTTGGTGTTTATGAAGCATTAAATCAGCAAGAAACATTATTGAATTGTGGAATTATAGGCGCAAACATTACTGTTATGAAATTATTGTTCGATAAAATGGTAGCAATCCACGACTCCTTTTCTTATACCAATACATCAGGTTACACTTTAGACATGGGCGTTTTTAATTATGTAGCCCGAACTACATTTTTGCACAAAATAATTCATGGAGAACCAGTAAACACTATTTTCAAAAAATACGAAAGCCAGCGTACAGATTGTTGGTTTAGACATAAATAAAAGATGTCTGAATGGTATTAACCCAAAATCCGCATTGACGAATTTTACTGAGTCCGACTTAACGAGTTCTATTTTTGAGAATTGCAATTTTTTAAATGCTACATTTGACCATACAATCATTGAGAAAGTTGACTGTCGGACTTCGTTCAATTGTTCCATTGACCCAGAAAATAATAGAATCAAAAAAGCCAAATTCTCCTTATCACAAGTTGTTGGACTTTTAAACAAATAACAACATTGAAATTGACCACGCCAATTGATACAGAACCCAGAATAGAAACGCTTGCAGAAAAAATATTGATTGGTAAGCGAAAACGAATCACATTTGCTGACAACCAAACAAAAGCATTGTGGCAAAGTTTTATGCCAAGACGAAACGAAATCAAGAACAATACAAGTTCAGAACTCTTTTCGCTTGAAGTCTACAAAAATCCTGAATTCTTTAATAAGTTTGACCCAACAGCGGAGTTTGAAAAGTGGGCAGCAGTTAAGGTGAACGATCTTGAACATCTACCAAGCGAAATGGAAATTACCACAATGCCCGATGGAATATATGTAGTTTTTATGTGAAAAGGATTTCCCAGTGAAGGAGCTAAAACATATCAGTATATTTTTGGGACCTGGATTCATGATTCTGAATTTTTGCTGGACGACATGCCTCACTTAGCAGTTATGGGAGAAAAATAAAAAGGCGAAGACCCAAACTCCGAAGAAGAATTATGGATTCCAATAAAGCGGAAATGATGAAAGAACTGTTGGAAAACTTTTTTGCTGAATCCTTGATGCCAACGTTCATCAGAAAAGCAAACCAGGACACAACAAAAAGATATGAGACTGGTTTTAACATGGGTGTTTGAACTTATGCCTAACTAATTTGAAATTGATTTTCCAATAATAGAAGAAATCGTTTAGTTCAATAATTCGTAAAAATAAAAAATTATGATTAGATTAATTTTAATTACTTGCATCTTAGTAGCCTTTAGTGCTTGTGCACAAAAAAATGAAAAAGTTGCCGTTGCATTACCCACAATAAAGGAAAATATTGCCATTGATACGACCTGGACAGAAAAGATAGTAAAATCAGATGCGGAATGGAAAAAGTTGCTAACTGCCAAGCAGTATTACATTCTTAGAGAACATGGAACTGAACGACCTTTTAGCAGTGAGTTGTATGATATAAAAGAAACAGGTATCTATGTATGCGCAGCTTGCCAGAACCCTTTGTTTTCTTCCTCTGCCAAGTTTAATTCAGGTACCGGCTGGCCCAGCTATTTTCAACCTTATTCCAATAAAAGTTTAAACGTAGCTTCTGATGACAGTCAAGGAATGAGCAGAGATGCTTTGACTTGCAGAAGATGTGACGGACATTTAGGTCATGTATTCAATGATGGTCCAAAACCTACAGGAATGAGGTATTGTATCGATGGTGACGGATTGCTTTTCGTACCTGCCAAAACCACAAATACTCAGGCAATAGCAACTTTTGCGGGTGGTTGCTTTTGGTGTACAGAAATCATATTTGAAAATATAAAAGGTGTTTCTGAAGTAATATCAGGTTATTCCGGAGGCAAAGAAACCAAACCTACTTATGAAACAGTGGGCGCTGGTAAAACTGGTCATGCAGAATCTTTTCAAGTCTATTACGATCCAAATGTTATTTCATACAAAGACTTGGTTCGGGTATTTTTTGCTTCTATTGACCCTACAACTGTTGACGGTCAAAACCCTGATTATGGAAAGCAATACAGGACCATTGCTTTTTATTCCAATGATCTTGAAAAAGAAATTATTGATGCAAAAATTGTCGAAATATCCAAAGAATACAGCAAACCAATCGCCACTCAGCTAATGAAATTTGAAAAATTTTATGAAGCAGAAGCATATCACCAAGATTTTGTAAAACATAATCCCAACCAAGCTTATGTGAGAGCCGAAAGTATTCCAAGAAAAGAAAGAACCTTGGCGAAAGTTAAGGATTTGATAAAAAGTGGTTTGTAAAAGCAAGCAAAATATACAACAGCAAAAGTATCTAAGTATTAAAATTGAAGAGGTAGAGTTAGCAAAAGTAAAGTTTCATAAATGGAATGAAAAGCCGTTTGAATTTGATTTCAGACGGCTTTTTTTATTCGTTTCAATTGGAGTACAAATTATGAAAAAGGTAGTTAGGGCCTTGCCCGGAAACATAATCCTTTGTATATTGCAAGAATTATAGATCGCAACTGACTAAAAAGCGGTGAAATGTAAACAATTATAATTTAGAGACATAAATTACAGATTTTTAATCCTTTAGAACTAATAGAAAGTTTGGGTTGACTGGAAAGATTGATGAAAGTAGTTGTCAGCGGCAAGGCCTCTAAAAACAATGGCAAAACAATAGGAATGATCAACAAAAAAATCACAATACTTATAGGAGAAGCCATTAGAGAAGGAAAATATCTAAGCATTACCTATAAAAACAAGAAGGAGGAAGTAAAACCTTTTTGGATATGCATTTTGGATATAAATGGTGATGACAAAATATTTGTTAACATGTTTAATGTTACTAAAGATGAGCCAATATCAAACAAGCCTCTTTCAATTGGTAGTATTCAAACTGCTGAAATATTGAAGTTTTCTCATTATGATGTTCCAGAAAAATTGATAATAAAAATTAACGAGGATGCGAGTTTACAGAAATATGAATTTGATAGATTTGATAACAATATATTAAACTATTATTTGGAATGCTACAGAGCCAATAATGATCTATTCATTCACAAATCCCATTTAATTCGTAAAATTGATTTGTCGGAATTGATTAATAAGAATCCATATAAATTATCAAATGAACAACATAAACACATAATAAATGAAATATATAAAAACGATTATAACAAATTTCATGATTACAAACTTGCTCTATGTGAATTTTCAATAGATCTTGAATCCAAGGGGAAATTTGTTGTTGTTTACAGAGAATTAACTTATGATCCAGTAAATAAAACAGTTCAAATAAGCAATAAAACATACTTTAATTCAAATTTCTATATTAAAGACATAAAATATTCATTATCATACTATACTGATTTAAGCACAACCGATTTTGAAGAGCAATATTCGAATGACCCATTGGTTACTATTGAAATGTTAAAAGGCAATTTTAAAACAGGAGAATTGCCAAACACAAGACCCGAAGTTGTTATTTTGGGATATTCTCAAATTGATATTTCAAATATTTATGAAGAAATAAATTCGGAGTATAAAAGTAAAAAAATGCAAATTCCATTGATCGCATTTTTTCAAAATTCTTCTTTGTTTGATAGGAAAAATAGAAAAGAACCACATATTGTACTCTATGATAAAAATGTAAATATTGACCAGCTTCGGACCATTTATAATTCCTTAAAATATCCAATTACCTACGTTCAAGGACCTCCTGGAACTGGAAAAACTCAGACTATTTTAAATATAGTTGTGAACTGTTTAACAAATAATAAGACGTTATTGATTTCCTCAAATAACAACATTCCCATAGATGGAATAAAAAACAAATTGTATTTAGGGAAGTATAAAAATAAAGAGATTTTATTCCCATTTATTCGGATTGGAAATAATCAGTGCACAGCAGAAGCATTGTTAAAGATTAAAAGGCTTTATGAGTTTGAAACTAATGATGTTCCAAAGGAGACACTATTGCTAAATTTAAAGGAAAAGTCCAAAGACAAAAACAAATTACTGTTAGCCAAATTAAAAAATTATGAAGAAAGAACAGACTTAGAGCAAAATTTGGAATTTATCAAAAGGCTCCTATCAAAAGGCAACTATTGGTTACTTGAACAAGAAAAAGAGAATCTTGTAAATAGAATAAATGCAATTCCACAAACTACCGATGATAATGTAAAAGGCATATTTGAAATTATTGATGGTAGTCCTGAACTACTTCAATTTTTTTACTTTGAGTCCTTGAAATACAATAAAAGTTTAAAAAGCGAAGATTATCGTGCGTTAATTGAAATACTGTATATATCAGAAGAAACAGAACAAGTAAAAAAGTTTAATGCTTGGATAGCAGATGACATAAACCTAGAAAAATTCACTAGAGTATTTCCCATTATCCTCACCACCAATATTTCCAGTCGTAGATTGGGTCAAAAATTTAAATTTGATTTATTAACTATGGACGAGGCAGGTCAATGTGATATTGCCACAGGTCTAATTCCCATTTCAAAATGTAAAAACATGGTTTTAATTGGTGACACAAACCAGCTTAAGCCGATTGTAATGTTTGAAGAAGCTAAGAACAAAATATTAATGCAGCAATTTGACATAAAAAACGACTACGATTACTTCAACAATTCTATTCTTTCAGTGTACAAAAATATTGACAATATTTCCCGTGAAATATTATTGAGTTATCATTATCGCTGTGGTAGAAAAATTATCAATTACTCAAATACTCGTTTTTATGAAGGAAGATTAAATCTTACTGAAATAAAAAATATTGGGACAGTAAAATTATTGGACGTTAATAATGCAAATCAAAACAAGAAAAATTCTCAATTAGAAGAAGCGATAGCAATTGTAAACTACATTAAAGACAATAAACTATCAGATGTATTCATTATTACTCCTTTTAGAAATCAGGAAGATGTATTAAATCATTATTTGGGTGAAGCAAAAGAAAGAGGTGAAATAGATACTTCTGTAAGTTGCGGAACAATACATAAAATTCAAGGACAAGAAAATAAAACCATTATCATTTCAACTGCTATTTCAAGCAAAACTTCATCAAGGACATACGATTGGATCAAAAATAATAGCCAATTGATAAATGTTGGCGTAACAAGGGCAAAAGAAAATTTAATTGTAGTAACCGACAAAAAGGCAATAGATATTTTATCCTGTAAAAACGATGATTTGTATGCATTAATTGATTACGTTGGAAAAAATGGGACTACACAAATATCCCAAAGTGTGGTGAATAAATTTACGATAGGTTTTTCTAACAACTCAAAATTTGAAGACGAGTTTTATAAAACAATGCAACACTATTGCACTTTAAAAGACACTAAGTTTAATAGAAATGTAAAGGTTGTTGACTTGTTCCCTGAAGAAAAAAACAACCCATTACTGAATAAGAAAGAATTCGATGGCGTGCTATATGAAAAAAATAATCCAAAAGTAGTTTTTGAAATAAATGGGCAAGAGCATTATCAAAATAAAAAGACTATACAATCCGATGGTTTTAAAATGGAATTATTAAAAAGAAAAAATATTCGCCTGCTCATCATTCCAAATCAATATGTAAAACATTATGAATTTATACAAGAATTAATTAAAAAGTTCAACGGGGATATATATCAAAAAACACTGTTTGATGAATAATGACCGATAAATATAAAGCATCGAAATAAGTGAAATGAGAAATAAATTCCTAGACAAAACCTATTGAGTAAACTCATTAATTAATAGAAAAATAAATAATTGTTTGACGCCTCTGCAATAAATCATAAGAGATAAAAGCAAAACAACGAAGATAAATGGACACAATATTTTGGATATGTGTAAAAATTATGCAGATAATGAGCAAAATGTTAGGGATTACTTACCAATAATTAAACGTGCTTTTATTTGTAATCATTCACCCGGCAATCACTATATTTTTATTCATAAAATACAGAAAGTATAAAAGACTTTGCAAAGAACCTCAAGACCAAAAACACGTAATTCAGATTGAAAATGCTCAATAGATTTCATGCTTGCAATAAGCATTAAAAATAAGAAGTAATGAACTATTTTTGTCAATCAATCAACATAAAATTGATTGGTTTGGCAAGCTTGTTCGCAAACTTCCATCAGTCTACATGCCCAACAAATAACCTGCAAAGCTATGATGAATGAACTTATAGAACTTTCTGAAAAGACAATTTGCTTAGATCGAAACGAATTTTTAAAAGTCAAGGGAAGCGTTGATACAAATGTCTATTTTATCGAAAGTGGAAGTTTGAGGGTTTTCGTTTTAGACGACTTTGAAGAGCAGACGATAAGGTTTGGTTACAAGGAAAATTTGATAGTTTCGCTAGACTCCTTCCTGACAAGTAAACCCTCTGAATTCTTTATTCAAGCGATTAAAAAGACCGTCGTAAAAGTTATAACTAAATCTCAATTTGATAATTTCATAAAATTGGAAAAGAACAGGGGTTTTTGGACCCAGATTTTAGAGAGTTTGGTAATTCAACAAATGGAACGTGAAATTGACATTCTAACAAATTCGCCGAAAGAAAGATACCAAAGAGTCCTTAATCGAAGCCCTCAACTTTTTCAGGAAATACCACTCAGATACATCGCCAACTATTTAAGAATGAGTGCTGAAACTTTATCCCGATTAAAAAAGTCTTGACTTCAATCAAGAATTATGGAAATTGATTTTTAGACCTTTGCATAAAATTTATAATACTATGCAATCAGAAGATTTAATTCAGTCGCTTATTGAGCAATCCCGAAATATCATAAATCAGGCGGAAAAAATCAAAAGCAATGATTTACAATTTTTCACCTGGAAAGAAAATCCAGATACGTGGAGCATTTTGGAGTGTTTGGAACATTTGAATTTATACGGCGATTACTACTTGCCACAAATTGAAAATTCCATAAAAAATACCCAATCAAAAAGCGAAATAGAATTTAGAAGCGGACTTTTAGGTAAGTACTTTGCCAAAAGTATGTTGCCAAAAGAGCAACTCAACAAAATGAAAACATTTAAAGACAAAAATCCTTTGAATGCTAAGCTCGATAAAAATGTTATAGACAAATTTATCAATCAGCAAATAAAATTAATTGATCTGTTAATCCAATCAAGAAATGTTAGCTTAAATAAGGTAAAAGTTAGTACGTCCATATCAAGTTTGATCAAGCTAAAATTAGGAGATACCTTTCAGTTTATCATAAACCACAACTTGAGACATCTCAAACAAATCGAAAGAATCCAGATAAATTTAAAAACATTTCAAGGCAAACCAACAGCTAATATTCCACCACTTCCCAAAATCCAATAAATCTAATATTTCAAGTTAATTTATGATGCAACATTAGCAAGGTTAAAATATAGCCTCTTGTCGGTTAAATTATAAAAATATGGATTAAAATTGAAGAAATAATTTACTATTTTTGTAATTCTAAATGCTAATATCAGGGCACATTGAGTTTTTTTCGCAACATTTCATGATAAAGTAAGAGTCTGATTTAGTATTTTGTGCAGGCATTGTAAAAAATAGAAAATGATAGACGATTTACCAAGCTATATTTCACTGATTTTTGGCCTAACAACGCTTGCCACTTTGCTACTTTTCATTTGGACCATTAGAAACTCAAATTCTGAAACGATACGAAATAAATCAACGCTAATTTTCATCATTTTGACAATCTGGTTAGGAATTCAAAGTGTTTTGACACTAAAAAATATTTACAACACAGATACAAATTCATTTCCACCAAAAATTATATTGTTCGGAATTTTGCCAGTAATACTGATAATTCTGCTTTTGTTTGCAACTCAAAAAGGACGATACTTTATAGACAGCTTACCTCTCAAAAATTTGACCCATTTGAACGCAGTGAGAATTCCAGTTGAGCTCGTTTTATTTTGGCTTTTCCTCAACAAAGCTATTCCTGAACTCATGACTTTTGAAGGAAGAAACTTTGATATTTTTGCCGGAATTACAGCACCATTTATCGCCTATTTTGGCTTTACTAAAACCAAATTAAACTGGCAAACACTCTTGATGTGGAATGTCCTTTGCCTGGGACTTTTAATAAATATTGTTGTGATCGCTATATTTTCTGCACCCTCACCAATGCAAAAATTTGCATTCGAACAACCTAACACAGCAATTTTGAATTTTCCTTTTAGTTGGTTGCCTACATTTATAGTTCCAATTGTTTTGTTTGGACATTTGAGCTCAATTAGACAATTATTGAGGCAGAAAAATAACTGACCCCCAAAACGAAAAAAGTAATCCAATGACAATTAAAGAAATAAAGACTTATTCACGTATTGAAATGAAGGACAAACATTTGAGCAAAGTTGTAACATCTGACCGAGACAAATACATAAAGGTGAAACATAAAATCATATTTTACGCAAGCATACTTACTGTCCTAATTACTTCCTGCAACATCGCGCAGGCTCAGCTTGCAAATTCCTATCCCAACGATGTGGGCATAGAAAATGATCCCGATGTGTTGTACGTTGAAAAATTTGATGATGGGATTGTCAACATTCTCAGTCGCTATAATGAAAAAATCAATACTGCTGGTATGGTATTAGACTCAGATGTTCCTGCAGGCAGCTTAGACCCATATTCCCTAAAAATGACGTCACTCCAGGGAACAAATACTGGAGGTTATTTATACAAAAATTTTAATCCCGGGTTTGACAGCGTTGTATACATCCGCTATTACGTAAAATACCCATCAATATCGAATGGATTCTTTCATCATGAAGGCGTATGGTTTGGAGGATATAATCCCGCAACCAACTGGCCCAATCCCCAA
>Ga0105044_10000760_pt1 | contig 40876 bp, 27 predicted proteins | sample MAT01_FD_78092 | JGI IMG/M metagenome (GOLD analysis project Ga0105044, IMG submission 78092) | Freshwater microbial communities from Lake Fryxell liftoff mats and glacier meltwater in Antarctica - MAT-01 | ecosystem: Environmental > Aquatic > Freshwater > Ice > Liftoff microbial mat | place...
CGTGGGCTACGGCGTGCTGGCTTATAATTTGCATGTGATCGGCCGCGAGCTCCAAAGGCGGCAACGCGGCACGACGGCCGAACACGTGCGGGTGGAATAGCCCCCGCACTCCCCGCTGGAGGTGAAAAACCGGAGGACTGTCGGCACGTTTGGCCTCGAACGGGGCGAAATGAGCCGTTTCGCGGCGAGCGCACCGAAAGGGTGTGAAAATCACCCTCCGGCCGCCGCCCGTCCCCATTGCTCCACCCGCCCAATTCTAAAAAACAGGAGTTTCCGGCCAGACACTAGTTAATAAATCACTGCCTGACTTACTGGTTGGTATTCCCACCATCGGGACGTAAAAAGCGCGTTCCCAGTGGTGTGAGAAGGGATCGAGTTCGCCACCACGTGAGGGCGTCCACGTGGGCATCCACGAACAGGTAATTGGCTCCCTGGCGATGCCGTTCAACCGCTACCTGACGGGCAAAGAGATTGGGCGTGAGCAGTCCCGCGGGTGCCTCGGCGAAATGAAAATGATCCGATCCGTCGAAACCCCCGCGCGCTTCCGCCAAGTGCAGGGTTTCGGAGGGTGCGGGAATTAGGGTGAGGCGGGAGAAATTGAGTTCGCGAGCGCCGTAAGGGTTGGGCGTGACGAAGTCATTGATGGCAAAACTAGTGATCCGGTTCCGATTGGTGTCGACGGAGCAGCGGTACACATTGGTCAACCCGTAACCCGCTAGCTTACCGATCCAGGAAGAGCCTTGGTGGGCGGACTGGGGTGGTGCGTCGTAATTGTCCCCGGCATAGAGGGCGCAGCCGATTCCCAATTGGCGCAGGTTCGAGAGGCACGCGGCCGCTTTGGCGCGCGCTTTGGCTCCGGCCAGAACCGGCAAAAGCAAACCCGCTAGGATCGCAATAATGGCAATCACGACTAGGAGTTCAATTAGGGTAAACGCCAGGTTACGCCGTGCGGATGAGGAATGAGTTTCCAGCACAATATGGAAGAGCCAACGATTGGTTCCGAGATGAAGCCGGAGATCGTCCGAACCGAACGACCTCCCGGGACGAAACGATTCGTCACGGACGGAGGGAGGGGAGGGAACGCCGATCAGTGGACGACAGCGTTTCCGGCACGTCGTCGTCCCTGGGCCGTCACGTCAAGAGCGCGCACCGAACGGAATCGTCAGGATGCCCAAGGGCCACCAACGGATTCGAAGGGACGGGCGCTCGGCACGCCGGCCGGCGTTTAGACGTGGCGAGGGGGAGGGAGGGGCGGGCGGTCCGACCGGGAGGCCAGCGGAAGCGTAATCCGATCTACGAACGGCTCCACGAGTTGGGGCCGAATCTCGACCGTGACGGTCACCAGCGAAGAAACTTCCAGTCGGGGCAATTTCAGCAGGGTAGTGGGCACTTTTTCGGCTGATTTTCCCGCCTCAACCACCTGACACAGCTTACACGGATGTCGGCCGTCGAAGGTGGTCTGGAAGGGCAAGGAAAGCGACGCTTCCTGAGTGCGCTTGATGAGCATGGTCGCCCAAGCCACTGATTGCAGCGCCGCCCAATGCAGGCCGAGCGTCAGGCTCAGCAGCAGGGCAGCGGCAAGATTGACTGGACGCTTCATTGCGAGGGTGAACTTTACTGGTGGGTTTGGGTGCCCGCCAATTCTTACCCTCGACCAATCGTGGGTCGGGTCGGGTCCGATTCATCTGGAAGAGGGTGAAAGGATAGCGACCCCGGACATCAGGGTGACGCCTAGGGCCCTAAGCTGTCGCTAGGTGACACCAGTCCCATCTCGGCCGACGCAGCACTTGCCCAGCACCTTGGAGGTCAGATTAGAGTAAGGCTGGCGCTCCGGTCGCATCAGAAACCGGCAGGCCTTTCCCACTCCTCGATTAACCGCACACTCACCGCACCCGATCCCAGACGGCGCACTCGCTGCCACAAATCTCCCTCTCCATCGCTACGAAGCCTTCCCAAGGTAGGCAACAAAAGTTCGGTCATTCTTCACCCTTTCCAGATGAATCAGCCCTACGAATCTGGACTTCACCATTGTCTCGCTCCGACGGTCCCCGTTCACTTCTGACCTGACATGGCCAATCATCGCATCGGGGTCATCGGCGGTTCGGGGCTCTATCAACTCGAGGGTTTTACTCAGCAGAAGTGGCGCACTGTGAAGACGCCCTTCGGTGTGCCCTCGGATCAATTTTTGTGCGGAGAACTGGCGGGGCGCGAGGTGGTATTCCTCCCCCGACATGGGCGGGGGCATCGGTTGTTGCCCAGCGAGCTCAACCACCGGGCCAACCTCTGGGCGATGAAGTCGCTCGGGGTGGCGTGGGTCGTCAGTGTCAGCGCCGTGGGTTCGTTGCAGGCGAAGTACCAGCCCTGCGATAGTGTGCTGGTGGACCAGTTCATTGATCGCACTAAGCGCGACTTCGAGCACACCTACTTTGGCCAGGGAATTGTCGCCCACATCGCCTTTGCCGATCCGATCTGCGAGGAATTGCGCCAGTTGTTGCTGGCCTCGGCGAAAGCCTGTCGCGCCCGGGCGCACAATGGGGGCACCTACGTTAATATGGAGGGTCCAGCGTTCAGCACTCGGGCCGAATCACGGGCGAATCATGAGGCCGGATTCGATGTGATCGGCATGACTAATCTGGGAGAAGCTAGCTGCGCTCGGGAAGCGGAGATCGCCTACGCGACGCTCGCCATGGTGACGGATTACGACGCATGGAAGACCGACGAGGCCCACGTCACCGTTGAACTTGTGATCGAGAATCTGCGGAGGAATGCGGCCATGGCCAAGGCGATCGTTCAGGACGTGGTGCCACGACTGCCCGCGGAGCCTGATTGGCCGTGCCATGAGGCGCTGCGCAATGCCTTGATGACGGAGCGTTCGCTCTGGCCGGAGGCTACAGTAAAGCGCCTGGGCCCGCTCCTGACGAAGTATCTCTGAGAGCCATTCGCATTTTCAGACGGGCTCTGCGGGAGACCGATCCGCGCTCAAGGGGGACCGCTGGTCGTTGGGGTCTCCATCGTCCGGTAGGCGCCGGAGTCGCCGGGCGGGGGGAGGGGGAGGACGATGGAAAAGGTAGCTCCCATTCCGGGTTCGCTTTCGGCGGTGATTTTGCCGCCGTGATCCTGGACGATGCGTTCGCAAATGGGCAGCCCGAGTCCGGTTCCCTGTTCCTTGCCAAAAGTGAAGAACGGTTCAAAGAGGTGGACGAGATTCTGAGGTTCGATGCCTTTGCCGTTGTCGTGGAATTCGGTGACGACGTGACCGGGGGTGAGTCGGAAACGGAGGGTCAATTTTGGATGGGAAAAGCCCAAGACGGCATCGAACGCGTTTTGAGAGAGATTTGTGAAGACGCGAGTGAAGCGGGGGCCGTCCAGGCGCACTCGCACGGTGGGCAATTCCCCCTCGACCGCTAATTGCACCCCGCGGCAGGCGGCGGCGGCGTGGAGGTCGACCAAGATATCTTTCAAAAAATCAGCGTAGTTGACTTTAGGCAGGACTAGCGGCGGTGAAGCTCCTCGGGTGAAGTCGACCAGTTCCTGCATCATTTGGTTCAACAGGCCGACGTGCTTTTGGATGCGCTTAAGGGCTTCGTGGCGGGCGGCTGGACTGGCGGAGTCGGCCGCGGCCATTTCGCCGGCCATCGAGATAATGCTCAGGGGTGTCCGGAAATCATGAACGATGCTGCGGGCGAGGCGTTCGACTAAGGCGAGTCGTTCCCCGCGCAGCGATTCGCGGAGAAAACGCTGGTTGAATTCGCGCAGGCGCAGGCTCGCATCGCGGACGAGCATCGCTCCGACCTCTGGGGTTCGCTCGACCAGTTTCCGGATGGCGTCCACGGGTACAAACACCGCTTCGACCGCCTCGCGGACAATCGCCGTGGCCGAGCGGGGCTCACCGTCGAAGACGGCCATCTCGCCGAAATAGTCTCCCAGTTCCATCCGGGAGAGGATGTAGGTATGGCCCGAAACGACCTTCGATACGATTTCGACCACTCCCTCAAGGATAATGTACAAGCCATCGCCGGGATCTCCTTCGCGGAAGACCTCGGATCCGGCCAGGAACCGGCACTTCCGGCTCGTAGCCTGAAGGTTCGTAATGTCCTCCGCACTCAAGCTGCGGCAAAAGGGGGTGGCGGACAGTTCCAGGCGCATCAGATCCAAAGGTGATTTTCTTATAGATGTAGTCGGACGGCATCCACGACGGCGCCCTCTGGGGCTGCCTTGCGACCCGCTGAATTCGTTACCGTTCGCGCAACCTTCAAGATCGGGTCATGCGCTCGGGTAGGTCGGCCACGGTTGCTTGCGGTTTATGCGGAGAGGTTGAGCGGGGCCGCAGCGAGATGCACGAATTCTTTGGGCCTCCCGAGGGACGATTTACGTGAGGGCCACTTTGGCTTTCTTCTCCGCGCGCTGCTTCTTCTCGACGTAGTAATCGTAATTGCCCGTGCTGGCATTGACGCACCCTTCGCCCTCAAACGCGAGGATGCCTGTACAGACCCGGTTCAAAAAATAGCGATCATGACTTACCACCAGGACGACGCCAGGGAAGGCGATCAAGGCTTCTTCTAGAATTCGCAGAGTCGGTAAATCGAGATCGTTGGTGGGTTCGTCGAGGATGAGGAAATTGCCGCCGTTTTTGAGGATGCGCGCCAGCAGCAATCGACTGCGTTCACCGCCGCTCAAGTATTTCACCAGGGTGACAATCCGATCGTCGGTGAAGAGAAAGCGTTTGAGATAAGCGCGCAACGAAAGGCGACCTTCGCCGAAGACCACGAACTCCGTGCCGTCGCTAACTTCATCCAAAACCGTGCGCTCGGGGTTCAATTGCAAGCGGCTCTGATCGACATAATTGAACTTGGTCAGTTGACCGATGCGGACCTCGCCTTCACTGGGGGTAAGCTGGCCGAGAAGGATCTTGAGCAGCGTCGTTTTGCCGAGTCCGTTGCGGCCGGTGATGCCGATCCGTTGACCGCCGGCAAACGTCAGATTGAGATTGGAGAACAGGCGTCGGCCACCGAATTCCATGCCGACATTGACGAGGTCGACCACGCGGTTGCCGAGTTGCGGCGGTGGCGGGATGACCAGGTCGACATCCCGTTCCACTTCGGGGGCCCGTTCGACGGCGGCGACCTCGTATGCGGCGGTGCGGACTTTGGATTTGGTACGCTGGGCGCGTGGACCGGTGCGGTACCACTCGAGTTCCTTTTTCAGGGAAATCTGGCGCTTGTGTTCGACGAGTTCGGCGGTGGATTGGCGGATGGCCTTGGCTTCGAGGTAATCGCTGTAGTTGCCCAAGTGGGACCAGAAGGTGCCGTCCGCCAATTCCACAATCCGGTTCACGCAGCGGTCGAGGAAGTAACGGTCGTGCGTCACCAAGAGGAAGGCGCCCGGATAATACTCCAAATATTCGGCAAGCCATTCGATCGACTCGGTATCGAGATGGTTGGTCGGCTCGTCGAGGATGAGCAGTTCGGGTTGGGAGATAATCGCGCGACAGAGAGCGACTCGGCGCTTCTCGCCCCCGGAAAGGTTGTCGAGGCGGAGGTCACCGTCCGGACAATTAAGGTGGGACATGGCCGCTTCGATTCGGTAATCCAAGCCCCACCCATCCAGCACCATGATGCGTTCTTCGAGTTCGGTATGGCGCTTAGAATGCGCGGGCAAGGTCTCGAACTGGTGAATCAGATCGAGCACATGCTGCGCGCCGGCACGGACATTCGCTCGCACGTCCAGCTCCGGGTTCAGGTGGAACTCCTGGGGTAAGTAGCTGATAGCCAGATCGCGCCGAGGAGTCACCCGCCCGGAATCGGCGTCTTTAAGTCCGGAGAGAATTCTCAGGAAGGTGGACTTGCCAGTGCCGTTACGTCCGACGAGGCCGATACGGTCGCCTTCCATGACGGCAAGCGAGGCGCGGTTGAGGACAATCTGCTGGTTGTAGCGGACCTCCAGGTCGACGGCGGAGATCAGGGTAGGTTCAGAGGCCATGAGTATTCGTGCGGGGGGCGTGGTTGGTGCTCAGTGGTTTAAGCACAGTATACTGAGTTCGTCGGCGCGCCGGATGGGGTTGAATCGAATCAAGTCGAGCACTCTACGGTGTTGCGGCCCCGCTGCCCAGCCTTCAATCGAAGCAAGGTAGAGCCGTTACACTGCGAAAGACGGGAAGAGAATGCCCCTACGCGAGGGAGGTGGCGGAGTTCGGGGTGGGCTGGGGCGTTGGGGCGGAGGAGTTGGCGCGTCGTGCCCTGCGCGGTCGCTGGGACTTTTTTCGCAACTGGTCGGCGTTTTTCGGGTTGTATCCGCGTGAACGATCCGGAGGCTTTCGACGTCGAGGCCGACTTCCTGGCATGAATCGCTGTTTATTTCACTGGGCCCTATTCGCCGTTCTGCTGACCGCCCCGGTTGGGTTGCTGTCGGCGGTCAGTGGCACTGAATCTACCGAAATTCCCGCCGATCCCCGTCGCGATGCGACCGTAATCGCGGTGGAGCGGATCATGCCGAGTGTGGTCAACATCGCGACTCGGACCTGGGTGGAACGGGAGCATCCCTACGAACGTCTCTGGCGGCAGTACTACGGCTACCAACGCCAACCCGAAGCGACTTACAGCCGGGGCTCCGGAGTCGTCGTCAATGAGGATGGGTATGTGCTGACCAATACCCATGTGGTGGCCGATGCGGATGACATTTGGGTCAAGTTCTTCGATGAGGAGGAACCCATTCCGGCCGAACGCGTCGTGTTGTCGAAGGCGAAAGATGTCGCTGTGCTTAAGCTTAAGCCCAAGACGCCCAGGAAGTTCCGGCCGGTACCGTTCGCGCGGGACGATGATTTGTTGTTGGGCGAGACCGTGATTGCCCTGGGCAATCCGTTCAATCTGGGTGCGTCCATTTCCCGGGGGATCCTGAGCTCGAAATCCCGTCGGCTGCCCTCGGAATTGCCGGCTGGCGAGACCCTCGACATTGCCGACTGGTTGCAGACCGACGCCTCGATTAATCCCGGAAACTCCGGCGGTCCTTTAATCAACCTACGCGGGGAGTTGATCGGCCTGAATGTTGCGGTGTTGAGTCCGTCGTTTAGCCAAGGCATTGGGTTTGCCATCCCAGTGAAGCAGATTAATGCGGCTCTCGCCGAGACCTTGAGCGGTGTTTCGGTCGGGGGATTCTGGTTCGGCGCCGAGCTCAGTGCCGTGCATCTGCCGTTGGTGGTGCAATCGGTGCAACCGAATAGCCCGGCTGCGGTCGGCGGATTACGCCGGGGAGATAACGTCCTGCAACTGGATGGGAAGCCGGTCCACAGCCTGATCGATTTCAATCGGCTCCTTATTCAAGCGAAGGATGACCGGGACGTGACGCTCAAGGTGGGGCGCAACGGTGAGGTGAAGTCGCTCCACCTGCGGTTGATCGATGAGCGTCTCTTTTTCAACAATGACGTGTTGTGGAAACGACTTGGACTGAGGGTTCAGCCGGTGTCCCCAGGGGGATTTTTGGTTGAATCGGTGGAACGGGGTGGGCCCGCCGCGCAGACGGAAATTCGGCCTGGAATGTTGATCACAGGGACGAACGGCGAACGGGCCGATTCCGTAGTGCAATTGGCCCGGACGGCTTTTACCAAGGCGCGCGGGGAATCCATGAAACTCAATCTCGTCTGGGGCGAGCGACGCGGTCTGGTCGTCTTTCGATCCGAGGCCGAAGCGGAGATCAAGGTCCGGTAACGTCGCAAAGCAGACTTTCCCCTTTGGAGCCGGGGACCCGCCACGTAGGCTCGGGGACACCGAATGGACGCCGCGCCGATGATTGAGGTGAGGAATCTCACCAAGCGCTACCCCGGACGCACCGCGGTGAACGGAATCTCGTTCACTGTGGGGCGCGGGGAGGTCGTCGGCTTCTTGGGGCCCAACGGCGCCGGCAAATCCACCACCATGCGGATGCTTGCGGCCTTCATGCCGGGGACCAGCGGCACGGCTCGGGTGGCGGGTTTTGACGTGTTTCATCAGCCCGATGAGGTCCGCCGTCGGATCGGGTACATGCCGGAGAACAACCCGCTTCACCTAGATATGCGCGTCCGGGAGTATTTGAAGTTCCGGGCTCGTCTGAAGCGATTAGGGTGGCGCCGCAGTCGGGAGCGGGTGGACACCGTCCTACAACAATGTGGCTTGGTGGACGTCGAGAAACGCATCATCGGGCAGCTTTCCAAGGGGTACCGTCAGCGGGTGGGCTTGGCGGATGCCTTGGTCCATGAACCGGACCTCATCATCCTGGATGAACCCACCATTGGGCTCGATCCGCATCAGATCCGAACGGTGCGATCTTTGATTAAGGAACTCGGGCAACGCCACACCGTCCTGCTCTCCACCCACATTCTCAGCGAAGTCGAGATGACCTGTTCCCGGGTACTGATTCTGAATCAGGGCGAAATCCTGGCGGCGGACACGACGGCCAACTTGGAGAAGCGACTCAGTTTGGACGGACAGGTCGTGGCCGAGATTGCAGCGCCCGCCCTGGCTTTGCAGGAGGCGTTTCGGGATCTGCCGGAGGTGGAGCGGCTCGATGTGAGTGCCGCCGGAGGCGAGTATCAGCGGGTGGCCTTGACTCCGAAGGGTGGGGCGGATCTACGACCAGCGGTGTTTGAAGTGGTCCAGCAACATCAATGGCGCCTGCGGGAACTCACCCGCAGTCGGCACACGCTGGAGGACATTTTTGTGCATTTGACCCGGGGAAAAAAGGAGGAGGGATGAGAGTTTTTCTAGCTCTGGTTCGCCGTGAATTAGGGGGCGCCTTCAATTCGTTGACGGGCTGGGTTGTCATGGCGGTGTGCGCGCTGCTGACCGGTATTTCCCTGATGGATCTGGTGACCAAACTGCTGGATCGACCGACCGATTCGCCGGTGACCGAGCTTTTCTATCAAAGTGCCTATTTTTGGGTGATTCTGCTCCTGGTTGCGCCGGTGATCACGATGCGAACCTTTGCGGCGGAGAAGTCGTCGGGCACTTACGAGGCCCTAATGACGACGCCGGTGGGTGACTGGCAAGTGGTGATGGCAAAGTTTACCGGGGCGTTGTTGTTTTATGGGATGACGTGGCTGCCCCTGCTGGCGGTGTTGGTGGTGTTGCGTCGGGTGACGGGCGAACCGGGCTTGCTCGACCCCGGGTCGACCGTCGGCGCGTTTCTCGGAGTCATGCTCATCGGCAGCGTTTACATGGCCATGGGTTGTTTTGCCTCCGCCCTGAGCCGCAGTCAGATCATCGCCGCCATGGTGGCATTCCTCTTAGGCATTGGCCTGTGGGTGTTGAGTCTGCGTCCGTTGGCGGCCACTCCTGCGGAAGGAAAACTGGCACGCGCCTTGGACCATCTTTCGATGCTGCGACACATGGAAGACTTTGCCCGGGGCATCATCGATTCGCGTCATTTGACCTTTTATTTCACCGTCACCCTCCTGTTCCTATTCCTCACTCAACGCGTGGTCGAAAGCCGCCGTTGGAAATAAGAATCACCCCGCACGCCTTACGGAGCCACCCCTGAGCTTTGAATCCCTCCCGTCCCAGTTTTGAGCCCGGCCGGCGTTGGCGAACGACGCTGAAGGTCATCATTTCGTCGATGGCCTTGTTGCTGATTGTGGGCCTGCTGAATTACCTGGCCGTCACCCGAAAAGTCTGGCGTTTCGATTTGTCTGGGGGGCGGGCCGAACCGCTGTCCGCACTGACCTTGCAAATCCTGGCGGCCCAGACCAACGACATCAAAGTCACGGTCCTCTTCGATCCGGAGGATGATCTTTACCCACATGTGGATGCCTTGCTGCGGGAATATGCCGCGGCTTCGCCCTTTATCCGGATTCAGACGATCGACTATCTGCGCAACCCGGGCTTGGGTCTGCAAGCCAGCGCCCGGTACAAACTCGGGGCCGGCGCCAAGGACCTGATTGTTTTTGACGCGGGCGATCGTCACCGAGTGGTTACTTCGGGAGAATTGTCGGTGTACAATCCCGACGACACCCGTTCGATGATGTCGGGCAAGGACCGCGAGATTCGGCGCACGGGGTTCAGTGGGGAGTATCACTTTACGACGGCGTTGGCGGCCCTGTTGGATCAGGGAGAAACCAAGGCCTGTTATCTATTGGGTCACGGGGAGCATCCGCCCGACAGCCAGGACAAGGGGATGGGCTACGCTGAGTTCTTGAAGCAACTGAAGAGCGAAAAGAACCTGACCGTCGAGACCGTGAAGCTGGCCGCGGCGACCAACCAGATTCCCACCGACTGCCAGTTGCTGATTATTGCCGGTCCGACGGCTTCCTTGCTTGGGGTTGAATTGGCGAAGATTGAGGCGTTCTTGCTGCGCGGAGGGCGTTTGTTGGTGTTGCTGCATCCTTATGCGGTGGAAAAGCCCTCGGGTTTGGAGGAACTGCTGCGACGCTGGGGAATTGGGGCTCCGCCGGTCTATGCTGGGGATGACCAATTTACCAGCTACACCAAGCTTGACGTGATCAGCCAGACCTTTGGGTCCCATCCGCTGATGGCGCCGCTGCGGCGAACTGGCGGGGCCCTGTATTTTCCACTCCCGCGAGTGGTGGCGCCCATGCCGCAGAATCAGATGGCGGCGGATGCGCCCAAGACGGACATCCTGGTAAGTACCAGTGAACACGGTCTGACCCGCTCCAACATCAAGGGAGGTAACGCCTCGTTTGACCCGGCCAAGGACACCCGGAATTCCCCGATCCCGATCGCGGTGGCGGCGGAAAAGGGAGGTGTCTCTGGAGTGGCGGCGGGTCGTGGGTCGACGCGGATTGTGGTCATTGGCGACTCAACCATGCTGGCCAACGAAACTTTGGATGAACCCCGAGACCTGGCCGGCAACCGCGATTTCGCGGGTTTGGTGGTGAGCTGGTTGCTCGATCGTCCGCAGTCGTTGGCGATCGGACCGCGGCGGATTCGGGAGTATCGGTTAAACCTGACCGCGCGGCAGCAGGGAATCCTACACTGGACCCTGGTGGGTGGCTTGCCGGGGGGTATTTTGTTGGTTGGCCTGGGGGTCTGGTTTCGGAGACGGGCCTAAAGGAACGGAAGACACCATGAATACCCGCTCCACTTGGTTGCTAATACTGGTTGCCCTGGCCCTCAGTGCCTTTGTCTACCTCTCGGAACGGAGTCCGTCCTGGACACGACGGGACAGGGTCGAGTATTCCTCCTTTGATCCAGTTGGGGTTCAGGCAGTGGAGTTGCTGCGCTCGAACATCGTCATCCGGGTCGAACGTTCGACCAATGGCTGGCGGATGACGATTCCGGTGCACTACGGAGCCCAACGAACGGCGGTGGAGACCTTCCTTAATGGTTTGGCCAAGTTGCGTCCGCGAACCGTGATTCCGACCGCTGGATTGGCTGGTTTTGGAGGCACAAATGAGCTCAAGGCCTTCGGTTTGGACGGCAGTGGGATTACGGTGAAAGTCGAATCGACCGAAGGGGGGGCGTTGATTTATCAACTGGGTGGGCCGACGCCGTTGGGGGCGCAGTTTTACTTCCGGCGAGTGGGTGCGGACGGAGTCTTTACCGCCGATGAATCCTTCCTCTCGCTCCTGCCGCCGAGCGCCGACTACTGGCGGGATCGGAATTTATTCGATTTGCGGGGGAAGGAGTTCGATCGGGTGGAAGTGCGCGGAGCCACGGCCTTCACCGCCGTGCGAGATTCCGGGCCGGGCGGTTGGCGATTGGTCAAACCCCTGCCCACGCGGGCCGATGGCGAACGAATCGAGGCCGTGATCAATGCGCTGCAGAATGTGTCGGTGGCTGCGTTTGTGACCGATTCTCCATTGGTTGAACTGGCCCCTCTGGGACTGCAACCGCCGGAATCCGAGATTATTTTCGGGCAGGGCACCAACGACCTGGTGCGTCTGCAGTTTGGCGGGGTGCCCACCAATGCTCCAGACCACGTGATCGTGCGACGGTTGGCCAACACCAACCTCGTGCTGGTCCCGATCAATACGGGAATTTTGATGAAGTTGCCCCTGGCTAATTTTCGCAACCGCCAGTTGGTACCCTCACTCGAAGGAGCGACCGAAGTGCGCTTTCAGGCGGGCGAACAGGCCGTTCGGATCGAGCGAACCGGCACAAACTGGATCGTTACCGAACCAGCCCGATTCCCGGCGGATCTAGGATTAATGAATTTGATTCTGCGTCAATTAGGCAGGCTCGATATTGTAGATTTTCCTAACGACGTGCCGGCGGATCTGTCCCGGTACGGACTCGACCGCCCGATCCGCACGTTCGCTGTGTCGGCGGGTACCAATGAGTTGGTCCGACTCGACTTCGGTTCGAATCTGGGGCTCGACAAAGTTTATGTCCGACGGGCGGATGAACCGAGCATCTATGCGACGCCCCTGGGTGAGTTGCTGCGCCTCCCGGAAACGGCCAGTCAGGTGCGGGACCTTCGCTTTGATCCAACGAATGTCGTGGAAGTCACCATCGAGCAGAAGGGTCGGAAACGCACCCTGGCGCGGAATGCCGCGGGGCAATGGACCGCGACAGCGGGCGCCGTGGGCGGGGTGATCGACGCCGCCGTTAATGAAACCCTTTACCGGCTCGGTCGGATCGAATCGGCGCGCTATGTGATGCCTGATCCGAAGCAGATTGAGCTGCTGAAGTTCCCCGAGGTGGCGCACGCGGTGACCTTACAATTCCAGCCTGGCAGCGAATTCAAAACTCTGGCTTTGCAATTCGGCGGGCGGAATCCGGTAGACAATCTGCTGGCCCTGATCCGATTTGATGAGGATCCGAAGGCCTTACTCATCGAGTTTCCAGGGGCCTTGTACGAGGATGTGTTCCGTGACTTCAGCGCACCGTGAAGCCTGACCCGTCACCGGCAACTGAAGCGTCCGGGGCGGCGGCCGACGGGCAGCCGGGACGCTGGCGGCGTTTTGGTCGGGGCTGTTGGTGTGGCTTCCGTTGGTGCACCCGGGCGGGCTACGTGGTGGTCGCTTTGGTGGCGTATGCGCTGGTTCATCTGCATCAGATCGGCCTTCCGAATTTCCTGAAGGAACCCCTGGTCGCGCAGTTAGCGTCGCAAGGTCTGAAATTGGACTACAGCCGACTGCATCTCGAGTTCGGCCAAGGCGTGGTCGCGGAGAATGTCACTGTCCACTTTCGTGGGGCCTCGCCCAGTCAGTTTGTCTATTTTGAGCAGATCCAGCTGAAGTTAAACTGGGACGCCCTTGGAGCGCGGAATGCGCCCTTGATCCGGGCTTTGGGGCTGACGGGCGGGGAAGCGTCCGTCCCGGTCGAGGGGAGTTTGGGTGACCCCACCGCCCTGATGCGACTGACCCAATTAGCCGGCGAAGTGGAATTCGTCGGGGATGACGAATGGCGATTGGTCGGGTTGTCGGGGCACTTGAACAACCTGGAGGTTGAAGTCATGGGGACGGTGAACCATGTCGGCTGGCTGGCCGCGGGTTCGTCCAAATCCCGGTCCGATTTCCAGGTGAGGAGCCCGGCGCTGGCGAAGGTGATGTCGGCCTTGGAGCGAATGCAGTTTCAAGAATCGCCCCACGTGGAGTTGTCGTTTGCCGTGAACGGAAAGGACTTGGATCAATCGGTGGTTCAATTGCGGTTCGGCACGGTCGGAGCCCGCAGTGAGTACGGAGAATTCGATGGCGTCCGGCTGAGTGTGAATGTCCAACCTGCCCAGGCGACCCGCGATTGGCTGCGCGGCGTGGTGCATCTTCAATCGGAGGCGGTTCGCACGCCCTGGGGAGCGTTTGCCTCGTTGCAATGGCGGGCGGATTTGCTGCTGCCAGCTACCAATCAGCCACCGTCCTATGTGGATTGGCGCCTGACCGCTCAATCCTTGGAACGGAGCGGAATGAGGTTGGGAGAAATTCGCGCCCGCGGGACCAGCATGCTCACCAATCAACTCCCGCCGGCCGCAGCGGGCTCGGGTTCCCGCGCGCTGGCCCGAACGGAGGTTGCCGCTGGTTCCGGTTACCTAACTCGATTGGAGATTGGGGTCGGTGACTTTACCTCCCGCTGGGCGGTCGCGACCAACGCTACCTTGGAGGCCACGCTCTGGAATCGGACTAATCAATGGAATCCCGAGGCCGTTGATTGGGAACTACAGGCCGGCCCCACCCGGACTCCTGACCTCCGAGTGGACTCGCTGTTTCTACGTGGAAGTGCGCTTCCCGTGGCGCTCGCGCATCAGCCGGTGCTGACCCAGTTCTGGACTAATTTGGCTCCCTGGCGATTCCAGATTGAATCGGCGGCGACCCACTTGACGCTTCGCACGGGCGAGTCTGTGGAGTCGGCCAGGTTGGAGTCAGAGTGGAAGGCGGGTCGGCTCGCCTTGTCTAATCTGACCTTGCAGGTGCCGGAGGGACGACTCCGACTCTCGGGAACCGTCGAGGTCGCGACGCGTCAGGCTGTCCTCGCGGTCCAAACACGCCTGGCACTGCGAGCGTTGGATCGCTTCTTGCCGGCGCGGCTGTGGAGTCAGGTTACCAATCAAGGGGTGCATCCGGATAACCGACTTCAGTTGGATCTGACGGCGCGGGGCGAGCTGCCGCCCTGGGAAACGCCGGCCACGAATTGGGTGGAAGCTTTTCGGTCCACTGTGGCGATTCAGGGCGGGGTCCAGGGAACGAATCTGGCGTGGAATGGAGTCGTGGTGGACGGAGTGGAAGCCCGCTTTGGAGCCGCCTCGGAACGGATCACGCTGGAGTCATTGCGGGTGGTGGAGGATGCGGGTGAATTGAATGTCCGGGGTGAACTCGATCTGGATGATGGCCGATATGAGGCACAGGTGGACAGTTCCCTCGATCCGCTTGCCTTTCGTCCGCTGCTCAAGGCTTCGGAATTGGGCCGCCAATTTGATCTGATCCGGTTGGCCTCGCCGCCGGTCATCGGGGCTGAAGCCTGGGGTAACTTCAAACGGCCGGGAGAATTGGGTTTCCGCGCGGCCGTGGCCTTGACGAATGCGACCTATCGCCGGGAACCCGTCACCGAACTGCGCACCGTGCTGACCTTCACCAATCAGTCCATCGTCTTCACAGGGACCGATGTGCGCCAAGGGACGAATGCCGCCCGGGCGCCGTGGATGCGGTACGATTTGAAGACCCAACTCCTGCATCTCACGAATGCGATCGCCAATTTGGATCTCGGTTCGGTGGGTCGAATCATTGGTCCGAAGACAGCGCAGGTGCTCGGCCCGTACTACTTCTCGCAGGCGCCCCAAGTTCAGTTGGACGGGGCGATCCCAATATCGCTGGAGGCCAAGGGAGATGTCGTTTTTCAAGCTCGGGCGCCTGAGCTTGAATGGTGGTATCTTCGCTTCACCAATCTGTTCGCCACGGTTCGATGGCACGGCGACCAGCTCACCATCACCAATGTAGCGGCGGGATTTTATGGCGGTCTGATGTCGGCGGAGATTGGTGTGAACCTAGCGAATCCCAAGGACGTCACCTTTCGCGCGGATTCCAGCTTTGCTGATGTGCAGGTGGACTTGTTGATGTCGGATCTGGCGACGAGCACGAATCAACTCGGCGGTCTGTTGAGTGGGCAGATAATTATCGATGAAGGGCAGGGGCGGAAAGGCGAGCCGTGGAAGGGATCGGGCAATGCGCAGATTCGGGATGGTGATCTCTGGGGTTTGCCCCTTTTTGGAATGTTGTCGCCCGTATTCGATACGATTGCGCCGGGCATGGGTAAGGCCCGTTTCAATGCGGGGAACGCCTTCTTTACGCTCACCAACAACCTGGTGGATTTCAGTAAAGTGGAATTGTTGTCGTCGGTCATGCGCATCGACATGCGAGGGGCCGTGAGTTTCGAGGGTGATCTCGACCTAGTATTGGAGGCACGGCCGCTGCGGGGTGTTCCGATGTTGGGCGCGGTTCTAGATTTTGTGCTCGCGCCCTTCACCAAGTTGTTCGAGTACGAGGTCGGGGGAACGCTGGGTCAGCCGGTGGCGGAGTTAAAGAATGTGCCCTCCTTCTTGCTCGCCCCGCTGCGGCCGTTCAAAACGCTCAAGACGATCTTTGGTGGCCCGGAATTGAAGCCCGTGCCGGTGCTCCGCGCGCCCTAGAGCACGGAGAATAGAACGTGCCAATTTCTTGGCTCCGGCGTCTCGCGAAGCGCTGAGAGGGAGGACGCCACGGTAGGCTAATCCACCTTCACTTACTTCCGTGCTTCCGTCAGACGCCGCGGCGTGGCACTTCTTTTCGCATGCCTCGCCCGTTTCACTTGCTCTCCTGCCTAACCCTCCTGCTGCCCACCTCGCTTCTGGCGGTAGACGACTACCCGCTAAGCGCCGATTCGCAGCAACGGGCAGCGGGTATCCCTCAGGGGCGAGTCGAGACGTTTCAGTTCGCGGACTCAAAAGTCTTTCCGGAAACGACCCGTGACGGCTGGGTCTATGTGCCGGCACAATACGATCCCGCGCAGGCGGCGGCTCTGATGGTCTTTCAGGACGGCCACGCGTATGTGGACGAGAAGGGGCAGCAACGGGTGCCCATCGTTTTCGACAATCTCATCGCAAAGGGGGAAATGCCGGTAACGATCGGAGTCTTCATCAATCCGGGCCACCGCGGAACCAATGCTCCGGGGGCTTCGGGCTGGGGCAATCGTAGTAATCGAAGTTTCGAATACGATTCGCTGGGAGATGCCTATGCGCGCTTTCTCACGGGTGAGTTGCTGCCGTTCGTAACTCAGAAGTTCAACCTTAACTTAAGTACGGATCCGAAGCTGCGCGCGATCGCGGGCATGAGCAGTGGGGCGATTTGCGCTTGGACCGTCGCGTGGGAACGACCGCAAGCATTTGGCAAAGTGCTGAGCCAGATCGGCAGCTTTGTGAACATCCGCGGCGGTGATGTTATCCCGGGTCAGATTCGAAAAACGGAACGGAAACCCATTCGGATCTTCCTGCAGGACGGGTCGAACGACTTGAACAATCTTCACGGCAACTGGCCGCTCGCGAATCAACAGATGGCCAATGCTCTGGCCTTTGCCGGCTATGATAATCGGTTTGTCTTGGGAGACGGGGCGCACAGCGGAAAGCACGGCGGCGCCATTCTGCCGGAATCTCTGCGCTGGCTCTGGCGACCCGAATTGGCTGCCCTGCCCCAACCCGAAACCAAGGACAACCTGCGCGGTGACGAAGCGTTGTCCAAGGTTCTGCCTGAGGGCGGAAAACCTGGGGATTGGGAATTGGTCGGCGAAGGCTATCAGTTCACCGACGCGGCGGGCAGCGATGCGGCGGGGAATTTCTATTTTGCCGATCTGCCGAAAAACGTCGTCTATCGCGTGGGCGCGAATGAATCCAAACCGACGGTGTGGCTGGAAAACGGTCCCAAGATCAGCGGTTTGAAAATTGGGGCGGACGGTAAGATTTACGCCGCCACGCAAGGGGACGGGAAAGAAAAACGGATCGTCGTAATTGATCCGGTGACGAAGCAGATCGAAACCGTCGCCACCGACGTTCAGCCCAATGACCTAGTCGTTACCAAGTCCGGTTGGATCTATTTTACCGACACTGGAGCGGGTCAAGTCGTCGCGGTGCCCACGAGTGCGCGCAACCTATCGCGGCCGCATCCGGTGGCGGGCGGAATTAAGTCGCCGAATGGAATCACGCTGAGTCCCGAACAGCGCCAGTTGTGGGTGAGCGAGTATAATGGGACGAACGTGTGGAACTTTCTGATTCTCGACGAAGGCACTCTGCGCGGAGGCGAGCGGTTGGCGGAATTGCGGGTGCCAACGGGCCGGGCGGATAGTGGTGGTGACGGGGCGACCACAGACCGCGACGGGCGCATTTACGTCACCTCGCACTTGGGCATTCAGATGTTTGACTCGGGCGGGCGGATGGGCGGGGTGATTCCGCGCCCGCAGGACAAGGGAACGGTCAGTTGCGCTTTTGGGGGGCCGGAGCGGGCGTGGTTATATGTCTGTAATAGCGATAAGGTCTATCGGCGCAAGACGCTCACCAGCGGCGCGTCGATGCCCTAGCGCGTCGTGCCGTAGGCATTTGTGTCTGCCGTATCGTATGGTTTCCAACCTGCTTTCCCTGAACCGCCGAGGCAGACAGGAAAGTCTGCGGTACACGTGTGGCTACGGTAACTTGTTGACCGTGAGCCAGAGTTGGCCGCGCAAGGGCTTGCCCCCGTCGGCGGCGTCCACGTTGTATTTCAGCTCGAACTGCATCACGGGTTTCAGGCCCGGGATTTCGAGGAATACGGACCGACCGTCCGCCCCCAGCTTGGCCGATTTCACTGCCACATCATCGCGGCCTTCACGTTCGGGATTCGCCACCGACCAGTCTTTGGATCCGTAGGCTTCGGCGTACCGGTAGTTCCATTCCCTGAGGCCGTAACTGCCCGGATCCTCCGCCGTCGCCCGATCGAGCGTTTGCGAGAAGCTTACTTCGATTCCGCCCGGTCGGACTTGGAACCCCAAGGGCAAAGCCATCCGTTTGCCGGTGAAGCGAACCCGCTGCAGTGAGCCGTCCTTGACCGCACTGGTTTGCCACCCGGTGCTGCCGGCGACGTACAGGGAGCCATCGCGGGGATGGAACGTACCGCGATTCGGACCGCTGAGGAATTTCGCCGGCAAGGGGACCACCGCACCCTGGGCCGCCGGCACACGGGCCGTATCCAAACCGCCCGCGCGCCCGCCGGTGTCGCGCAGGGTCAACATCATCCCACAGCGACCCCAAAGTAGATGCAGCATCTGGCCCCCTAGGGAACCCCACTGGCCGGCGGGCACCCAAACTTGGGAACCGCTGGAATTGTCCACGCTGTGCGGGATCCAGCAGAGCGGCGCATCGTATCCGAGCGAACGGGAAGACGTCGGCTTGGGTCCACCGTAGCCATAGTAGCCGCCCGGTTTAATCTCCGCGATCAAGGACGTGGGTGTCCAAGTGCCCTGCTGCGGCGCCACCGTGATGATGCGTCCGTCGGGACTGACGCCCATGCCGTTGGGATTCCGGAATCCGGTGGCGAGGGTTTCCTGGCGGCGACCGTCGGCCGTGACGCGATGTACCCCCTGGGGATCGACGTAATAGAAATTACCGGCGTCATCCTTTTCGAGACAGGTCACGTAGTCGTGGCCGCCGGTGGAGGTTTGGATGCCGTCGAAGAAACTCTCATAGAAGTCCGCCTCGCCATCGCCGTTCTCGTCGTGCAGCCGAGTGATGCGGTCGCGTCCCAACACGTACACTTTTCCCTCCCGCACCTTTAATCCCAGCGGCTGAAACAATCCGGTGGCGTAGCGCTGCCACTTCAAGTTTTGCAGGGAATCGTCGATGCCGGTCACGCGCCAGACGTCGCCATGGATGGTGCCAAGGTAGCCCGCGCCGTCGGGGGTGAAGTCTACGCCCGAGCCGAACAGGAGGGCCTTAGACGGGTTGTCGTAAGGAAGAGGGAGCGTGTCCACCGCCAGGAAGTCCGTGTCGGGTCCGCGATGACCGCGGGTAGTGAGGGTGGGCCAGCGGGTGGGACCGGCTGGGGCGAGCGTTTCGGGATTTTCGCCGGGCTGGGCGGTCTTCATGAATTCTTCGAAGGCGCTCCATTCATTGGTTTTTCCTCGCCACAGAAAGATCGAAAAGACCGCGGGTGTCTCACGGGCTTCGAGAGTGATTAGTTCCCATCCACCCTTTGTGCTCACGCCGCTCGCGGATGATTTGATTGGCGTCCCAGTGATCCCCACTCCGGACCGGATACTGCCTTCGTCGTTCCTCACCAGGTACCGGGTTCGCTCGACCTGGGTTTGCTGTGGGGAGTTGGCGTCAGCGGACACTTGAACGTGTTGTTCGGAGATGGATTGGCTACTGAGGTTGGTTCCAGCGAGATGTCCGGCGGCAAGCAGAGTCAGTGGATCTTTGTGCGGGCCCACCCAGAGTGTCCGGACGAACACTGGACCGGCGGGAGTCGAGCGGAGGGTGGGCTGTTCCAGGAGGCGTACGCCGTTCGCTTGATACTCCAAGACGGGGCCTTGGCGGCCGTTATGGAGGCCGATAAACTGGAGGGTTTGACCTGCGGCGTCCTTCGGTGGGAGGGACGTAAACGCCTCGGTTCCCTGCGGACGGATGGTGCCGATCAGACCGAACCGCGTCGGATCGAACTTCAAGAATCCTCCGGTCCAGGCAGCGCGGAGATTCAGGGTCTCGGTGTCGTACACCACTGCGCCTTCACCGTCATTCCCCACCTTCACGGTCAGTCCTTTGGCAATCACTGAGCCGTCGGACAGGCGCAGGTTCGAAGCGAGGAACGGGCCTACATCGGTTTCCTGCCAGCGGTTATCCTGCCAGTCCTTTTCACCTTGGGAACCGGGCTCCTGACCGGACGAGGGCGGTTCACCCGCAGACCGGGTTGCGGCGAGGAGAGCCTTGCTGCCCGCTACCGCCAGAGTCGCGGGCGGCGCGGTAAGTCGGCCGACGCTGTCGACGTCGACCGTTGCCAGGGTGGCCCACGGAGCGATGACCCATGGTTGTTGCGACGTGCCCTCGTCTCGCTGTAGCTTCACCCACTCGATTTGTCCGTCACAGCCGAGTCCGCCTTCCACCAGTCGGCCCACGGCGAATTGCGCCGCCTGACCGTTGGGCAAGGCGTTGCGGGTCACGGCTTGCTGGGCCACCTCGCGACCGTCGACCTGCAGTTGGATTGTGTTGGCGCCCACGAGCGCGGTTACGGTGTGCCATTTCCCGTCGCAGATATTGATCCCGGAACGGACGGTGTCGGGCGTGAGGCCCGGTGAATAGAAACTCAACTCTCCCGAGCCCGCATAGGTGTAGAGCTCCCAGTGAGTCGGGGACACCTTCGCTTCGCTGGCGACCAGAATGTTCCAGGTGTCCCGGCGGCCTAGGCGGACCCGGACTTCCACCTGCAAGGGGGCGCCGCGGAACTCGGGAAGCCCATCCAGCAACGCCCCGGAAACGCGGGCATCGAGAACCTTGCCTTCGGGTAAAGTCACCACGGCCGGGCCGGGTGCCGGCAACAACGACGCTGCGGGTTGAGGGAGTGTTTCGGCTCGTGGGGGGCGCGCTACCTTGGGGGCGGGAGATTGAGTCACCTGCCGCGCGAGTTTTTCCAGTCCGGCGAGTTCCTTCCGCAACTTCACTTCGGCGTCTTCCTCGGTGTGGCCGATGATTCCGACCGGTCCGGACCAACCGCTGGCTTGGAGGGTCTGCAACATCCGCAACTCCTCGTCACCGGTGCCGAGTGGAATAATCTTTTTCCCGATCCGATCGCCGTCCCAGATCATGCCATTCAAATTGAGTGCGAGTAAATACGGCTGCAGGACACGCAACTGCTGGGCGAAATCGTCGATGTGAGCATGGGCGTGGTGGAAATTGTAGACTGAGCCGACGTTGGTGTGGCCGGCGGCGCGGAGCTTTTGAAGGACGACGACCTGATTAGTGGGTTCGCCGAACCAGCCCAGGTGATTGTACAATGCCACGGGGCTGCCCAATTTCGCGGCGGCGCTACAAATGGGGGCCAGCGTGGCCACGGCGCCGGAGATCTTTTGCGCCAGTTGGGTCGGATCCGATTCGGGTTCGGTGCCCATCGTGACCCAGAGCTGGGGACGGAGTTGATGGCGTTCGAGACAGGCAAGGATGGCTTTGGCCTCGTCATTCAAGCTGGCGGGAAACCACCAGGCGGTCAGTTCAATACCGTGTTTCTGGAGGGCGGCGACCTCGGCGTCGAAGGTGGGGATGTGTTCCGCGCGCCAGTCGTAGGCGAGTCGTTTCACGCCGAGGCGATCGAGCATGGCGGCGCGTTCTTCGGGGCCGCGTTTTTGGGAATCGAAGGGGACGATGCACCAGGCGACCAAATTGGTCCGGGCGAAGAGGCCCTGGGCCGGCAATTGGGCGTGGGCGGTGAAACGCGGTAGCAGGAGAATTCCCCAACCAAGGATCAGTGCGAAGCGAAGCATGATGTCTGGACGTCAGGTTGCCTCGCGGATTCAGCCGACAGAAGACTGAAGAAGAGAGATGAGACGGGGCGGTAGCCGCCGAGGACAAGCTCTGAGGGAGCGAAGCGCCTGTTTTACACGGCACGCTGGAGTGGAGCCGTGGGCTAGGGCCCCACGCGTGGGGGCAGAGGGTCGCTGTGGGCTGACTGGCTGGGGCAATGGAGTGAGCGCGTCGTGCGCTCTGCGGTCTACGGCCGAAGAATTTGGCGTCGGAGGTGACAGGATTTTCACGCCAGTATTTCTTGGATGACCTGCCCGTGGACGTCGGTGAGGCGACGGTCGATGCCGCTGTGCCGCCAACTGAGTTTCTCGTGATTGAGGCCGAGCAGATGCAGCAGGGTGGCGTGAAAATCGTAGCCGGTGGTCACACCCTCGACGGCTTTCCAAGACCACTCGTCGCTCTGACCGTGCGCGATCCCAGGCTTCACTCCCGCTCCGGCAAACCAGGAAACAAAGGTGCCGCCATTGTGATCGCGGCCTACGCTGCCTTGACTGAACGGCATCCGGCCAAACTCGGTGGTCCAGACCAAGAGGGTGTCTTCCAGCAATCCCCGCGCTTTAAGGTCGATGAGTAAGGCGGCCGCCGGTTGATCCATGCGTCGGGCTGCGACTCCCAATTCCTTGGCGATGTCGGTGTGATTGTCCCAATTGTCCGACCCGCCTCCCTGGCCACTCCACACCTGCACGAAACGAACGCCTTGTTCAGCCATTCGCCGCGCGAGCAAACAGCGTTTACCGAAGTCGGCGGTTTCCGGTTGATCCAGACCATAGAGCCGCTTCGTCGCTTCGGTCTCGCCGGCTAGGTCGAGCAATTCCGGAGCGGACAACTGGAGGCGGGCGGCGAGTTCGTAGCTTTCCAGACGCGCCGTCAGTTGGGAATCGCCCGGGCGTTCGGCGGCATGTCCCAGGTTCATCTCGCGCAGCAGGGCTAGACCGTCGGCTCGACTGGCTGATGTGATGTGTTTCGCCTCCGCCGGAGGGAGGAGATGGGTGATAGGGCGGGGCGCGCTGGCGTTGATGACGGTTCCCTGATGATTCGCGGGCAGGAATCCAGAGGTGAAGGCACTGCGGCCGTTGTAGGGAAGTCCGCGTGAATCGGGCAGAACGACGAAAGCCGGTACATTGTCGGATAAACTGCCGAGCGCGTACGAGACCCACGCGCCCGCACAGGGAAATCCGGGCAGCAAGAACCCACTCGTTTGCAGATACGCCGCGGGGCCGTGCACGTTCGATTTTGACTGCATGGCCAGGAGAAAGGCCAAGTTGTCCACCTGCTTCGCCAAGTGGGGCAAAGCGCTGCTAACCCAGCGTCCGCATTGACCGTGTTGCGCCCATTCGAACGGGCTCTTCATCACGGCGCCCGGCGTACTGATACTGGCCTCAACGCGTTCGCCGGTGCCGGGATCAAACGGTTTTCCGTGGCGGGCAATCAGTTGTGGTTTGTAATCAAAGAGGTCGCATTGGCTGGCGCCTCCATTCAGGAAGAGTTGGATCACCCGCTTGGCTTTGGGCCGGTACGGTGGGGGCGTGGCGGCGACGGCTGCACGCTCGAAGAGTGAGCTGAGCGCGACGCCGCCCAGTCCGGTGCTCAGTCGGCCAAAAAAGTCGCGTCGCGTGAGTGAAGGGCTCATGGCTCAGTCAAGGTGGAGGAATTCGTTGCTGTTGAGGATGACCTGACACGCGTTGGCCAGGCCGTGTTGCTGGGCGTAGGTGGTAAAGCGGGCGAGTTCCTCCGAGCGGGCCGGTCGTTGAAGTATCAGGCGGAAGGCGGCCGTGATCTGTTCGCTCGGGGTCAAATCAACGCCGCTCAGGCGCGCGGCTAGGTGCTCGCACTGGCGGATGATGAATGGATTGTTGAGCAGTGCGAAGGCCTGCACGGCCGTAGTCGAAACGCTGCGGACAGGGGTAAGCGTCCCTCCATCCGGGGCGTCCAAGGCATCCATGAGTGGGTCCGGCACGGTCCGGAAAACGAAGCGGTAAATGGCGCGTCGGCGATTTTCCGGAGCATCGGGCGCAAAGTTTTCGTAGTCGACGAAGGCTGGCGCGCCGCCATCGGGGACGAAGGTGGCTTTACCTCGATGCACGAATTGCACTACCGCCGGTCCCCCCTGCGTGAGGTCAAGCTGACCACTCAGTTGCAGCAGGCTGTCGCGGATCTGTTCGGCGGTGAGTCGAACTCGATTCATCCGCCAAAGTAAGCGGTTGTCCGCATCGAGTTCGGCCGCGTCGGACCGGTGACCCGAGCTCTGGCGATACGTGGCGCTGGTGACGATCAAACGATGCAGGGCTTTGAGGGAGCCGGCCGCGTCGTCGCGAAACCACACCGCCAGCCAGGCCAATAACTCGGGGTGACTCGGTGAACCGCCCATCTTCCCGAAATCATTCGGGGTGTCACACAGGCCGCGTCCGAAGTGATAGTGCCAAACCCGATTGACGAGGCTGCGCCAGGTCAGGACGTTGCGCTCATCGGTCAGCCAGTGCGCCAGGGCAGCCCGCCGGTTCGACTCGTCGCCGTCGTCCGCAATCGCCAAATCGCTTGAGAGACCGGGGACGCAGGAGAGCGTTCCGGGACTGACAAGTTCTGCCGGTTTGTTCAAATCACCGCGAGTGAGGAGATGGATGGGCCGGGGCGTTGCGGCAGGTTTGAAGCTGCCGTTGGGCGGAAAATCACGCGTGACCGCGTAAACCTTTTGAGGCGGAGGAAGGGCAGCCAGATCGCGCTCAATTTCCCCCAGGAGGATCTGTATCGTCAGCTCCTGCTGCTCCTCCAGTGAGCGCTCGGATTCTGCTTTGCTGAGCAGTTCGCTCACCCGCGCGGGCAGGGGAGTTCGCTGGTCCTCGGGCAGCGCACCAGTGCAAAACGTCAGCCGAAAGCGTCCGAGTTGGTGCCCCGCCGTGCCGGCTTGTTCCAGTCGGATGATGAGCGTCGTACCGCTGTCGTACCCCACAGGTTGTTTCAGTTCGAAGACCGCTTCATGCGGCATTCCATAGCGGGGATGAATGCTCCAAAATGTTTCCGGCCGACCATCAATTGCCTGGGCCACGACATCACCGCGGTCGGAATAATCGGCAGTCGCGCGTGCAAATTCGAGGCGGGTCGATCCGGTGGTTTCGTGGCCCGAGGGCTGCGCTTCCCCGCGAAACTCGGTCAAATGGAAATTTCCCGCAGGATGATATCGGCCAGGTCCGCGTCCCGGCAGGGAGTCATCCGGCAACGCTTCGAGTCTCAAGGCCCGCAGGTCCGTCCGCCGGGTCTGGGCGGTGACGATAAAAGTATCTTTTTCGAGCAAGGCTCCGCCGACTCGCCAGGAGCTATCGGTTTGCCGGATGAAGGTGGTTTCCGCGCCGCTCGCGCTAGTGACACTCACGACGTCGAGTGGTTCCCACTGCGCGGCTCGCCGCGCCGCTGACTCCGTTAGGGTCGCCACCTTCTGCACAGTCTCCGGCGTGCTCAGGATTGCTTTCAACGAGTCGTCTCGTCGCTCAAGAGCGGCTTTCCGAGCGAGCAAATCGCGCCGTCTTATATGGGTTTTTCTGTCGGAATCGAAAGGTCGATCCGCACGATCTACGCCGGCAAACACCGCCTGCAGCGCGTAGTACTCTCGCTGCGAAATAGGGTCGAACTTGTGATTGTGGCAGCGCGCGCAGTGAACCGTCAGGCTCTGAAAAGTGCTCATCACGGTGGTCACCAGATCGTCGCGATCGAGGACCTGAGCCAGGCGGTGGTCGAACGTGTCTTCGCGCACCCCGACCATCAACGTATCGTCCCACGGACCGGCGGCCAGGAATCCCAACGCCACCGTGGCTTGGGGGTCTTCCGGAAAGAGCGCGTCGCCGGCAACCTGTTCCTGTACAAAACGGGTGTAGGGCCGGTCTTCGTTGAAGGCTTGAATCACGTAATCCCGATACGGCCAGGCATGGGGTCGCGCGTGGTCGTGGTCGTTGCCGTGGGTATCCGCATAGTGAGCCACATCCAGCCAATGCCGCCCCCAGTGTTCCCCATAACGAGGTGACGCGAGCAGGCGATTCACGAGGAGTTCGTAGGCGTCGGGAACAGAACTGGTGAGAAAGGCTTCGACCTCCTCGGGAGACGGCGGCAAACCCGTGAGATCATAGGTGACGCGACGGATCAGCGTGCGTCGATCGGCCTCGGGTGAGGGCGTGAGTGAGCGCGCGGATAAGGAGGCGCGAATGAATCCGTCGACGGGATTGGGACTCAGCCCGGGCACCACGGGTTTACGCAGTGGTTGCAAGGACCACGGCGGGTTCGTCTCGCGGGGAGTGCCGGCCCATTCGTCGGGCCAGCTTGGACCGGCATCAATCCACGCTCGCAAGGTAGCGACCTGCTCCGCGGTGAGGCGCGGGGCATCGCTCTTCTCGGGAGGCATCTGTTTGTCTGGCTCAGCGCCGCTCACGTAGCGAATGAGCGGACTTTGATTGGCCGAGTGGGGTACGATGGCGGACTTACCGCTATCACCGCCCTTGAGGGCGACTTCGCGCACATCGAGTCGATACCCACTCTTCTGCTTCTCCGGCCCGTGGCACCCAAAGCAACTCCGTTCCAAGATCGGCCGTACCTCCCGAGCAAAGTCGGGGGCCGCCTGGGCGAGGCCACTGAGCGACAGGAACAGCACCCAGCGCCACCGGGCGGCGCCGCGCCGTTGAGTTCGTTTGAAAACAGGACTCCTAGGAGTTCTCAAACACGCTCTTTGGCGACCGTCTCGCGGAGAGTCAGCGTTGCTGGGGGCCTCGGTGATCATCTCCGGTGGCCCCGCGCTTCCCCGGTGAGGTCAATCGAGAAAACGTCGCTGACCGCAGTTGGGTGAACTTCGGTGTGCATCACCGAAATTGGTCGTGTTGCCCGGCTGGGTTCAACCCCAATTTCAATATCGAGCCGATAGCCGGTAGGAACGGTGGGCGGCACCGTTCCGGACCAGGGCGACGCGTCCGGGCGGGATTTGGGGCGTTGAACCGGAGTAACACTCCGCGTCGCTCCAATCGGCAGCCGTTCGCAGCGCCCGGTCGCTATCTATCTGCAGAGTACGCCGGATGCGTCAAAGAAATTCGTGCTCGCCCGGACGAACCACCAAGACAGGACACGGCGAATGACGAACGATCTTCTCGGCGACACTGCCCAACAAGGCATACTTCAACCCAGTATACCCGTGGGTGGAGATGATCAGGAGGTCGACGGGTTTGGTGCGGGCCGTTTCAGTGATTTCCTTCCAGGCCCGGCCCAGGCGCACGACGGACTCCACCGGGACCCCGGCGCTCAGTTCGGAAGCAATGTTTTTCAATTCGCGCCGAGCACTCTCCATGCGCTGTTCGTCGACATCGCCGGGCGGGACGGGGGTATAACCAAAATCGCCTCCGAGCATTATGGGCTCGATGACGTGCAGGAGGTAGAGGGTGGCGCCGAACTGCTCGGCGAATTGCCGGGCGTACCGAATGGCTTGGCGCGAATGGGCCGAGAAATCGACGGGTACGAGGATCGACCGAATATGAAAGCGAACCGGAGCCAGTTCGATGATCGGGGCGGAGGCCAGTTTGTGACCCTCGCGATCGGTGACAACGATGCGGGCTTTGGATTTCGCACCGGCGGAGACTCGGGCAGGACGCTTCGCTTTGGGATTCGGTTTAAGATTCGGTTTCATGATTGAGCTTTCTTGAGGCTGGGAGCGGAAACGCTGGCCACCGAATTCAATTCTCCGAATGGGTTGGGGCGCGTCGTGGGATTATTGGGATCGGTTATCCAACGACCATCCACAATGAACCGATACTCGTAAGTGCCGGCGGGCAGGGGGACCTCAATCTCCCATCGGGAACCACTTCCGTCGAAAAGAGGTAAACCGTTTGGGTCCCAATCGTTGAAGGATCCGGCGGTCGTTACTTGTTGGGCCGGTAAGTAGGGCAGGGTGAAACGGACCGGCCGCATCTGGCGGGCGCTTCGGGTAGGTTTGGATGTTTTCATCGGCGTGTTTTTGTTTTGCAAACAATTAGTCCGCCCCGCTCGGACGGCTTCACCGGAATTGCTGAAGAACGGCTCAGAGTTGTCGTTTCACGCCGTCGCGGACCCACCCACCCGCCCGGGACGGTCTCCCGATCAACCTCCGATCACCTTTGCCTGAGTCGCCGCATGCCGCTGCATCGAACCACACACATGTTCGCACAACTCAAAAATCGATGGGTCCGCAATGACGTAAATGACGTTGAGACCTTCCCGGCGACGTCCGAGGATTCCCGCATGCGTGAGGGTCTGCAGATGGCGCGACGTATTGGCCTGAGTCAGGCCCGTCGCCGTCATCAACTCGTTCACGGGCTTCTCGCCCGACTCCAATGCGCGGATGAGCTTGAGCCGACTGGGCTCGCCGAGGACCCGGAAGCGGGCGGCGATCAGCTCCAAGGCGGCATCGGTAGGCAGGGGAGTCCGTTGGGACATGGACTGAGGAAACCACTTTCTCACTTGCATGTCCATATATGCGCATATACTCATTTACGCAAGCAAAGTTCCCGACCGAGTCAGATCGGATTCGCCTTTATCATGAACTCAATCCTTTCCAATTCCATCGTCCGGCGGACCGCAAGTCCGATTCGAGCCGCCGGCGGGGTGCCTCGCTCCCGGCTCCTTAAACCGAGTCTGCTGCTGTGGCTCGCTCTGGGTTTGCTGGGCTGCCGGCGGGAAGTTCCTAAAGCATCGACTGCCCCAGCGCTTCCCTCGGTTTCCGCCCAGCTCGCCGCCGTGGAAGTTCAGACCCTAACCGCCACGGAAGAAGTCGTCGGAACGGTGCGCGCCCGGTTGCGGTCCGCGGTGGAAGCGAAGATTCCCGGCCGAATAGAGACCTTGCGCGTCGTCCCGGGACAGTCGGTGAAGGCGGGCGAACTGCTGCTCACCTTGGATGCCCGGGAAGTTCAAGCGAGGCTGGATTCAGCGTTGGCGGTTCGGGAACAGACGGCTCGGGATTTACAACGGATTTCCCAGTTGGTCCGCGACGGAGCGGTGACCCAGGCGGATTTGGATGCGACCCAGGCGCGGCACCGCGTGGCGTTGGCCTCGGTGACGGAAGCGGAGACCGTTTTGGCCTATACCCAGGTGACGGCTCCCTTTGATGGCGTGATCATCCGCAAATTGGCGGATGTGGGCGATCTCGCGTCACCGGGGCGTTCGCTGCTGGAGATTGAAGACCCGAGGACGCTCCGCTTTGAGGCGGATGTGCCGGAGGCCTTGTTGGAGCGGATCGTCTTCGGGGCCAAGTTGCCAGTGTCGATTGCCTCGGTCACCAACCGACTCGTCGGCGTGGTCAGTGAGATTGCTCCGGTTGCGGAGTCGGTCAGTCGGACCTTTCGGGTGAAACTGGATCTGGCGGAGGTGCCAGGATTACGAGCGGGACAGTTCGGTCGAGTGTCCGTGCCGACTGGGGGAACTCCGGTGCCGCAAGTGCCCGCGACCGCTGTGCTGCGGAAGGGTCAGATGGAGTACGTTTGGGTGGTAGTAGACCGACGCGCTCAGTTGCGAATTGTCCGGACGGGCAAGCAGCAAGAAGGTCGAATCGAACTGCTCTCCGGCGTCACTCCAAGCGAGCAGGTCGTGGTCGACGGCCGGGTGGTGACCCGCGAAGGGCAGCCCGTGGAGGCCAAATGAATTCCTCACCAATAACTCCCCAATCAGCGCCGGCCACCCAAGGTCCGGCGGGCCGCGTCGCGCAGGCATTCATTAATTCCAAGCTGACGCCTCTACTGGTCATCGCCTCAATGTTGCTCGGGGCCTTTGCCTTGGTGCAGCTTCCCCGGGAGGAGGAGCCTCAGATCAAGGTGCCGATGATCGATGTCCTGGCGGCTATGCCCGGATTCTCCGCGGCTGAGGTGGAGGAACGAGCTACGCGGCCCATGGAGAAACTCCTCTGGGAGATTCCCCGGGTAGAGTATCTTTATTCGACCTCGCGCGAAGGTCAGTCCCTGGTCATCGTCCGTTTTCAGGTGGGCTCAGATCCGGAGAAAAGCTTGCTGATGGTGGCTGAAAAGCTGCGCTCGAATTTCGACCGGGTTCCCCATGGCGTGGCCTTTCCGCTCATCAAGCCAAAGTCCATTGATGATGTGCCGATCTTGGCGCTGACCTTGCACAGTTCGCGGTACGATGCGCTGACGTTGCGTCGGTTGGCCGCGCAGGTGGACGACGCGGTTAAGCAGGTGCCGCTGGTCGCTGAAACCACGATGATTGGCGGAGCGCGTCGGGAGCTCCGGGTGTTGTTGGATCCTGCTCGGTTGGCGTCCCGCGGGATTAGTGCGGCCGGAATCATTCCTATGTTGCGGCAGGCGAACCGGCAGTTTCATTCGGGCGAACTCACTTCGAACAATCAAGCAATTTTGGTTGAGACCGGTGCCTTTCTGCAGACGGCTGACGATGTTCGCTCGGTGGTGGTGGGGTCTCACGAGGGACGGCCGGTGTATTTGCGCGAAGTGGCTGAAATCGAGGATGGGGCGGCGGAACCGTCAGAGTATGTGCTGTTCGGACGGGGAGCAGGTTCGAAGGAAGAGCCGACCGAAGGCGCAAGTCCGGAGGACCCAGCCGTAACGCTGTCGATTGCGAAGCGTCCCGGGGCCAATGCCGTCGCGGTGGCTAATGACGTTCTGCGCAAAGTGGACTCATTGAAGGGTTCCGTAATTCCTGCCGATGTCGGGGTGGCGATCACGCGTCACTACGGAAAAACGGCCGCGGAGAAATCAAACGAGCTGTTGCTTCATATGGGCCTGGCGGTCATCAGCGTGACGATCTTGATCTGGCTCACGCTGGGTTGGCGAGAGGCGGGTATTGTGGCCTTGGCGATCCCGTCGACGCTCGCCCTCACCTTGCTCGTGTTCTATCTCGCCGGGTTCACCCTGAACCGGATCACGCTGTTCGCGCTGATCTTCAGCATCGGCATTCTAGTGGATGACGCGATTGTGGTGGTGGAGAACATCGTTCGGCATTTTCACCTGTCGGGAAATCGCGGCCGCCAGTGGAACGAAATTGCCGTCGAAGCTGTCAGTGAAGTGGGGAATCCAACCATTCTGGCGACCTTCGCCGTCATTGCCGCAGTGTTACCCATGGCGTTCGTGGGTGGCCTCATGGGTCCCTATATGAGACCGATCCCCATCGGTGCGAGCGCGGCGATGGCGTGGTCGCTTTTAATCGCATTCATCGTGACCCCCTGGGCCTCGGTTCGGTTACTGCGATGGCGCAACGGGGTGGCCCGACTGGAACAGCATCATCAGTCTGCCGGTGGCGAACAAGAAGATGCGCTCACCCGACTGTACCGTCGCGTGATGGACCCGCTGTTGAATCATGCGGCTTGGCGCTGGGCTTTTTTGGCGAGCATCACGGTGTTGTTGTTGGGAGCAATGGCGACCGTGGCGGTGGGTTGGGTGAAGGTGAAAATGTTGCCCTTCGACAACAAGTCGGAGTTTCAAATCATCCTGAACCTGCCAGAGGGCAGTGCCCTGGAGCGAACCGCGCAGGCGGCGCGCGAGTTGGCCGCTGTGATCGCGGGAGAACCGGAGGTGACCGATTACCAGATTTACGTCGGCACGGCCGCCCCCTTCAACTTCAACGGCCTGGTTCGACATTACTTTCTCCGTCGGGGACTCAGCGTGGCGGACCTCCAGGTTAACCTGGTGGACAAACACGAACGAACGGTCCAGAGCCATGAGATTGTAAAACGCGTCCGTCCGCGTTTGGCTGCCATTGCGGCAAAATTCGGCGCGCGAATTGCCTTGGCCGAGGTGCCGCCGGGTCCGCCCGTGCTCCAGACGCTTGTGGCCGAAGTTTATGGACCCAATGAAGCAGCGCGCTCCCTCCTCGCAGGACAGGTCCGGGAGATCTTTCGGACCACCCCTGGGGTGGTCGATATCGACTGGTACGTGGAGGATGACCAGCCCAAGACCCGCCTGGTCATCGATAAGGTCAAGGCCTCGCTCCATGGCATCAGTGCCGAGACCATCTCCCAAACCCTCAAGATTGCCGTGGGGGGGGAATCGGTTGATCTGCTCCATGTGCCCGGGGAGAAGGAAGACGTCAACTTGACCCTGCAATTGCCGCGTGCGCAGCGGACGACGCCGGAGGAGTTGCTCGCCTTGCGGGTACGTTCGGGAGATGGGAATGCCTTGCCGGAACCCGGCGCGGAAATGTCCGCCGCTCCCCTGGTGCCGTTGCGTGAGTTGGTGCAGATCCGCTCCACGGTGGCGGATAAGAGTCGGCATCGGAAGAACCTGATGCCGGTGACCTATGTGATCGGTGATGTGGCCGGTGAGGTGGAGAGTCCGGTGTATGCGATTTTCGAGATGAACCGGAAGCTTCAGGAACTCCCCTCGGCCGCGAGTGCTGGGGGAGCGCCTTTGAAAATCTATAACGCGTCGATGCCCTTTACGGACGACGTGCCGGCGTTGAAGTGGGATGGCGAATGGCACATCACCTTGGAAGTGTTCCGGGACCTGGGGTTAGCTTTCGCGGCGGTCCTGGTTTTAATCTACGTGTTGATGGTGGGCTGGTTTCGGTCATTTATGACTCCGCTGATTGTGATGGCGGCGATTCCGTTCTCGTTGGTGGGTATTTTGCCGGCGCACGGCGCGATGGGCGCCTTCTTTACCGCCACCTCCATGATTGGATTCATGGCGGGTGCGGGCATTGTGGTGCGCAATTCGATCATCCTGGTGGATTTTATCGAGCTACGTCGGCGGGAAGGGGTGCCTTTGACGGTGGCGGTTGTGGATGCCGGTGCGGTGCGTTTCCGTCCCATGTTGCTGACGGCCATGGCCGTGGTGGTGGGCGCGGCCGTAATCTTGGCGGACCCGATCTTCCAGGGGCTCGCGCTGGCCCTGATGGCCGGGGAGGTTGCGTCCTTGTTGATCAGTCGCCTGGCCGTGCCGGTGTTGTATCACCTGGTCCATTCCGGCGCCGCTGAGTCTTCGGGCGAGGCACATAGTGGAAGTGCGAGTGGTCCCGGCGGCCTTGCCGGAAGGGCATCTCTGGAATAAAGGTACCGGCGTGAACGAAGGCGAGAACAAGCAACTGTTGGAGGAACTCTCCCGGTCCCGAATTTTTACCGACTACCAGAAGGCGTTTGGGGAGGCCACCGGGTTACCCCTGGCCCTACGACCAGTGGAGGCGTGGCAACCGGTTCACCGGGACAATCCGCAGGAAAATCCATTCTGTGCCTTGATCGCGAAGACGAGTCGCACCTGTGCGGCCTGCCTCGAGATGCAGGAGAGCATTGCGGAGAACCCCGGGGCCAATCCGCGTTCTGCGACGTGTTTCGCGGGGCTCACTGAAACCGCCATTCCGCTCCGGTTCGGTCACCATCTGATTGGCTTCCTGCAAACGGGTCAGGTGTTTGTCGGCGACGGACCCACCGCGGAGCAATTTGCCAAGACCGCACGGCAGTTGCTGGATTGGGGATTCAAGACGGATTTGGGCCGCATGGAGGAAGCCTGGTTCCATACCAAAGTGCTCAGCCGCGAGCAATACGAGGCCATGGTTCGGCTGATTAATATTTTCGCACAACACCTGGCCGTGGTGGGTAACCAAATCGTGCTGCAGGAGCGCAATGCCGAGCCGCCGGTGATCGTCCGGGCCAAGCAATTCATTGCCGATCATCAGGACGAATCGATGTCCCTGGGGCAGGTTGCCAAAGCCGTAAACACCAGTTCGTTCTACTTCTGCAAACTCTTCAAGAAAGCTACGGGCCTAAATTTCACGGATTACGTTTCGCGGGTGCGGATTGAGAAGGCCAAGAACCTTCTGCTGAATCCCAATACCCGCATCAGCGAGGTCGCGTTTGCCGTGGGCTTCCAGTCACTGACTCACTTCAACCGCATCTTTCGCAAAGTCGTCGGCGAATCCCCCACCGACTATCGGCGTCGCTTGCCGGGGCACCATACTCACTGAGGGCCTTGCAAGCGAAGTCGAAGGCAGTCGTCGAGCAGGGAGCAAAAGTTTACCACCCATCCTGACCCGCCGCGCGCCACCAAGGGTAAGGCATCTCGGTGGGGCGTGGGACCAGGGAGGGTCCAGTGGCGTTGGTTTTGGGGAGTCGGTTGCCGCAGCCCAAGGTAATGCGGATGGCGAGATCCTGTCCTAAAACTCCCTGCTACCGACAACGGACGAAATCCCTGGCTTCAGGGGGGTGTCGTTCGCGTGCACGGCTCTTCTTCCCAGTTATTGGACGGCCAAAAAAAACTGTTCACCGCTCCATCATGACGCAGGGCGAGGTCGCGGATATTATTCTTTCGCCAGCGGGCGGGGGCAGTTTTGGCAACCCAACCGCTGAACAGATGACGATGCCACGGGCAAGCGGCGACAATGAAATGTCCCTGCCAGCGCCGGATCTGCTCCTGAAGCCAGGCCCTGCCCGCGGAATTCAACTGCTGAGCTGCTCCCATGTGATAGGCGTAGCTGGTGGTGAATCCGCCCGCTTGACCGTAGTATTCCCAGCCCAAGTCGATGGGGATACGTCCCCCGGTGCGGTCGGATTTGCAGATGAACACATTGGTGCTACCGAGGTATTTGGCGCCTTCAAGATAATTGGTATTGCCGCCAGCAAAGCCAGGGTTCCGACCGGGGTTCACCAGATAGAGCGGGGGCTTCTCCCCATTCTCATCCTGATACAAACGGATGCCGAGGCCGATCTGACGAAGGTTGTTGGTGCAATGCATCCGGCGCGCCATCTCGGTTGAACGGGCCATGGCCGGCAGAAGCAGGGAGGCCAGAATGGCGATCACGGCGATGACCACGAGCAATTCGATCAAGGTGAACGCACGGAGAGGCGGCGCGGCCGGGTTCTGCTTCATGGTCTCACCATTGGGCACGTCAGACGCAGTTTCGGCAATGGAGTTTACGCGGTGTTTCCCAGGAAGGAAACTGCCGAGATTCTGGATTTATATGTAGCCGGAGGGAAATACTGGGAAGTGTGGGAATCAGGTGCCAAGCCCTCTAAGAGCCTGTCTTAAAACTCCCAGGGGTCCGGCGAAGAGGGATTTTGGTGGTGGCCAAGGCGGCGAGGCCCGCGCATCCCCGGAGTGGGCTGTCAGGGCCGAGCCAACGCGGTCAATAGACGTAGGCGTGAGGACCGGAGTTGCTGCGGCGCCGAGCCTGCCATTGCAGCTTGCCCTTGGGACGGTTCTCCACGTGGCCGTCGGCAAATCCGACGTTCAATCCGCGGAGCGAACCCGCCCATTGGTGGCCGCCGGAATTGTTCCGAAGTTCAACCGTCTTGCGCTCAGGATCCCAGGTGCCCAGGTACCAGTCGGAGATCATCGGCTGGATGGAGATGGTCGGATCGTCAAGCCGCTTGGGCTAGGGCGTCGGGGTCCGCACTTCCATCAAGTCGGGGTCGGGGAACTCCAGCGTTTCGCCCAGCGGGCGGGGCACCCACCACATCAGGTCGGCTCCGTAATAGGCGGCCTTCTGAAAGTAGACCTGTTCGTCCAACAAATCGGCCGGGGTGAAAAGATCCCGTCCCCGGAGCCGTCGAAAATTCTCCTGAGCGACCTGGAATCTCAATGGGCGCGTCGGACAGAACCACATCGGCACCGTCACGCCATAGGGCGCCATGTTGGTTACCATTTCCGACGCCACGATCCATGCGCCAATGAAGGACAACTGGGCGGTTGGTAGTCGGAATGAAGGCAATCGCCCCTTGCCGTCGTCGGTGGCATAAACTCCGGCGGCAATGCCCCACTGGCGGTACTGGTTCAGGCAGACGGTCACCTTGGAGCTGAACCTAGCCCGGGAAAGCGCGGGCAGCAGCAATCCGGCGAGAACGCCAATGACCGCCAGCACCACCAGGAGTTCCGCAAGGGAAAACCCCGCACGAAGGGTGCTGGGCATCCGGGCAACGCCGACGCGTGGGTGGGAGTAGTTCATGGGATCATTGGACATCGTCGGCACTTCACGCTCACGGGAGATTCGGTATCAGCACCTGCGACACGGATCTCGCGACCGTTGTCCTACCCTACACGCGCCGTGAGACCGACGTCACGGGAACCGCTCTTTCCCAGCACGCGGCTTCAGCCATCGGGCCGACGCCGCCTGAGGACGGCCTCCCCCTCGACCACGCTGGTATGACCCGACCAATCGTCCCGCGCCGCCAATACGGCAACCAGACGCTTGGCCACCGCTGCCGCAGAGGGGTTAGAGGGTCTGGCACCTGGTTCCTTCCCTTGGTCGGGAGGTAGTCACTCAACCGGAAAATCCAACATTCGACACTCCCACTCCCGGTATGCAGCATCTGTCACGATCTTCCGAACCTTCCTAGTGCGTTCTGACGAGGAGCAGGGATTGGGCGTCTCGCGTGAAGGGATTCACTCCGGCGAAGAATAGGCCGACAGGATGTCGGTGGTGCGCCTCGTGGGCTCCGGCTACGTCTAGATGGAAACGCTCGTTTTTTGCGGGTTCCTCGGCCAGAACACCAACCGGAGCCGGAGCTACAGCGCGGGTTCGTGGCACCTTGCTTCGCAGGGGTGTCCCGGCTTTCAGGCAATGATCTCGGCGATCGGCCGCCCGTGGTCGATCTCCAAACGCTTGCGACCGGGGATTTCCAGTTGTCGCGAGTCGAGTCCCAGTTGGTGCAACAGCGTGGCGTGAATGTCGGTGACGTAGTGGCGCTGCTCGACCGCGTGGAACCCGATTTCATCCGTGGCGCCGTGGACGATGCCTCGCTTGAGGCCGCCCCCGGCCATCCAAACGCTGAACCCGAAGATGTGGTGGTCCCGGCCATCGGATCCCTGGGAACCAGGGGTGCGGCCGAACTCCGTCGCGAACACCACGAGGGTCTCGTCGAGCAGGCCGCGACGTTCCAGATCGGTGAGCATAGCCCCGATGGGTTGGTCCACCGCCCGGGCGAGGTTTTCATGGTTTGCCTTGAGCCCGGAATGGGCATCCCACGCGCCGGCGCCGACGCCCCCGTGCTGGATCTGGACGAAGCGGACGCCACGTTCCACAAAGCGTCGGGCGGCTAACAATTGTTGTGCGAAGTCCCGGCAGTGGGGTTGGTCGAGGCCGTAGAGGGCTTTCGTTTCGGCGGTTTCCCGGGAGAAATCCACGACGTCGGGAACCGACATTTGCATCCGATAGGCGAGGTCGTAGGAGGCCAGGCGCGCGGCGAGGGCAGGGTCTTGTGGATACTCCACGCCCCGTAATCCGTTGAGCGTCTGCACCAATTCCAATCCCGCGCGTCGGTCCTCGGTGGACATGTTTCCCTCGAACCGACTGAAATCCAGTGGGTCCTGGGGGTCAATGCGTAGGGGGACGGCATCATGCTTTGGACCGAGGTAATGTCCGTCGCGTCGGTTCCAATACTCCCGGGCGCCGATTGAAATGAACTGGGGGAGGTTCTCATTCAGGGAACCAAGCCCGTAATGAACCCAGGCGCCGAGCGTCGGGAAGTCGCCGTCGTTTTGGTGACGTCCGGAATGAAACTGGGTTTGGGCTCCGTGATTGCTGTCGGTGGTCCACAGCGAACGGACCACTGCCAATTGGTCAGCATGCTGCGCGATGTGAGGGAACCAATCGGAGATCTCGATACCGCTCTGGCCATGCCGGCGGTAGCCGACTTGCAGCGGGTAGAGCGTGTTTCGTTGGTTCCCATTGGCGTCGGGGACCACCAGACGTTCAAGGGCGAGCTTCTTGGGATCCTGCACCGCCGCGAAGGGCGTCTCGGTAATGGTTTTCCCCGCGTACTGGTTGAGGCTGGGCTTCGGATCGAAGCTTTCCAGGTGACTCACTCCCCCGTTCATGAAGAGCCAGATCACGCTCTTGGCCTTGGGGGCAAAATGAGGTGAACCGGAGGGCTCCTTCCAGGACAACCCCGCCTCGGCGCGAGCGTCTCGCTGCAGTTGGGCACCAAGAGCCAACCCGGTGAATCCCATGCCAAGGTCCGCCAGGAACGTGCGCCGGGGACGGAGGGGCAGGTGGTCTGCGGTCGGAAATGGATTCATCGAAGTGTGACGAAATCGGTGTGATTGAGCAGGGCCCAGATTAACTGCTCCCGGGCGCGGAGGGGCGCGGCAGTGGGGCCTTTCGGGGACGGCGGGGACAAGGTGGCCAGGGTTTTGAGGGCCGCGTCGGTCTCCGCGGCGTTGGGCGCAAATCCCAGGATCACCCGAAACGCCTCGTGGATAAATGCTCGGTCATCACCCGGGGAAACGCGCGCCGTCAGTCGGGCAGCGATCTGGGGTGCCACCTCATGGACCAAGCCGCTGTTCAGCAAGGCCAGGGCTTGCTGCGGCACGATGCTTTGCTCGCGGCGGTAGCACTCCTTGACAAGCGCGTCGTCGAAGGTGGTTAAAAAGAGATTCCGGTGATTGTTGGAATGATGGAAATAGAGACTGCGCCGGCGGGAAGTGTCCTGGGATTCGGGGGGCACGGGAGGGCCGCCCCGGGTGGCGTCGAGCTCACCGGCATGGACCCAAAGGGCATCCCGCACCGCCTGGGCTTCGAGGCGGAGGGGCAGGCGCCGCCACCACCAACGGTTGTCCGGATCCCGGGTCAGTTCGGATTCGGCGCCGCGCAAGGAGGAGCTCATTCGGTAGGCGGCGGAGGTCACGATCTGGCGATGGAGATGCTTGAAGCTCCAGCCGTGCGCCACCCAATCGGAAGCTAGCCAGTCGATCAGTTCCGGATCCGCGGGCGGCGTGCCCTTGCGTCCGAAATCAAACACCGTGGGAACCAGCGGCGCACCGAAATGGCGGTTCCAGACATGGTTGACCGCCACCCGCGCGGTCAGGGGATTTCGCGCATCGGCGATCCATTCGGCGAGGGCGGTGCGGCGTCCGGTGCTAGTAGCGAAGAACTCCACGGCGGGATCGTCTTTGGTGGAATCGAGAAAGCGAGTGGGTGTCCAAGCCGCCCCGACCAGCGGTTTTACTGGAGCATCCGGAGCGGGCGGGGTGGTAAGGTCGCGCTCGGCTTGGGCGACCTTATCCCGGGCGGTGTCTCGTTCCTTGGTGACGGCTTCCTGGTCCTTGTTCGCGGCGCGACAGAGGCGGAGTTCGGCCTCGGCGACCTTGAGTTGCAGTTGAGCCAAGGCCGTCCGGCGTTCGGCGCGGACCGCGGTGCGGTGGGCGTCGGGCAGGGTGTCGCTGTTTGCCCAGCGGGCCTTTAGCCAGACGGCCCGTTGTTCCAGACTGGTCAGTTCCGCCGTTGCGAGGGCGTAGTCGCGTTCGGCCACCGTGACTTCAGCTGAGGCCACGGCGGCGGCGGTGAGGTCGGTCGGTGAGGGTCGGTTCCGGGCGGTCGTCCATCGCTCTCGGGTGGATTCAAGTCGCGAGCGGGCGGCTTGCCGATAGGACTCGATCACCCACGGACGACGTTCTGGCTGCCACGCCTCCACGGGCAGCGACACCGGCCGGATCTGCAGCGGGGCAAACGCCAGGACATCGGGGATCCCCGGCGTGAGGGCGACGGACCGGTCAGGATTCGTTTCCTGCCCGCGAATGAACCGGTAGGTCGGGGTTTCCGGCGAGCGATCGTAAGCCCGCGGAACGCCGTCGCGCTGGAGGTCGGATTCGCCCGGCAACAGTTCCATCCGGACTTGATACGGTTCGAAGACGGCCCGCAGGCGGTAGTAGTCGGATTGGGTGAGGGGATCGTATTTATGATCGTGGCACTTGGCGCAGTTGAGGGTCAGCCCCAGAAAGCCCTTCGCGACGTGCTCGACTGTCTCGTCCAGCCACTGGTTTCGATTGAAAATGAAGTAATTTCGCGCCAGGTAGCCGGTGGCTCGCAGACGATCGAGGTCGTTGGGATCCGACTCATCGGCGGACAGCATCTGGCGGATCATGACGTCGTAGGGTTGGTCTGCGTTGAGGGACTCCACCAGCCAGTCGCGCCAGTGCCAGATATGTTTCTGGCTGTTGCGGTGTTGGTCGCCCAGGCCCCAACCATCGCTGTAGCGCCAGATGTCCATACAATGCCGGGCCCAGCGTTCCCCGTGGCGTGGATCCGCCAACAACCGATCCACGGTTCGTTCATACCAATCGGGCGCCGTCTCGCGCTCCAGCAGGTCTAACTCCGCCGCCGACGGCGGGACCCCGAGCAGATCAAAATACAGCCGCCGGACCAGCACGGACCGCGGCGCCTCGGGACGCGGATGCAGGCCATGTTCCCGATAGCCGCGGAAGAGAAAGGCATCCACCGGATTCCGAACTCCATTCGGTTCGGGAACCGTGGGCACGACCGGGAAGGATCTTGGTCGAAAGGCCCAGTGGTCCTTTGGGTCTGGCTCTGGTGTGTCATTCTCCGGAGCCGGGGCGCCTGCGGCGATCCAGTTTCGGAGCGCGGTGATTTGGACGTCGTTGAAGGACTGCCCTTCGTGTTCTGGGGGCATCCGTTCGTCGACTTCGGAGGCCGTGACTCGCTGGAGCAGGAGGCTATTGTCGGGGCGACCGGGAACCAGGGCTGGTCCTGACTTCCCGCCCTGGAGAATGGCCTGGACCGTATCCAGACGGAGTTGGGCCTTTTGTTGCAGAGCTCCGTGGCAGGAAAAGCAGCGCTCCCGGAAGAGTGGCTTCAGCGTCCCGACATACTCCGCCGCGCCCGCTGGCCACGGCAGGAGCAGCAGCAGGGCTAGTCTTAGCCCCCTGGGGAAGGGCAATCGTCGGCTGTGTGAGTGGCGAGCCATCGGGTGGCGCAAGAGTTGAGGCCTCCGGATCGGGCCAAGGTAACCCGGGTAGAGTTGAGGGTTCCTGCCAGCCTGTCCATTCCGGTCGTAAGGCAGTCAGTAAGCCTGCCAGCCTACCGTGGGTGCGGCTAAGTAAATTGCGGACAGAAAAACGCGCCAGCGTCACTGCGCGGAGGAAGGTCCAGGTGCTTCGAAAAGTGGCAGCCCCACCCCGAGGTAGGGACGAGCTGCCGCTCGTCCCCATTTAATTCCGCCACGCGCGGGAGAACCGGACGGGCCAACGTGGGGCGTGCCGGGGTTGGA